>Ga0210401_10000722_pt1 | contig 40111 bp, 42 predicted proteins | sample IncBWH32MmetaG_FD_150866 | JGI IMG/M metagenome (GOLD analysis project Ga0210401, IMG submission 150866) | Forest soil microbial communities from Barre Woods Harvard Forest LTER site, Petersham, Massachusetts, United States - Inc-BW-H-32-M | ecosystem: Environmental > Terrestrial > Soil >... | reverse complement strand
CGAGCGCCGGCGCCTGGGCGTGGATGATTTCGGACGAGCCGACTCCCACCACGATGCCGCCTGCGAACAATAGTGCGGCAAAAATCTTTGTTTTCATGTCCGTCGCTTGCCTGCTCAAAATTGAAAAAGAAAAAAGGGGCAGCTCGAAAGCTGCCCTTATTCGAAACCGCTGTCAAAGCGGCGTTATCTGCATTGGCTCGGGCACGTAATGGAAACCCTCGGCCGTTTTGGCGATATGGCCAACGCCGGGCCACGGATAGTGATAGGCGAGCACCGGGATCTTGTTTGCCGCGAGCATGTCCAGCATCTTTACGCGGCTGCCCGCGGCCTGCTTCGGATCGGTGTCGAAGGAAAACTCCATCCGCGGCTTTTCCATCAACAGGATCGGATGATGGGTGAGGTCGGCGGTGTAGGCAAAGGATTTGCCGTCTGACGAGATCACGAAGATGGTGTGGCCGACGGTGTGGCCCGGCGCCGACAGGGCGGTAACCCCCGGCAGGAATTCCTGCTCGTCCTTGTAGAACACCAGGCGGTCACGCACCGGCGTCAGGTTTTTCTTGGCGTGGTCCACGAAATCCTTCATCGCGGCGCCGGCCTTGTCGTAATCGGTCCAGTAATTGAAATCGCTCTCGGCGATATAGAATTGGGCGTTGGGGAAGAGGTTCTTGCCGTCATCGCCCACCACGCCGCCGATGTGATCGATGTGGCCGTGCGAAAACACCACGGCATCGATGTCTTCCGGCTTGATGCCGGCTTCCTTCATGCTTTTCTGCTGACGCCCGGTGGTGGCGCCGAACATCTTCGATGTGCCCATGCCGGTGTCGAACAGTACGAGCTTGTCGCCGAGGTTCACGATCGGAGAATTCTGTTCCAGCACGATACTGTTTGGGGCCAAGAAATTGTCAGTCAGCATCTTGCGCATTTCGTCGTCGGGCACGCCAGTGAAGGTGCCCTTGGGGTCGCCGAGGGCCAGCGCGCCGTCGGAAACGACCGTGACCTCGGCGCCGCCGACGTTGAAGCGATAGAAGTATTGTGGCTGCGGTCCGAGCTTTGGCGCCTTCGCCTGCGCGATATCGCCCAACAGGGCCGATGTGCCGAGGCCTGCGCCCAGCGCAAGCAGCGACCTTCGCGAAACATCCGATGTCATGCGTCTTCCTCCACTGTTGACGTGTTGGATCGTCTTATGACGGCGATCTTGAGCTTGTTGATGCATGATCGCCGTCCAAACGCTTGTTGCGTTTGCCGCGAGCGATCATGCGTAAGCTAAGCGCAAAGCTGCGACCGCTTTTTGACATTTGGAAGGCGCGAAGGATGAGCGCTTCTATTTTTGGCTGCGTTTGTTTTCGATCGTGTCCCAGATTTTCGCGGCCACATCCGGCCCGTCGAGCCGGGCGATGGCGCGGATTCCCGTCGGCGAGGTCACGTTGATCTCGGTCAGGTTGCCGTCGATCACGTCGATGCCGACGAACAAAAGGCCGCGCGCCCGTAACGCCGGCCCGAGCGTGGCGCAGATTTCGCGTTCGCGGTCCGTGAGTTCGGTGGCCTTGGCGGCGCCGCCGCGCACCATGTTGGAGCGCAGATCGTCGGTTGCCGGCACGCGGTTGACGGCGCCGGCAAACTCGCCGTCGACCAGGATGATGCGCTTGTCGCCGTGTTTCACCTCGGGGAGGAAGCGCTGGATTACCCAGGGCTCCTTGAAGGTCACCGAAAACATGTCGAACAGCGAGCCGAAATTCATGTCCTGCGGCATGATGCGAAATACCGCAGCGCCGCCATGGCCGTGCAGCGGCTTCATCACCACCGCGCCGTACTCGTCGCGAAACGCGTTGATCTCGTCGAGATCGCGCGAGATCAGCGTCGGCGGCATCAACTGCGGGAAATCCATCACAAACAGCTTTTCCGGCGCGTTGCGCACGGACGCCGGGTCGTTCACCACCAGCGTCTTCGGATGCAGCCGCTCCAGCAGATGCGTCGAGGTGATGTAGGCGAGGTCGAACGGGGGGTCCTGCCGCAGTAGGATGACGTCGAAGGCCGACAACGGCTCGCGGCGTGGCTCGCCCAGGGTGAAGTGGTCGCTGACCTCGTCGCGCACGGTCAGCACCTGCACCGGCGCTACCAGTTCTTCGCCTTTCAGGGAAAGCTTGTCGGGCGTGTAATAGGACAGCCCATGTCCGCGCTTTTGCGCCTCCAGCAGCAGCGCGAAGGTGGAATCGCCGCGAATGTTGATGCGCGCGATCGGGTCCATCTGGACGGCGACGTTCAGTTTCATGGGCAGGATCCGTCAGCTACGGTGAAAGAATATTCTGAATTGCTGTTTGTCTGCGGGGCTTCATCCTTCGAGACGCGCGCGATTGCGCGCTCCTCAGGATGAGGACCGAGACCCTCATGGTGAGGAGGCGCACTAGCGCCGTCTCGAACCATGTGACCAGTCTGCGTCGTAAGAATCATTCGAAGGCTATCTCAAGTACTCGCATCGAAGGCCGATAGCACATGACGCGGCAAACGGCGCGGCGCAATCAGCATGGCATCGAAGCGCAAATCATATCCCTCATGTTCGGGGTGCGCCATCAGCCAGACCTGCGCGGCCGCGATGATGCGCGCCTGCTGGCGTGGCGTTACCGCATAGGCCGCGTCGTCGAGGTTTGTGCGCGCTTTGACCTCGACAAAAGCGACAAGATTGCGCCGTCGCGCCACGATGTCGATTTCGCCATGAGGGGTGCGAAACCGCCGGGCGAGGATGCGATAGCCCTTGGCGATCAGAACCGCCGCGGCCTGTGTTTCCGCTGAAAGTCCGGTGCGAAACGCCTCGACGCGCGCCGGCGAAGCCGCTTTGTCACGGCGGCTGGTCGCTTTCCCAGGTTCACTATCGGAATCAATCCTGGCCATGTGTGCCCTTAGCCAGCTCAAGCGCTCGGGCGTAAATTTCGCGGCGCGGCCGGCCTGAAACTTCGACCGCATGCGCCACCGCGTCCTTGACGCTGTCGCGTGATAGCCGGTCGCGCAGGAGATCGTCCACCTCGTCAATGGTCATGACCTGGCTGCCATCGGGCCGCGGTCCGATCACCAGCACGAATTCGCCTCGAGTCTCGAGCGTCGCGGCCGATTGCGCCAGTTCGGTGAGCGATGCGCGAGTGACTTCCTCGTGCATCTTGGTCATCTCGCGGCAGATCGCGGCATCGCGCGCGCCCATGATCGCGGCGAGATCGGCCAGGGTTTGCTGCACGCGGCTGCCGGATTCGAACAGCACCAGCGTTGCATCCAACCGCGCCAGCTCGGTCAGCCGGGCACGGCGGGCGGTCTGCTTGGGCGGCAGAAATCCTTCGAAGAAGAATCGATCGGTCGGCAGTGCTGCCACCGACAATGCCGTCAGCACCGACGAGGGACCGGGCAGTGCGACCACAGGGAGTCCCGCCGCGCAGACCTCGCGCACCAGCTTGAAGCCGGGGTCGGAGATCAGCGGCGTTCCGGCGTCGGAGACGAGCGCGACCGAAGCGCCCTGCGCCAGGTGTTGGAGAATTTTCGGCCGGGCCGATGCGGCATTATGCTCGTGGTAGGGCGTGAGCTGGGCCGTGATTCCGTAACGCTCGGTCAGGCGGCGGGTGATCCTGGTGTCCTCGCAGGCGATGAGATCGACGCCGGCCAGTGTTTCCAGCGCGCGCAGCGTGATATCGCCGAGATTGCCAATGGGCGTCGCCACCAGATATAGGCCACCAGCCTGCTTTGGGCCGGTGAGCGTCTGCCCGTTCAGGGTATAACTCCGTGCAGCGGGCTGGCCCGCGGCATCAGGCGGGTTGGTGGAAACGGCTTTTGCGCGCATAATAGTAGTCTAGAACAGGAACCGAGATAGTGCGAACCACGGCGAGGGGTTCGCGCCAGATAGTGAAGCCGGGACAGGTCTGGACAGACAGGCTTCTTTCGCGCGGCGAAGGGATGAACCGATAGGGCCGGAAGGCCAAAATCCTTTTGTTTTGGTTAACTATTCGCCGACAATATGCCTGAATCCACCCCTCCTGATGACTGAGGCATGGCGAAGTCTGGCCTTATCGTGGGCTGGGTAAGAAAGAGATACGATGGTGGATCCGTTCGATCCCAACGTTCAACCCGACAAATCTGGAACCGAGGGGTCCGGAACAGACCGGTCCGGGCTTTTGGGCTCACCGGCGAGCCGGCGGACGGCGCTTGGGCTCATTTTAGGTGCCCCACTGCTTGGCGCGTGCGCCGGCGTCCAGCAGAGCATCAGCCAGTTTTCCGTTCCCAACCCGTTCAGCTCGTCGTCGCCGCCCCCGGGTCCCGGCGGCCCACCGGCTCAGTCGGTTTCGGTCGGTAACGGTCAGGTCAAGGTCGCGGTGATCCTGCCATTGTCAGCGGGCGGCAATGCCGCCGTTGCCGCGCAGTCGATGAAGAACGCGTCCGAAATGGCGCTGTCGGAATTCCTCAATCCCAACCTTCAGCTTCTGATCAAGGATGACGCGGGCAGTCCGCAAGGCGCGCAGCAGGCCGCCCAGCAGGCGGTTGATGAAGGCGCGGAGATCATCCTGGGTCCGCTGTTTGCCACCTCGGTGCCGGCGGTCGCCCAAGTGGCGCGAGGTCGCGGCATTTCGGTGATTGCGTTTTCGACCGATTCAAGCGTGGCCAGTCGCGGCGTCTACCTGCTCAGCTTCCTGCCGGAATCCGACGTCAACCGGATTGTCGAGTATGCCGCCAGCATCGGCAAACGCTCGTTCGGGGCCCTGTTGCCCGAGAACGCCTACGGCAACGTGGTCGAGGCTGCGTTCAAGCAGGCGGTGCCGAAACGCGGCGGCCGCCTCGTTGTTTTCGAGAAATACGGCGCCGATCGCGCCGCAGCAGCACGCAACGTGGCGGGGCAGCTGAGTTCCATCGACACGCTGCTTCTGGCAGACGATGGCGACGCAGTGGTGGCGGCAGCGGATGCATTGTCGGCGGCGGGCGCCAATCTGAAAAACGTGCAGTTGCTCGGCACGGGCCTTTGGGACAATCCGCGGGTGTTCGCAAGCCCGACGTTGCAGGGCGGCCTGTACGCGGCGCCGGATCCGGCAGGTTTCCGCAGTTTCTCGACCCGCTACAAGAACAAGTACGGTGCCGAACCCGTGCGGACCGCGACGCTCGCTTATGATGCGGTGGCACTCGTCGCCGCGTTGTCGCGCAGCCAGGGCGGCAAGCGCTTTACGACCGAAGTGCTGCTCAATTCGTCCGGCTTTTCCGGCATCGACGGCCTGTTTCGATTCCGCCCCGAAGGCATTAATGAGCGCGGCCTCGCCGTGATGCGGGTTGCCACGGGCGGCCCGACGCCGGTCGCCGGCTCGCCCAGAAGTTTTGGGGCATAACCTCTTCTGTCGTCCCGGCTCGCGCTCGTTTTACCCGCTTAGCAGGGACGACAAAGTTACGCCGCCAGATCCGCCACCACCGCATCCAGTACCGGAAAGCCCGCTTGCGTCACCCGCAGCCGGCCGTCGGCATCGACGACAATCGCGCCCTCTTCACGCAACAGCGCGATCCGGCGCGGATCGAGCGGCCGGCCTGACAAAGCCAGATAGCGGCCGGGATCGATGCCCTCCGTGAGCCGCAGCCCCATCAAGAGAAATTCGTCGGCACGCTCCTCGCTGTTGAGGAGATCATCGACCACCACGCCATGGCCGTTAGCTTCGACTCGCATCAGCCACGCTTCCGGACGTTTCTCGGTCGAGATCGCATGCCTGACGCCATCGACATCGAGACGTCCATGGGCGCCGGGGCCGATCCCGGCATATTCCTGGCCGCGCCAATAGACGAGATTGTGCCGGCATTCGGCGCCGCCACGGGCGTGGTTGGAGATTTCATAGGCGTTGAGGCCATATTGGCCGCAGACGTCTTGCGTCACGTCGTAGAGCGTGCGCGCCAGCGTCTCGTCCGGCGTCTTGAGCTTGCCTGCCGCATGCAAACCGAAAAACGGCGTGCCTTCCTCGATCGTCAACTGGTAGAGCGAGAGATGCTCGGCCGCTTCGGCGATCGCAAGCTTCAATTCGCTGGTCCAGGCGTCCGCAGTCTGATCGGGACGGGCGTAGATCAAGTCGAAGGAATAGCGCTCGAACGACCGGCGCGCGATTGCGACCGCGTCCAGCGCCTCGCGCGCGCTATGCAAACGCCCGAGCATCTTCAACGACGCATCGTCCAGCGCCTGTACGCCGAGCGACACGCGGTTGACGCCGGCGGCGCGATAGCCAGCGAAACGCGTCGCTTCCACGCTGGTGGGATTGGCTTCCAGCGTCACTTCGACATCGGAAGCGACGCGCCAGTGTTTCCCGATCGCATCCAGGATCGCAGCCACGGTCTGCGGCCGCATCAACGAGGGCGTGCCGCCGCCCAGAAAAATCGAGGTGACTTCGCGGTTCGGTGCGCGCGTCGCCGTGGTTTCGATCTCGCGCGCAAACGCTCGCGCAAAACGATCCTCGTCGATCGCGGCATGCCGGACGTGGCTGTTGAAATCGCAGTAGGGGCATTTCGACAGGCAAAACGGCCAGTGCACGTAAACGCCGAAAGCCTCTTGTTGGTTGGCTGCATTAGCCAAGACAGCGCTCCGCCAGTTTGACGAAGGCGCGCGCCCGGTGCGACAGGCCTTTGCCGAGTGGCGGCAGGCCGTGCTTTTCGATGGAGCTCATCTCGCCGAAGGTGCGCTCAAAGCCGTCGGGCAGGAACATCGGGTCGTAACCGAAGCCGGCCGAGCCGCGCGGTGGCCAGACCAGCGTGCCATCCACGCGCGCCTCGACTTCTTCGATATGGCCGTCGGGCCAGGCCACGCATAGTGCCGAGACGAAATGGGCTTTTCGTTGGGCCGGTTCGTTGGCGCCGCGCTCTTCGAGCAGCCGCTCGATCCGGGTCATCGCGGCATTGAAATCCTTGGACGGTCCGGCCCAGCGCGCCGAATAAATTCCGGGCGCACCGTCCAGCGCCTCGACGACAAGACCGGAATCGTCGGCGAAAGCCGGAAGCTTCGCGGCGGTTGCGGCAGCCATCGCCTTGAGCTTCGCGTTTGCCGCGAACGTGTCGCCGGTTTCTTCCGGCTCGCCGAGGCCGAGCTCGCTGGCGGAGATCGCGGTCACGCCGTACGGCGACAGTAATTCGCGCATCTCGGCCAATTTGCCGGGATTGTGGGTCGCGATCACGAGCTGGCCGCTGATTCGACGGGGCATGTCCTAAATCCTACGCCACCGCCATCTTTTGCAAGTCCACAAGCTTGGACACGCCCTTCTGCGCCAGCGCCATCAGCGCCAGGAATTCCTCTTGCGAGAACGGTGTCTTCTCGGCCGTGCCCTGCACCTCGATGATGCGCCCGTCGCCGGTCATGACGAAATTGGCGTCGGTCTCGGCGTTCGAATCCTCGGCGTAATCGAGGTCAAGCACCGGAGTACCATTGTAGATGCCGCAGGAAATGGCGGCGACGTTGTCGCGCAGCACATTGGTCTTGATCATGTTGCGCGCTTTCATCCAGCTAATGCAGTCGGCGAGCGCGACCCAGGCGCCGGTGATTGAAGCCGTCCGCGTACCGCCATCGGCTTGCAGGACGTCGCAATCCACCGTGATCTGACGTTCGCCGAGCGCTTCGAGGTCGAGCGTTGCGCGCAGCGAGCGGCCGATCAGTCGCTGGATTTCGACGGTGCGGCCGTTTTGCTTGCCGCTGGAGGCCTCCCGCCGGGTGCGTTCCAGCGTCGCCCGTGGCAGCATGCCGTATTCGGCCGTGACCCAGCCGCGGCCCTGACCCTTGAGCCAGGGAGGCAGACGCTCTTCCAGCGTCGCCGTCACCAGAACATGGGTGTCGCCGAACTTCACGAGACATGACCCTTCGGCATATTTGACCACGCCGCGTTCCAGCGACACGGCGCGCAGTTCATCCGGCGCACGGCGGCTTGGCCGCATGAAAACCTCCAAAATTAACCAATAGATGCGTTTGAGATGCGTTTGGCGTGCTTGTAGGAGGGGGAGAAGGCAGCGGCAAGGGCTTTGGCCTTTGTTTGGTAATCATTGCGTGCTTGTCACTGGCTTCCCATGAGGACAAAATCGGAACTCAAAACGTCGGGAGTTTGATTTTTGGCTCACCACGAACCGATTGGCCTGATCGCATCGCATGCCGGGCTTGCCCAGCTTAACGAGCGTTCGCGGGATATCTTCCGCCAGATCGTCGAGAGCTATCTGGCCACCGGCGAACCGGTCGGCTCGCGCAACATCTCGCGCCTGATCGCGGTTCCACTGTCGCCGGCCTCGGTCCGCAACGTGATGGCCGATCTCGAAGCGCTCGGGTTGATCTATGCGCCGCATACTTCGGCCGGACGGCTGCCGACGGAAATCGGCCTGCGGTTCTTTGTCGATGCCCTGATGCAGGTCGGCGATCTTACCGAAGCCGAACGGCAATCGATCCAGACCCAGCTTGCTTCCGTGGGCAAGGCGCAATCGGTCGAAGCTGCGCTTGGCGAGGCGCTGACCCGGCTTTCCGGTCTCACGCGCGCCGCTTCTGTGGTGTTGACCGGCAAATCCAATTCGCGCCTCAAGCACATCGAGTTCGTCCGGCTGGAGCCGGAGCGCGCGCTGGTGGTGCTGGTCGGTGAAGACGGCCAGGTCGAAAATCGCGTGCTGGCCTTGCCGCCCGGCGTTCCTTCTTCCGCGCTGATCGAAGCGACCAATTTCCTCAATGCGCGGATCAGAGGGCGAACGTTGGCGGAAGCCCGCCTCGAGCTTGAAACCGCGCTGGCGCAGGGCCGCGCCGAGCTCGATCAGCTGACCCAGAAGGTAATCGCGGCCGGCTTGGCAAGCTGGTCCGGCGGCGAAAGCGAGGATCGGCAGCTGATCGTGCGCGGTCACGCCAATCTGCTCGAAGACCTCCATGCGCTCGAAGATCTCGAGCGCGTTCGCCTGCTGTTCGACGATCTCGAGACCAAACGCGGCGTGATCGATCTGCTGGGCCGGGCCGAGAGCGCCGAGGGGGTGAGGATTTTCATCGGATCGGAGAACAAGCTGTTTTCGCTGTCCGGCTCTTCCACCATCATCGCGCCCTACCGGGATGGCGCGGGCAAGATCGTCGGTGTCCTCGGGGTGATCGGGCCGACCCGGCTCAATTATGCGCGCGTGATCCCGACGGTGGATTATGCCGCCCGGATCGTCAGCCGTATGCTGGGCGGGTGATCAGCGCTTGATTTTCGGCGGCTAAAGCACGATATCCGGCCCAGCAATCCAGCTAGTTGAACTTATCCAAAAGACGATTTTCAAGAAGGTAGTCGCATGACCGATCCCAACGGGCAGAACGACAATTCGGCCAATCCCGAGCAGGGACCCGAGCCCGTGGTTTCCAAGCCCTACATCATGCCCGACGATCCCGAACCGGGATCGGTGGAGGCGCTTGCCAAGGAAGCCGCGGACCTGCGCGATAAGATGCTGCGGACGCTCGCCGAAATGGAGAATCTCCGTCAGCGCACCCGGCGTGAGGTGGCCGACTCCAAGATCTACGGAATTACCGGCTTCGCCCGCGACGTGCTCGACATCGCCGACAGTCTTCAGCGCACCATCGATGCGGTGCCGGCCGAGACCCGGGAATCCGCCGATCCCCTGTTGAAGGCGTTGATCGAGGGCGTCGAACTGACCGAGCGGTCGCTGCTCAGTGCGCTGGAGAAAAACGGCGTCAAGAAATTCGATCCGCAAGGAGAGAAGTTCAATCCGAACTTCCAGCAGGCGATGTACGAGGTTCCCGATCCGTCCGTGCCTGCGGGCACGGTGGTGCAGGTCGTTCAGGCCGGCTACACGATTGGGGAACGGGTGCTGCGCCCGGCGCTGGTCGGCGTTTCCAAGGGCGGCGCGAAAGCGGCCCCGGCCGAACAGAACCAGTGATTTCGAATTAATCGGCCTATGCCTCCGGTTCACCTCGCCCCGCTTGCGGGGAGAGGTCGGATCGCGCAAGCGCGATCCGGGTGAGGGGGAGCCGCCGCCAATTCATCTGACGAAGATGCCCCTCACCCCAACCCTCTCAGAGCGAGCTTCGCTCGTCTCGGCCCCGTAAGCACGGGGCGAGGGAGCCCACTTCCGTTGCGGTTGAAATTCAGCTTACCGCGATATCGCTGGACTGGATTCGCTTCACGCCGGCCTTGACCATGTCCGCCCAGGCCTTGGCGAGCGAGCCCTGGGTGTCGATGCCGCGGCAGGCATCCTCGATCACGAAAGCCTCAAAGCCGGCTTTGCGCGCATCCATCGCCGTCCACGCCACGCAGAAGTCGGTGGCAAGTCCAGCGATGAAAAGCCGTTGCAGCTTGCGCGCCTTGAGGTAGGCGGCAAGCCCCGTCGTCGTCTTGCCGTCGGCCTCGGTGAAGGCCGAATAGCTGTCGACGTCCTTGTGGTAGCCTTTTCGGATCACGAGTTCGGCTTGCGGGATCGAAAGGTCTTTCGACAGCGAGGCGCCGTCGGTGCCCTGAACGCAGTGATCCGGCCACAGCACCTGCTTGCCGTAAGGCAGGTCGACGGTCTCGAACGGCTTCTTGCCGGCATGGCTGGAAGCAAAAGAGACATGGCCAGCCGTGTGCCAGTCCTGCGTCATCACGACATTGGTGAATCCCTTGGCCAGCCGGTTGATGACCGGCACGACCTGATCGCCGTCTTTCACGGCGAGGCTGCCGCCCGGCAGGAAGCAATTCTGGACATCGATGACGAGCAGCGCCGAAGCATCATCGATCTTGATCGAGGGCGCCGCCCAAACCGGTCGCGAGGCGGCCGCGGTCAAGGCCAGGCTTCCCAACGCTGTGAGTGTCTTTCTTCGGTCCATCATGCCCATCTCCCCTTTTGCCGAAACGAAGTTAGCAAATCAGGCCAGTGGAGCGGATGTGACATTCGCTACCCGCCCAGCCGCAAGCTCGGAAAGCGAATGTCAAATCCTGAACTCCACTAGCAACCGCCCGCCGCGAATGCATGCGAATGTTAGAATCAGACTACTGCCGGCGGAAGGTCAAAGAAGCGGCGTATCTGCCTGTATCGTGGGACGTCTAGCGCGGTTCGATCCCGGCTAGCGCGGTTCAATCCCGTCGCGGACCGCGCGGAAACGCGGAAAGGCCTTCTCCCATTGGTCGCGCGGCGCGCTGCCGATGATCCGAAGGGAACCCTGGCCACCAAAGCGCAGCCACTGCACCAGCGTGACCGGCGTGTCATCCCGTCCGCTGGTGGCATCGATCCGCGTCTCGTACCCGGCCATGCCGTCGATACGGACCGGCTCCGACATCGTGATCCGCCCGGAGTGCATCCCGGGAATGGCGCGCGCGGCCTGTTCGGCGAAACGGGCGCGATCGTCAGGTTGTGTGGGCGTCGACGGCATCAGGCCGATCACCATGAAGGGCGCGAGCTCGAAGCCGGCGGTCTCATCGCCATCGGCGAGCAGGAGGGCGCCAGTTGCCCCGAGGGCACGAACGTTCTTGAAGTCACCGAGACTGTCGACCTTGAACGGCATCAGCGCGAGCTGTTCGTCGATCGGAACTTCCTTGCGGATCACCGCGGACGCCAGCATCTGCCGGACCGCATCGTCGCTGTAGATCCTGGTGGCGTTCTCCGGCACCTGGACGTCGACATAGCCCGAGAAGGCGCCGCCCGAGAGGATCATCGAATAGTGGCGAAACACGCCCGACGCATTTTTGGCGGTCTCGGCGGTGTAATAGGCCGTTCCGGCTGATGTCTCGAGGCTCTCGGGCTTGACGCCGGCGGCGATCGCCGGATTGGTCTTGAAGGTATTCATGACCTCGCCGTAGGCGGCGGCCGGAAGCTCCGCGATCAGCACCTTGACGCTGCGGTCCTCCGTCTCGAAGCCTGTAAAGGCCTTGGAGGGGACGAGCCCGACCAGCGGGGTCATCCCGACCCGGGCCCCCGGCGGGAAAACCGGGTCGGCGGCACGGGCGCTGTCCACGGCCGCCAGAAGGGGGGCCATGACGAGGAAAGCCAAGAAAGCCAGGGGGGGAAACAGGCGGGGGTGTTTCATCGGCAATCCACTCGACTTGTATTGGGGCCGTTCGATGATCGAAAGGCTTAAGGCGCCGTCCGCATCGATTCGACCGCTTTTAGCGGGTTTGTCGCTCTGGCGACAGCGGCGGCGTGGGTCTATGGCTGGGTGCCGCGGGCTTGTCGGAAACGGCCCAGCCCACCGTCTCACGTCGAAACTATCTTTAAAAGTTAAGGGGCTTGGCGGACGAAGGTTGCGTCAGCCTCCTTGCGGGCCATGCCCCCCCTCCTATATGAGGCTCACCGTCGCAATATCGCGAGTATTTGATCGTTGGGGGTCCGGATCAGGGCGCCGTCAGGGCCCAGCCGACCTGCCGCAAAAAGAAGGATATGAGGACCATGGGAAAGGTCATTGGGATCGATCTCGGCACCACGAATTCGTGCGTCGCCGTAATGGATGGCAAGGCTGCGAAAGTTATCGAAAATGCGGAGGGCATGCGGACGACGCCGTCGATCGTGGCCTTTAGCGACGACGGCGAACGCCTCGTCGGTCAGCCCGCCAAGCGCCAGGCCGTCACCAATCCCGAGCGGACCTTCTTCGCCGTGAAGCGCCTGGTTGGTCGTCGCTACGACGATCCGATGGTGGAAAAGGACAAGAAGCTCGTCCCCTACAAGATCGTCAAAGCATCCAACGGCGATGCCTGGGTCGAGGCGGATGGCAAGACCTACTCGCCCTCGCAGATCTCCGCGTTCATCCTGCAGAAGATGAAGGAGACCGCAGAGGCCCATCTCGGCCAGAAGGTCGATCAGGCCGTCATCACGGTTCCCGCTTACTTCAACGACGCCCAGCGCCAGGCCACCAAGGACGCCGGCAAGATCGCCGGTCTTGAAGTGCTGCGCATCATCAACGAGCCGACCGCGGCCGCGCTCGCCTACGGTCTCGACAAGACCAAGTCCGGCACCATTGCGGTGTACGACCTCGGCGGCGGCACCTTCGATATTTCCATTCTCGAGATCGGCGACGGCGTGTTCGAGGTGAAGTCGACCAACGGCGACACCTTCCTCGGCGGCGAAGACTTCGACATGCGGCTGGTCGGCTATCTCGCCGACGAGTTCCAGAAGGAGCAGGGCATCAACCTGCGCAACGACAAGCTTGCCTTGCAGCGCCTGAAGGAGGCCGCCGAAAAGGCCAAGATCGAATTGTCGTCGACCACGCAAACCGAAATCAACCTGCCGTTCATCACGGCGGACCAGACCGGCCCGAAGCATCTGACGATGAAACTGACGCGCGCCAAGTTCGAGGCGCTGGTCGACGATCTCGTGCAGAAGACCATCGAGCCCTGCCGCAAGGCGCTGAAGGATGCCGGCCTTACCGCCGGTGAGATCGGCGAAGTGGTGCTGGTCGGCGGCATGACCCGCATGCCGAAGGTGCAGGAAGTCGTGAAGCAATTGTTCGGCAAGGAGCCGCACAAGGGCGTCAACCCCGACGAAGTCGTGGCAATCGGTGCGGCGATCCAGGCCGGCGTGCTGCAGGGCGACGTCAAGGACGTGCTGCTGCTCGACGTCACGCCGCTGTCGCTCGGCATCGAGACGCTGGGTGGCGTTTTCACCCGCATCATCGACCGCAACACCACGATCCCGACCAAGAAGAGCCAGGTGTTCTCGACCGCCGAGGATCACCAGAACGCGGTCACCATCCGCGTCTTCCAGGGCGAGCGCGAAATGGCGGCCGACAACAAGATGCTCGGCCAGTTCGACCTGATGGGCATTCCGCCGGCGCCGCGCGGCATGCCGCAGATCGAGGTGACCTTCGACATCGACGCCAACGGCATCGTCAACGTCTCCGCCAAGGACAAGGCGACGGGCAAGGAACAGCAGATCCGGATCCAGGCGTCCGGCGGCCTGTCGGAAGCCGACATCGACAAGATGGTCAAGGACGCCGAGGCCAATGCGGCCGACGACAAGAAGCGCCGCGAAGCGGTCGACGCCAAGAACCACGCCGACGCGCTGGTGCATTCCACCGAGAAGGCGCTGGCCGAGCATGGCTCGAAGGTCGCCGACACCGAACGCCGCGCCATCGAAGATGCCGTCAGCGATTTGAAGGAAGCGCTGAAGGGCGACGATGCCGAGGCGATCAAGGCCAAGAGCAACACGCTGGCGCAAGCCTCGATGAAGCTCGGTGAGGCCATGTACAAGCAGCAGGCCGAGGCCGATGCGGCCAAGGATGCAGCCAAGGACGACGTAGTCGACGCGGAATTCACCGAAGTCGACGACGACAAGAACAACAAGAAATCTGCTTAAGCGGCGGAGACCATGACCCCCACTTCTTACGAGTGCGCAAAGTGGCGTCTCGAAAGAGTGGGGGTTATTTTTCGTTAAGCCGAAGGCGGCATTCTGAGCCGCATTGCTTCGGGATGAACTTCGGGCGGGTTTGACGGATGTCTACCAAGCGCTGTTACTACGAAACCCTTGAAGTCGAACGCAACGCGGACGAAACCAGACTCAAGGCGGCCTTTCGCAAGCTGGCGATGAAATGGCATCCGGACAAGAATCCGGGCGATGCCACCAGCGAAGTCCGTTTCAAGGAAATCAACGAGGCTTACGAGGTCCTCAAGGACGGCGACAAGCGCGCCGCCTATGACCGCTTCGGCCATGCCGCCTTCGAGCAGGGCGGCGGCGGTGGTCCGGGCTTTGGCGCCGGCTTTGCTTCCTCCTTCTCGGATATTTTCGAAGACCTGTTCGGCATGGCGAGCCAGCGCTCCCGTGGCGGCCGCGAGCGCGGCGCGGACTTGCGTTACAATATGGAAATCACGCTCGAGGAAGCCTTCCAGGGCAAGACCGCCCAGATCGAAATTCCGGTCTCGGTCACCTGCGAATCCTGTTCGGGCATCGGCGCCAAGGCCGGCACCAAGCCGAAGACCTGCAGCATGTGCGGCGGAGCGGGGCGGGTGCGGCAGGCGCAGGGATTTTTCACGCTCGAGCGGACCTGCCCGGGGTGTCAGGGCCGCGGCCAGATGAGCTAGGATCCCGGTCCGTCCTGCTCGGGCACCGGCCGGGTGACGCGCGAGCGGACGCTCTCGGTCAACATTCCCCAGGGCGTCGAAGACGGCACGCGGATTCGTCTGGCCGGCGAAGGCGAAGCGGGCCTGCGCGGCGGGCCTGCGGGCGACCTCTATATTTTCCTGTCGTTGACCGCGCATGAGTTCTTCCAGCGCGAGGGCGCCGACCTCTATTGCCGGGTGCCGATCTCGATGGTGACCGCAGCACTTGGCGGCGATTTCGAGGTGCCGACCATCGACAAGGACAAGACCAAGGTGAAGATACCTTCGGGAACCCAGTCAGGCCGCCGTTTCCGCATTGCATCAAAGGGTATGCCGGTGCTTCGTTCGCGCCAGACTGGCGATATGTATGTTCAGGTCGTGGTTGAAACGCCGCAAAACCTGACCAAGAAGCAGCAGGAATTGCTGGCCGAGTTCGAAAAATTATCTTCCGGTGCAACCCAGCCCGAGGCTGCGGGTTTCTTTGCCAAGGTCAAGGATTTCTTCGGCAGCCGCGCCAGCACGTAGATCATGCTGGGGCAGTTATGCATGCGCGCAAAAGAACAGTGAGCGCAAAGCTTTATTAGCGAATCGTTGGCGTCTCGGAAGTCGCTCGAAGGCGCGTTTTGCTTGACCGGGTCGCTCGCTACCTATACCTCTTTGTGACTGTTTTCTGACACCGCCGCGAAGAGCGGTCCCGCCTGGTAGCGACATGCCATTGCAATCGTCCGTGCGTGCGTTGAAAAAACCGCTTCGTCTCGATGACGAAGTTCGTTTTCTCCGTTCATGGATCGAAAAGCCGCTTCACATGGGAGCGGTGATGCCGTCGGGCCGAGTGCTCGCGCGCACCATGGCCTCATATGTCGATGTGGAATCCGATGCGCCCGTCGTCGAGCTTGGTCCCGGCACCGGCGCGATCACCAACGCACTGATTGCACGCGGCATCGATCAGAAGCGCTTGGTGCTGGTTGAATATAATCCGGGTTTTTGCGCGTTGCTGCGCGACCGTTATCCGCAGGCCCAGGTCATTCAGGGCGATGCCTATCGGCTGCGCGACTCGCTGCGTGAGGTGCTCGGCTCGCCGGCTTCCGCGGTCGTCTCCGGCCTGCCGCTGGTGACCAAGCCGATGCAGACGCGGCTGCGGCTCATTCGCGACGCCTTTCTGGCGCTTGCCCCAGGCGCCCCCTTCGTGCAGTTCACTTACTCGGTCGCGCCGCCGATCCCGAGGTCGCTGCCCGGCGTTTCCACCGAGGCTTCCGAGCGGGTCTGGATCAACCTTCCGCCGGCCCGCGTCTGGGTGTATCGCAAGGGCTAAGCCTCCGCGGTTCGTCGCGGACGGTTTGAGCTGAAGCGATTTAAATCATGGCTGCGCTGAAAATCCTGGTGATCCCCGGTTCGCTGCGGACGGGCTCGCTCAATGCGAAGCTTGCCGCCGTTGCCGCTCATCAATTCGCGCAAGCCGGCGTGGAAGTGACCCGGCTCTCGCTGGCCGACTTTCCGCTGCCGATCTATGACGGCGACCTGCAAACGCGATCGGGCGTGCCGAAGAACGCCGTCGATCTCAAGCGAATGATCGGAACCCATCACGGCGTCCTGATCGTCACGCCGGAATATAATTCGTCGGTTCCTGCGTTACTCAAGAACGCGATCGACTGGGTCAGCCGTGTTCACGATGCGCATGAAAGCCGGGGCCAGGTGTTTCGCGGCCGCGCCTTTGCGGTGGCCGGCGCCTCGCACAGCCGGCTCGGCGGTTCACGGGCGCTGGCAGCGCTGCGGCTGATCCTGTCGGCCTGCCACGCCCTTGTCATTCCGAACCAGCTCGCGCTTGCCTTCGCCGACGAGGCCTATGACGATAGAGAGCGTCTGAAACATCCGCCCGATATCGAGGCGATGGCCGCGATGGTGCGGCAGTTGATCGACGTCTCCCAACGCCTGATGTGAGGTAACATGCCATTGTCCGCCATCGCTCCGAAAGACCGGCTGATTGTAGCGCTCGATCTGCCAGGCGTGGATCAGGCGGAGGCGATGATTGCGCGGCTGGGCGACAGCGTTACCTTCTACAAGATCGGCTATCAGCTCGCTTATGCCGGCGGATTGTCGCTGGTTGGTCAACTCACGGCCTCCGGCAAGAAGGTGTTCGTCGATCTCAAATTGCACGACATCGGCAACACCGTGGCGCGCGGTGTCGAGAGTCTTTCTTCGCTCGGCGCGACATTTCTCACCGTGCACGCCTACCCGCAGACCATGCAGGCGGCGGTCGCAGCGCGGGGCGAAGCGGGCCCGAAGATTCTCGCCGTCACCGTGCTCACTTCCTACAACGAGGCGGATGTGCAGGACGCCGGATACCGGCACACCATCGCCGATCTCGTGGCTACCCGCACGCATCAAGCCAAAGCGCTTGGAGTCGACGGGATTGTATGTTCGCCTGAGGAGGCGACTGCGTTGCGCAGGATTGTGGGTGATCAGATGAGCCTGGTCACGCCGGGCATCCGGCCTGCCGGCAGTTCGAGCGGTGACCAGAAGCGTATCATGACGCCGGCCCGCGCCATTGCGGCGGGCGCCGATTATCTCGTGGTCGGCCGTCCGATTGTTGAAGCGGCCGATCCGAAGGCGGCGGCGGATTCGATACAGGCCGAGATCGCGCAAGCGCTCGGGTAAAAAAGGAGAGCCAAGATGGCAAAAGGCTACTGGATCGCTCGCATCGATGTGCATAATCCCGACGGCTACAAGGAATATGTCGCGCAGAACGGCGCGGTATTCGCGAAATATGGCGGCAAGTTTCTGGTGCGCGCCGGCCGGCATGTTGCCAAGGAAGGATCGTCGCGAACCCGCAATGTGGTGATCGAGTTCAGGGATTATGAGACCGCAATCGCCTGCTATAATTCGCCGGAATATGTGCGACTGGTCGCGCTCCGCAGCCCGCATGCCGAGGGGGATCTTGTGATCATCGAAGGTTACGACGGCCCGCAACCGGGCGAGCCCGCGGCCTGATCGGTTGCCGGAACACCGTCCCCCCGCTAAAACGGCCCCGAAAGGATAACAAATGTCCGAGATGCGTTTGATCGTTGCGGGGGCCGGCGGCCGGATGGGCCGGGCGCTGACGCGCGTCATTTCCCAGACTGAAGGCGCGGTGCTGGCCGGCGCGCTGGAGGCGCCGGGTTCCGAACTGTTGGGCAAGGACTCCGGCGTACTCGCCGGACTGCCTGCCAACGGCGTCGAGCTGTCCGCCGATCTCTGGTCGATGTCGGCGAATGCCGACGGCATTCTCGATTTCACCGTGCCGGCCGCGACCATCGCCAATGTCGCGATCGCCGCGCAACGTGGACTCGTCCACGTGATCGGTACCACGGGGCTGTCCTCGTCGGATGACGCCGTGATCCAGAGCGTGACCTCGCGCGCCATCGTCGTGAAGTCGGGCAATATGAGTCTCGGCATCAATCTGCTTGCCGCGCTGGTCAAGCGCGTGGCGCGGTCGCTTGATGCAAGCTTCGACATCGAAATCCTCGAGATGCATCACCGCTCCAAGATCGATGCGCCTTCCGGAACGGCCCTGATGCTGGGAGAGGCCGCTGCCGCCGGCCGCCAAATCTCGCTCGGCGATCATTCGGCGCGCGGACGCGATGGCGAGACCGGCGCACGGCGAAGCGGCGACATCGGCTTTGCATCCTTGCGCGGCGGCTCCGTCACCGGCGATCACAGCGTGATCTTTGCCGGCGCCATGGAACGCATCGAACTCACCCACCGCGCCGAGGATCGCACGATGTTTGCGCAAGGCGCGGTGAAGGCGGCATTATGGGCACGCGACAAAAAGCCCGGGCTGTACTCCATGGCCGATGTGCTCGGCCTCGGCAATTTCTAGAGCGTTTTCGAGCAAAGTAGGAACCGGCATAGCAATCAGGTTTATGCAGATTGCGTAGACTTATCTGCGTTAAGAAAACGCGTCAAAATAAAACACTCAGTTCAAAGCAAACGGAAGCTTTCAGATATGAGCGATCGTCTTCTCGTATTGGTTCGTCACGGCCAGAGCGAATGGAATCTGAAGAACCTCTTCACCGGCTGGAAAGACCCTGATCTCACCGAGCAGGGCGTCACGGAGGCGGTGGAGGCCGGTCGTAAACTTAAAGGTCAAGGCCTGGTGTTCGACGTTGCCTTCACCTCCGTGCTGACGCGCGCCCAGCACACGCTCGACCTGATGCTGGCTGAGCTCGGCCAGACCAAAATCCCCGTTCACAAACATCTCGCGCTGAACGAGCGCGATTACGGCGATCTCTCCGGCCTCAACAAGGACGACGCCCGCAAGAAATGGGGCGAGGATCAGGTACTGATCTGGCGTCGCTCCTACGACGTGCCGCCGCCGGGCGGCGAAAGCCTGAAAGATACGCTGGCGCGGACGCTACCTTACTTCGTGCAGGAGATTCTTCCCTGCGTGCTGCGCGGCGAGCGCACGCTGGTCGCTGCCCACGGCAACTCGCTGCGCGCGTTGATCATGGTATTGGAGAAGCTGTCACCGGAAGGCATCTTGAAGCGCGAACTCGCGACCGGCGTTCCCATCATCTATCGCCTGAACGCCGATGCGACCGTGGCGTCGAAGCTAGATTTGGCGGCGTGAGCGAAAACGCCGAGATTATTTCGCTCACAGCGCCTGTCGGCGATCGCGCGCTGGACGAACTCGCCGATGTGTTGAGCGATTGCGTTGCCGGTGGCGCCAGCGTCAACTTCATGTCGTCCTTCTCTCAACGAGAGGCGCGGACTTTCTTCGACAAGGTCGCGACCGGCGTTGCATCGGGCGATATCGTCCTTCTGGCGGCGGTTCTCGGCGGCCGGATCGTCGGCAGCGTGCAGCTAGGGCTCGACACGCCGCCCAATCAGCCTCATCGCGCCGACGTCAAGAAAATGCTGGTGCACCGTTCCGCGCGGGGGCGTGGCATTGGCGCTGCCCTGATGGCGGCGATCGAACAGGAGGCGCGACGGCGCGGCCGCTGGCTGCTGGTGCTTGATACCGTGCCGGGCGAAAGCGGACATCGGCTTTATTTGCGGGCGGGCTGGCAGCAGAGCGGGACCGTCCCGGACTATGCGCTATTCCCGGACGGCCGGCTCTGCGCCACCGTGATCATGTGGAAGCGGCTGGAACGTTGACGCCGTAGCCGCTTCCTCCCCCTGAAAGGGGGAGGGTTGGGGTGGGGTCAACACGAACTTCGCCGCATCATTTTGATTCCCTCCAAAGCGACCTCCCCTTTCCAAGGGGAGGTTTCAAGACCGTCAGGCTTCGTCCTACTGCATCCCGACCTGGCCGGCTTCCCAGCCGATCATCGCCTGTTTGCGGGTGATGCCCCAGTGATAGCCGGTCAGTGCGCCGCTTTTGCCGAGTGCGCGATGACAGGGCACCACAAACGAGATCGGGTTCTTGCCGACCGCGGCTCCCACCGCGCGCGAGGCCTTTGGGCTTTCGATCTTCTTGGCGATGTCCGAATAACAGACAGCGTGGCCCATCGGGATTTTCAAGAGCGTCTCCCAGACCCGGACCTCGAAGTCGGTCCCGATCAAGGTGACGCGCAACGGCTGGTCCGGCCGCCACAGTTTTTTGTCGAAGATGCGCTGGGCCAGCGGGGCGGTCGCGAGGTAATCCTCGATATAGGTCGCCTTCGGCCAGCGTCTCCTCATGTCGTCGAGTGCTGCCGGTTCTTCGCCCGGATCGGCAAAGGCGAGGCCCGCAAGACCGCGCTCGCTCGCGATCACGAGCGCAGTACCGAAGGGCGAGGGATGAAAGCCGAACCGCAGCGTCATGCCTTCGCCGCCGGTCTTCCATTCGCCGGGAGACATCGCCTCATGGGTGACGAACAGATCATGCAGCCGGCCGGGGCCGGAAAGGCCGGAGTCAAGCGCGGCGTCGAGTACGCTGGCTGAATCGCGCAACAGGTTCTTGGCGTGGTCGAGTGTCAGCGCCTGCATGAAACCTTTCGGCGTCAGGCCGGCCCAACGCCGGAACAGGTGGTGCAGCTCATCCGGCGTCAGGCTCGACGCCTCCGCCATCGCTTCGATGGTCGGCTGCGTGCGCCAGCGCTCCGAGATGAAGGCAATCGCTCGGCGCACGGAATCATAGTCGCGCAGCGCGGCGTTTTGGGTGCCCGGCTTGGCCAGGCGCAAATCGTTCATGGTGAGGTTCATGGCGTCATTCATGGCAATGGTTGATCATGCCACGGATGTAGGACCAACGTGTTGTTCGAACCACCCGATTCCAGACGAGGCCTAGTTAACGGGATTATAGGTCGGCCCGCGCCTGGCGGCCTGGAGCGCAGCCATCAAGGCATTGGAAAAGCTTTCTTTTTCCTCCGCTCCTAAAAAATTACCGATGGCGATCCGGCGGCCTTTCGAGACCAGGTAAAGCCGCTCGATGCCAAATTCCGCATGCGTGATGCGGTCGAGCCGCACCCACAACGGATTGAAGGTGAATTCCGCCACATGGCCGCGGTGGCTGATCCGCCGCACATGAAGCTCAGACGGCGTCAGGCGAATTTCCTCGCTGGCTTTGGCGCGGCGAAAGCTGACGCGGAAGGCCCAGTAGATCGCGAGCACGTCGAGGCCGAAAAAGCCGACGACGGGCCAGGCGCCCATCAGCAGGAACGCGAGGCCGGCAGCAAAACTCACGACGCTGACAAAAGCCATCACCACCAGGAAGCCGGTGCGGTTGAGCGAGCGGTGCGGCGTCAGCCGTGCCGAAAACAACTCCGCCTCGCCGTTGGGATCAAAATCATTGCCTGCGGTCATGACGTGTCAGTATATACCAGTGTGGTGGATTTGACATTCGCATTAGTGCCGCCGCGAGTTCGCAAAGCGAATGTCAAATCCAAAACCCCACTGGAAAACTATAGTTTGCTAGTGTCCCTTTGGTTCTGACATTCGTAAGCGAACCCGCCGCGATGGGATACGAATGTCAGAACCGGGACACTAGATTATGCCGAAAATCACGCGCCCTACCGCCGCCAAATCTGCCTCCAAAAAGTCTGCCTCAAAATCCAAGCCGAGGCCGGTGGCCGTCGAGCGTGCCAGCAAACCGCGCAAGTCGAAGGTGGCCAAACCAAAGGCGTCGCGGGGCGGCCAAAAGACAAAACCCTGGACGCCAGCCGAGGTGCGCGAGGCGTTCGAACGCTTTCGCAACGCCAACCCCGAACCGAAAGGGGAATTGGAACATCTCAATCCCTATACGCTGCTGGTTGCGGTCGTGCTGTCGGCGCAGGCGACCGACGCCGGCGTCAACCGCGCGACGCGCGCTCTGTTCCCGATTGCCGACACGCCGCAAAAAATGCTCGCACTCGGCGAGGAAAAATTACGCGACTATATCAAGACCGTCGGTCTCTATCGTACCAAGGCGAAAAACGTCATCGCGCTGTCAGAGAAATTGATCCGGGAGTTCGGTGGCGAGGTGCCGCGCACGCGTGAGGAAATCGAATCGTTGCCGGGCGCCGGACGCAAGACCGCCAATGTCGTGCTCAACATGGCCTTTGGCGAGCGCACCATGGCGGTGGATACCCATGTATTTCGCGTTGGCAACCGCACGGGGCTGGCGCCGGGCAAGACGCCCTTGGAAGTGGAGCTGGGACTCGAGCGCGTGATCCCTCCGGAATTCATGTTGCACGCGCATCACTGGCTGATTCTGCACGGCCGCTACACCTGCCTCGCACGTCAACCGCGCTGCGCGGTCTGCCTGATCAACGATCTCTGCCGCTGGCCGGAAAAGACAATTTGAAATCTGACCGATAGCTCGATCCTCATCCTGAGGAGCCGCGCATTCTCGCGCGACGTCTCGAAGGATGGATGCAATCGGGCCTCATGGTTCGAGACGCGCGAAGAACGCGCTCCTCACCATGAGGGGATAGAGGTTACGGCTTCGCTGCGGCAACGATACGCCTTGTCCGAAAAAGCCGCGCAGCCTAGGCTTGCTTCCAAAGTACCAAAGCCCGGATCAAGGGCGGTGCATCAAACGGGAGAGACGCCATGCGGCTGCGGCTCGCGCTGGTTTCAGCGCTATTGGTCATGGGGTTCGCCGCGCAGGAGGCGCGCGCGCAAATATCCGACGACGTCGTCAAGATTGGCGTGCTCAACGATCAAACCGGCCTCTACGCTGATTTAGGCGGTCCGGGCTCGGTGGTGGCGGCCAAGATGGCGGTGGAGGATTTCGGCGGCACCGTGCTCGGCAAGCCGATCGAGATCGTATCCGGCGATCACCAGAACAAGTCCGATGTTGGTGCGGCCATTGCGCGTGAATGGTTTGATGTCGGCAAGGTCGATATGGCGATCGGGTTCGACCATTCCGCCGTCGCGCTCGCCGTCTCGCAACTTGGTGCCGAGAAAAATCGAATTGTGATCGGGGGAGCTATAGGCAGCACGGCCTTTACCGGCAAGTCATGCACCCCGACCGAAGCCTCCTGGATCTATGACTCTTATGCGCTCACCACGAGCCTGGCGAAAGCGGTCGTGGCGGAGGGACGCGATAGCTGGTTCTTCCTCACGGTCGATTACACCTTCGGGCATTCGCTGGAGGCCGACGCAACGGCGGCGGTGAAGGCAGCCGGAGGCAAGGTGCTCGGCAGCGTGCGTCACCCGCTCAACACCGCGGATTTCAGCTCGTATCTGTTACAGGCGCAAGCTTCCGGCGCGAAGGTCGTGGCGTTTGCCAATGGCGGCGGCGACATGGTCAACGCCACCAAACAGGCGAACGAGTTTGGCCTGACCAAGAATCAAACCATCGTCTCGCTCCTGGTGTTCATTTCCGACGTACACAGCATGCAGCTCCAGGCCGCGCAGGGCTTGAAGTTCGTCACGGCGTTCTACTGGGACCGCAACGAAGAGACGCGTGCCTGGTCAAAGCGGTTTTTTGAGCGGTTCGGCCGGATGCCGACCATGCCACAAGCGGCGGTCTATTCGGCCATCAACCATTATCTCGGTGCGATCGCCGCCGCCGGCACCGATGAGGCCAGGGCCGTGATGGCGAAAATGCGGGAACGCCCGGTCAACGATTTCTACGTCAAAGGCGGAAAGCTGCGCGAAGACGGCCGGCTGGTTCACGATATGTATCTGGCGCAGGTGAAGACGCCTTCGGAATCCAAGGGGCCGTGGGATTACTACAAGATCCTGGCCACCATTCCGGGCGATCAGGCGTTCCGGTCGCTGGCGGAGGGCGGCTGTCCGCTGGTGGCGCGCTGATACAAGTGCGCCGGTCCCTGACGCCATTTCCGCTTCGTATTTCGTGGCATCGTACGGACGTCACCGCATGAACCCGTAGCCAACCCGTCGCGACTAATTCAGCGACAGTGTCGGGGAAGGCTACCGGTCCATCGTGATAAAGAATGATCGTAAAACGTGGTACGTCTCGATTCATCTTCCGGACGACCAAAAGACTGGACATTACTCGCGCCGCTCGGAGACGTTTGCGAACGAATCCGAGGCCAAACGGTTTGCCGCGGGCAAAATTGCGGCCGGCACCGAGATCAGCGCCGGAACGCTCAATCCCGTCACGCCGAAGAGAATTATCAAACCCTCCGAAATCGAAAAATGGATTTCGGGCAAGACAATCACATCCAGAGATTAGTCGGGGAACATCGATCCGATGCCGACGCCCGATCAGCGGGCGGGCAGGTCCGCCTTTCGCCTGGGCTCGATGAGTTCCGGTCGCGGCCCGCTCAGGCGCTTGTGCATGTGAACCATGAAGGCCATGCCGAACAGGGGCGTCGCCAGATTGACGACCGGAATCGACACAAAGGCCGCGATGATGAGCCCCGCCGTGAACACGGTTGCGGCGTTCTCCTTGCGCATCGACTTGGCTTCCTTGGGGCTGCGAAACCGCATCGCCGCCAGTTCGAAATATTCCCGCCCCAGAAGCCATGCGGTGGCGATGAAGAAGATGATGAAGCCTGCGCCGGCGAACAAAACGAAAGGCAGCGCGACCAGATAAACCAGAATCGTCAGTGACGCGGTTTTGACGCCTTCGGTGATCGCAAGCGGAAGCGGCAGTGCGGTGCCGGGCCGCTCCGCCGGATAATGCTCGCGCTCGACATGGTCGGCGACGTCGTCGACGAACAGGCTGGCGACGAGCGAGGTGATGGCCGGCATTAAGAGCACCGCGCCGAACACGACGCCGAGACCGGCGGCGATCGAAACGATCCACGCCAGGATATCGAGCGGCGTCTGGAACGACGGGCCCAAAAGCGCTTCGGCCCAGACTTCACCCGAGGTTGCAAGCCAGCTCAACAGACGTTGCAGCCCGATCGCCAGCACCGCGATCAGTACCAGCGCGAGGCCAATGGAGCGCCAGAGGATCGACCGCATCGGCGGCGACAGGATTTGCGACAGTGCCTTGACGGCGGCATCGAGCATGATCGGGTTGACCTCTTGCGAAAGCCCTCGCGAGAAGTAGCCACGGCACAACGGTTCGGCAAGTACCTTGCCGCCGCATTGGATCGGGATGGGCGTGTGGGGGACCGGTAGTTGATGGCGGGTACCGCGCGAAAAGCCGCGGCGGAGATTGCTGCTTGCGTTATTTACGCAACTGGAAGCGGCGCTTCCTCGTCAATCTCTTCAGGAACAAGCGGCGGCGCTTCTGGAAACACGCCGAATTGGCCCGCTACCTCCAGGAGCGGCTTTTGTTTGTCGGCCCAATGCAGGGCGGTGTAGTCGAACCCGTGCACGATGGTCGGTTTGACGATTTCGAAATAGGGCGAGATGTCGAAATCGCGCGGCATATAGAGTGAGGAGTCGCGGATGTGCAGGATTTCGCGGCGGGCCTGTCGCGATCCTGCCTGCGTGACTCGCGGCAGGATCGGGTAGCGCACGGCATCGAAGGCCTGTGCGATCAGGGCCGAGCAGATGATCTTGGTGGGATCGCCGGAACCGAATGCGATCATTCGCCGCCGAAAGCGCTGCGGGATCGGCAGCGGAATCAGGAAGCGCATCAGGTCGAGAATATTCTTGGTGTCGTAGCCGAAGCCGATCCGGTTGATGGCGTAGCGGCCAACCGTGTAGCGGTCTTCATAGGTCAGGCCGACCGGCCGGCACAGCCGCGTGTGATAGCTGAAATATTTCGACAGCGGCGCCGAGGTCACGCCTTCGCCGATATTGGCCTCGATCAGGACGTGCGGCTCGCCGTCCGGCTCCTCCGCCCCGTCGATCGGCCCGACGAACAAGGCGGCATGCGACCATGTCGACTGGGTCAGGTATTTGATGATGCCGGAGATTCGATTATTGCCTTCGACCAGCAAAACGTCGCCTGGCTGGACGATGCTGCGCAGCCGGTCCGGGTCGCTGGGCGTGAACGGCTCATAGCCGGGCACTTCCTTCTGAAGATAGGAAGCGATCCACTTGCCGACCGTGTCGAGCATTACGCCCATTGTTCCCCCCAACGGATTTGTTAAGCCACTTCGGGCTCATCCATCCGCTTTTTCCACCCTTAGCATGGCTAAAAGCCGTTGCAATTTAGTTCATGCAAATGGCTGGTCAATCATGATTGATTTACCATGATGCTTGCCGCCCATGTCCGGATGCGGCAAGTTGGAAAATTCCCTCACCAGATATTCACTTTGTTGCCAAGAATTCCGGAAACCTGACATGACCATCACGCGGCGCGATCTCCTTGCGGCATCTGCCGCCGCCGCTGTGTTGCCGGGTCTCGGCAGCCGGGCCTGGGGCGCACCGTTGCCGCGCGAGGCCGACATTGTCGTGATCGGCGCAGGCGCCGCCGGCATTGCGGCAGCGCGGCGCGTTCAGGCGGCCAATCGGAAGGTGATCGTGGTTGAGGCCGATACGCGCCTCGGCGGGCGCTGTTGGACCGATAACGCCACCTTCGATGTACCGTTCGATCGTGGTGCGCGCTGGCTGCACAATGCCGAAACCAATCCGATGGTCAGACTGGCGCGCGCTTCCGGGCTCGATATCTCGGCGGCGCCTCTGGGTCAAAGAATCCGCGTCGGTCTGCGCAATGCGCGCCCCGGCGAAACCGAATATTTCCTCGCAGCTCTGGTGCGCACCAACCGCGCCATTGACGACGCATCGCGCAGGGGCGACATTGCCTGCGCCTCGGCGCTTCCGAAAGATCTCGGTGACTGGGCCGACACGGCAGAGTTCGTGCTCGGCGCCAACGGCACGGGCAAGGATCTGCGTGACGTTTCCGTCGTCGACAGAGCGCGCGCGCAGGATCGCAACGCCGCGATCGGTTGCCGCCAGGGCGTCGGTGCACTCGTCGCCAAATTAGGCGAGCAAGCGCCGATTTCGCTATCGACGCCGGTCAGTCACATCATCTGGAATAATCGGGAGGTCGCGGTTGAAACGCCTTCGGGCAAGATCGCGGCGCGCGCTGCGATCGTGACGGTGTCGACCAATGTGTTGGCAGCCGGCAACATCAAGTTCACACCCGAAATGCCGAAGCGCCAGCTCGATGCCGCGGCCAAGCTGTCGCTCGGCAGCTATGATCGTATCGCGCTCGAACTGCCCGGCAATCCGTTGGGACTTGGCCGCGACGAGGCGGTCATCGAGCAGAGCAACTCCACCCGCACGGCATTGTTGTCGGCCAACATCGCCGGCTCCTCGCTATGCGTGATCGATGTCGCCGGCTCATTCGGCCGCGATCTCTCCAGTCAGGGCGAGAAGGCGATGATCGCCTTTGCGCAGGAATGGCTGAAAAAACTTTTCGGCGGCGACATCGCAACCGCCGCGAAGAAATCGAGCGTGACGCGCTGGAACGCTTCGCCCTTCACACTCGGAGCCATGTCGGTGGCCGCGCCCGGGGGCCAAGGCTCGCGGAAGATTCTGACCGAACCGCTCGGCAACCTGTTCCTGGCGGGCGAGGCAACGCACGAGACCCTGTGGGGTACGGTGGATGGCGCCTGGGAAAGCGGCGAGCGCGCGGCGGAAGCGGCATTGCGTAAAATTGGAGCGCTCACCGATCCGAACGCCGTGTCGGAGCGTGGGTCCACCCAACGCCGCCGCACGCGATGACATCACGGCCAAAGGCGCTGATCTCCTGGTCAAGCGGCAAGGACAGCGCGTTCGCGCTTCATGAAGTCAGGCAAGCCGGTGAACTTGATGTCGTCGGCGCTGTGACGACCGTCACCGAGACGTTCGGCCGCGTCTCAATTCATGGCGTGAGGCAGGAGATTCTGCTGGCCCAGCTTCAGGCTGCAAACCTGCCGCCGCAGATCGTGCCGATTCCCTATCCGTGCCCGAACGAGATCTACGAGGCTCGCATGGGCGAGGCCGTGGCGCGTGCGGTGAAGGACGGCGTCACCCACATGATCTTTGGCGATCTCTATCTCGCCGACATCCGCGCCTATCGTGAACAGAAATTGGCGGGCACAGGCATCACGCCGGTGTTTCCGCTGTGGGAGAAGCCGACACGCCCGCTGGCGCAAGCGATGATTGCAAGCGGACTTGAGGCTTATCTCGCAACCGTGGATCTGAAAAAATTGCCTGCGGATTTCGCCGGCCGGAAATTTGACGACAAGCTTCTCGCCGACCTTCCCGATCGTGTCGACGCTTGCGGCGAGAATGGCGAGTTTCACACCTGCGTCGTGGCGGGCCCGATGTTCTCACATGCGCTGGCGGTGGCGGCCGGTGAGCGCGTCGAGCGCGACGGCTATGCCTATTGCGATCTGGTGCTTGCCTAGCGCAGCACGCCGCCGGTCTTTTTGTTGACCTCAGCCACGATCTTCGCGGCGACCGCGTCGATCTCCTGATCGGTCATGGTCTTCTCGCGCGGCTGGATGGTCACGGCGATGGCGATGGATTTCTTGGCCTCGTCGATGCCCTTGCCTTCATAGACGTCGAACACCGTGACGCCGGTGATGAGCTTCTTGTCGACATTCTGCGCGGCGCGCAGGAGATCGCCGGCCTTCACGGTGCGATCGACGATGAAGGCAAAATCCCGCGACACCGGCTGGAAGGCCGACAGTTCGATGGCCGGCTTGGCGCGCGTTGGCCGCTGCTTGGCTTCGGGGATTCGATCAAGGATCACCTCAAAGGCGATCATCGGCCCATCAGCGCCGAGTTGCTCCAGCGCGCGCGGATGCAGTTCGCCGAAATAGCCGAGCACGTTTTGCGGTCCGATCTGAATGGTGCCGGAACGGCCGGGATGCAGCCAGCTTGCGCCACCCGGCACCACCTGCAGCGCCGCGACCGGCGCGCCGGCGGCGGCGAGCACGGCGAAGGCGTCAGCCTTGGCGTCGAAGACATCAGCGGCCGTCGAGCCAGACCAGTTGCGCCCCAATCCCGAGGAGGAAGCAAAGCCGTGACGAACGCCGGCAGCCGCAGTGAACTGATCTTCCGGCCTGTCGCCCTTGAACACCTGACCGACCTCGAACAGGGCGACGTCAGAAAAGCCGCGATCAGAATTGGCCTGGGCCGCGGCGATCAGGCCCGGCAACAGGCTCGGCCGCATGTCAGAGAGGTCAGCTGCAATGGGATTGGCAAGCGCGAGCTCTGCTTTGCCGCCGCCGAATAATTCGGCATGCGGCTTGGAGATGAACGACCATGTCACGGCCTCGACCATGCCGCACGTAGCGAGCGCGCGCTTGGCGCGGCGGGTGCGCAGTTGCAATGGCTTGAGCACCGGCTTGCGGGGCGCATCGCCGCGTTCGAACGGCGTCATCGGCACCGCATCGACACCGACAATGCGCACAATCTCCTCGACGATGTCAGCCTTGCCGTGCACGTCCGACCGCCATGAGGGGACCGCGATCTTCACCGCTGGCCCGTTGCCGGCCACCATGAAGCCGAGATGGGTAAGGATGCGCTTTACTTCCGGGAAGGCGACGTCGATGCCGGCGAGACGCTTCACCTCGGTCAACGGAAAGTCGATGACGCGGTCATCGCCGAAGGCGTTGCCGACCACCAGATTCTCGGATGGCGTGCCGCCGCAGATTTCCATCACCAGCTTGGTCGCCATTTCCAGCCCCGGCACCATGAAGGCCGGATCGACGCCACGCTCGAAACGATAGCGCGCGTCCGAATGGATGCCGAGCTTGCGGCCGGTCTGGGCGATGTTGATCTCGTTCCACAGCGCCGATTCGATCAGCACGTCGGTGGTTGTTTCCGAGCAGCCGGAAGCTTCGCCGCCCATGATGCCGGCGAGCGATTCAACGCCATGATCGTCCGCGATCACGCACATCGAGCTATCGAGCGTGTAGGTGCGGCCATCGAGCGCCAGTAGCGTTTCGCCATCACGGCCATGGCGCACCACCAGATCGCCCTTGACCTTCGCCGCATCGAACACATGCAGCGGCCGGGCGCGATCGTAGGTCATGAAGTTGGTGATATCGACCAGCGCATTGATCGGCCGCAAGCCGATCGAGGTCAGGCGCTTCTGCAGCCATTCCGGCGAGGCGCCGTTCTTGACGCCGCGTACCAGTCGCAGCGCGAAGCCGGGACACAGCTTTTCGTCCTCGACCTTCACTTTCACTGGACAGGGAAACGAGCCCTTGATCGGCTTGATGCCGGGATCCTTGAACTTGCCCATGTCGGCGGCGGCGAGATCGCGCGCGATGCCGTGCACGCCGGTGCAGTCCTGTCGGTTCGGCGTCAGGTTGATCTCGAACATGGGGTCGCCGAGGCTGGCCCACTGGGCGTAGGGTGCGCCGATCGGCGCATCGGCCGGCAGCTCCATGATGCCGTCGTGATCTTCCGAGAGTTTCAGTTCGGCGGCCGAGCACAGCATGCCGCGGCTCTCGACACCGCGGATGGTGCCGATGCCGAGCGTGATGTCCTTGCCGGGAATGTAGGTGCCCGGCGGCGAGAACACGCTGACGAGGCCGGCGCGCGCATTCGGCGCGCCGCAAACGACCTGCACGGGTGCCGCGCCATTGCCGGTCTCGACCATGCAAACCCGCAGCCGGTCCGCATTCGGATGCTGCTCGGCCGAAATCACACGCGCAATCGTGAAGGGCGCGAGTGCCTTTGCCTTGTCTTCAAGGCTCTCGACCTCAAGCCCGATCATCGTGAGCTTGTCGGCGAGCTTTTCGACGCTCTCGTCGGTGTCGAGATGTTCTTTCAGCCAGGAGAGAGTGAACTTCACGCGCTCAGCCCTCCCGCCAGCGTGGGAATATCGAGCGGCTTGAAGCCATAGTGCGAGAGCCAGCGGACGTCGCTGTCGAACAACTGCCGCAAGTCGGACATGCCGTATTTCAGCATCGCGATGCGGTCGATACCCATGCCCCAGGCAAAGCCCTGATAGACGTCCGGATCGATGCCGCAGGCGCGCAGCACGTTCGGATGCACCATGCCGCAGCCGAGAATCTCCAGCCAGTCCTCGCCTTCACCGAAGCGGATTTCGCCCTTGTCGCGCCGGCACTGGATGTCGACCTCGAGCGAGGGTTCCGTGAACGGAAAGAACGAGGGACGGAAGCGCATGTTGATGTGATCGACCTCGAAGAAGGCCTTGCAGAACTCGTGCAGGATCCATTTGAGGTGGCCGAGATGCGAGTGCTTGTCGATGACAAGGCCCTCGACCTGATGGAATTGCGGTGTGTGGGTGGCGTCGGAATCGATGCGGTACGTGCGCCCCGGGCAGATCACGCGGATCGGCGGCTTTTGGGAGAGCATCGTGCGCACCTGCACCGGCGAGGTGTGAGTGCGCAACAGCATGCGCGAGCCGTCTTCCTTCGGATTGAAGAAGAACGTGTCGTGCATTTCCCGCGCCGGGTGGCCTTCCGGGAAATTCAGCTTGGTGAAGTTGTAATCGTCGGTCTCGATGTCGGGCCCTTCGGCGACGGAAAATCCCATGTCCGCGAAAATCGCGGTGAGTTCATCCCAGACCTGGCTGAGCGGGTGGATCCGGCCGGCCTCGGCCGGGGTCTCACGGAGGGGAAGGGTGACGTCGATGGTCTCGAAGGCCAGGCGCGCATCGAGCGCGGCCGATTTTAGGACGTCGCGCCGCGCGCTTAAAGCGCCGGTCACCTTGTCCTTAGCGAGATTGATCGCCGCCCCTTGGGTCTTGCGTTCGTCGGGCGACATTTTACCCAAAGTCGCGAGGAGCGCCGAGATCGAGCCTTTCTTGCCGAGCGCCGAGACGCGCACGGTCTCGAGGGCGGCTTCGTCGCCGGCCGCGGCGATCTGGGCGAGGACTTCCTGTTCAAGCGCTGCGAGGTCGGACACGGCTATCAATTTCTCCCGCGGAAATGCGGCTGGTTGTGGCCGCCCCGGGGCCGGAACGTCAAGGCCAAACCTCGAACAAAAGCCTGTTAAGGACCGCGCTGATCGCCCCTTGAACCCTTCGGACCAGCATCGCACCAATAGCCGTTGGATGTATGGAGCCCATGATGCGTCTGGAATTGTCGTCGGCCGTCTTTCTGGCCGTCTTGCTGTCCGCCGGTTCGGTTCCTGCGGCCGCCGAAGACTGTCCGGTCAAATCGTTCGAGATGGCTGGCATCATCGCGACGGTGAACGCCGCATCAAGCTGCGACGCCTCGATGAAAGTGTTCGAGGCCTGCCAGATGGGCTCTACGGCCGACATCCAGTTCGGCGACGCCGTCGAAAAGAAATGCGAGGCTGCGTTTCTCTCCCGGTTGAAAACACCGCAAAAGCGCACCTACCAGGACCAGCTTGGCCGCTGCGATGAAAAATACGCGGACAAGCAGGGGACCATGTGGCGCTCGGCGACGGCGATGTGCCGGGCTGCGGTTTCGCAACGCTATGCGCGCCGGATGGCGAAATAGCGGAGCCGATCAGCTCCGCCGTCTCACCGCGTCAGGCGGCGAGCGCCGCCTTGGCCTTCTCGGCGATCGCCTGGAACGCTGCCGGCTCGTGGATCGCGAGATCCGAGAGCACCTTGCGGTCGACGGTGATGCCGGATTTGGACAGGCCGTTGATAAACACGCTGTAGGTCATGCCGAACGGGCGGACGGCAGCGTTAAGACGCTGAATCCACAGCGCGCGGAAGGTGCGCTTCTTGCGCTTGCGATCGCGGAAGGCATATTGCCCGGCCTTTTCGACCGCGGGCTTGGCGGCCCGGATCGTGTTCTTGCGGCGGCCGTAAAAGCCCTTGGCGGCCTTGTAGACTTTCTTGTGCTTGGCGTGAGAGGTCACACCGCGTTTGACGCGAGCCATGACAGATCTCCTTCATCTCTGAAAATTGAATGACGGTCGCCGCGCGGGACGCGGCGCAGCGGAAGCAGCGCGCGATCAGGCGTTCGGCAGGAAGTATTTCTTGATGTTGTCGCCGTCGGTCTTGAACAGCACGCGGGTGCCGCGGAGCTGTCTGATCTGCTTCTTCGTCCGCTTGATCATGCCGTGGCGCTTGCCGCGCTGGGCGTGCAGCACTTTGCCAGTGGCAGTCACCTTGAAGCGCTTTTTAGCGCCCGACTTGGTCTTCAGCTTGGGCATTTGGCTCTCCTGTTGCCGCAGAAAATCCCGCCAAAAACGGCGCTTTCCCGGCTAAAATGCTCGTTAGAGCGTTGAAAGTGCTCAGGTTCTTATGTCTTTCGACAAAACCCGCACGGTCACCGACACGGCAGCCCTTGATCAGCCGGGCGATGAAGGCCGCGCTTATGGCAGAACAAGTTCATTTTGGCAACGACGAACCGTCAAATCCGCTTCCCCGACTGATGACAGGATGCCGGTCATTGGCATCGCCCGCTTCATTAGGACGGCAGGACAACATGAGCATTTCAGCCCAATCAATCATTTCTTTCATGAATTTCAAACCGATCCGCCCGGTGCGGGGAATCCTTGCCCTCACCGCGATCGCCTTTGCCGCGGGAATGTTGAGCCCGGCGGCGGCCGGGACGCGGCCGGGCGCCTATGACGGGAACTGGAACGTGACCTTCACCACTCGCGCCGGCAATTGCAGCTCGACCAACAGCGCCCCCTTCAACGTCTCCGGCACGCAGGTTTCCTCGGCCGGCGGTGGCAAGGTGACCGGCGGCGTCACCCCGGGCGGCGCTGTTTCCGTTCACATTTCGGTCGGCTTGTCGGCGGCGGACGGCAAGGGCCGTCTCGTCGGCAGCTCGGGAACGGGCCGCTGGAGCGGCGTCATCTCCGGCGACCGCTGCAGCGGGACCTGGCAGGCGAGCAAAACCTGAAGTCTTTCTGACGTCCGGTGCCCTTAAACCCAAGACAGCACCGTCCCCGCGCGTCTGAAGCGGGGACAGTGGACGACCGGATTTTTAGAGAATGGCGACCGGGGATCAGCGCGGTGCTAGAACCATCACGACTTGGCGGCCTTCGAAGCGGGCGTCCTGCTCGACCTTGGCATACTCCGCGACGTCGGTTTTGATCTTGTCGAGAAGTTTGGTGCCGATTTCCTGGTGCGCCATTTCGCGGCCGCGGTAACGCAAAGTGATCTTGACCTTGTCGCCTTCCTCAAAGAAGCGCTGCATAGCGCGCATCTTCACGTCGTAATCATGATCGTCGATCATCGGCCGAAGCTTGATCTCCTTGATTTCGACGGTCTTCTGCTTTTTGCGGGCTTCTGCCGCTTTTTTCTGCGCCGAATACTTGTACTTCCCGTAGTCCATGATCTTGCAAACGGGAGGAGCGGCATTGGGCGAAATCTCAACGAGATCCATTCCGGCTTCAGTCGCCATTTTGATCGCGAGGATCGTTTCGACGGTGCCGAGATTCGTGCCGTGCTGGTCGATTAGCTGAACCGTTGCGTTGCGGATTTCATCGTTGGTGCGCGGCCCATCTTTGGCAACGGTGGGCGGGGCTCTATTGGGACGGCGAATGGGTAGTTCTCCAAAATTGTGAACGAAGGTTGTAGTTTGAAGGAATAAGGCCCTGCGGGCAAGCAAACTCACCCTTGGGAAGCGAAAAAGCATCAAATGCGATGCTTTTCGGCCACGCGGATGCTTGGACCGCCGAGATAGGGCGCAAGTTCACCCGACGCAAGCATCATAACGCGTTAACCGGCTTTTCGTTGACGGACATCATCCGCTCACGCAGAGAGGGCGTGGAGTGACGACGCCATGACCGGTTCCACCGCAAACCCAGAGAAACCCCTGACGATCGAGGTCGGCCGGACCGATGCGATGCGCCGCATCGCGGTCCGTGCCCGCGAAGGCGATTTACCGGGGCTTTTTTGGCTCGGAGGCTTCAAGTCGGACATGCGGGGCACTAAGGCCCTGGCGCTGGATGCGTGGGCGGCCGAGCGTCGCCGCGCCTGTATCCGGTTCGACTATTCCGGCCACGGCGAATCCGGTGGCGATTTCGTCGAGGGTACGATCGGGCGCTGGCTGGAAGAAAGCGTCGAGGTATTCGAGCAGTTTTGCGTTGGCCCGCAGGTGGTGATCGGCTCCTCCATGGGCGGGTGGATGGCGCTGCTGTTGGCGCGGGAACTCGCCAGGCGTCCTGCCCCCCGCGTCTCGCTGAAGGGGCTTGTGCTGATTGCGCCGGCGCCCGATTTCACCGAGGAGCTGATGTGGAAGGGGTTTTCGTCCGACATTCGCCACCAGATCGAGACCACGGGCGTCTGGCTGCGTCCGTCCGAATACGGCGACCCCTATCCGATCACCCGCAACCTGATCGAGGAGGGCCGCCAGCATCTCCTGCTCGGCGGCACGATCGAGGTCGGCTGTCCGGTGCATATCCTGCAAGGCGCGCAGGACCCCGATGTGCCGTGGAAGCACGCGTTTGCGCTGGCGCACCGGCTGCCGGCCGACGATGTGGTGCTGACGATGATCCAGGACGGCGATCATCGCCTGTCGCGGCCACAGGACATTGCGCGGATCCTGGCTGCTGTTGCGGAGATGGGCTGACGACCGTCACGACGGGAGATGTGCTGCGTCCCACTCCGTTTGCACGGTCACATCTGTCTCTGCCACCGCGGCGCGCGACGCCAGCACCGTCAAAGCTGAAGGCTCCAGCAATTGCGACAGTGCCCACACGGCAGCGCCACGAACCAACGGGCTTGTATCAGCCAGCAGACGCTCGGCTTCCGTTGCCAGTGATGGATCATTCGAATTGCCGATCGCAATCAGCACATTGCGGATGAAGCGGTCGCGGCCGATGCGCTTGACTGGTGATTTCGCGAACAGTTTCCGAAACGCCGCGTCGTCGAGCCGCACCAGCGTCGAAAGGTTGGGCGCGCGCAGTTCCCCGCGCGGCGACAGTTTCGCCTCATGGCCGGCCTTCGCGAACTTGTTCCATGGGCAGACCGCCAGGCAATCGTCGCAGCCATAGATGCGATTCCCGATGGCCTGGCGGAATTCGCGCGGGATCGGCCCCTTGTTTTCGATGGTGAGGTAGGAAATGCAGCGGCGCGCATCGAGCTTGTAGGGCGCCGGGAACGCGGATGTCGGACAGATGTCGAGGCAAGCCTGGCATGAACCGCAGTGATCGCGATCGGCTTCGTCGCGTGGCAGATCGGCATCGGTGAAGATCGCGCCGAGAAACAACCACGAGCCGAACTCGCGCGATACAAGGTTGGTATGCTTGCCCTGCCAGCCAAGGCCCGCGGCCTGAGCCAAGGGCTTTTCCATCACGGCCGCGGTATCGACGAACACCTTGACCTCGCACGAGGCGGTTGCCGCCAGCCATCGCGCTAGCGCCTTGAGCCGCTTCTTGATCACGTCGTGATAATCGTCGCCCTGTGCGTACACCGAAATCGCACCGTGCGTCCGCTGCTCCAAAATCGCGAGCGGATTCTCATCGGGACCGTAATTGACGCCGAGCATGATCACGGAACGAACGCCGGGCCACAAGGTTCGCGGATCGCTGCGGCGCTCGGGATTGGCCGCGAGCCAGTCCATGTCGCCGTGGCCGCCTGCTTGAAGAAATTCCAGAAAATATTTTCCGGCCTGCGCGATTGCGCCGGGATCGGTCACGCGGGCGCAGTCGAAGCCGAGTGCGTGCGCCTCCCGGGTCAGCGTTTCCTTGAGATCGTCATGCATGGCGGCAGAAGCGCGCATCGCTTCTCCCAAAGATTCTTACGAGGATTTCGAGAACAATGCCGATCGATGGAATCAGAAGTCGAGATCCACATAGGTGCGTGACGCCGGCACGCCCGCGAGCCATTCGCTGAGCAGCGGACGGAAAGAGGGCCGGGACTTCACCCGTGCATACCAGGCCTTTGCCGCATCGTCCTCGGCCCATGGCACGTCACCCAGATAATCGATCGCCGAAAGATGCGCTGCGGCGGCGAGGTCCGCATAGGTGATCCGGTCGCCGGCCAGGTAATTACGCGTTCGCGCCAGCCAGCCGATATAGGCCAGATGATAGCGCACATTTGCCTTCGCCGCGCGGATCACATCGGCCGATGGCGGGCCGCCGCCCTCGTCCTCGCTCATGAAGCGTTTGTAAATGCGTTCGGTGACCAGTGGGTTGGAGGCTTCCTCGAAAAACTTTTCGTTGAACCACGCCATCAGCCGCCGCACCTCGACGCGTTCGCTGACCGAAGACGGCAATAATCGCCGCTCGGCCAGGGCATCACCGAGAGTTTCGTCAAGATATTCCGCGATGATGGCGGCGCCGGGGATCACCGACGGCCCTTCGGCAACCAGGACCGGCGTGGCGCCGGCTGGATTCAATGCGAGAAAAGCTTCGCGCCGTTCCCAACCCCGTTCCTCGATCAGTTGCAGATCGACGCCGATTTCGCCGAGCGCGAGGCGAACGAAGCGCGAGTGCGGGCAGAAGGGATGATGAAACAGCGTGAACATGAAGCCCTGAAGAAGTGCCGGTGGAGTTTAGAATTCGACATCCGCTTTCTGAGCTTTTGGCTAGGCGGTTGGCGAATGTCAAATCCACCCGACTAGGGTTTTTGCGTTTTTGCCGTTGCGGCCTACACCCGAATAAGCGAGAAGAATCCGGCCGTTTTCGGCCGTATTTGCTTGGAATGGTCCGGGCCGGATCGCCGTCGTGTCATCCCAACCTTATTAAAAGGACGCTCAATCATGCTGTCTGATTCGTTGCGGGCGGTCATTCTCGGTATCGTCGAGGGCATCACCGAATTTTTGCCGGTTTCCTCGACCGGCCACATGCTGCTCGTGAAGCGCTTCTTCGGGCTCGGTGAGGGCGCTTTCTGGGACAGTTTCGTGGTGCTGATCCAACTCGGTGCGATTCTCGCGATCGTCGTGATCTATTTCGCCAAATTGTGGAAGATCGCGCTCGGGATGTTTTCCAATGCCGATGACCGTCGCTTTGTCATCGGCATCCTGGTGGCGTTTCTGCCGGCGGTGATCATCGGACTGATCGCCGGCAAGTACATCAAGGAAGTTCTGTTCAATCCGTGGGTGGTTTGCTTCTCGCTGATCGTCGGCGGCGCGATTCTGCTCTGGGTCGACCAACTCGATCACAAGCCGCACGAACATGACGCCACGAAATTCCCGCTGCTCACTTACTTGTGGATCGGCGTCGCGCAGTGCCTTGCGATGATTCCCGGCGTGTCACGCTCCGGCGCCAGCATCGTCGCGGCGATGCTGCTGGGCGCCGACAAGCGCGCGGCGGCCGAATTCTCGTTCTTCCTGGCGATTCCGACCATGATCGGTGCGTTCGCCTATGATTTTTACAAGAACCGCGCCGAGATGACGTCGGACCACCTCAGCATCATCGCGATCGGCTTTGTGGTGTCGTTCGTCGTCGCGATCATCGTGGTGAAAACGTTCTTAAACTACGTCACCCGCCGGGGATTCGGATTGTTTGCGTGGTGGCGCGTCGTCGTCGGCACGCTTGGCCTGATTGCACTGGCGATGGGACGGTAAGATTCCTCATGGTGAGGAGGCGCGCTTGCGCCGTCTCGAACCATGAGGGGCAACTCATCCTTCGAGACGCGGCCAACGGGTCCGCAAAGCGCGGCCCGATGATAAACTCCATCGGCCGCTCCTCAGGATGGGGACGTGCTCAAACTTACGGAGTCACGCGCTCTTGTGCGTGAACTGGCCGGCCTTGCGGAAGCGCCAGAGATATTGCGGCGCGACGCCCTCGAGCGAATCCGGCGCAATGCCGAGCCCCTCCAGCGTGAGGCCGGCAGCCTTCGCCGCCTCCGACACCACGTTGTCGCTCCGCAGTAGTTCGACCTGATCGGGCGTCAGCTTGAAAGCGCCGGGTGCAAACTGCAAAAACAGCGCCTGCAGTTTCGCGATCCCGAACGGCAGCGACACCAGCATACGGTCGCGTTCGGTGATCGAAAGGATGATCTCCATGATTTCGCGCATGGAGAGCACTTCGGGTCCGCCGAGTTCGTAGGTCGCGCCCGCCTTGATCTTGCCGTCCACTGCGTCGGCTACCGCTGTGGCGACATCGCCGACATAGACCGGCTGCAATTTGGTGGCCCCGCCGCCGATCAGCGGCAAGGCCGGCGATATCCGCGCCAGCGCCGCAAAGCGGTTGGTGAAATCATCCTCGGGGCCAAACACGACCGATGGCCGCAGGATGGTCGCGGCGGGAACGGCGGACAGCACGGCCGCTTCGCCGGCAGCCTTGGAACGCGCATAGCGCGAGACGGAATTGGCGTCGGCGCCGATCGCCGAAACGTGAACCATCCGCGCGCCTGCGTGAGCTGCCGCTTTCGCGACCGTGCCCGCGCCTTCTGCCTGCACGGCGTCAAAGGTCTGCGCGCCTGATGGCGCCAGGATGCCGACGAGGTTGATGGCGATATCGGCGTCACGCATCGCGGCCTCGACCGAGGCCGGGTAACGCAGGTTGGCCTGGACCGCGTGGATTTGCCCGACTTTGCCAAGTGGCTGGAGGTGGCCGGCGAGCTCCGGCCGCCGCACCGCCACGCGGATGCGATAATCGCGCTTGCACAGCGCCCGCACCACGGCTCTTCCCAAAAAGCCGGACCCGCCGAAAACCGTCACCAGGGTTTCTAGGTTCGATGCCATGTTCGAATGCCTTTTAAGTCCATTCCGCGCGGGGCGGATTCGGTTGATCGGGCGGATATTTCGGCGATTTGCCGATACGCCATCGCCCGATTTCTGTACAGCCTATTTGAATAATCTATTCGGGGGTAGGCGCGCCAATTTGACAAGCGCGCGACCGAACCTTAACAAACCGCCCCATGCCCAGGTGGCGGAATTGGTAGACGCGCTGGCTTCAGGTGCCAGTGACCTAACAGTCGTGAAGGTTCGAGTCCTTTCCTGGGCACCACTCCCGCAGTATTGCATCACGAAGTTCGCGAAGGTGCTCGCGCCGGTCAATTCCGGGGAAGA
>Ga0210401_10000721_pt1 | contig 40219 bp, 32 predicted proteins | sample IncBWH32MmetaG_FD_150866 | JGI IMG/M metagenome (GOLD analysis project Ga0210401, IMG submission 150866) | Forest soil microbial communities from Barre Woods Harvard Forest LTER site, Petersham, Massachusetts, United States - Inc-BW-H-32-M | ecosystem: Environmental > Terrestrial > Soil >... | reverse complement strand
GGGGGATGTGGTGACCTTGGTTCAGATACCGCAGACCTACTCGGTGTTTGGGGCGACCGGGCAGAACACCCAGTTGGATTTCAACGCCGAGAAGATGACGTTGGCCGAGGCTGTTGCGCGCGCCGGCGGATTGCAGGACCAGCGCGCCGACCCCTCCGGGGTGTTTCTGTTTCGATATGAACCGCCGGCCGTCGTCGGCGCCCTCGGCGCCGGCAACCTGCCCACCGGACCCGATCACGATTCGCCTGTGGTTTACCGTCTCGACTTCCGCGACCCCAACAGTTACTTCCTCGCCGACCGCTTTCCGGTCCAGGATAAGGACATAATCTACGTGTCGAATGCCTTGCTGTCCGACCTGCAAAAATTCTTCACCCTGCTGAATACCGTGACCGGGCCGATCGTCACCGGCATCGTCGTCAATCGATCGGTCAGTCCATGAGGAATGCGGCCACCTGCCTGAGAAGACCGGGACGGGGAAGAAAAGCACGCGTTCGCGACGTTGGCCGCGCCGGACGCAGACGGAACACGACCCAGGATTTGTTGCTCGGGTCTCTCTGAGGAAGACCCTTGATCCAGTGTTGGGAGGGATAGCCATCCGGGGTAATGGCCCGAAGCGGATTGGTCGCCCATCCGCGGCGTTTTTTGACCTGCTCACTTTTGACCAAAGGATTGGTTGTGACCGTTCGATCTTCTGCCCGGCTTACATCATCCTTGCCAACCGACGGCTTTTCGGCAGCGGAATTCCTAGTTCACCGGATGTATCGGGCGCTCGATATCGATCCTCCCTTCTCCGCTATCGCAGAGACCGAAAATTTAGGAGACGACAACTGGTTCTGGACGGATGACAACGCAAAAGTGCTCGAGTTCCTGTCACGACCGGAAGTCTGGCAACGGTTTCCCGATCAAACCAATGAAATTTTGCGCTTTGTGCGATCAATGTGCCGCGGGCCTTTTATATTGCGGCGCGTCAGTGCACCGCGACTGGATCTCACCGAGCACCACGGCTCTGTTGTTAGTTACCGCCATTCATTGATGCAGTTAAAATTCGACACATCATCTGGTTTGATCACAGTCGGCATGCGGTTCCACGACGAAAGAAACGCCGATAGCCTATCCTTTACCGGAAACTATGTCCAGTTCAGCTATCGGCGGCGGCGCTTCAGGATCCCGCTCGAACGATTCGACAGCGCCACCCACACAAAGCAGAATGAGCACGTCCTGCAATTGCAGCATTCTGCTGACCTCGATTTCATGTTTCTGTGGAAGCGCATTCGCCTTGGGGAGATCACTTACACCTATACGATCGATGCGCGATCTATCTTACTGGACGTGCAAGTAGCGCTCGATCTCGACCCTGGCATTCAAGTCTCCGACGTTATACTAACCATTGGCCACGACCTAAGTCACCGCTATTTCAGAAATATTGTCACCGACAAACAACTGGCGACGACCCCCATATTCACTGCCCGCGGAGCGAGGCGAGCAGTGATGGATGATATCGGCGCCTCCTACTACGCGATCCGGCAACGCCAGAGCTCCGGGGATTCGATCGCCCTCCACTCCGTTCCGCGCGGATCTGCCCGCCTTTCCGGGATCGAGGCCGTGGTACGGACTCGCGGCAGGCTACACAGCGCTGCCGCGCGCTATGCCTTTTCCGGGCCGCACCGCGGCGGAAGGCTTGTTGCCGCCGAATCCAAACTGCTGACCGCCGGCGGCTTTTACGATCGCATCGATGATTATGTCGGGTTCGTCCACGAAGCCGCCGGAGCAAAAACCGGCCAGCGCGCCGCCTATGATTTCAGCATCTCTTACGATTATGGGGTCGTCATCAACGCCTTTGCCAAGTGCTTTGCTTCTTGCGCACTCGGCGGCGCGCAACCGCAGCCTGGGATGGACCGGGACGAATTGCGTTCGCTTGTCGATCTTCATCTCGACTTTTACTTTAAGCTTTATGTCGACCAGCACGAGAACCAGCCTAATGTTATTTTTTCACGGGAACTCTCTTTCGTCATCCTCGCCGTGATGACGATGTATCGCTCCACCCACGCTGAAGTTTACCACCGCCGCCTGCGCCGCCTCTGTGACGTGCTGCTCGAATTCGAGTTGCGATTTAACGCCATTGCCGATCATCCGGCGTCGGGATTCCTGATGAGAATGGACAGCCCGCGTGTTGCCTATGTCGATTGCCAGAGCGCGGCCCTGTTGGCGTTAACCCTGGCAGCGCGTCACATCAGCGATCCGCGCTTCGCCGCCGCAATCGACCGCGGCCTCGAGAGCTATTGTGTCGAGACCTGCCGGTATGATGGCGGGATCGTCGATACGGTAGCCGCGCTGATGGTCGACAGCGAGGGCGTGCGCCGCACCGAGAACGGATTTTGGAATTTCAAGGTCGGCTTGACGTTGCGATTTTTCGCGGCGCTGCGAAACGCCGTCGATCCACAGTTGCGGACGGTCGCGGCCCGCCATCGCGAGCGCATCGAATTGCTCGAGGTGATCATGCGGCGCCAGCTCGAGCGCTCGGTAGCTGAATACGATGACGGCCTCGAGATCCGATGCTCCCCGCTCTCGGGCGAGACCAATTCGGAAAGCCAGCCCTGGATCATGCTCGGACTTATCGGTCACCCGTGCGACTAGCTCGGCTCGAGCACCCGAGTCAGGGATTTGGAAGCCGGGTCAAGTTCGACAGCCCGACGTCAACGGCCGCAGCAATCGCTACGGATGATTGCGTGTTATCCGCCCGGCGCAGCGCAAATAAACACCGGCGTCCGATAGCGTTCGAAAAGAAGCGTGATAGACGGCGATGGATGATTTCCTCGACCAATGTGTCGCGCACGAAACCATGAGCGGCGAATTTTCGCGACCACCAACCCGGGCTCGCCCAGACCAGGTGCCCGTGCACCGGCCAACCTCTATCGTCGCATGGCCAATGGCGCCAGTACGACGCATCCGCGACGGATTGCCACTCGTCGAGGTACGGCTCTTCAAAAATCCCAAAGGTGTGGTCCCGCCCCCACATCGGCGAATTGAGGTAGATATACCCGTCCTCGTTGAGGAGGGATGCAATGCGGTTGATGTACGCGTCCAGTCGAAGCGGATCGACGTGTTCGAGGACGTCCATGCAGAGGACGGCGTCGAAGCGCCGGTGAATGTCGAGCGAGAGCAGATCACCATAAAGTATTGAGTCACGAATATTCGGATAAGCGAAAGCGAAGGCGAGATGACTCACTTCCGACCCGAGCACCGTGAGCCCCTCGTCTGCTAGAAGACTCATGACCGGACCGGTGAAGCACCCAAGCTCGAAACAGCTTTTCGCGCCAAGGCCGCGCACGATGGTCGCCGTGATTTTCTTGTCGAGATCGATGGTCGGGGTCCACACGCCGAACCGGTCGTAATACCGATGTTTTTCGATCAGCGAGGCCATCAAAGCTGCGTCCGAAGCGTCGCGGGCGACATACACTCCGATCGCGCCACGGCTGGTCTGCTGAATTTCATACTTATCTGGCATCAGTGCGCGCAGATCAGGCAACTGCAAGGGCGGGACGAGGCGTTCGAGAAACCGCGAACGAAACTCGGGTGACGCGATAAAAGTTCGGACGACTTGCTCCAGAGAATCGGACCGAAGACGTTTGACTTTACTTTTGAGACCCGCGAGATCGGGTTCGCGTTCGAGGATTCCCCGGTAAAGAGCTGTTGCAACCTGCGCTGGTGATAGCGTCCAGGTGGGCCTCACGTAACGAAACAATGAGGTAAAGAGGGTGCTGACGGCATGAGGCCGGTTCCAATCGCGAAGTCCTATCTCCACAGCAATCAGCCCCTTAGCGAGCAATGACCCATCGTCCGTATCCTGTCGCGGCCTTGCCCTTCCGTGGGTAGTCCACACCTAGCGCAAGCAACCGCGTAAAGCGTAAGCAGCTGCGGAGATCGCCGGCGAAAGCCGTCTGGCCGGGATTTCCGCCTCGCGGCTCGCACGCCTCAATAGCCGTGCGGTCTTACCACCTCCTGCTCGGCGGGCACAACCGTACGAAGCGCCGGGCCGTTGTCGTTGCTGACCCACCGATCCGGCGGTACCCTGGTGGCGAGTGCCGGTGCGCTGACTTCAAAGAGGGTCCTGGCGCGTGCTCGACATCCGCGCTTTGCACTCGTAAATATGAACCCCAGCAAGCACTCGGCGGGTGAGTATGTGATCATCTTTTCGATTGGCCTCCCGGGTCGGTTTGCTCAATGGTGTGACGCCGCGATTGGAAGGATTGCAAACCGCTTAGGCGGCCCGGTGATTGTCAAGGCTTGGCCGTCACTTGATGATATGCTTGGTTATGAGGGCATCTCCTCGGCGCTTGAGGAAGCCGCGCTCACCCTGATTGGGACAGATGCCACCCACCTCGTTATCGGGGCAAGGCACGCGGACGAACGGTTGCTGGCAACGCTCGCCGAGACCGACGCCCGCTTTGTTCTGGCGCTCGATGACCCGCGGATGGCCGTAGCCGATATCCTGGCCGAAACCGGGGCAGAATTTTGCGCTGTCACACGGGCGGTTGCCAACAGCTGTCCCCTGCTGACGCGGTTCAGCTCGCTTCCGGGAGCGCTGACGATTGTTGGGCAAGGGGGGGACAGTGATGCTGCTGCTGCCGTCTCGGCGATGGCTCGCCACCTGAGGATCATTATTAACGAATCGGAGGCGGCCGACATCGTCGATGAGTTGGCGGCGACAGGTCTGACGCACTCAGGGACGGCTTCTCGGGATTGGTCTTCTTGCATTGCGGAGCCGGGAAAATCGATGGTCGAAGGTGCGCTGACGGCTTACGCGCGCTCCTTTGCGGGTGGTGCGGTGGACCGAATTATCTGGACACGCGACCTCTTCATCGTCGCCAGCGATCCAAGCAAAAGACCGAACGACGTACTCGATGTATCGCACGTATCCGGCGGCGATCGGTTCCTGATCTACGGACCCTATATCCGGGTGCCACCCGGCTTGTGGTCGGCGCGAGTGATTTTGGGTGTATCGGAGGAAACCCTCGGGCATACCTTTGTCATTGATGCATATGCGGGCAAACCGCTCGCCCGCGCTAGCCTCCAATCCAACGGTAGCGGCGTCTATGCCCCCGAGATTACATTTTCTCTCGACCCATCGACTGATCATGGTTTAGAGATTCGCGTTCTTGTTGGCAGTAATGGCGCGAAAGGGCAGCTGGCACTGGGTAATGTCGTTCTGAGCCGCATGGTGATAGCAGGCGTCGACGACACTGCCAATTCGGAGGAGGATTTCCGAACGGTGCTAAAGTTGTAATCGTTTTTATAAAATGCTTTTTATCGTTGCTGGACCACCGGGGCGCTTTACCGATTTTTGCAGCGCTATCGTTGCTCAACTTGTGGAAAGGGTGCGCGGACCTAGTGAGGTGATACGGGGCAATACGCCCGAAGAGATTACTCGTAACCTGTTGCGCGGCGCCACACCGCACAGCGTGGTCGCGTCGCATAGCCCAGGCGGCCGAATTGGACGCGCGCTGGAGGTGGCTCGCCGACCATTCGTGGTTGCGCTCGATAACCCCCGGACGGTGCTCTTCGATCTCGTCTTTCGAGATGGGAAAGAACTAGCGACGGCGACGCGGATGGTCGCCAGCAGCTGTGCCTCGCTGCTGCGCCTTTCCAAAATACCAGGGGGGCTCGTTCTCAAGGCTGACCAAGAGGGCAACGATCGGACGATGCTGGGGATCGCGATCGCGAAGCACCTGCGGTTCGACGTCGGGAGGAATGACGTTGCCGACATCGTCTGCAAGCTCGGCGAGGCCGACACCTCTTCCAAAGGCGAGGGTCCTGCCAGTTGGTGGGACGGGCTGGATCAGGCCGAGCGGGCGATCGTGAGCGGCGCTCTCGATGCGTATCATGATCATTCCCCAGATCGCGGGTTAGGCACGATCAACTGGGCGCAGGAGCTTTTTTTTATCGGTGATCAGACCGCCGAGCCCGCGACAGGTGGCGTCGACATCACCGGTCGGGCGCGTTGCCTACTCCGGGGACCCCACATTATGCTGCCCCCAGGGGACTGGTCCCTGACCGCATCTCTCCACTTTTCGTCAGATGCCGCGGAGCATGGTTTCGTGCTCGAAGCGACTGCCGGCGCGGCGCTGAGCCGCACCGTCATCCGGCCGGGGGCGGGCGGCCTAGTCGAGGCCAATTTGTCGCTCGCCCTCGCCGAGTTGTCCGACGAACCGGTCGAGCTTCGTCTCTACAACGAACGCCCCGCCTTTGGCGGCCATGTGAGCCTGCTGCATGTCACCGCTGTGCCGCAGCACGCCGCCGGTGAAGGCGCGCCCGAAATCGGCTGATTTTGATTTGCCACTCGGGTCAGGCGAGCGCGCGGTAGAGTGCCGCGACCCGGTCGCGGTAGCGGTCGACCGAAAATTTCGCGGCCTGCGCCTGTCCGCGGCGCGCGAGTTCGGCGCGCAGCCCCGCATCTTTGGCGATCGTCCGGATCGCCTCGGCAATCTCGTCGGTGCGATAGGGATCGACCAGCAAAGCCGCGTCGCCGGCGATCTCCGGGACCGACGATTCGCGCGAGGTGACTACCGGGGTTCCCAGCACCATCGCCTCCAACACCGGCAACCCGAAGCCCTCGTACAACGACGGAAAGACGACCGCCCGCGCCCCGCGGATCAGTGTCACCAGCATCGAAAACGGGGCATAATCGAAGCGGTGGACGGTTCGCCTTGCGCGGTGGTTGGACTGCGCTTCCAAACGCTGCCGGTCGCGCAGTTCGGCAATCAGCTTGGTCTCGGTGACATTGTTCCAGCCTTCGCTGGCGACAAGCACCAGCGGGATGTCGACCCCCGACGACAGGTAGGCCTCGATCAGCCGGCCGACATTTTTCTTGGGCTCGAGCGCCCCGAAAAACAGCAGGTATTCCCTGAATTCGAGACCGAACGAACCTCTTAGCTGCTCGGCGATCGTCTCGTCCGACCGCAGCCGGTAGACGTCCGGGAAGTGCACCGCCTGATATGTATTAGTGACGCGGGTTTCCTCGACGCCGAGCAGTTCGATGATGTCGCGCTTTGAATTCTCCGAGACCGTGACGATGTGGTCCGCCTGGCGCGCGATCTTTTTGAGCAGGCGAAACATCTGCCTTTTGTTGTCGAGCGTGGTGAACGGCAGGCGCAACGGCACGAGATCATGGATCGTGTACACATTGCACGCCGATTTTGAGCGCAACGGCAACGGGTAGGTGCAATGGAAAATGTCGGGTTTCGGATCAAAGTCCAGATTGACAAAGTGGTTGGTTCTCGCGAAATGCGCGCGGGCACCGGCAAACAGCCTGCGGGTGGCGAATGCGCGGTGATGCGCCGGCCACGTCGTTTCGAATTGGCGACGGACGACGACCCGGTCGAAGTCGACGGGGCTCGGCTTGATCGTGGCAAATCCGCGTACTTGATCGGTGACGCAATCAAGGGCTTGGCGGATCAGAGACGTCCTCACCGCCTGCTTCTCGTCGAAGAAGGCGACTTCGCGCAGCAACCGGTCCTTTGGCGGGGTCTGCGGGGAGGTGTAGACAATCCCGATATCGTAGCCGAGATCGCGCACCACCCTGGTCAGCATTCTTGTGTAGGTTGCAACTCCGGTGCCCTGGGTCAATGACAGATTGAGGCCGTCATAGAAAATACGTCCCGCCATCTGCCGCGTTCCCCGCTCGGCTGCCAATCGAAGCGCCATCACGCTATCCGGCGCCCGCGGTCTAGGGAATGGGCTTTTGGATGCTGCTGCCGCCTCGCGTCGAACCACCCGCGCAACGGCTCATGTGCCAACCGAGGTTGGTTCGGCGAGATATCGGGCTTCTGCCGGACCGCGGCCGGGTTGGCGCCCCGTCAAAGCGCACTATAGATTTCGAGCGCGAGCCCGAGGTCGTCAAAGATCTTGGCGCGCCCGCGATGCAATACCAGCGCCCGCGAACAATAATTCTTGACGATTTCAGGGACATGGGAGGCCAGGATCAGCGCCCGATCGGCGCGCTTGTCGAAAAGCTCCTGATGGCATCGGACTTGAAAATTGTGATCCCCGGCGGCGATAACTTCGTCGATCAGGTAACAATCGAAATCGACAGCGAGCGACAGAGCAAAATTTAGCCGCCCGGCCATTCCGGTGGAATAGGTCTTGACCGGTTCGGACAGGAATTTTCCGAGCTGGGCGATATCGTCGACATGGTCGCGCAATTCTCGGAAAGGCTTGCCGTAAACCCGCGCGATGAACCGGATGTTGTCGTTACCGGTCAAAACCCCATGAATGCCACCGGCCAACGCCACCGGCCAGGAAATCGACATGTGTCGTTCGATCGCGCCGCTGCTCGGCAGCTCGATGCCGCCGAGCAGGCGGATCAGCGTCGATTTGCCGGCGCCGTTGCGGCCCAGCACCGCGATCTTCTCGCCCCGCGTCAAGTCGAACGTAACATCGCTCAAAACGCGGCTGTAGCCGCCGCGTTCGCTCGGGTAGTCCTTGCACACCTGCGTAACTTTGATCATCCGCGCAGTTCGCGGCGCCTTTGCCCTGCGGGATCCGGGCCGGTGCTAAGCGGCGGCGTGTTCGCGCACACTGGCGACCAGCAGCCAGGCGATGCCGTAAGCGAGCAGGCAGCTGGCAAGAACCAGCGAAAACGACAGGACGCGCTTGGGGTAGAGCGGATAGTCGGGAAGATTGGGCCGCGCGACCGTTTCAAGAAAGAGCTGCTGGCGTTGTGCGTCGAGGCGCGCCTCTTCCAAAGATTTGTAGGCCGACGCCAGCTCGGTCTCGCCCAGCTTTCTGGCCTCGTCGAGGCGCTCGTATTCGGTCTCCGCCGCGGCGACCGAATTGCTGTCGCCGGTGATCCTGGTACGATCGTCGGCGATCAGCCGGTCGAGCGAGACGATGCGGGTCCTGTACAACGGAACCTGCGGGCTGTTCGGTGAAGTCTTGATCGCATCGGCGAGTTTCGCCTGGGCATCGGCACGCTCGGTATCGAGCACTTGGAGCAGCGCCAGCGGTCCTTCGGCGGCGGATTTCGGATCGAGCATCTGCTGCTTGACGCGGTAGGCGGTCAGCTTTGCCTGGATGTCGGCAATATGAGTTTGCGTAGTGTCGACCTCCTGCTTAAACGAGCGCAGTGCATCCTGGCGCGTCCGGTCGTTGAGATCGTTGACCAGCTGCTCGCTGTACGTCACCAGCGCCTGAGCGATTTTCTGAGCGTCCTCCGGTCTGTACGCCTTGACCTTTAGGACGCTGACCCCGGTCTCGCCGTCGATGTCGACTTCGACAAACCGCGAATAGGCCTTGTAGAGCGCCTCGAAATCATTCCGCCAAAAGAACATTCCCGGAAATCGGGTGACGCTGTCCCCCTCCGGGCGGTCTAATACCGCGCGCAAATCGTCATGGCGCGCCAGCTTTCGAACCACATCGCGCGACATGATGAATTGCTGGACGATCAGAGCCTCGTCCTGGCCCGGCTGCTCCCCGCTGCTGCTGCTCGACATCATGCCGGCGATGCTCATGGACTTTTCGGTCCCAGGGCCGCGGACGACGAAATCGGCCTCGGACATGTACAGATTGGAGGCGATGCCGAAGTAGTAAACCGCGGCAACCAAGGTCGGCACCCCGACAATCGCCCAGAACCAGATATTCACCGCGCCGAACAGCCGGCCGATCGCCCCAATTCGGCGGGGCCGAACCGCGGTGCCGGCAACTGCCTCGCGGCTGGCCGTCAGAGCCCGGCGGAAATAGGGAAAATCGGACATGGGCAAAACTCTGGGCTGGGGACGAGGGCGATTAGCGCGCTGAGGTGGGGTGGTAATCGTGTCGATCTTGAGGCATGGCCGGGCTCGCCGAACTTATCTTACCGCAAACTCCTACGGAAGAATTTTGCAAGCGAGACAGCCCGGCAACCTTCCGCAGCGAAGCACGATCGACGCATGCGAGGTCAGGATATTGCCCGTGCAATATTATCGCCGGGGCGGGGTGCCGATCCGGTTCGACACAACTTGCTCGGTCGGCAGCTTAGCGGACCGGTCGATCGGGCGGACACAGAGCCGTCACGATGCCCGCCGGCCGCCACGGATTGCGGCCGAGCTTGAGCTGCTCAAGCAGATCCATCGCCGACCAGTAAAGCGGCACGGCGCGCCCCTTGATCAGCGGCAGGGCCGCGACATCCAACCCGAGCCACGGCAGAAAGGGATTGCGCCGGCCATAGGCCCAGATCTCGACGCGGGCCGCGGGCCGCGCGGAGATGCCGCGGGCGTGAAATCCCATGGTATCGGCGACGATCAACGTGTTCTCGGGCACCGCGAACACTTTGGGTTCGCCGAGCCCGAGACGGTGCAAATCTTCGACGGCAATCCGCGGCGAGCCTCGCGCCGATTGGAGATCGGCACTGCGGCCGGCGGTCAACGACGCCCGCCTTTCCCAAGCCAGGCGCCGCCGGGTCGGACGGTGAGACCCAGGCACGTAGATAAAGGGCCCCTCCGCCCCCCCGATGTCGGTCAGGAAAAACCACGCCTTAACGGTCGGATGAAAGGTGTCGGCGTGCAGGCGCGTTTGGGGATCGGGCGGGGCCTCGCGGGCCTGTGCAAAGATGGTTTGAATGTAGACCAGCGGTTCCAGCCGAGACGAACCGACATAGCGGACGAGACCGAGCCAGTCGGGGTTTTCGACTAAGGCGCGCAAGGCGGGAAGACGAGACAGCGCCCACTGGTCGAGGGCGATCCGCCGGGTGATCGCGTCGCCCTGCGCTTGCTGGCGCGCCGGCGCGGCAAACTCCATCGCCTGGCGCTTGAGCGCCGCGAACGCCGGCTTCGGCAAAAAATCGTGCTTGACGACGAACCCGTCGCGCCGGAAGGCCGCGCGGTCTTCGCCGGAGATCAGCGACCCCAGTCTTTCGCGGCGCCACTCGGCCATCCGGCAGGCAAGCCGGATGCGGGCGACATGCAGCCCGGCGCGATTGAGGGCCGGACTGCCGATAACCGGATTGTCGCGAAACGACTTCGCGCCGGTCGCCAGCGCTGCCAGGTGAAGCGGTAGAAACAGCCATGAGCTGAAGCCTGGTTTCATCACGGCCGCCCTCCGCGGGGCGCCTCCGCGTCGCCGGCGGCGCTTAGCGACACGTCGCTGCGCGCCGGTGCACCAATCGCTCGATCGCGAGGGCGTGGATCAGAGCGCATCAAAGCGCTCGCCTCGCGTTGAGGGCGGCGGTCAAGGTGCCGTCGTCGAGATAGTCGAGTTCGCCGCCGATCGGCACGCCCTGGGCGAGGCGGGACAGCTTGACGCCGGCGCCGGCCAAACGGTCGGCGATGTAATGCGCGGTGGTCTGGCCTTCAACCGTCGCGTTCAATGCCAGGATCAGCTCCTGGCCGGATTCGACGCGGGCGACCAGCCGGTCGATGGTCAGATCCTCGGGCCCGACCCCGTCGAGCGCCGACAAGGTTCCGCCGAGCACGTGATAGCGGCCATGAAAGGCGCCGGTGCGTTCGAGCGCCCAGAGATCGGCGAGATCCTCGACGACGCAGATCGCCGCACCGTCGCGCCGCGGGTCGCGGCAGATGGCGCAAGGCTCGATCGTGTCGAGATTGCCGCAGACGGGACAGGGCCGGATCGCTTCGGCGGCCTGCGCCAAGGCGGTCGCGAGCGGCGTCATCAGACTCTCCCGCCGCTTGATCAAGTGCAGTGCCGCGCGCCGCGCCGAGCGCGGACCGAGCCCAGGCAGCTTGGCGAGCAGCTGGATCAGGATGTCGAGTTCGGACAACGCCTGACGCGGGATCAGATATTTTGCGGCACTGTCGCCCTCGCGAAAGCGGGGTCCCAGCCTGCGCGGGAATGACGGGATGAAAATTTCACGGAGCGTTTCACGCAAGGAGCTCAGAACGGCAATTTCATGCCGCCGGGCAGGGGCAGACCGCCGGTCAGTTTTTGCATCTCCGCTTCGGCATGGGCGGAAACCTTGCGCCGCGCGTCGGCAAAGGCGGCGGCGATCAAGTCCTCCAGCACCTCGCCCTCGGCGGGATCGAGCAGCGACTTGTCGATGCGGATCTTTTTCATGTCGCTCTTGCCGTTGAGCGTCAGCTCGACGAGGCCCGCCCCGGCAACGCCGGTCATCTCGACGGCTTCGAGCTCGGCCTGCAGCTCGGCCATCTTTTCCTGCATCGCCTGCGCCTGCTTGATCAGCTGGCCGATGTTTTTCATTCCCGATCCTCTCCCGTGTTGGCCTCGCCGGTATCGGTGTCATCTGCATCATTGGCACCCGGCTCTTCGCCGGCCGCCGGGCTTTCCGCCGCGGCGGCAAAGCGCTCGCGCACCGCCGCGATTGTCGCCCCCGGAAAGGTTTCGAGCACCGCCTGCACCAACGGGTGCGCGGCAACCCCGTTCCGCAATTCGGCCTCGCGCTGTTCCTGGCGCTGGCGCAGGGTGGGTTCGCCCTCGGCCTCCGATACCGCGATCAGCCAGCGCGTACCCGTCCATTCGCTCAACAGCTGGCCGAGGCGGTTGGCGAGGTCGCGCGGCGCGCCCGGCGCCGGGCGAAACTCGATCCGCCCCGGCTCGAAATGCACGAGGTGCAAATGGGCCGCGAGATGCGAGCGCAGCACCGCTTCGCGCCGTTTGTCAAACAGGGCGACGACCTCGCCAAAGCTCTGCGGCATCGGCTCCAACGCCGTGAGCGTAGGGGCCGATGGCGCGCTGGGCGCCGCTTCGAGCTCGGCCTCGGCTCGTTCGACCGATACCCGCAGCGGCCCGCCGGCGGATGGCCTCGCAAACGCCGCGGCAACCGGCGGCGCCACCTCGCGCCGGGAGGGCGGCGGCCGTGCGATATCACTCGGCCCGGCGGGCGGCGCCGGCGCGGCGGGCGCCGGCATGCCCTGCAGCGAGCGCACCAGTTCGGCCGGCGCCGGCAAATCGGCGACATAGGCCAGCCGCACCAGCACCATCTCCGCCGCCTGGATCGGCGAGGGCGCCTCCTGGACCTCGCCCAATCCTTTGAGCAGCATCTGCCAGACCCGCGCCAAGGCCGACATCGTCAATTTCTCGGCAAGCGGGCGGGCGCGCTCGCGGTCGCCCTCGGCGATCGGGTCGCCGGCGCCGGCCTCGGGCGCTAGCTTCAGCCGGGTTAGAAAATGCGCGAGATCAAGCAGATCCTGCAATACCAGCAGCGGGTCCGCGCCCTCCTGGTAAAGCCGGTCGAATTGTGCCAAAGCGGTCGCCGCGTCGCCGTGCAAGACCGTTTCGAGCAAATCGAAAACGAGCCCGCGATCGGCGACGCCGAGCATGTCGCGCACCGCCGCCTCCGCGACCCGCCCGCCCGACAATGCGATCGCCTGGTCGAGCAGCGACAGCCCGTCGCGCACCGAGCCGTCGGCGGCGCGCGCGATCAGCGCCAACGCGCCAGGCTCGGCCTCGACCGCCTCGGCCTCGGCGACCCGGCGATAATGCTCGGCGAGCATCTCGGCCGGCACGCGCCGCAGCGAAAAGCGCTGGCAGCGCGACAATACGGTAACCGGCACCTTATGGATTTCGGTTGTCGCGAACACAAAAATAGCGTGGGGCGGCGGCTCTTCGAGCGTCTTCAACAAGGCGTTGAAGGCGTTCTTGGAGAGCATATGGACTTCGTCGATGATGTAGACCCTGTACCGTCCGAGATCCGGTTTGCGATACAGTAGCCCCTCGGTCAGCTCGCGGATGTCGTCGACCCCGGTGCGTGAGGCCGCGTCCATCTCAACCACATCGGAGTAGCGGTCCGCGGCAATCTGGCGGCAGTTCGGACATACCCCACAGGGTGAAATAGTCGGCCCACCCGAACCGTCCGGACCAACGCAATTGAGTCCGCGGGCGATGATCCGCGCGGTTGTCGTCTTGCCGACGCCGCGCACCCCGGTCAGAATAAAGGCATGGGCGATGCGGCCCGTCGCGATCGCATTCGCGAGCGTGCGCACGACCGCTTCCTGCCCGATCAGCTCGGCGAAGGTCTGCGGCCGGTATTTGCGGGCGAGAACGCGATAGGCGTTCGCCGGATCGCTCATCGTGGAACCCCGGATCGCGGTGGGAGACCGGATCGGCGACCCAGGCCGCAACTCGTTACGGCTGCTTCCTTCCGGACCTGACCGGGTTGGCGAGAGGCCTGCCCGCCGCCGGGCTCCCGCCCCACTATATCAGCTGTCGCGCGGTGCGGGGCAAGCTTCGCCGTCGGCGAGCTTTCGGCGCGGGCGATGTCGATTTCGCGGAGGCTCGATCGTCGTCAGGATAGGCGGCGGCGATTACGCCCGGCCGCTTTTGAGAGGAGACCAGCGATGCCCGATTTTGTCCTGCTGCTGCACCGCCCCGCCGGCCCGCCACCGACCCTGCCGCCGGAGCGGGCCGCGGCGATTACCAAAGAATATCAGGGCTGGGGCGACCGGCTGCGCGCCGAGGGCCGGCTCAAGGCCGGCGAGAAGCTGACATTCGACGCCGGGCGGGTGCTGCGTCCGAAGGACGGGCGGGTCATGACCACCGACGGGCCCTTTGCCGAGAGCAAGGAGTTGCTCGGCGGGTTTTTCCTGATCGCCGCCGCCGATTACGGCGCGGCCTGCCGCACCGCCGAGAGCTGCCCGCATTTCAAATACGGCGGCAGCATCGAGATTCGTCAAATCGACCCGATGTAAGGTTAGTATCCCGAGCCCAAAGTTCGAGAGATCAGACAATAGTCCGTCATTGCGAGAAGCCCGCAGGGAAACGCGGCAATCCCAATCGAGTCGGTGCGTTGTCGACGAGATTGCTTCGCGTTGCTTGCAATGACGAGACTTTCCATTCGGAACGCTAGTCCAGAGCTAGCTGCTAAAGGAGACAAACACATGCCCGAGCTTCAGATTATCGGCGCGCCGCAGAGCAACTACGTCTGGGTCGCGCGCATCGCCTGCACCGAAAAGGACGTGCCCTATACCCTCGTGCCGGTGCTGCCGCACTCCCCCGAGATCGAAGCGATCCACCCGTTCGGCAAGATCCCGGCGATGCGCCACGGCGACGTAACCTTGTGCGAATCGCGCGCAATCTCTTTTTACATCGACCATGCGTTTGCCGGCCCGCCGCTGGCCCCGCGAGATCCGGTCGCCGGCGCGCGGACCGAGCAGTGGATTTCGCTCGTCAACACGCATATCGACCCACTGCTGGTGCGCCAGTATCTCGGCGCGTATTTCTTTCCCGGCACGCCCGATGGTGGACCCGATCGCGCGCGAATCGAGAAGATATTGCCGCAGATGGAGCCGCATTTTGCGGTGCTCGATCGCGCCGTCGCCAAAACCGGCCACCTTGTCGGCGACAGCTTTACGCTTGCCGACATCAACCTGCTGCCGATCTTGTTCTATCTCGACAAACTGCCGGAAAGCCGGGCGATGCTGCGGCGCGCGACGCACCTCGACGCCTACTACAAACGCCACCTCGCGCGGGCGAGCGTCGCCGAAACCACCCCGCCGCCTTTCCCCGGCCGCTCCTCGTGGGAAATCGCGGCCTGAGCCGGAGACGCGACCATGCGCTACATGTTCGCCGGGTATTATATCGTCGATTGCGAGAACCTCGGCGAGGCGATCGATGGGGCCAAGAAAATCCGACCGCGTGCAGAGGCGGGGAAGGTTGCGTCGAGATTCGCCCGATTGTCGAAATTCCGCCGCTCTAATGCCATCGCGAGCGGTCATGGCGCCGTCAGCTGAAATCCATGCCACCGCGGAATTGGTGTTTCGCCGCGAGCACGGCCGGATCATCGCCAGCTTGATCCGGCTGTGCGGCTCCTTCGATCGCGCGGAGGAGGCGATGCAGGAGGCGTTTGCCGCGGCCCTCACCAATTGGTCCGCGCGCGGACTGCCGGCCAATCCCGCCGCATGGATCACCACCGCCGCCTATCGTAAATTGATCGACACGCGCCGCCGCGAGCGCACCCGTCGCGAGAAGCAAGTCGAACTCGAGCAGGAAGCCATGCCCTCCACGACAGAGGAGCCCGCCGGTCCCGGCGACCCGCTATCGGCACTTCCCGACGACCGGTTGCGGCTGATCTTCACCTGCTGCCATCCCGCACTCAACCGTGAGGCGCAGATCGCCCTTACCCTGCGCACTCTCGGCGGCCTGACAACGAACGAGATTGCGCGCGCCTTCCTGGTGCCGGAGCCAACCCTGGCGCAGCGGCTGGTGCGAGCCAAACGCAAGATCCAGGACGCACATATCCCCTACGAGGTTCCGGCCGAGGACCGGCTCGACGAGCGCCGCGCCGCGGTTCAGGCGGTGATCTATCTGATTTTCAACGAAGGCTATCTTGCAACCAGCGGCAGCACACTGATCCGCCAGGAACTGTGCGCCGAGGCGATCCGGCTCGCCCGCATGCTGTGTGAGGTCGATACGCCGGAACCGGAGAGTTTTGGGCTTCTCGCTTTGATGTTGCTGCACGATTCGCGCCGCCATGCCCGGACCGACGACGCCGGCATGCTGGTCACGCTGGAAGACCAGGACCGGGCGCTGTGGGATCGCGAGCAGATCGGTGAAGGACGGGCGTTGGTGGAAGCGGCATTGCGGCGCGGCCTTATCGGCCCCTACCAGCTGCAGGCCGCGATCGCCGCGGTGCATGCCGGGGCGGAGAGCGCGGAGGCGACCGATTGGCGGCAAATCGCAGCGCTCTATGGCGAGCTTGCGCAGATCGACCCCCAACCCGTCGTGCTGTTGAACCGCGCGGTGGCGATCGGGATGAGCGAAGGCCCGCAGCGCGGCCTGGCACTGATCGAGGCATTGCGCAGCCTCGACAATTACCATCTTCTCCACGCCGCGCGCGCCGATCTGCTGCGCCGGCTCGGTTCGCGCCAGGCTGCCGCCGAGGCCTATCGCCGCGCCCTTGCCCTGACCGCCAACGGCGTCGAGCGCGCCTATCTCGGCCGCCGCCTCGCCGCGCTGTGACGGCCCGCGCTCGGCTTGCCGCGGTGTAGCGGGATGTGCCACTGTCAGGGCTATGCGACCGCACAATTATTACGCTTCGCCGGGGTTTGAGCGCGCCGCCCTGCGGCGCCGCGAAAGCGGCTGGATCGCCGAGCGGATCGCCGATCCCGCGAGCCGGTTTGTCCCGGTCTGGCGCAACCAGAACCTGGTCATCGAAATCGACGGCGGCGAACCGCGCGCGGTGGCGCTGGGCTGGGCCAGCATCGGCCCGTTGCTCGGCGAGATCGGCGCCCCCGAGGAGCGGCTGCGTCGGGGCGAAATCGTCCTGCTCGGCGTCGTCGAGGAGCGGGCGCATTTCGCGCTCGACTTGTCGCCGATCGAGGCGCCGCTCGACATGCTGCATTCGCCGGCGCGGGCGGCGAGCGGCATCGACGCCGCGACCGTGCGCTTCGCCGATCTGCGCCAATTGGGCGGGCGGCTCGAAGGGCGCGAGGCGGGGCTGCTGGCGCATGCGCGCGCGATGCTTTTTTGGCACGCGCGCCACCGCTTTTGCGGGGTGTGCGGCCGTCCGACGCGCAGCGAGGAGGCCGGCTATATGCGCCGCTGCACCGATCCCGCTTGCAATTCGATGCATTTTCCGCGCACCGATCCGGCGGTGATCATGCTGGTGACCCACGGCGACAATGCGCTGATGGGCCGCTCGCGGCATTTTCCGCCGGGCATGTACTCGACGCTTGCCGGCTTTGTCGAACCGGGCGAGAGCCTCGAAGACGCGGTCGTGCGCGAGGTGCGCGAGGAGACCGGGATCGAGATCGGCGTCGTCGACTACCACTCCTCGCAGCCCTGGCCATTCCCCGCCAATATCATGCTGGGTTTTCACGGTCACGCGCTGACGACTGAAATCACCGTCGATTTCGGCGAATTGGAGGATGCGCGCTGGGTCGAGCGCGGCTGGCTCAAGTCGCATATCGACGACGACAGCTTCCGCCTGCCACGCCTCGACTCGATCGCCCGCCGGCTCGTAGAGGACTGGCTCTACGACCGCGTCGCGGGTGGCGGCAGCTGAAGCGGAGCGTCCTCCTCGGCGATCGCCTCGGGGTCGGCGAAATCGGGTAGCGGCGGCGCGCCGATTTGCCGGCCGATCGCGCCGATCGTCGGCAGGCAGCGCGCCCGGCTAGCCGCTAGCGCTGCGCGGCATTCGTCCGCCCGGCGCCATTTCGCCTCCGGACGCTCCGACGCCGAAAATCGTCGATAGCGCGGGCGCCACTCGGACAGAAACGGCTGGATCCCTTTGGTCAGGAGTTCAAAGCCGAGCGCCTGGATCGTGTTTGCGGCGCCGCGCGGTTGCGGCGGCGGCATCGCTTTGAGCGCGGTGCGGATCTCGCCCGCGAGCGTCTCGATGGCGGCGATCGCGTCGCCGATGGCGCCCGGCGCGGAGCGCATCTCCTGCGCCGGAAGGCGAGCCGCAGCCTCGACATAGATCCGCCAACCCGCCTGACGTGCCATCGGATCGGGCGCCATGGTCGCCTCTGCTTCGGCGGCGGCGAGTTCGTCGGGCGCGATCAGCGCCGCTACCGCTGCCAGCCGCTGGGGAAGCAGGCGATCGAGCCCCGGCAACCCCAAGGCCACGCCGAGCTGCCAACCGCGCTCGACGAGGCGCTCGCGGGTACGCGCGAGATCGTTTCGACAGAGCGGGAGCAGCGCCCAGTCGGCGGTGCGCCGTCCGCTCTGGCACCACGCTTCGAGGCGAGGCAGCCAGCGGGCGAGGCACGGCTGCACATCCTGGGTCAGGATCTCCAGCACAAAGATTTGCGGCGGCTCGCTCCCCTCGAAGACCATCGCCGCCCCCGGAGCATGCATCGCGACCTGCTCCCGCACCCGGTCGGCGGATGTCTCCAGCGCCGCGAGCCCCGCTTCGGGCGCGACATCCGGCCCGGCGAGCGCCGCGATCGTCGAGATCGTCTCGGTCAGGGCATGCCACAGCAGAGCGCGGGTTTGCGAGTCGAACGATGCTGCGACATCGGCCCCGCCGAGGCGTAGCGCCCCATTCGTCAGCCGCGCCCAACCTGCTACCGCCGCAACCCCACGGGCCAATGCGCGGCCGGGCCGCGTCGCGGCGATCGGCAAGAGACGCTGTACGACGGGCCGGCGCACCGGCTCGATCGGGTTGGTCATGATCCCTGCTTAATCGCGCTAGGTCTGGGGATTAGGCCGGCCGATCCTTCCCGCTCGTTGAAGCGTCGTCAAGGGCGGCCGGTCGAGGCTCAATGCTGGTCGGCCGCCAACACCGAGCGCGGGCGGCGCACCAGCGGCATCAGCATCAAGCCGATGACGAAGAACCCGCCGATCAGCAGCAGCACGTCGTTGTACGACAACACCAGAGCCTCGCGCTGCACCAGATTGCCGAGCAGCGTGACGGCGGCCTGGTGCGCGTCGCCCGGAACCAGCGAACCCAGCCGATTGGTCTGGGCATCGATAAAATGCTGCACCGCGGGGCGCGCCGGGTTGACGTCCTCGACCAGGCGGTTCCAGTGAAATTGCATCCGGCTGTTCATGATCGTGCCGACCGATGCGAGCGCAATCGCGCCGCCGAGGTCGCGGGTCAGACCGTAGAGGCCCGAGGCATTCTTCAGCTTGTCGGGCGGCACCGACCCGAGCGCGATCATGTTGGCCGGCAAGTAGCAGAACATCAGCGCGACGCCGCGCACAGCCTGCGGCACCAAGAGTTCGGGAAAGCTCGACTGATTGGTGAGGCCGGCGGTCAGGTACATCGCGAAGGCAAATAGACCGAGGCCGATCGCCAGCATGATGCGCAAGTCGAGCCGCCGGGCGATCTGTGTGCTGAACGGCGACATCGCCATCTGCGCGATCCCGGCGACGAAAACCGTCTCACCGATCTGCAGCGCGCTGAACCCGCGAACCTGGGCGAGGAACAGCGGGATCAGATAGGTGGTGCTGTACATGCCAGTACCCACCAAGAACGTGTAGAACGAGCCAAGCGCGAAATTGCGATTGTTAAACGCGCGCAAATCGACGATCGGCTGTCGATAGGTCAGAACGCGAAAAAAGAACAGAATGCCGGCGAGGCTCGAAACGGTCACCGCCACGCGGATCGTGTCGTCATCGAGCCAGTCCCAGCGCGGCCCTTCTTCCAGGGCGTATTGCAGGCAGCCCAAAAACAGCGCCATCAAAACGAGGCCGCTCAGGTCGAACCGGCGCAACAGCGACAGGTCGGGCTTGTCGATGTCGATGCACAGCCAGACGACGACGGCGACGGCAACACCGGGCACGATGTTGACCAGAAACAGCCAATGCCAGGAGAGGGTATCAGTCAGGAAACCGCCGATCGTCGGGCCGAGGGTCGACGACAGGTTCAGGATGACAGAGATCAGCACCATCAGTCTGGTCAGCTGCAGCCCGCGGAACCGCGTATAGACGACCGGGAACACGCTTGGCGTGATCGCGCCGCCGCTGAACCCTTGCAGCGCGCGATATAAGATCATCTGGCTGAGGTTGGTGGCGGTGGCGCAGAGGGCGCTTGCCGCGGTGAAGCCGAGCGCAGCGGTGACAAACAGCACCCGCGTCGACAGCAGCCGCGACAGGGTTCCGGACAGCGGCACCATCACCACGTCGGCGATCAGGTAGGCGGTCTGCACCCAGCTGATCTCGTCGGCGCTGGCCGATAGCCCGCCCTGGATCTGGGTCAGCGAGCTGGTGACGATCTGGACGTCCATGATCGCCATGAACAGGCCGACGACCATGGCGATGACGCCGAGCCAATCGCGCAGCCTGGGTTCGCGCGCCGGGGCCGCGGCAGTCGATTCGGTGGCGCTCGGCGGCGGTTTTGGTAGGGCGGCGGGGGCCGTCGCGACCGGGCTGCGCCGGGCGCCGCCCGCCCGCCGCAGCGCCGCCGAAGCCCAGGTCATCGCGCCGCGCCGGCGGGATCGGCGGCGGCGGGTCTGGCCTCGGCTGCGCCGACGATGCCGTCGGCCGCGACGGCCTCGCCCTCATCGCGGGTATCGACCGTGACGGTGACCGACAGCCCCGGCCGCAACAGCCGCGCCAGCGGTTCTTTGATCGGCAGGGCGATGCGGATCGGCACGCGCTGCACGATCTTGGTGAAATTGCCGGTCGCGTTGTCGGGCGGAAGCAGGCTGAATTCGGCGCCGCTCGCCGGGGCAAAGCTCTCGATCTTGCCGATCAATGGGTGGTCGGGATAGGCGTCGACCGAAACCTCGGCGCGTTGCCCCGGCCGCATCAGGGTCAGCTGGGTTTCCTTGAAATTGGCGGTGACGTAGACCCGCGGCAGCGGCACCAGCGACAATAATTCGGTGCCGGCCTTGACGTATTGTCCGACCTGCCCCGCGCGATTGCCGGCGATGCCGGAGATCGGGGCGCGGATTACGGTGTTGTCGAGATCGTTCTCGGCAAGCCGCTGGTTGGCGCGCGCCTGCTGCAATCGCGCCTCCTCCTCGTGGCGTTGCGATCGCAGCACGTCGAGCTCGCTCTCCGCCGCGGCGAGCGCGGCGCGGGTCCGGGCCGCCTCGGCATCGGCCTTGCGTGCGTCGGCCTGAGCCTGCTCATAGCGCTGCCGGCTGGCGAAGTCGGTGGTCATCAGCGCGGCGTAGCGCTTGTAGTCCTGCTGGGTGCGAATGAGGTCGGCCGCGGCCGAATCGACCGCCGCCTGCGCCTGCGCGATCATCGCCTGTTGCAGATCGAGCCGGCTGGCATAGGTCGCGACCGCCGCCGCCTCGGTCGCCACCGCAGCCTCGGCCTGAGCGGCCTTGGCGGCAAAGTCGCTGTCGTCGATGACGAACAGCACCGCGCCCTTTTTGACGGCCTGGTTCTCGCGGACCCGCACGTCCTTGATGTAGCCCTCGATCTTGGGGCTGATCACGGATACGTCGCTGGCGACGTACGCGTCATCGGTGGATTGTTCGAAGCGCCACACCGTCCACCAGTACCAGCCGCCATAGCCGCCAAAGGCCAGCGCCAGCACGACGGTCGCGATCACGAGCTTCTTGCGCATCCTCTTCTGAACTAAACGGTTCAGTTCATTGTTGCGCAGAAACTAGGGCGTCTCTAGTAATTGTCAAGCCGCGACGTAGGACGAAGCCCGTGACCAGCACGACGGCACACAGCCAACGCAACGAAGCCCCGGCCGCCAGCAAGGCCGAGAGCATCCTCGCCGCGGCCAAGCGGACCTTTTTAGAGAGCGGTTTTGGCGCGGTCAGCATGGACACGATCGCGCGCGAGGCCGGCGTGTCCAAGGCCACGGTCTACGCCCATTTCGCCGGCAAGGAAGAATTGTTCGGCGCGGTGATCGGCAGCGAATGCGAGCGCTATCTTGCAGACTTCTCCGCCGCCGAACTCGATCCTTGCGATGTCCGCGCATCGCTGACGGTTTTGGGTCGCCGGTTTCTCGAACTGGTGCTGTCCCCCGAAGGGATCGCCCTACACCGCATCATATTGGGTGAAGTCACTCGCTTCCCGCTGCTCGGCGAGGTATTCTGGCGTGCCGGGCCCGAGCGCCAGCGGGTCCAGATCGAAGCCTTTCTGCGAAGCGCGGCCGCTTCCGGAACACTGTCGTTCCGCGATACGCGTCTCGCCGCCGAACAATTCCTCAGCCTGGTGCGCGGCGAAATTCAGCTGCGCCAGCTGCTGCGTCTCGAAGCCGACGCGGACGAGCCCAGCATCCGCGACGTCGTCGTCGGCGCGGTCGACACCTTCATGCGCGCCTTCGGCCGGCGCAACGGGGGCGGTTAGCAAAAGATCGACCGCTTTGCCCGGGCATCCGCGTATTTGATGCCGCGAGCCCGCCGATTACGACATGTCAGCCCACGGAACGAGCCCGTGGGCTGAGGGCCGACGGATCAAATCAGGTCAAGGAAATCGTGCAGCCGCCGCTACGGCCGCGCGGCCGGGCCGCGCGAGTCGGGGACGGTCGCGGCCTTTTCCTTCCAGTCCTTCGACCACGGTGTGATCGGCTTCGGCACCGCCTTGCCGTCGACCCGGATCTCGTCGACGTGCTCGTTGTAAAAGCACAGATACCCCTTGATCTTTGGGCATTCGGGGATCGGGTCGGGATAGCTCCACACGATATCCTCGTAGACCCGATCGCCGATCTTGACCGAGTAATAGCGCGCCTTCCCCTTGTACGGGCAGGCCGTCGCCTTGGCGCTCGGGATCAAGAGATCCATGCGGACGTCTTCGGCCGGGATGTAGTAGCGCGTCGGCAATCGCGTCTCGAACAAAAACCGCGCGCGGCGGGTCTCGGCCACAATCTCGCCGCCGATAATGACCTGCACCGGCCGCGACGACTGGATCGCGTCGATCCGCTTATAGGGGTCGCGCGGGTGGACAAAAATTTCTTCGTCCTCCTCGAACCAATGATCGACGCGGTCCCAATAAAACGCGACGAAGTCGCCGAGCGCCGCGACTTCCTCGAACGGGTCGGGGTAGCCCCACACCGCGTTCTCGGCGACGCGCTCGCCGACTTTGATCGTCCAATACGATGCCGCTCCCTTATAGGGGCAAAAGCTGTGGTGGTCGGTCGGCGCCATCGAATCCATGCGCACATCCGAGCGCGGGAAGTAATAGACCGGCAGATGGCGGGTTTCGAACAAGAGATGGGCATCGGTGCTGTCGGCAATGGTTTCGCCGTTGAATTTGACGCGCACCCGGCGCGGCGATGGTTCCAAAATGACCTTGTAATCGGGGTTGGTCTTGAACCCGGATTCGCGGGTTTGCGGTGCCGCTGCCATGGTGGGGCCCTCCTCTGTTCGCACCGCCCTTGGGCGGCGCGTTGATCGGGTGAGGCGCGGGACGGCGCCGCCGCCCTCGGTTCGCGCCAATTGTAGTCATGATACGCGCCGGGAGGTCGCAGGCAAGCCGCGATCGCGGGGCCAGCCGTCAAGCCTACTCGGCTGGGGTCGGCGCGCCCGCGGTTTCGGCCTCGGTTGCCTGTTCGATCAAATTCGCCTTCATCGCGATCAGCATGTCGAGCAGCAGGCTACGATCGGGCTCCGGGATACCGACGAGCGCGTCCTCGCGCACCTCGGCGGCGAGCGCAAAGATGCGGTCGAGCAGCGGATAGGCGGCTTCGGTCAGATAGAGCAGGTGGGCGCGGCGGTCCTTCGGGTCGGGGCGGCGCTCGATTAGCACCGCCGCCTGCAACCGATCGAGGAGGCGGGCGAGGGTGATCGGCTCGAGCTCGAGGATCTGCGCCAGACTGACCTGGTTGATGCCTTCCTGGCGGGCGAGATTCGCGAGCACCGCGGCCTGCGCCCGGGTCAGCCCAAGGGCCACGTCGCGCGCCCGCTGCTCGAACCGTTTGCGCATTAGGCGGGCCACGTCGTTGAAGACGAAACCCATCGTGCGGCTCGGGATTTCATGGATCATCACTGCACCCCCTGGCGACCGCCACTCGATGTATTCTATGCTGATGCCGAACCGGGTGGGGAGGTCGCATGCCAGGCATGCTTGCCGATTGACAGCGATCGGCGCCGGTGTTGCATTGCGATATCGGCATCTGCCGCCGTTGCGGCGTCCGCGCCCCCCGGTCAAAGCGCTTGGTCATGAAAGCTCCCGCCTTCGATTATGTCCGTCCCCGCAGCCTCGCCGAGGCGGTGGCGCTGTTGGGAAAGGGCGATGGCGAGGCGCGGGTCGTCGCCGGCGGGCAATCCCTGCTGGCGCTGATGAATCTACGTCTTTCAGCACCGGCGCTGCTGATCGACATTGCCCGCTTGCCGGAGTTGGCGGTGGTGTCGCAAGACGACGACGCGGTGACGCTCGGCGCCGGCGTGACCCACGCCATGATCGAGGACGCCCGCGTCCCCGATCCGTCGCGCGGGCTGATGGCGCGGGCGGCGGCGAGCCTCGGCTATCGCGCGATCCGCAACCGCGGAACGATCGGCGGCAGTCTCGCGCTGGCCGATCCGGCGGCGGAATGGCCGGCGGTGCTCGCCGCCCTCGATGCCGAGGCGGCGGTGTGCGGCTCGAGCGGCCGACGCCGGCTCGGCTGCGTCGGCTTCGCGACCGGTATCTACGAAACCCGGCTCGCCGACGACGAGATCGTCGAGACCGTGCGCCTACCAAAGCTGTCGGCCGCCGCGCGCTGGGGCTACGTCAAGCTCGCGCGCAAATCGGGCGAGTTCGCCAACGCGCTCGCCGTCGCGGTCGTCGACCAGGCGCGCGGTCATTGCCGGGTCGTGATCGGCGCGGCCAACGGCGCCCCGCTGGTGTTGGCCCAAGCGTCGCGCGCGCTCGCCGACGGCAAGCACGCCGCCGAGACGATGCACGCCGCAATCGCCGCCGATCTCGACCGCGCCGCCGACCGCCATTTCGACGATTTCCAGCGCAACCTGCATAGGGTCGCGGCGATGCGCGCGGTGCAGCAGGTGACGGCATGACGGCGATCGGCTTGCAAATCAACGGCGCTGACATCGTCGACGAATTGCCGCCACGGCTGTCGCTCGCCGATTACCTGCGCGAGCGGCGCAATTTGACCGGGACCCATCTCGGCTGCGAGCACGGCGTGTGCGGCGCCTGCACGGTCCTTGTCGACGGCGAGCCGGCGCGCGCCTGCCTGCTGCTGGCGGTCGCCTGCGACGGGCGCCGGGTGCAAACCATCGAGGGCTTTGCCGGCGACCCGGTCATGGCGGCATTGCGCGACGCGTTTCACCGCTGTCACGGCTTGCAATGCGGGTTTTGCACGCCGGCGATGCTGATCACGGCTTGTGACCTGATCCGCCGCGGCAAGGCCGGCTCCGAAGCTGAAATCCGTCAGGGCCTCGCCGGCAATCTCTGCCGCTGCACCGGCTACACCAACATCGTCGCCGCGGTCCTCGACGCGGCCGCAACACAGGGAGCGGGCGATGCCGGATGACGCGTTTGGGATCGGCGCGTCGCTCCTGCGCCGCGAGGACGAGCGGCATCTTTACGGCCGCGGCGAGTTTGTCCCCGACATCAAATTGCCGGGGACGATGGAGGTCGCCTTCCTGCGCAGCCCGCACGCGCACGCCCGCATCCGCAGCGTCACCGCGCCGCCCGAGGCCAAGGGCCGGGTTTTTACCGCGGCCGACCTGCCGCGCATCAAGCCGATCCGCGTCGTGACTCAGGCGGCCGGGGCGAAATCCCCGCCGTGGCCGCCGCTCGCCACCGACAAGGTGCGCTATGTCGGCGAGGCGATCGCCGCCTGTCTCGCCCCGACGCGCGCCGAGGCCGAGGACCTCGCCGCCACGGTCATGGTCGATTACGAGGTGCTCGACGCGGTCGTCATCGCACCGCGCGACATGCGCGGCAGCCGCCATCCGGTGCATGACGGCTGGGGCGACAACCTCTTTAGCGAGCGCGTCTTCGAGGGCGGCGACATCGCCGCCGCGGCGCGCGCCGCCGAACTCACGGTCAGCCGCGAATACCGCATGAACCGGCAGTCGGGGGCACCGCTCGAAGGCCGCGCGGTCCTCGCCTACCGCGACTGGCGGCTCGACGAGATCGTGATCTTTGCCTCGACCCAGACGCCGCATACCGTGCGCGTCGCGTTGGGCGAATGCCTCGACCTCGATTTGCGGCGGCTGCGCGTCGTCGCGCCCGATGTTGGCGGCGGGTTCGGGCCAAAGGCCCGGCTCTATCCGGAAGAGATCATCCTCGCCGCATTGGCCCTCGAACTCGACCATCCGCTGCGCTGGGTCGAGGACCGAAGCGAGCATCTGCTGACCTCGGCGCACACCCGCGACCACCATTACAAGGTCACCGCGTACGCCGACCGAGAGGGCCGCGTCCTCGGCGTCGATGCCGAGATAATCGTCGACGCCGGCGCCTATGGGCTGTGGCCGCAGGGGCCCTACCAGGAGGCGGCGATGGCGGCGCGCAACCTGCCCGGCCCCTACGTGATCGCGAATTACCGGGCGCGGGCTTCCACTGTCGCCACCAACAAGGCGCCGATGGGCCCCTATCGCGGCGTCGGCCGGCCGGGAGCGTGCTTTGCGATCGAGCGCACAATCGACGAGGTGGCGCGCGCGGTCGGCCGCGACCCGGTCGAGGTGCGGGTTTTGAACATGGTGCGGCCGGAGCAGATGCCGTTCACCACGGTCGGCGGCATGCGCTTCGACAATGGCGACTACCCACAGAGTGTACGGCTCTGCGCCGAACTCATCGACCTGCCGGCGGTCCGCGCCCGCCAGCAGCAGGGCGAGCCGGACGGGCGGTTGATCGGCGTCGGCTTTGCATCGTTCGCCGAGCAGACCGCGCACGGCGCCGCCGAGTTCGTGGCCCGCGGCGCCTCGATCGTGCCCGGGTTCGAGAGCTGCACCGCGCGCATCCTGCCCGACGGCAGCCTCGTGCTGATGGTCGGCATCCAGTCGCACGGCCAGGGGCTCGAAACCGCGTTGTCGCAGATCGCCCATCACGAACTCGGCATCGACCCGGCGCGGATTGCGGTGCGCCACGGCGACACCGAAAGCACCGCCTTTGGCTTTGGCACCTTCGCCTCGCGCAGCATGGTCATGGCGGGAGGCGCGGTTGCGCGCGCGAGCCGGATATTGCGCGACAAGCTGTGCCAAATCGGCGCGCATCTCCTGCAGTCCGACATCGCCTTGGTGCGTTGTGCCGATGGCGTCGTGCAGGGCCCGCAAGGGTCGGTCACGATCGCCGAGATCGCCAAGGTCGCGCATGTCAGGATGGACGGATTGCCGCCCGGCCTCGACCCGTTGCTCGACGCAACCGCGACCTACGAGCCCTCGGTCGGCACCGGGGTCTTTTCCTACGCGACGCATGGTGCCGTCGTCGCCGTCGATCCCGAAACGGGGTTTGTCGACCTCATTGATTTCGCGGTCGCCGAGGATTGCGGGACGATGGTTAACCCGATGATCGTCGAGGGCCAAATCCGCGGCGGCGTCGTGCAGGGGATCGGCACCGCGCTCTACGAAGAGATCCCGTATGACGACACCGGCCAGCCGCTCGCCGGGACGCTCGCCGATTATCTATTACCGGGTGCGGCCGAACTGCCGGCGATCAAGATCGGCCATCTGCACACCCCCGCCACCGCCACCGAATACGGCATGAAAGGGATGGGCGAAGGGGGTGCGGTAGCCCCGCCGGCGGCGATCGCCAACGCCGTGCGCGACGCGCTGGCCGCGATCGGCGCTCGCAACGGGCCGGAGCTCAACGAAACCCCGATCACCCCTCGTCGCGTGATCGCGGCCATAAGAAAGGCGCGGGCGTAGCGCCGCCGCGCGTCAGGATCGGACGGTCGAAAGACGGTCGCACGCGACAGTTGCCCGGCCGGGCGGCCGTTTGCGGCGGCGGGCACCGCACAAGGTTGAACTCCCCGTTATCGGTCGATTGCTCCTAACGAAAAATTAGCAAGACGCGGTCCACATTGACCGCCTTTCAGAACGCGATCGGCAAAGAATCGCAAATGATCGAGGAGCTGACCGTCATTCCCGCATCTTTGTGTCCTATCCGAAATGACGCGAATGATCTCGGTACCTTACCGTCACCCCGAGCGCCTCTGCCCGCGGCGAAGTCCCGTGGGGAAAGCGGGCGTCGAGTGCCTGCCGCCCTGCTTTCGTCAGGGACAGACTCGGGCCTGAACAGGGGGCGACCGCACGCCTGTGCCTCCGCTTTCTCGGGAATGGCGGTTAACTCTCTGATCTTTTTGCGCTTCTTTGCGAATCGGCCGCGTAGGCCGCCGGCCGACCGTGATCGCAGAGTGACGACAGTAAAGTTGCGGCATCTTTTGCATCTTTAGGAAAGTCGCCGAGCATCTACGGTGAACCATTGGAATATATACAATATCTCACGAGCGCCTAAATGGGCATCAAACACATAGTCAACAAGGCAGGTAATTTTTGCATTGACAAGCCAGCATTGGCGATTTCCCGTCTTCCTTTCGCCAGTTTGACTTTTCGATTATTGATACTGGTCGTAATCGCGGTTTTGCCGGCCATTCTGATCCAGGCCTACAACGAATATGATCTGCGCAAAGCCCGGGAAGACGACATCCGCCAGAGAGTGATTCAAATCACCAAGCAATTTGGCGAGGAAATCGGCGAGCTGCGCGAAGGCGCGCGCCAATTGCTGCTCGCCCTGACGGAACTGTCGGCGGTGAGAGATCGCAACGGCGCTACCTGCAGCGAGCTTTTCGGGTCGTTGAAATCGCGCTTTCCGAATTATGCCGTGCTCGCCGCGGCGGACACGGGCGGGCGCGTCTTTTGCTCGAGCACCCCGGGGGCGTCGGCTTCGGTGCGCGATCAGCCGTTCTTCAAACGTGCGCTGGCGCGGGACGGCCTCGCCGTCGGAAATTACTGGGCCGACAAGGCGACGCATCGCCGGATGATCCATTTCGCCCTGGAATTCAAGGACGTGGACGGGCATACCGCGGGCGTGGTGTTCGCGGGTCTCGATCTCGATTGGCTTTCCGAGCATCTCAGGGAACGCGGTCTCTCGCCGACATCCTCAATTCTGATCGCGGATCGCGAGGGCAACATCGTCGCCCGGCTTCCCCATCCCGGGGCCTTGATCGGCAAGAACATGCGCAAAAGCCATGAAGCCATCATGGACGGAAACACGGCAGGGTGGGAGGAGGCGGTCGGGGTCGACGGGGTTACCCGAATTTTCGGTTATGTTCCGCCGGCTTTGCCGCCACGGGACTTTTTTTTGAGCGCCGGGCAATCAAAAGCCGAGGCCTTCGCCGCCATTGACCACGCCACCGAGCGCGGCATCGCGCTGATTGCGTTCGGGCTGCTGGCCGCGACCGTCGCCGCGATCGCCGGCGGGCGCAAATTTTTGCAGGAGCCGATCAGCGGACTTCTCCAGGTCGCCACCGAGTGGCGCAACGGCAATTTCAACGCGCGCGTCGAGGTGCAGCATCCAAAATCGGAAATCGGAAATTTGGGAGCAACCTTCAATGCCATGGCCGACGCACTCGCGGCCCGCTACATCGCCCAAAAGCAAGCCGAAAACAATCTGCGCGAGTTGAATGCGACGCTTGAGGCGCGAGTTGTCGAGAGGACCGTCGAGCTGGCCAACGCCAGCCGAGCAAAGTCGATGTTTCTTGCCAATATGAGCCACGAGCTGCGCACGCCGCTCAATGCGATTATCGGATTTGGCGAGATGATCCATCGCGAGATCGTGGGACCGATCGGCGTCGCAGCCTATAAGGAATACGCCGGGGACATCCACAAAAGCGGGATGCACCTGCTTCATTTGGTCGAGGAGATGCTCGACCTCTCCAAAGTAGAAGCAGGGAAGCTGCAGATCGAACAAGTGCCGGCGGCGCCGGGGGCGCTTCTCGCCGAGAGCTTAGTGATGCTTCGTTCAACCGCGGCGGCGGCCGATGTCGAAATCGTCGTCGAGGGCGATCCATCGGTCTGGCCGATAATCAATCTCGATCCCGTCAAGCTCAGACAGGTTTTCGTCAACCTGATCGGCAACGCCATCAAGTTCACGCCGGCAAAGGGGCGAGTCACGATATCGGGCGCGGTGCGCGCTGGTGAGCTGGAAATTCGCATCGCCGACACCGGCATCGGGATGAACGCCCAAGATATCCCGCTCGTGGTGCAGCCGTTTTACCGCGTCAGCTCGACGCTGGACAGCAATCACCAGGGCGCTGGGCTGGGTCTGCCCTTTGCCAAGTCGATCGTCGAATTGCATGGCGGAACACTCAACATCGCGAGCAAACCCGGATCGGGAACCACGGTTACGATCAGCCTGCCGGTGGTTTACGATGACTTCGCGGCCAACCCCGAAATGGCGTCTGTCGAGGCCTTTACCTAAACTGGACAGCACCTGATACCTAAAATGGACGGCACCTGACGGGCAACAGCCACCTACCTGTGGATACCGACCAGCGGGTTGGCCCGTTGCTCGGCCCAAGGAAAGGCCGGGCCGGTATCCAGGGGAATACAGGTTCCGGCCTTCGTCGGGACGATCCTCGGCTAGCTCTCGTCCAGCTCGTCGGTTCGCGCACCGCCCCCGAGACAGGCCTGTGGAGTACCCGAACGCGCAGCCACGCGCGGGCCAGAGCCCGACCCCGATAGCGCGCGAAATGCCCGTCGACATTCACGAAACCAATCCACTTGTGGAGCGGCCCTGGCCGGGCCCGGCCACAACGGCGCGCGAAACTTGTGTCGGTTTCCGAACGCGAACCCGCTTTGCCCCGCGCTATGCCTGTCGGTCGGCGGCTTCCCTGGCTAAGTAAGCAGGTGAGGCGACGACCAATGCGTTGACCGCGCAGCCGATGATCGCGATTACCGCCGAAACCGCCAAATCCGCCGCAAATCCGCCGAACGCGACCGCCCGTCCGCCGATCAGCGACCCGAGCGAGATCCCGAGGAACAGCGCGCTGTTGTTCCAGGCCAACACGGTGGTTCGCCGACCGGGAAAGTCCCTCGCCAGCCCGGCCTGTTGCGCGGGAAAAAACACCTGCGCCACAGCCGACATCAGCCAGAAGACGCAACCGACAAGGACCCGGGCGTGCAGCGCGAGTTGCAGTAAGAGAAAGCAGCCGCTGAGGCTCGCGAGCGCCGTCGTGGTCGCAAATCTTTCGCCAAAACGGTCGGTTATCCGCCCGCCGAGCAGAATGCCGACCATCGCCCCGCAACCATAGAGCAGGATAACCCCCGCTATCGGGCCGGTCGCGTAGCCCGCCAAGCCCAGACCCGTGCCGAGGTAGGTGTAGGTGCCGTAGAGCGCCGTGCTCCAGACCACCGTTGGCGCAAGTCGCGGGGCGAGGGCCCCTATCGCCAGCCGGCCAGGCGGTGCTTCCACACCCGCCGAACCGCCTGGTGCGGGCCAGACCCGGAGGTTAGCCCAGGCGAGAAGGATACCGAGGGCGGCGATGCCGGCGAACACGGCGGGCCAGCCGATCTTTGGCCCAATGAGGGCGGCGCACGGCGCGGCAAGCGTCAGGGAAGCGAGCAATCCCGAGACGACGATCGCGAGGTGGGTGCCGCGGCGGCCAAACGGGGCGCTGCCGCCGGCCAGCGCATACACCGAGGGTGAGACCCCGGCGGCGGCGGCGCCCGCCAGCAGCCTTGCACCAAGCAACCAGGCAAAGCTTCCGGCGACCGCGGTCAGCAGGTTGGCAATGGCGAAAACACCAAGGCAGCAAACCAGGATTCGCCGGCGGCCGACCCGATCGCCGATATGCCCGAGCAAGGGCGCGCCCGCCATGTACACCAGCGCGAACACGGTCACGCACAACCCGGCGGTGGCGGCCGCGACCGCAAAGCTCGCGGCAATCTGCGGCAGCAACGGGGAGACGACAAAAAGATCGCTGCCGATCACAAACATCGTCAGCCAGCCGGTCGCCAATCTCGATCGCGCATCAGAAGACATTTGCTTGTCCCGCGCCCAGCCGGTGTATCGGCAGGGCCATGCGAGCTCAGCCTATCAAGGTGAAATTAAGGAACCTTTACCTCGAAGTAGGACGAGCGCCGGACGGGTTGGGTCGAACTGTTTTCGGCCGTCAGGCATCCGAGATTGACCGCGGGGAAAGCGGCCTGCGGCCAACGGAGATTCGTCCGGCCGAGACGGCGTCGCCGCGCACGCCGAGTCAAGCAAAACGTCCGGTTGGTTTCCGACCGAGCGGTCGCCGCTCGGGAAAGCCAAATCTGCGTTAGCGACGCGTTCTCGTATTCACCTCGAATTTACCCTTTAGCGTTAAATGCCAGTGCAGCGGCAAGGTGGCTGCGCGGTCGTCGCTACTCCGACGGCAGCCTTGCGTACGAATGGAGCGCCCGGCGATGATAGACCAAGCGAATTCGACCCTTCGACCGACGCTTCGCGCCGGAGCTGTTGCGGCTTCGATCGACAATTTTCCAGAGATCATGGCCGACATGCTGGGGCACCATCGCCCGTCGCGAATGCCGTTTTTCGGCCGGCTCGCGGCCTTGCCCCGGCGGGTCGCGCGCGACCCGTCGCTGCTCGGCGAAATTCACCTGGTCTACCAATCGGCGATGCACGCCACCCGGGCGGCGGTGTATTTCCTGCCATATCTCGACAGCCCGGCTCTCCGCAGGCGTAAGCTTCAGATATTTATCGATGACGATGGTCTTCCAGGCGGCGACACCCACCATTACCAGCTGACGCGCGCCTTTGTTAGCATCGGCGCCAAATGCCGGCTCGCCGACGAGGAGTTTTGCGAACCCGAGCAGCTGAGCTGTCATCTCGATGCCGAGACCGCCTCTTTCGTGCGGCTGGCGCCAAAGCTCTATTCGCGTTCGCTCGGGCCATGGTGCGCAATCGAAATCATGTCGGTGGACTGGATGCGCGCGCTCGCCGAGGCGCTGTCGGTTCACTTTCCGCAATTCAAGCATCAGCCCTATTTCGCGGATTGCTTCGCGCAAGAAGTCGAGGAGCGGCACGCCACGGAGGCGGTCGAGGTCACTCAACTGGTTCTGAGGGCGCGGCCGGAATTGCTGCGCGCGACGTTGCGGGATGCGAAAATCATCGCCCGGGCGCTGGATGGAGTATGGACCCATCTCGACAGGATTGTGCGAAAGGCCGGCGACGAGGTCGGCCCGCGCACACGCATCGTCGGCAAATATTCAGCGAGCGCGACGCGGCTTGTTGCTTGAAATCGGCAGTCGCGGGTCAACGGGTGACCGGATTGGTGGTGCAGCCCTGCGATCGGCTTCCGGAGACGACGCCCAACTGGCTGGTGACGGAGCACCGGTTCGGCTGGCCGCGTCAACCCACAACAGTTCAGCCCACAGATACAACCCGTCGGCATTCCGACCCTCGTCGCACCCGGCGGCGCCCGTTGGCCCGCCCGTGGCGACCCGGACTCGATCAGGTCAAGTTCGGGCCTGACGGCTTTGGTTGCGGGCGCCGCGCTTTAACTCGGCTGCTCGGTAAGAAAAACCTTTCCGGATGGCTCTAGAGGAACCCCGCGACCCCGCTCTCCCGGCAACTAAACGATGTCCCGCCGCCCCCAGTTTCGCGGCGGCGGCGGGATCGTCCGCTTCGTTTCCGGGTCGGACAGCGACCAGGATTTACGCTGCGTGGAGGAGTTCCAGATACTCCTCATAGACCGCCATGTTCTTGCCGAATGAAATTGCCGCGGCCTGGGCGCCGCAGACGAGGTGCATCCAGCGCCACGGCTCGCGGGTGGCGTTGTATTCCTCGACGATCGACTGGTGGTGCTTGAACGCGTGCATCTCGGTGAAATTGTCGTGGCACACGATCTCGGCGAGACGCGCGATGAACGCCTGCGGGTCGTAGCCGCATTTCATGTATTGCGTGGCCAAGTTGACCGTGTCCTTGACCTCCGGCACCGCCCGCAACATTCCCAGATTGGTGACCGTGGACCAATCGGTCGGCGGCTGATTGTAGATGCTGTGCCTGATGGCGTCGAGCAACTGCTCCTGCGTCCGTGGCGGCAACGCGGCGACCGCTTCCATGTCGGGCTGCGGGTACGGTTCCATCCGCGTCTGGGTCGAGCGGATCTCCGGGCCCGACTGCCACGTCATCAGCAGCAGCAGCTTGTTCTTGAGGCTGATCCCGTCGAACCGTAGCAGATAGCGCCGCAGATTGACGCTCGTATGCAGATGGACATCCATTGGATTGCCGCCGAGGGAGCGCAGGAACAGGCCGGCTGCCCCAATCGACAGGGCTTCGCCCGCACCCTCCAGGGAAATCCCCCCAGCCAGGGCCTTCGCCATCAGCACCGGAATATCGGCAAACACGTCGACGGCCGCGATCGCCTCTCCGAGTTCGCCGATCGCCGCAGTTTCATCCTCACCGCTGCGCTGGCGGTAGATGCGTTTCAACAACTGATGCTCCTCGATTCCGATCTCGATCTGCGGCAGCGGCGACGGCATCGGATTATTCGGGGCGACCGGAGAACGGGTCACAAACCGTACAACCGGCCGCATCAGCACCGGCAGAAGCTCCTTGTCGAGAACGCCCGTCTCAAGCGCGCGCCACACCGTGCCGGGAAACATGAAGTAGTGGTCGTCATGGAAATTTTTCGGGATGGCTACGCCCAGCAGCAGATCGAACGCCTCGATCCGGGGGGCGTTATCCCACAGCCACTGGTAGAGGTGGTCTGCTTTGTTCCACTCGCCGCGACCCACCGCAGCAAGGAACGCCGCTTTGGTGGCCTCGACCCCGCCAGCATCCTCCGGCGCGAATTCCAGCAGGCCGTAGGGCCCCATCGCCGGATGGTGGATGTGCTTGTTGGTCAGCGCCACGTGTTGCAGCACCGGGACAAAACGCTCCTCGCCCTCCAGGCGGTCGACCAGCTTCGAGACCGCGTAGAGGCCGGCCAAGGGGTGCAGCGGGCCACCGTGATGACCAGGCGGCATCTCGGTCGAGCGGGTCACCGCGAGAGCGGAGGCGGTCAGCATGGTTTGGGGAGAAACCCCTGCGCGCAGCTTCTCCAGGGCGCGATCCAGGATCTCATCGGGGGACGTATCCTCGATAAACTGGACCAGCGGTTCGATGGCGTCTGAATATTGGATACGTTGCGGCATTGGCATGGTGGTTTCTCCGTAAGTACAGGGGTGTCTAGTTCGATGGTCTCACTCTCTCACTGCAAACAGCGCCATTCCATCGGCGCGACTTCTCTCGCCTCGCCAGGGAGGCGACCGCGGGCTGAAGGAGTGCGCCGCCGTCGTGCTCGCCACGCGGCAGCACCCGCTCGGCGCCGAACCTGGTACGGAGGCTCGTCGGGCCATCAGCGCGACGTACTGTCATCGCATTGCGGCTGCGGTCATGATCCAGGGGCTAACTTCTCCATCGCACGATCTCCTGCTCGCGTGCCAATCGTCAAACAATCCCACCTTGACGGGCCGCGCTCAACCACCGAATGACGCAGCGCAACACGATGCCGTTTCCAATCTCCACGCGATCGTCGGGCGCTATGCGTGGAATGTCAACGCCGCAGACGCTATCTATCGGTGAGTCCTAGCAAAAATGCATGAGTGATACGCGTCCCGAGTATGCGCCTGGCCGCAGACAGGGCGACGCGGGGACGAGCCCAGGAAATTATCCGCGTGGCGGCCAGGTTGCAGCCGCCGAACGGCGCCGCCCGGCTGAGGCGGCGCCCACGCCGCGCGCGCGACGCCGCTTTGGCGTTTTCGTTGCCGGCGACTATGATCGCATGACGAATTTGCGACCGTGGGCCGCGCGGCGGCCCGCATCGCTGCGGGAGGAAACGCAGTATTGGCCTTGCTGTCGGGCGTTGCCCGTCTGCAATTGGGCTGTAACGGCCGGCGCGCGCTATCGGCAAGCGTCCGATGAGAAGCGCGCCACGCCCGCTCGTCGCCAACCGCGGGCCGCTGACCTTTGCGATCATGCTGGCCAACATCATGCAGGGGCTCGACACCACGATCGCCAACGTGGCGCTGCCGCATATCCGCGGCAGTCTGTCGGCCTCGCTCGATCAGATCTCCTGGGTGCTGACGTCGTACATCGTCGCCGCGGCGATCATGATGCCGCTGACCGGTTGGCTCGCCGGCCGGTTCGGCATCAAAATCGTATTTGTGCTTTCGGTCGCGGGCTTCACCTTGGCCTCGGCCCTGTGCGGCAGTGCCACGAGCCTGACCGAGCTCGTCCTCTACCGCACGCTGCAAGGGGTGTGCGGCGCCGGGCTGGTGCCGCTGACGCAAGCGGTGCTGCTCCAGATCAACCCGCCCGAGCGGCATGGCCAGGCGATGGCGGTGTTTGGCATTGGGACGATATTGGGGCCGATTTGCGGCCCGGTGCTCGGCGGCTGGCTGACCTACGACTACAATTGGCGCTGGGTTTTCTATATCAATCTGCCGTTCGGTGTCATCGCCACCCTCGGCATGCTGATCTTCGGCCGCGACAACCGCCAGGCCCATCGCGAGCCGTTTGACTTGCTCGGCTTCGTCACCTTGAGTTTCGCGATCGGTGCATTGCAAATGATGCTCGATCGCGGCGAGCTGAAGGACTGGTTCGGCTCCACCGAAATCTGGATCGAAGCCATTGTTTGTGGTGTCGCGCTCTATCTTTTTATCGTCCACACCGCGACTGCGACCGATCGCTCATTTCTAAACCGAGATTTATTGAAAAACACGAATTTCGTCGTCGGCACGGTGCTGATGTTCCTTGTCGGGTTGATCATGAACGGCACCTTGGCGCTGTTGCCGACAATGCTGCAGGATCTGATGGCCTATCCGGTGCTGACGACCGGTCTGGTGACCGCCCCCCGCGGCGTCGGTTCGATGATCGCGATGTTCGCCATTGCCCGCGTGATCAACCGCCTCGACAACCGGCTGATCATCCTGATCGGGTTGCTGTTGACCGCGGTCTCGATGTGGCAGATGACCGAGTTCTCGTTGGCGATGGGGATGGAGCCGATCATCGTCTCGGGGCTGGTCCAGGGTTTCGGTCTGGGCTGCACGTTTGTGCCGTTAAACACCATCGCGCTGTCTAACTTGCCGCGCCACATCCTGACCCAAGGGACAGCGATTCGCAGCCTGATGCGCAATTTGGGAGGCAGCATTGGCATCGCCGTGCTTGAGGCCTTGCTGACCCAGAACACCCAGATCGTGCATTCTCGGCTGGTCGAGCAACTGCGGCCGGACAACCCGCTGGCTCGTGCGCCCTACCTGGCTGCGCCGTACAGCCTGACCGCTCCTCCCGGCATCGCGGCACTCAATGCCGAGGTCACCCGGCAGGCGGCGATGATCGCCTACATCGACAATTTCGCGCTGCTGATGGTGATCTCGATCGCTTCGGCCGCGCTGTTGCTGTTTATCCGCCCGAGCCGGCCGGGTGTCGGGGCGCTCGCGACAGCCGGCGGCCCGCGGCCGAGCACACCGGCCGCCGCCGATTAGGCACCAAACGCGCTCGCTGTTGCCCCGGGCAGTCGCGCTCTCGCCCCATCGCACGCTTGCCGAGACGGCGCGATCGCGCAACGCTATGCGCGCAACCGAGGAGACTGGCGATGCCCGCGCCCTACGAAACGCACCGCGCCCAACTCCAAGCCATCCTGCTCGCCTGGGGAATGCCGGAAGACAACGCGCAAGCGACGGCCGACATTCTGTCCTGGGCCGATCTGCACGGCGTCGACAGCCACGGCATCTCGATGCTGCCCGGCTACGACCGGCTGCGCCGCAGCGGACGGGCGAACATGCAGGCGCGTCCGCGGATCATCAAGGAAACGCCGGTTTCGGCATTGGTCGACGGTGACGGCGGATTGGGCCATGTGCCGGCGCGGTTCGCGATGCAGGTGGCGATCGACAAGGCAAAACAATCCGGTATGGCGATCACAACAGTGCGCAACTCGGCTCATTTCGGCGCCACCGGTTACTACACGCTGATGGCGGCGAGGGAGGGGCTGATCGGCATGGCTTGCACCAGCGCTTCGAGCATCCAGGTCGCACCGACCTTTGGCAAGGAAGCAAAGCTCGGCACCGATCCTTGGTCGTTTTCAGCACCCAGCGCCGACGGGCAGCCGTTTCTGCTCGACATGGCGACGACGACCGTCGCCGCTGGCCGCATCCGCAACAAGGCCAACGAGGGACTTCCCTGCCCGCCGGGCTGGGTGCTCGACAAGGACGGGCGGCCCAGCCCCGACCCGCAGGAGGCGCGCGAGAAGGGCGGGTTTCTGACCTCGCTCGGCGGCTCGCCGGAGAACTCGAGCTATAAGGGCTACGGGCTCGCGGTGATGGTGAATATTCTCGGCGCCTGCCTGTCGGGAGCGACCTTGATCACCGACCCGATGGCCGGAAAGAAGCCGCAGGGCAACGACATCGGCCATTGTTTTATCGCGATCGATCCGGGCCTGTTCCGCGAGCGCGACGAATTCGCCGCCGACGTGACCCGATTCTGCAACGATCTGCGCGCGACAAAGCCGGTCGACCCGGCCCAGCCGGTCATGGTCGCGGGCGACCCGCAATGGAACAATGCGGCAAAGCGCATGGTGGAAGGGATTCCGGTCGGGCCCGGGCTGGTAAACCAGGTGCGCCAGATCGCTCAGGCTTGCGCCGCACCCTGGCTGCTCGACTGAGGCGCACCCCCGCGAGACCGCCGCGGCTGGCGGGCGCTCTTCCCGAAAGAGGCACACCGCATACCCGGCAGCGGGCTCTGCGCCGTCGGGACCGGGATGGGGTTGCCCGCGGCGCGGCGACGACAGACGATGGCGGAATCGGATCGGAGGAAAGGGGCGGCGATGAAATACGATCTTCTGCTGACCGGCGGCGAGGTGCTCGACCCCGCCGCGGGGTTGCGCGGGGTGATGGATATCGGCATCGCCGGCGGCAAGATTGTCGCGGTGGCGCCGTCGCTGCCGGCTACTGAGGCGCGCCGCGCGATCGGCGCCAAAGGTCGGCTGGTGACGCCGGGGCTTGTCGACATCCACGCCCACATCTTTGTCAACGCGCATGACATGGCGGGCGACACCGATCGTTTCTGCCGGGCGAGCGGGGTGACCACCCTGTGCGACGCCGGCAGCACCGGCTCGGCGACCTTTGCCGGGCTGCGTCAAGTCATCGACCGCGAGGTGCGAACCCGCACCCGCGCCTTTGTTAATTTGTCGGCGATCGGCATCGTCGGCACCGCGCGCGGCGGCGAGCTGTCGCACTTCCCCTATGCCGACCCCGAAGGCTGCGCCCGCACGATCAGCGAAAATCCCGACCTCGCGATCGGCGTCAAGCTTCGCTACGGGCCGGGGTTGGTGTGGGAATACAGCGCCGAGCCGGTCAAATTGGCGCGCAAGACCGCGGACATGGCCGGCGGGGTGCCGATGATGATGCACATCACCGACTCGCCTATCCCGCTGCCCGAACTCTTGGCTCACATGAAGCCGGGCGACATCGTCACCCACTGCTACCACGGGCGGGCGCACGGGATCATGGGTCAGGAGAAGCAGTTGATCCTGAAGGAAGTCGTCGAGGCGCAGCGCCATGGCATCATTTTCGACTGCGCCCATGGCCGCAGCCATTTCAGCTTTCCGCTGATCGAAAAGGCGCTCGATCAGGGCTTTCTGCCCGACACGATCTCGACCGACCTGACCTTTGCCAGCGCCACCCACGGGCCGGTCTTCGACCTGCCGACGACGATGTCGAAATTGCTGCATTTCGGCATGTCGCTCGATGACGTCGTGATGCGCTCGACCGCGGCGCCAGCGAAGATCCTTGGCTATCAGGGCACCGTCGGCACCCTTGCACCCGGCGCCAGCGCCGACATCGCCGTGTTCGAATTGCGCGACGGCAATTTTCCGCTGCGCGACAGCGACGGCAACACCGTCACCGCCAAGCGCCGATTGATTGCCCAGCTGACGATCAAGGATGGGCGGGTGTGGTACGAGCGCCACGGCGAATAGCCGAAGGCGAGAGCGGCCGCGCTGCCCAACTCCGGT
>Ga0210401_10000720_pt1 | contig 40236 bp, 38 predicted proteins | sample IncBWH32MmetaG_FD_150866 | JGI IMG/M metagenome (GOLD analysis project Ga0210401, IMG submission 150866) | Forest soil microbial communities from Barre Woods Harvard Forest LTER site, Petersham, Massachusetts, United States - Inc-BW-H-32-M | ecosystem: Environmental > Terrestrial > Soil >... | reverse complement strand
GATACTCCGCGTGGGCTGGTAGTCAACATGGGCGACGTGCTCTTTGACATCGGAAAATACGATTTGCGTACACAGGCGAGGGAAAAGCTCGCAAAGCTATCAGGTGTAGTTCTGGCACATCCTGGATTGAATCTTGCGGTGGAAGGGTACACGGACAACATCGGCAGCGAGGATCTGAATCAGACGCTTTCTGAGAAACGCGCTGAGTCCGTGCGTACGTTTCTCGTCGCTCAGGGATTGGGTGATGGCAGCGTGACCTCACAGGGTTTCGGCATGGCGACGCCCGTCGCCGACAACGCCACCGCAGCCGGCCGGCAAGAGAACCGTCGCGTTGAAATTGTCGTCTCAGGTGAGGCCATTGGCGTAAAGATCGGGAAATAGCCTTGAATCGGTGGGATCACATTCTAAATTAGACGTATTCTCAAGGTATTCGCTTGGGGTCGTCACACGGCCGCACGCATGGAATCCCCTCCCGATTTTAGCGGCACGCGAGCGTGGATCGTGGTGCCGAGCTGGGGCTTCGACTCGATGGAAAGCTCTCCATCCACCAGTTTCAGCCTTTCCTCCATGCTGATGAGGCCGAGCCCTCGGCTTAGCTGGGCCCTTTCGACGTCAAAACCCAAGCCGAAATCCTCAACCGTGAGGTGAATATCGGCTGACGTTGCCCACAACCGAACTTCGAATTGCCGTCCCCCGCTGTGTTTTGCCGAATTGTGGAGAGCTTCTTGCAGAACTCGGAAGAGGCAAAGAGAAGTGTCCGCCGGCAAAGGGGTTGGCAGATTGTGGGCGCTGAACTCAATGTTCATCTTCTCCTGCTCGCCGAATTCTCTGCAGAAACTTCTCATGGCCACAGCTAGTCCCAAGTATTGCAATTTTGACGAGTGTAACTCGTGCGACATGGATTGGATATCGGTCGCGATCTCGGCCGTCCGCTTCCCTAACTCGCCCACACGGTCCCGAACGTCAGCAGGCAAATGGCGAGAGTGTTCCTCGAGTTGTTCCAGCTCAGCTGTCAGCAGCGCGAGACGTTGACCGATGTCGTCGTGAAGCTCTCTTGCAATCCGAGCGCGCTCCTGTTCTCCTGCGTTGATCAACTTGCGCCTCATATTTGCGAGGGCATCTTCCGCCCGCTTGCGTTCCGTGATGTCAGCTACCATTCCTACCACCCGCAGCATCCTACCTCGCTCGTCGAAGAAACCTCGCGCGTTTTTCTCCAACCAAACAAGCGAGCCATCAGGACGCACGACGCGGTAGCTAATCTTGTTAGTCGGGTTCTGGGGAGTAAGTTGGTCACCCGAACCGATAAACAGAGCTCGGTCGTCTGGATAGACTCTGGCCAACAATTCTCGACTAGTGAGTCGCTTCCCCTGGTCGCTGAAGCCAAGGACACTCGCATGCTCCTCGGATTGAATCACGACATCGGTGGCCACGTCCCATTCATAGGCGTACATCTTTCCCACCTGAGCCGCCAAGCTCAACCGCTCTTCACTCTGGCGCAATTCCGCTTCAGCTTGCTTGCCATCGGTAACATCGATGCCGATCCCGATGTAACCGACAAATGAGCCATCCGGATTGAACCTCGGAACTCCAATGTCGAGAACCCACCGATATTCTCCGTCGTGGCGTCTGAGCCGATACTCCATTCTGAACTCCTCGCGATGGTCAAAGGCTCGCATGTATGTATCGATGCGTCTCGGGAGGTCTTCAGGGTGAACCCCATCCGCCCAACCGTTTCCGAGCTCGGAATCTATTGATCGCCCTGTGAAGTCCAGCCAGGGCTTATTGAAGTAGCAGCAGAGTTTGTCGGTAGTTGACATCCAGATCAGCGCCGGAGCGGTATCAGCTACCAGTCGAAAGCGTTTTTCGCTTTCGCGCGTTGCCTGTTCTGCCCGCCTGCGCTCCTCCACAAGAACTGCGAGAACCATGAAAGGAGTCGCAGCGAAAAACAAGAACAGTTGTAGCGACAGCACGTTGCTGAGTGCCACCGATCCGGTGAACGGACCGCCCCCATGAACTGCACCCCAAGTGGACAGAACGTCAACGATTATCATCGTTGTGCTGATTCCCATTAATCCAAATCGCAAAGCGGACCACAACAGAAATGGAAGAAGTGAATATAGGAGTACGGGCGCGCTGTTCCTCCCAGAAGCTACGAAAGCGATGTAGCACAACGGAACTAACCCAGCGATCAAAGCAATGGCTTCCAGATAACCGGCACGTGATCTCTGTGGCCATGACTCTCTCAACCTCGCCCAGGCCAGGATGGCGGGAGTCAGAGTCAAAAGGGCTAACGACTCGGTAAAATAACTGATCCTCCACCCTGCCCAATAGGTTTCGCCAACTACTGCCGCGCCCACAAATGCGGCTGAGACTGGAGCGAGGAAGACCGCAAAGAATGAATACTTGGCCAAGGACTCGACGCTGTTCAGTCGAACATCACCGCCGAAGGAATAACTAACGCCCAAAGCGGCGATGAGAACTTCAACTGTATCGGCCAGAATGAGTAATGCCATCGAACGGTGCGGCAATCCTGCCCGGAGATCATAGATAGCAAATCCCGCAAGCCCAGCTACGATGAAGATTGGCCAGATATTCCGTGGCACCAACAGCAATACCGCAACCAGCAACGCGCATCCGGGCCACAGCGGCCAGACCATTTGGGGGCGCAAAACTACGGCCCCTCCTGCTTTCGCGGCGAGGTAGCATAGGATAGCAACGAGGCACACGAGGATCGCAGTGTGGGATGGGGACTCCCGATTCGCGATGCGGAACAAGCGACTTTGGATGGAACTCATACGCACCCAAGCTAGGGGAGTGTTAAACCATGCCTCCCTCACCCAAAGCAGCGTCCGGAATGTTATACGCGCATGCCTCGTGCCGGACAAACTGAACTCGGTGTGCCAACGTCTCAACCCTTACAAACCTCGAACGGGGAGCGACCGAGATACGCCACTCCGAAGCACCAAGCCACGGTGAAGGGTACGATGAGCATTGACAGAAATGCGGCTCGTTGATCTCGATCCCGCTCTGCACGGCGCACAGCGTGCCTGAGCCCGTCAGTGTAGAGGAGGTACTAGAAGATGTTAGAACGGCGAGTAGCCGACGCCTGGAAAAGAGGGCATAACACTAGCTGCTGAAAGGCAGCTGGGTTTTTGAATTCTGCGGTTGGCTTCCTTCTGTCCTTCACACGACTTCAGAATCCTAGTGACGGGGCGCCAAACTTGGTTATGGAGATCAGCAATATGTGGACTCTAGGCGGAAACTCTCCCCGCTCGGATTTCAACGACTTGCTTGTCGTACGCCCGCTAGCCGTACGCGCCAGCAGATCAGCAGGAAGCTTCCGGGTGCGTCATGTGGCTAAGGAATCAGGGGAATCGCAGCCGCTAGTTGCAGGTTGACCATCAGGGTGAGCCGATTATCCACCTGATAAAACTTTGCGGCTCGTTTCGCTCCCAAGGCTTTCATGAACTTCGGCCAATAGTCTTCCCGCAAGTTCAGGGTTTTGTCCTCGAAGTTGATCATCCGCTGCACCATATCCTTCGCCTTCGAGTCGTCCATCTTGTCGTAGTTCAGAGCGTAGTCTTTGATCACTTTCACGCGCTCATCGCCGATCGCCAGCTGATCACGCACGTATTCGCGATAGATGGGCCAGAATGCCGCGGATTCTGCATCGGTGAATTGCATCGTGTGAGCAATGATCTCGTTCTTGTCCGCCTGAACGTCAGAGCGCAGCAATTGGATGTCGGTGTCGGTCAGGGGCTGTGCGGAGACATCCGCAGTTTGGGCCGAAGTAACTACACTTGACAGAGCAAGCAAGACGCAGATAGTAATCGACATTCGCATAGGTTCTCTCCTGTTGAAGTTGCGATTGAGCCTGTCTAACCTTTCTTCATTTCGAATGTATCCCCAGCTGACTTCTTTGCGCTTACAAGATCGCAATAGCCCGGCCGATTTTCGTTTCGCTTGAGCGCGCCGGGATCGCCTTTCTTCTCCGGCATGGGTCGCCGGGGGAACAAAGTCGGCGTCACTGGACGGAGTATCCGCGGGCATCCAGGCATGCGGAAAACGCTCTTTTGAAAGTGTCGGATGCCCCCTTTTGCTGGGCTTGCGCCTGAGCCTGGGCTTGCTGTTGGGCCTGAGCAGTCTGCTGAGTCGCTTGCTCCTTCGCTTTCTCCTCTGCCATCCTCTGTTTGCGCCTGCCACTGACAGCACCCACGGTTGCTCCGATGGCAGCACCTTTCCCGGCATCACCAGCGATGGCTCCAATCGCGGCACCTCCCGCGGCGCCACCCGCTGCACCCTTCACCGTTCCACCTTTGCCCACGTCTTGCTTGGCCTGTTGTGCAGCCTGTTGTTGAGCGGCCTGCTCTTGCTGCGCACTTGGTCCTGCGGGCAGCGGAGCTTGCGGATCCACCCCTGTATTCTGCTTTGCTGAACCATAGCATTCGCTTTCGTCCTTGAGCTGCTGGTCGGCATTCTGCTGGTTCTTGGGATATGCGAACATGCCAATGCTCTTCGCCGGTGACCATGCTGGGGCCGGGGCAGTCTGTGCCGTGCCCTTAGGGTTCAACCATACGAGCAGCAAAACTATCAAAAGATGTTTCATCCCATTTCTCCTCATGGCTCGTTGAAAACCAGGGCCGCCTCCCGACGCCTGATAGGGCCTCTAGACCGCCGAGTACTGCGGGAGGCTTCCTCAGTGCATAAAAGGGGCTCTTCGCTTGTTCAATTCAGAGTTCAATTCCGAAGGTGCGGCTGGGCTCCTGGCAAAAATCCCACTCACAAGGAAAGCAAACGACTTCAGGAGAAGAGTTGCCAACCGTCAAGCGGGCAACTCCTATTGGTCTTGGTCGCTCCCGTTCTAGACCGGAGCCCGAGCTCGCGCAAGGCGTTTCCTCCCTGAGACGCTAACGATTCTTCCGAGCCGTTCGCAACCCGAGCGAAGAAGCCAGCGACAGAAGACCTAGCAGCCCAAACAGGGGCACTGGACTTGCGGTCTTCGGCAGGGCCTCTGGAGGAGCGGCCTGGGCCACCTCTACGGGAGCAGCCTTTTGCTCGACGACCAGGATCGGCTGGTCGGCAGGTGGCGGCGGTGGCGGTGGCGCGGATCCCGTCAACTTCTGCTGGTGCTGAACCATAGTCTCGGGAACCTCGACGATCTTGGTGGCGGAGACCCTCATCCCCTTCTTCAAGCCCCAAGCATCCACTATGTGCCCATCTACGTTGAACTTCTGATTTTTCGGGATCTTGAATTGCTGATTGCTGCCGTCTTCCAGAGTAAGTATCACAGAAGTCGGCGGCATAATTTGCCACACTTTACCGGTGACGCTTTGCACCGTAGTAACGGTTTTCGGAGTTGTGGTCACGGTGACTGTTTTCTCTAGCTTCATACCGACTTTCGCATCACGGATCCCGATCTCCTTCCCGTCAACTGTGGCTCTCGCGCTGTCCGGTACGTTGTTGAAATGCCGAAGGGTACCGTCCTCCATCTGGATGACCAAATCATTTCCCGAAACGTAGACAATCGTGCCTCGCTCGACTGTCGTTTTACTCGTTGGGGCTTGGCTCGTTGTACTTGTTTCCGTTTGTACCTGTGCGCCAAGGCTCAGAGTAAAGGCCAAGCAAACAGCCCCCACCACGGGTACTAACCGTGTTGCTTTTGAGTTCATCATTTTTTCTCCTTGTTTTTTTGAATCATGAATCTAATCCTTTAGCTTCGTCGTTCGGAACGCTTCACCTTTCCTCGGCTTGCTGGTCAAAGGTCGCCAGCTCGGACTGTGCCTGCCCACTGCCATGAGCGTTAGCCGGAGCAGAATCGGCGACCGATGCCTGAACGATGTAACGTTTTGGGGCGCTGCCGACGAAATAGAACGGGTAACAGGTGATGAGTGTCAGCGACGCATGCGGACGTGGTTGCAGCACCGAGACATCGTTGGGGTCAACGATGGTGATGCGATCGATGACGTAAATCTGAGTCCGCCCCTGTGTAACCACTTCAATCGTGTCGCCCAGGCCCACGTCCTTCAACCCGCGGAAGAACCCATCTCGATGTCCCGCAATCGCGCTATTGCCGTTCTCTCCGGGATACGCTGTGCTCGCTACGTGCCCGACTCCCCGGTTCAGGCTCAGATCATCGGTTCCTTCCAGGACAGGAACCTCGACATGAATCTTGGGGATGCGGAGGATGGCGATGGCAGGCGAGAAATGTGCCGCCAAACTCTCTTGGTAATCCTTGATGCGTCGCTCCGACCATAAGGTGAAGTCGGGAGTCGCAGTGGTGAGACCCGTCCGATGAAGTTCGTCCGCCGAAGCCGGTTGCCGATCCTTGAACCTCTGTAATTCAGCACTGGACAGAACACTCTGGTGAATACGGGCCCCCACATAGAAGCCGAGCATAAGGACCCCTGCGATCATGAGCAGACGTTCGAGTTTGTGAAACCACCCCATACCGGTCTACCTGACTGCCAGAACCCTAAGTCTCAACTGGCCAAAGGAGGCACTCGGGCTTCTGACTCGTCTGCGGTTCCCCCCGCGAGCCGGGGCATCACACCGTTTCTTGTGGAAACAGTAAAAGGAACGAGACGATTGGGGAAACTGTCATTACTGACAGTCGGTCCTGAACTGTGATAACTGGCTGGAGCCAGGGCATACGCCGCAATCACAGAATGGGAGCGAGAACCGGCTTAAGGTTCGTCTGGAATGCAGGTCTGGGTCGCTGCAGTCACCTGGCCGTTAGTTAGAGGGCTCTACGTTGGGTGGGATCCCGCTCAGCCGGCCGTATCCAGCAGGTTTGGCGAGACAAACAGCTTGTTGGAAAGCACTGCATTGACGGCTGAGAACAGGTCCAGGCTCAATCGTGATTTCACAACATAGGCCGAACCACCTGCCCCCATGGCGGCGTTAACATAGTCAGCGTCTTCGTGCACAGTAAGAAAGATGACTTTGGCACTACATCCAGAATCGCGCAACTGCCGCGCGATATCTATCCCGCTCTCCTCCCCCATAGAAATGTCGAGAATGACGACATCCGGTCGGAGTCGCAGGTATTCGCCGACGACAGCTGCCCCGTCAGATATGACAGCAACGACTTCGTACTTCTTCTCCCTTTGAAGCATCCTGCCAACGTGATCGAGTACTGCAGGATTGTCGTCGGCAAGAAGCAGAGTTTTCGGCACAAAAGCCGCCTTTCGAGGGGTGCGGAATTGCCCCTCGGACAGCTGAAATGAGGTCGTATCCGGTTGCCGACCTCGCTGCAATGCTACTTGATCCAGTGGGCTCGACTACTGTCAGAACTAACGGGCGATACGAGGGCTGGCCTTAGGCCTTTTGATCAGCTGCAGCTTCCCGAGCTCTGCGACCGGGCTTCGTATTCGCCGGGACACTCCCTTCCACCTGGGTACCAAAAAGTGGCTTCGACCAGATCGAGAACTCACCCCCAGCGGACCGCAGGCGCTCGCGCATGCTGACCAGTCCAAGACCGTGGTTAATTGAAGCGGACTCCGGATTGAATCCAACTCCGTCGTCGGAAACGAGTAAACGAACAACAGTCAATTGGCATGTCAATTGTACTTTCACGTGACGGGCGTGGCTGTGTTTGACCACGTTGCGCAATGATTCTTGCACGATGCGGAATAGGCTGAGAGAGGCGGTCTCCTCGAGGTCCTGAGGTAGATCCCGCACCACACACTCGACCTCAATTTTGTGTTGCTGGGAAACCTCATGGCAGAGATCTCGTACAGTTGCAGCCAGTCCGAGGTAGTGCAGCTTGGATGGATGCAACTGATGAGACATGTGCTGGATGTCAGTCGCGATTTCATTGATCAGCTGCCAAAGGGTCCGCAGTTCCTTCGTCTGCAAAGCGTCGTCTTTCGCGGATGCGGCCTGCTCACATTCCTGGACTCGGTTTGCCAGCAGCGCCAGCCTCTGGTTGATGTCGTCGTGCAACTCGCGCGCAACACGCACGCGCTCGTCTTCCCCGGCTTGGATCAGTCGGCCGCTGAGTTCGACGAGAGCTGCCTTCGCTTCCTTTTGATCGCTGATGTCAATGCAGCAGCCCACGTATCCCGCAAAGGTACCACCGTCCAGAAAACGAGGCGCAGCCTGATCTAGCATCCAGCGATAAGAGCCATCGTGGCGCCGCATGCGGTACTCGCTGATGAATTTCTGTTTCTCCTCAAAAGCACGAGCGTAAGTCTCCAGGTATCGATGCAAGTCATCGGGATGTATATTCTCTGTCCACCCTTCTCCCAACTCTTGTTCCATAACACGACCCGTGAATTTCAACCACGCCTTGTTGAAGTCGGTGCGGAACTTATCCGGACCGGACAACCAGATCAGCATCGGAGCCGAATCCGCCATCAGCCGGAACCGCCTCTCGCTCTCCAGCAGCGCCTGCTGTGCCACCTTTCTACCAGTGATGTCCGCGACTACGGCTAAAATACACGGCTCACCGTCGATTTCGATTAACTCTTCCGACGCGGACGCGACTAGGGTCGAGCCATCTTTGTTGCGCCATTCACACTCCACATCGTGAACCGAGTTCTCAACCAGCAACCGCTGTATCAACCTGGCCCTTTCGGCAGGATTTACCCAGAGCCCTATCTCAATGGCGCTTTTTCCAATCATATCCGTGCGCGTATATCCCGTGAGCCGTTCAAAGGTTTCATTGACGTCGAGATAACGATGAGTTTTGGCACTAATAAGCGATAGCGCCATGGGGCTTTGCCGAAACGCCTTGGAGAATCTTTCCTCAGACTTCATGAGTTCTTGTTCGGCTCGCTTGCGCCGTGTGATGTCGCGTGCAATTGTGGAGGCGCCTACAATCCTGCCGGTCGCATCTCTCAGCGGGGACATGGTCAGTGATACGTTGATCTTCTGTCGTCCCTTCGTCACTCTGACCGTTTCATAGTGTTCAAGCTTTTCACCCATTCTTGCTTTTTGCAGAATCGTTTCCGCTTCTTCCCAAAGATCGGGTGGGACAATAACACTAATGGGCTGGCCAACTGCGTCCGCCTCACTGAATCCAAAGATATGCTGCGCACCCAGATTCCAACTCACGATGATCCCGTCAAGGGTCTTGGAGATGATCGCATCGTCCGAGGATTCCACAATAGAAGCGAGATTGAATCGTGCCTCATCCGCTTGCTTGCGCTCGGTGATGTCCTGGATCGTGCCGCGAAGATTGGTCACACGGCCACTGCCATCGCGCATGGCTTCGCCACCGACTGAGACCCACCTGTTGCCGCGATCGGCGCGCACTAGCTCCAGGTCGAGTTTCCGAACCGAGCCCGTTTTCAAAGCCTCGTCCATCGCGGCGCTCAGCTGACCCCAACTGTCGGGACTGAAAAGCTGTGCGAAGTTTTCGCAGGAGGGCGGGGACAACTTGGGATCAAGTCCGAGGATATGGTAAAGTTCTTCCGACCCGGCAACAGTGCCCTTCTTTGGATCCCATTGCCAGTTACCCACCCGCGCGAGGCGCTGGGCTTCTGCGAGTTCTTTCTCCTTGCCACGCAGCGCTTCTTGTGCGCGCTTCCGCTTAGTGATATTGCGAAGCAGCAAGACGATCAACAGGGTCTCAATCAACACAAGTGTGGAGAGCCCCAGGATTCTCCACCGGTAGAGCTCCCATGGGGAGTATTCCCAGTAGCGAACCTCGCTCTCCTTCGGAATCTGATTCTCGGAAATTCCCCAGCGGTGCAGTTGGCGCCAGTCGATCACGTAGTGCTGGAAATCACCGGTGATAACTGGGATGCTCTTCGGATCTTCTCCCCTTAAAATGCGCACCGCATCATTCCCCAGGATCCGCCCCACCTCGCCCAGATCCGCGACGCTCCCTCCCACCACTCCCCCGCCCACGACGGAGGAAAACGTTCCGTAGATCGGCCGATTCGACGCCTTAGCGATACCGGGCAGAATACGAGCAGGGACGAAGTTCTCACCACGGGAGTCGGTTATGAAATCGAGGAACACGATGATACCGTCGGGCTGCACGCTCGCCAGCCTGGGTCCCAGTTCTGAGAACTGCAGATCCGTCAAGTACTGAAACTCCAGATTTGACTCATATACGCGAAATTGCTCGCGCGCTTTCTTCACAGCGAGTTTTTCGGCGTCCGAAGAACCGGAAACCACGATCACGCGGTTTGTGCCAGGATTCTGTCGTAGGGCTAGCTGAAGGGTAGGCAGGTAATTCAAATTACGGATGACGCCCGTCGTCCTCTGTTTTTGGCTAAGCCAGCTTGAGGGATTTTGGGGATTGTCCACGAAGAACAACAGAGCCGCATCAGGGGACAGTTTCGCCCGAATCTGTTCCGCAAGAGCCAACGTTTCTTCGTTGATAGCGATCAATAGGTCGAAGGTCTGTCCGCGGTACTTTTCGAGGAGATATGAAGCCGTTGCTCCCCTGCGAGATGGATCCGCTAAAGATGAAGCAGAGTCGAGGTATTCAAAGCTAAAGTGGACAGGTGTGTCGGAGCCCTCAAGAATGTGGGTTTCGGTCTGCTCGATCATGGAGGCGACGTCGGGCAGGTCCGGGTCTGCAGAAGAAAGGAAAAGTACTTCGGTTTGCTGTCGTGTCGGGTGGGCAACAGGAGCGGCCTTCGTATCCGCGCTGAATAAGAATAGGCCAAGACAAAGAACCCAGATCAGTGCGCATGGGAGCGTACCAATCTCGGCGTCAGACCATCGCTGATTTCGCGTGGAAGACGTATCAAACGCACCTTCGTTTCGATATTAAGTTCAGGGTCTCAAGAACCCGCGTGCCACAACAAAGTCCCTGATTTAGTTTCCAGCTCTCCCGCTGGGACGCTTGTCACCGAGAGCAACTCGAGTCGTGGTCAATGCCCGCACCAATCGGATGACGGCCGCCATGGTGCAACGGTGCCCCTCTTGCAACTACTGTCAGTGTTGACAGTTCGCGTGGTAACGGCACGGGCCTAGCATGTATCGCAGCGTTGAGAAAGATGAGAAGCAATAGGGTAATCTTCGGAACAGATATTTCATTGCGGTTAACAAGTCAGTGCCACGCGGTCGTATCGAAGATCTTCCAGCTCGCACATCGACTGGACGCATTACTGGATCTGAAAATCGCCTCGGAGTCGCGATTGCTCGCGATGAAAGGCAATTCCCAGAGGAACCAGCCCGGGGAAGCCGAACTAGTCTGATTTTCCGCTTTAGCTTTCACGGGCGAAGCCGTTCCGGGTGTAGACCCCTTGGTGTGCCGATGCCCAGCCGACAGTTTCAGGGCCTGACATGCGATTGTCCTTCAAGCTCCTGTTTACGGCAGTGATTACCGGATGTTCATTGCCGCTACTTTCGGCGCAGGACCTGGCTCCGCGAGCGTATATCATCACGCCGGTTCATTCGAACGCGATCACCTTAACTTACTCTTTTTATAATGGGAGCGTCCTTTTCGATGGCGCCGTGCCGATCACCGATGCCTCCGCCCGGGTCAATGTACAGGTCCTCAGTTTGTACCACTCCCTGCGGCTCTTTGGACGCTCGGCTAATATCACCGCGTCACTGCCCTACGGGGTTGGAAACTTTCAGGGGAGCGTGATTGGTACTCACGCCACAGCCTACCGGTCGGGACTGCTGGACTCCACGCTCCGCGTATCTGTGAACTTGAAAGGCGGGCCGGCCATGGACGCTCGGGAGATGCGCCAATGGCATCAAAAGATGCTGTTGGGGGTGAGCCTGAAGGTGGTCGCTCCGACCGGTCAATATGACTCGACAAAACTACTTAACTATGGCGCAAACCGGTGGGCCTTCAAGCCTGAAGTCGGCTTATCTCGACGATGGGGGCACTGGCTGGTCGACACGTACGGAGGTGCATGGATTTATACCGCGAACCACGATTACTTCTCACAAAGCCAGAACGTCCTCAATATCCAAACACAAAACCCAATCGGTTCATTCGAGGGGCACTTCAGCTACGACATGCGCCCTCGGCTTTGGGCATCACTCGACGGCAACTTCTGGGTCGGCGGCCGTACCAGCATCAATGGGATAGAGAGTCCCAAAACATTGCAGCAGAACTCCCGAATTGGAGCCACGGTCTCCTTCCCCGTGAGCAAGTACCAGTCTCTGAAATTCAGCTATAACAGGGGCGATTACATCCGATTTGGGGGCAACTTCGACAACATCTCGGTGGCCTGGCAATATTCCTGGCTGGGGAGGCCAAACTAGAGCGTCCGTCGCCGAATAGCCCACACCTGAGCCTACAGTACTTCTTCCTTCTGCATTTTTGTCACGACGAGCTTGACCAGTCCTTTGATTGCTTTGTGGATGTCGGAAGGATTGAAGGTATCGGTAATTCCGGTCCAAACAAGCTGTCCATCCGGCTCGGAGGTTACATAGAGGTTGGTTTCAATGCGGACCTTCTTCTCTTTCTGGAGGTAGCCGGGCGAGTAGACCACAGGGTACAGCGTGCCGTAGTAACCGTAGAAAGTATTGTAATAAGGAAAGGGCACGAAGTATGGTGCGCCCGGAATGTAGGTAACGGTATCCTCCACCTTGATGAGGCGCGACACCACCACCGCTTCGATCTGGTTCGCCCGGATCTGATCTTTTAAGTAGGTGAGGTCAAGCCGCGTTGCCTTTGGTCGGAGCAGAATGGTATTCCCCGGAACCGCATCGAAACCGATGCTCGCGAGTTGCGCCGCCAATACATCTTCAAAGTCGGCACGAACCTCTGTTTTGTCGCTGAGACCCAACGCCAGTACCCGATGAAACTTTTTCTCCGGCGTATAGGTGGGATTCCTCCAGCTCGTCACGAGCCTGCTGGACTTGCCGGAGACCAAGGCAGCTGTCGAGAGAACGATGGCGACGACCAGAACTCTGCGATTCAGACGCGATTTCGGTTCTTGCTTTCGAGAACCCAATTGACTCTCCGCGTTGCAAAGAAAGAAATGAATCCTGAACAATCTCTGTCGTCCGTCAAGATGGGCGACAGGAAAGTGGAGACGACCTGGCAAAAACGTGAGTCCGGGAGGCGAGCGCGGCTCGGGGGAACCGGCTCTGTGATCTCCACATCCGAAATATAAAAGGAGACTCCCGCCTCGCACCATGCCGCGACGATTTGACCTAAATGCAGATTTCTCGCTTGCAGCTGGCGAAGCCGGACGTGCGAACCTTTGCCGCGGCTTGCCGACTATGTTGAGCTATGCAATCGCCTTGGAGATCCACTCGTGGTCACCTTCCCGGGATGTCTGAGAAGTCCATCAAGCGACCTGCTTGTCGCGTATCGTCTCTTTCTTTCGAAATGCACCAGCTTTGCCCGCCGAAAGCAACTCCTCTCCGTCCATGCGACCGAAAAACTCGATCAGTTTGGCGACGAGACCGGTCCAGCCGGTCTGGTGACTAGCCCCCAGGCCAGCGCCGTTATCTCCATGGAAGTACTCGTAGAACATCACGTAATCCTTCCAATGGGGATCAGTCTGAAATTTCTCCGTGCCTCCGTAGACCGGCCGCCGCCCAGACTCGTCGCGCAGGAAGATCCGGGTCAGCCGATGGGTAAGCTCCCGGGCTACCTCGAAGAGATTCATCGAGTTGCCCGAACCAGTCGGACACTCGATCTTGAAGTTGTTGCCGTAATAGCCGTAAAACGATAGAAGGGCGCGGATCAGCAATGCGTTCACGGGCATCCATATCGGACCACGCCAGTTGGAGTTTCCACCGAACATGCCGGTATCCGATTCGGCTGGAAGATAGTTCACCCGGTATTCCTGGCCGTTCACACCGAAGACATAGGGGTGCTCGGCATGGTAGCGCGAGAGCGCACGAATGCCATAGGGGCTGAGGAATTCTTTCTCGTCGAGCATGCGCGACAATATTCGACGTAACCGTTCCGGATTGACCAAAGCAGCAATGCCGCGATCGCCATATCCGAGATGGGCCGGGCCGGTTGGGTGAATGCTTCCGAGGAGTTCGGGCCTACGTCGCAGACGTTCGCGTATAACTTCCGTCACTCGCGGTACGCGATCACGCTGCCAGGGTTCGATGACGGTGGTGGCACAGAGGGGCAACAGGCCCACCATAGAGCGGACCTTGAGCCTCGTTGCCGTCCCGTCGGGCAGGCGTAGCACATCATAGTAGAACCCATCTTCTTCGTCCCACATGCCGTCAGGCCCCATCTGGTTCATGGCGTAGGCGATCCGGAGGAAGTGGTCAGCAAACTTAACGGCCATGTCTTCGAAGAGGGAGTCGTGGGCCGCCAACTCGACGCTGATCTCGAGCATGTTCTGGCAGAACAATGCGACCCACGCGGTGCCGTCAGCCTGCTCCAGGTGGCCACCGGTGGGTAGCGCTGCGCTACGGTCGAACACACCAATGTTATCGAGTCCCAGAAAACCGCCTTCGAAGAGGTTCTTGCCAAACCGGTCTTTCCGATTCACCCACCAGCTGAAGTTCAGCATCAGCTTCATAAAGGACCGCTTGAGAAACTCCAGATCGCCTTTGCCCTTGAGGGCCTGCTCGGTTCGGTATAGGAAGATTGTGGCCCAGGCGTGCACGGGCGGGTTAACGTCGCTGAAGTTCCACTCGTAGGCAGGGATCTGGCCAGTGGGATGCAGGTAAAACTCCTGCAGCATCAAGTCGAGCTGTTCTTTCGCGAAATCTACATCGACGGTGGAGAGCGCGATCGTGTGGAAGGCCAAATCCCACGCGGCAAACCACGGATATTCCCACTTGTCCGGCATCGAGATCACGTGTTGATTTAGCATGTGCGACCATTCGCTGTTCCGCATCTCCCTGTTGCCCGGCCGCAGCGGATTCCCGCCATGCTCCACAAGCCATTTGTCCACGTCGAAACCGAAGTACTGTTTGCTCCAAAGCATCCCTGCCAGGGCCTGTCGCATGACCAGTGCCTCGTCTTCGCTGACTGTTACTGGAGTGATGTCGCGATAAAATTCGTCCGCCTCGTGCTGACGAGCGTGCATGATTTCATCAAAATTCTTGAAGGGGTCCCCCATTGCAGAAGGAGCCAAGTCACTGAGTCGTAGGCGGATTGTAGCCTCTTGGCCGGCGTCGATGCTGATTCTGTAGTGTGCTGCAGCTTTGGTTCCGGTGCGCTCGGGGTTGATTGCGTCTGATTTTTCATTCACCACGTAGTTGTTAATTCCGTCCTTGACGTAGGGAGTCCCATTGGCGGTGCCGAAGATTCGCTCGTTATTCGTCTCATTCTCCGTGAACAGTAGCGGTACATCCCCTTCGCAATACAGATAGCGTTCACCGAGTTGGGGGTGTGAAGCTGCCACTAACGATGAGCTGCCCTTGCCCGTGATCTGCTTCAACGACGGCTTAGGTGTGTCGGGCCACCAAGTCCAGGTGTTGCGGAACCAGAGGGTTGGCAAAACGTGGACCGTGGCCGCTTCAGGCCCCCGATTACACACTTTGATCTGGACAAGGATATCCTCGGGCGTCTGTTTGGCGTACTCTGCAAAGACATCGAAGTAGCGATCGCGGTTGAAGATGCCTGTATCCAGCAACTCGTATTCCATGTCGCCGCGGTTGCGCCCCTTGCTCGTAGCAACCAGATCGTCGTACGGAAAAGCGGCCTGCGGATACTTGTAAAGGTATTTCATGTATGAATGAGTAGGCGTGCTGTCGAGGTAGAAGTAATACTCCTTGACGTCCTCACCGTGGTTGCTTTCGCTGTTCGTTAGGCCGAAGAGGCGCTCCTTCAATATGGGATCGTTACCATTCCAAAGGCCAATGCTAAAGCATAGCAACTGCTCCTCATCACTGATCCCGGCAAGACCGTCCTCCCCCCAGTGATATGCGCGCGATCGGGCCTGGTCATGGCTGAAGTAGCTCCAGGCATTTCCATCCTGGCTGTAATCTTCTCGAACTGTTCCCCACTGCCGCTCGCTAAGGTAGGGCCCCCACTTTCTCCAGGGCATTTTCGACGGTTTCTTCTCGGAGGTTGTCTCCTGCAGCCGGTATTGTTCGGATGTCATAGATTCTCCTTATGTCACAAGCGCAGTGCAGTCGGGTTTCGACGAATACGCTTGAGCACCGCACTGGCCACTATTCGCAGTGACACTTGTTAAGTGGCGGTTGTCTGACTGCTGATAGTAAAGGGTGCACCCTAGCGTCAATAACTGGCAAAGGTACTAGCTTCACTTGCGTGCCAGAGAGAGCCAGGTTATCGCTATCGCGTTCTTGGGCCTGAAGGGCTTCGCTCACTTACCGGATTTTGGAGGGAAGTCCTTGAGAAGCTTCGCCACGGCTTTGTTCAATCGATCCTGGTTCTTCTGCGGATCCTTGCTCGGGTTCAGGGTCTTGGTTGCTTGGCCTCGCCATATGAGCTGTTTCGGCGCTGGGTCGTAGAAATCAAGACCCAAGGTGCCAATCTGAATCGTCGAGCTCGTGGCGGTCGCCATACCGCCGCCCCACCGTAGGCCGCCTCCCATGCCATAGGCGTTCCACTCCTTCTGCTGGGTAATGGAGACTTGGTAGGCGGCATACATATCGGCCTTGTCGTCGTCGGTCTTCGTCATCCCTTTGGAAGCTAGCTGGGCGTCAACTGCCTGCCTGATCTGCTGGTCTACAATTTGGTCCGGTCGCTCGGTGCCTTCAATGTTGACCCACTTATACGTCTTGAATTTTGAGAAGTCGGTACCAGGCATATAGTTCGACTTAATATCCTGTGCTGCCATAAATCCACACATAAGCAGGACAAGACTTATTTTGAAGGCCATCCCGGTAACTCCACTCTTCAGTCTGCTAAGCATCACATTCCTCCCCCACTGTCGTTGTTGGTTATCCGGACCGCTGCCAATCCCTTACGGAAGGCAAAATCACTTCCAGAGCCTCACTGCCGCCAGCCGGGCAGGTGCCTGGCCGAAGTGCTCGACCTCCACCTGATCATCCTTCGTAAACTTGACCCTGCACGCGCCATATAAGAGGCCCTCGCCTTCACCCTTATCGTTAACATCCAAAACGAGCATCCCAAATTCGTAATTCTTCGAGCGAGGCGCCGCGCGGGCTTCGTAGAATGAAATAGGACGGTCCGAAAACATCACGATCCTGCGCCCCGTCTCTGTGGGATGTTGGCGGACCACGGGACCCGCCCACCCGACACGGCCCGTGCTGGCGACCCGACCTTTCTCTTTCATCTTCTGGACTGCTCTCAGCAGAGCGTCCGGACCCTTGGTTTTCAGAGTGGTCGCGAGTTCCTCCACTTCCTGATCGCTAGAATATTCGTTGATGTAAATGTTTAGGGGCACACTCTTGCCGGAAAACATCCCGCTCTGTCCGAAGGCGGTCGCCGAGAACTGCTCAGACTTTTTCTTGTCTTCAGATTGACCCGTAGTGCTCAAGGGAAACAGGGCTACGATGAAGAAGAAGCACATGCAACCACTCACAAAAAACAATCTTACTTTCCTTGCCATCTCGTAGCTCGCTTGCCTTGTTCTCATCAGCTCACCTTCCCCGATGTTGCACACGAACCCTGCCGACTGCCATCTCCGCCTTTTTTCAGCACCTGTCCGGCCACAGTTCATCATCGCGATTGCCACTTCTACGATTTGTGGCGTCATGGATGAACGGTCTTTGGTTGTTGTCCATGCCTCGCTACTAAGGACCTCCGCGCGAAAGAAAACTTGCCGCCGTTAAAGCTCGGAAGGGAGTGTAGGGACGCCAAGATTTCTCGTTCAGGCTAGCGGTTGGAAGAACAGACGACGACTGTCAAAAATGCCAGTTCCACGGTGAAGAAAAGGAGTGATGGCACGAATGGTCGTCCTCCTCAGCGCGCATGATTTCACCGTCGATTCCACCCTCCCCCCAGGAGTACTTCCTCATGGAACTGACGGGACCGTGGAGACTGTCACTCCTCCACCTGGCTCCAAGTCGCATCGGGGTCAAACTCGCTCATTGCAGTCGCTGTTTCGGTTGTGCTCTTCCCCAAGTCTTTTTGGAACAGAATGCCATCCTGGTTGATGATGAATGTCATGATGCCCGAGTTGCCGTATTCAGCCGGATAGGCGACGAAAGCGAATCCACCGGTCATTTTCCCATTTGCCACATAGTCTTTCGCGCCGCGCTGTGCGTGACTGCCTTGCTTATTCAGAATATGAAAGTAGTAGCCATGGAAGGGTGTGTGCGAGTTCTGCTTTGCACTGTATCCTTCGACGGTAGCGAACGCCGCCAACGGTCCAAGCGGGCTTCTGGGCTGACCTTCGGGTGAGTCCCAGTACAAACCGTTCTGCTTGCCCGCGTCACTGATGAATTTCATAGCGTATTGCGGCGCGTCGCCATCATGACGCTGTGAGAAGTACTCGGTTTGAGCGTCAGCCAGCGATGCACAAACGTCGATGGTGGCCAATTCATTGCGACCAATACGGCGCGCCAGAATCTCATCCTTCCCTGCTGCCGCGTCAAAGTACCACTGCCCAGTACGGTTCTTCTTCAAAGGGATCGGAAAGGCAAAATTGTCAGCTCCGATCAGCAGGATTTGGGACCCGTCCGCCATCTTGCGCCACCGGTGCATCACCTGATAAGCCGCCGCGAATGCGTTCGTTGCATCCTTGTCCTGCACCGGATCGCCGGAGTAGATAATCTCCTTCGAATCCGCACCAAAAATTGTTAACACCGCGTTTTCATCCCTTAGCTTTGCTGCGTCACGCAACGCATTGCCCGCATCGTCGGGCGAAGCAAAAACTCTAAGCGTAGGTTGATGGGACTTGCTGCAGGCGGCAAGGGAAATGATCAACGTCAGAAGGACCCATCGGATCATAACAGGCATTCTGCTGGGTGCTCGCGACATGACTATCCTCCAAGACTCCGCCCGTAAGACACTTCACCAGCACGGTTTCGCAAAGCTGACGTTGTCTGGCGGCTCCGCTGGGTTCATCTGTGAAAGCCCCCGCCACCGCCGCGGCCCATGCTCGCCGAACCACGAGCGCTTGCTGCTCTCGATTGCCATCCGCCTCCACCGCCTCCGCTAAAGGCCGACGAACCGCTAGTCCTTGACTGCTGTCCCCATCCCCGCGCGGCAGCGGAACCGTTGGCGGACGCGCCCGAGTAACTTGAGGTCGGGTTCTGGCTATAGTGCGAAGTTCCCTGGGTCTGCTGCCAGCCGCTCCCGGTGTTCTTGTAGGCGTTGCCGTTTGCGGCCGCGTACTTGTTGCCATTTGCAGTTTGGCCCACGGCAGCGTTGCCGTACGCGCCCGACGCGGCAACACCCTTGCCACCACTTGAACTTTGCACCGTTCCTACAGACCCTTGCGCGGTAGTCTGATGCTGGGTGTACGCAGTCTGGCCGTTCTTTGAGACGACCGAGCTTCCGTAGTTCCCATAAGCGTTTGAGGCTTGATGCGTGGCGCCATAGGCTCCGGTGTTTGGGTTGTAGGCTTGACCAACTGCCGCGCTTCCGTAGGCGTTCGAGGCTGAAGCGCCTCGCGCGTAAGTGCCGGTGGACGGGTTGTAGGCTTGACCGGCACTTCGAGCGCCGTAGGGGGTCGCGGCGGTTGCGCCTCGCGCGTAAGTTCCCGTCGAAGGATTATAGGCGGTGCCAACCCGCGCAGCACCGTACGGACTATAAGCCGTGGCACTGGACCCATAGTAGCCGCCGTGCCAGGCGCTGTTACCGTAGAAGTTGTTCTGGTTGTATACCACGGTGCCGCCGTGCCAGTTGCAGTTCCAGTTGCTGTAACCCCATCCGCAACAAGACCCACTGTTATTCATCATCGCGCCCACCGCGATGCCGGCTCCGAACGCAAGCATACCGGTCGCTACCACGGTGGCGGTGCTGTATCCGGGAGTCTGAACCGGTGTGCCATAGACAACCGTCGGGTTGTACTGCGGGACGTATACAACCTGCGGATTCGCGGGCTGAATCACGATGGTTTGCGGCGCCTGCTGCACGACGGTAATCTGTTGGCCTGATTTCAGATTGCCAGCAGCTTGTGCTTTTGCACGGAGCAACTGGACGGCCGACATGACATCGGAGGTCTGGGTGTGATAAGCCTCCCCTAGCGCTGAGGTCCAACTAAGGTTCTTCGCCATGTTGTCGAGCACGGAGGGAAATTGTGTGAGTGCTTTCACACTGGGATCCCATGGTTGCTCATCAACCCTCTGCATTAAGGTCTTCCCCGTGAGACCGTTGTTCTGCTGAAGCCAGTTATCTGCGACGGCAACTTGGTCCGGAAATGTGGCCGCTCCAAGAATCTGGGCGACCAACGCGTCCGGGTATAGCGCGATGGGCGCAACCAGTTGTTGCAACTCGTCCGCGGACATCGGTGCCCCTTGTCCCGAATACCCGGCAGACGCCGGTTTGCGCGGGTTGCTGAGCTTGAGCCTCAAATGGAGTTGCGGCAATGACGAGCAGGAAAGATTGCGTAATTGACAAAAGCTGCTTCGTAAAAGCCCTAATCATTTCTTCTCCCAAGGGCCTTTTATTCTTTCCCGGCTATGATGAGTTCTGTTTCGACTAGCCGCACATGACCTTCGTAGAAATCGAAACACGGTCCTCCGGCAGCAGACGCCGTTAATCCTCTTTGAATCTCGATTGGCGAGCCCGCAGCCACGCTAAGTGACAGCATCAGAGCGCACAACTGTCAGAACTGTCAGGTGAAGGCGATAAATGGGAAGCTAGACTCTAACCGCGACAGCAAGGGAGAGAAACATTATGAGTGAGCCTCCGAACAATGTATTCGGGTTTGCGGCGCTTGCTTTGTCCTCCTCCGTGATCTTCAGCCAAAATCTTGAAGTCAAAACTCCCACCCATTTGTCCAGCCGGAATCGTGACGCAACCGAGGCTACTCACGATTAGGTGCGCAGCGGCCGCTAGGCGTCGGTCGCGAGAATAAAAATGAGTGAGCACGGTGCGCCGAAGGAAAACGTCGATCTCTGATCTCGAAAGTCGTCACACCCGCAAGCCGAGTCAAAGATAGATGGCGCTCCGAGAGCGGCAAACTTAGAATTACAGTTTACGCAGGAAATGGTGGCCGTGTTTGAGGTGAATGATGGCAAAGGATGTTGACGTCGCGCGAAGTGCAACCCTGCCCATTGACGCGATCACCAGTCCATTCGTGCGCTTTGCAAAGATGGAGGCGGCTGGCGGAATTCTGCTGCTGGTCAGCACGATTGCGGCCTTGGTCTGGGCCAACTCCCGGTGGGAGCAGGACTACCAAGCGATCTGGCACACACAGGTTTCAATCGGCTTTGGCCGGTTCTTCTTGTCTGAAAGCCGTCACGAGTGGATCAATGACGGGCTCATGTCCGTTTTCTTTTTCCTGGTGGGACTCGAAATCAAACGTGAGGTTCTGATCGGAGAGTTATCCTCCCTCCGGCAAGCGGCTTTTCCGTTCATCGCAGCCCTTGGGGGGACGATTGTTCCAGCCCTTGTCTACCTGCTGGTCGCTCACGGCAGCGGCGCTGAAAAAGGCTGGGGAATTCCAATGGCAACGGACATTGCGTTCGCGTTGGGCGTGCTCGTCTTACTCGGGAGCCGTGTCCCACTGTCGCTCAAGGTCTTCGTCACCGCACTCGCCATTGTGGACGACATTATCGCGGTAATGGTTATCGCGATTTTCTACACCGCACAGATTCACTTCTTCAGCCTTGCGGCCGGACTGACCTTGATCGCTCTCTCCTTCGGAGCCAATTTGCTGGGAATTCGTAAGCCGGCTGTGTATGGCCTGATTGGAATTTGCGCCTGGTGTGCTGTGTTGCAGTCGGGAGTACATGCCACCGTAGCAGGCGTTCTGCTCGCGTTCACCATTCCCGCTCGAACATACCTCGATCGAAATCACTTCGTGAGTCGTTGCCGAGGGCTGCTGGATAGGTTCGAAGATGCTGCCCCCAACTCGTATGAAGCGCATGCGGCCATTCATACGCTGGAAAGCCAGTGCGAGCTGGTCGAATCGCCCTTGCATCGCATTGAGCATATCCTTCAGCCTTGGGTGAGCTTTTTCGTCATGCCTCTATTTGCGTTTGCCAATGCAGGCGTGCGGATCCTGGGGAACACTTCGGCTGCAGCCACGCATCCAGTCAGCCTGGGTGTGGCTCTTGGCTTGTTCCTCGGGAAACCCGCCGGAATATGGCTTTTCGCCCGATTGTCAACTCGTTTTGGACTGGCGACACCACCTGCAAGAGTGTCCTGGGAAAAGATTTTTGGAGCCAGCTGGCTTTGCGGAATTGGCTTCACAATGTCACTCTTCATCGCGACTCTTGCGTTTGGTGAAGGGACGCTGCTCGACATGTCAAAGATCGGCACCCTGGCCGCCTCGGTGGGAGCAGGACTTTGTGGGAGCGTCTTTCTACTCCGTCGCGACGACCGAGATACGCCTGTTGAAGCGCCTCTTGAACAGCCGACATAGCCACGAAAACAATGCCCGATCGATTCGACGCACGGCATTGGTACGCATCCTAGAACAAGCGAAACGGCAGGCAAATCCCATGAGAGCCTGAATCCGACAAAATGACCGAGATAGGACTCCCCGTTCCAGGTTGCGTCGCGAGTTCTCCGTCGATGCTAAGGGTAGGCCTCCCCGACTTCACGCTGGCACAACTGACAGTTTTCATTTTGTTCCAAGCTCCACAATCTGTTCTGGTTCGATACCGAGGACGAACTTTGGCTGGCCGATGACTTGCCGGTTGGTACAGGATTCAGTCTTGAATCGTTCACTGAAGGCCGATTCCACAGCAGCGTGGCCTGGACATGTACCTGCAGTCCAGCAGCAGTAAGGGTGAGGTCCATGTCGTCGCGAGTGGTATTCGTCGGTGTCCTTACATTGATGATCTTCAGTGCTACTCTGGCGGTTCCACAGGAACCGACACCCGTCCCAAAGAGGCCGAAGATCGGTCTTGTGCTTGAAGGGGGCGGAGCACTTGGTCTTGCACACATCGGGGTGCTGCAATGGCTGGAAGAGCACCACGTTCCGATCAACTACGTAGCTGGAACGAGCATGGGTGGGCTCGTGGGCGGCATTTATGCCACAGGAAGCTCTCCCACGGAAATCCGAGAACTGGTGAGGGAGATTGATTGGAGCTACGTACTACGCGGACAGATTCCTTTCCCAGATCTCTCATACCGACGCAAGGAAGACGACGTTGAATATCCCAATTCCCTCGAATTCGGCATAAAGAAAGGTATCCAATTCCCTGAGGGCTTTAATTCGGGGCATCAAGTGGGTTTGCTCCTCGATCGCATCTCTCTCCCGTATTCGGAGATAACCAACTTCAGCGATCTTCCTATCCCGTTCGCCTGCGTGGCTACAGACCTGGTATCCGGCGGACGACGCGTCTTTCGAGACGGTTCGCTCGCGCAAGCCCTCCGGTCAACTATGTCGCTTCCCGGCATCTTCACTCCAGTAAGAACGAGGGAATCCATCTTGGTCGACGGTGGGCTTCTCGACAATCTGCCAGTCGATGTCGCGAAAGATATGGGGGCCGACCTGGTCATTGCCGTTCATTTGCAGGACAGAAGCTTGGAGCCATCGGCGTCGCTCTCATCCCTTGGTGTGTTGAGTCAATCTATTTCTGTGGTAATTGCCGCCAACGAACTCCGCAGCATGGAGAGGGCTGACATTCTTATTTCGGTACCGCTCACTGACTACACCTCAATGGACTATAAGAAGGAAAACGCCCTCATCCAAAAAGGATATGAAGCAGCGGCGAGCAAGGCAGTTGCACTTTCTGCATTCAGCCTCGATGAGGCGGATTGGCAGAATTATTTGGCGCAGCGCCACTCGCGCCGGAGAAACGCAGCGCCCGTTCCTCAATTCGTGGAAGTGACAGGCACTAAGCAGAAGCTGGCCCAGCAAATCGAACAAAAGCTGTCATCTGACGTGGGAAAACCCGTGGATACTGCCACTCTGGACCGCCAGCTTACTTATCTCGCCGGGGTCGGACGCTACTCTCGCCTCGGGTATCGCATGGTTGAGAAAGACGATCAACATGGGCTTCTTATCGTCGCTGATGAGAAGCAATATGCTCCTCCAATCGTGCGTCCCCTGATTTTCATCGACGGCTCTGAGTTAAACAACGTGCAATTCCTGTTGGGCGCGCGAATTACGTTCCTCGATCTAGGCAGCTTTGGCTCAGAATGGCGAAACGATGTGACGGTCGGATCCCAATACGGCGTGCAATCCGAGTTCTATCGTCCTTGGGGCGAGACCCTCCGCTGGTTCGTCGCGCCGCGGGCGTTTGCGACCAACACGCAGGCGGAGTATTACAACCACGGTACTCTTGTTGCCGATTACCGGAACCGGCAGGTGGGCGGCGCGTTCGACGCCGGATACTCGTTCAATCGGATGAGCGAGCTCCGCATTGGATACGAAGTCGCCGACCGGAAGTTCACCCCTTCAATTGGAGCCCCCACATTTGGAACTTTGCGAGGCCGGGTTGGAATAACCTCGCTTCGCTACAACTTCATTGGCCGGGATGCCCCGATTGTTCCAAGAAGTGGCTTCGACCTGCAATTCCGAACCGAGTGGACGGACGCTAATCCCGGAGCGAAGGCCGGCTTTCCTCTGGCGGAACTACAAACGACGCTGTTCAAGCCGGTGACAAAACCTTCTTCCGTGTTTGTTGCGGCAGCGGGTGGCACAACCTTTTCCTATCAGCAGACCGGGGTTCCACCATTTTCCCTGGGCGGCAGCCAGAACCTTGTCGCGTATGGCACCAACGAGTTTCTGATCAATCAGTATTTCTTGTTTAAAGCCGGCTACATTCGCGAACTTCTGGAGTTGCCGCCCATCGTGGGAGACAAGCTTTACGCGATTGGTGGATATGAGGTTGGGAAGGCCTACGGTCTGGCGAATGTGTCTTCTGTGCCCACTGATGGCTTTGGCGGTCTTATCGTGAGCACGTTCTTTGGGCCGGTCCTGGTCGGCGGCGCCTATGGCGCCACCGGCCATCATAAAGTATTTTTCCGGTTAGGCCGAGTCTTCTGACAATAAGCTTCTGATGGCGAGTCGCAAACGGCTCCCCCTCGTGTCGGCGCGGCGGACAGAATTGAGCAAGGCTGTTTCTTAAAAACATTCCGTTCAGCCCAACTGCTAGTGCCTCATTTTCGGTAACTGATTGAAGATAGATCGGAAGGACAACCGGCATATGAACAGCGTCATGAACTCCCCCCTCCTGATTTTCGCGATCTCGTTTGTCACATTTTGGCTTTCGTCCTTTGTCGGCGCCTTCTTTCGCAAAAACCTGCGACCGCTGGAGGAAGACGAGCGAGAAGACTTCGGCGTGCTCCAGGCCGCCACCCTGACGCTTCTGGGCCTTCTTGTCGGATTCACGTTTGCGATGGCCGTCAGCCGGTACGAGCAACGCAAGAATTACGAAGAGGCAGAGGCTAATGCGATCGGTACGGAGTATGTGCGAGCCGATCTACTGCCTGCCGCAGATGCGGCGAGAGTGCGTGACCTGCTGAGGAATTATCTCGATCAGCGTCTCCTGTTTTATACCACCCGCGACGTGCAGAAACTAAGGCAGATCGACGCCGATACTGCTCAACTGCAGAACGATCTTTGGTCCGCGGTCGCGACTCGCGCGGCGGCGCAGCCTACCCCGGTAGTCGCCCTCGCCGCTTCGGGCATGAACGATGTATTGAATTCGCAGGGATACACTCAGGCCGCTTTTTGGAACCGCATTCCATTTGCAGCCTGGCTCTTGGTGGGAGCCATCGCCATCTGCTGCAACGTGTTGATCGGCTATGGCGCACATCGAACGACCACCCTCTTGTTTGTCGTTCTGCCGCTAGCTGTGTCGGTCTCATTCTTTCTGATAGCCGACATTGATAGCCCACGCGCAGGCTTGATTCGCGTGCAGCCGCAAAATCTGACAAGCCTCTCTCGGTCCCTACAAGCACACTAGGTCATCCGGGTACTGCTCTAAAGTCGTGTTCTCACCAGTAATTCACGCTGGCGAGATCACATTCCCAGTGGACTAGTTTCTGGAGAACAGATCACGCGCGGCCAGCGCTGCTCACTCCCATGCTGCGGCTACCACTTGGTTGTTAAGGTCCGTTTACAATCGCCATACCATACGGCGTGACAGCCGTCACCACCGGATGTATACTCTGTCCACATTACGCGTCTATTCATTCCTCGGAATTAAGGACGATCCCTACCGCGTAGATCTGGGTATGCAGCTCGCGTCCGCGTGAGCGCAGTGCGATACTGATCCAGTCACCGGATGTCAGCGATTGAGTCGCCGGACCGAGGCCCAGGAGATTCTCCCTGAGATGGCCTCCGAAGGAAGTCCGGTCGCAAGCATCCCTCGCTAGGCAGCTGCGAGGTGTGGAGGTTAGGAGATGAACCATCGTTCCCGCATTCTGATTGCCGACGACCATACTCTTGTGGCGGAGTTGTGCAAGAGACTTCTTGAAACAGAATTTGACGTGGTGGGCGTGGTGAGCGACGGCCGGGCTCTCGTGCGTGCTGCCCGCGAACTGAAACCGGATGTGATCGTGGTCGATGTTGCCATGCCTATCCTAAATGGGCTGGACGCGGGACGGCAGGTGAAGGAAATGCTGCCCTCCGTCAACGTGGTCTACCTGACTATGAATCACGATGTAGAGATAGCCGCCGAGGCCTTCCGACGGGGAGCCTCTGGCTACTTGCTTAAGACGTGTGCCGCCGCTGAGATGGTGATTGCGGTTCGGGATGTACTACGGGGCAAATCATATATCTCGCCAGCCTTGTCCCGAGACACCATCAATTTCCTACGGCGGCAAAATAAGGAACTGGTCCGAGAAGACGAACGCCTGACTGAGAGACAGCGTGAAGTCCTGCAGTTGCTGGCCGAAGGAAAAGTGATGAAGGAAGTTGGCGACATCCTGCACATGACGACCAGAACAGTTGCATATCACAAATACCGCATGATGGAAGTGCTGGGCGCCAAAAGCAACGCCGAACTCGTCAAGTACGCCGTTAAGAACCACATCGTAGCCGCTTAGACTGGGCCAGGTGTAATCCGCAGACCGAGGGTGTAAAAGGTGTGTCCAGAGTTTTGTGTAAACGGCCAAGATTTGTTTTTGGGGATGGGCGCCGGGAAAGGGAGCAGTTTCCCTTCCCCGGCTCATCTCTGTAGAAGTGGGATGCACGTTCATTGCGGAATTCTCTCCAGGGCCGGCATCCGTTCTGGCCACAGAATCGTGAAGTGGTTCAGCGCTTCACGCCAGTGATGAATCGGCATGGTCCATTTTTTCGCGGCTTGCCGAAGCGCGAGAAACAGCAACTTCAGCGCTGCCTCTTCGTTGGGGAATCCGCCGCGGGTTTTGATGACCTTGCGCAACGACCGATTTAGCGATTCCACGCTGTTGGTGGTGTAGATCGCCTTCCGGATGTCCGGCGGGTAGTTGAAAAACGGCGTAATGCGCGCCCAGTTCCGCCGCCACACCTGGCTCACCCCGGGATAGGCTTTCCATTTGCCCTCCAGTTGCGCCAGATGTTGCTCGGCCTCGGCCACCGTGCCTGCGCGATAGATCAACTGCAGGTCGGCCGCCACCGGCTTGCGTGCTTTCCAGGGCACATAGTTGAGCGAGGCTCACGATACATAACTGCACCTCGGTGCGGGGATACACCGCCTCGATCGCTTCCGGAAAACCTTTCAGCCCATCTACGCAGGCGATGAAGATGTCCTTCAAGCCACGGTTCCGCAACTCCGTCAGCATCTGCAGCCAGAACTTCGCCCTTTCCGTCTGCGCCACCCACAGACCCAGCACTTCCTTCTGGCCCTCCAGATCGACTCCCAGCACCACGTAGATCGCCTTGTTCTGGATGTGGCCTTGGTCCCGCACTTTCACCATCAGTGCGTCCAGATACACGATGGGATACAGCTCTTCCAGCAGCCCAGCCTGCCAGGTTTTGACTTCCTCGATCACCGCATCGGTCACGTTGGAGATCAGCGTCGGCGACACCTCGATCCCGTACATCTCCTGCAGATGGCCCTGGATCTCCCGCGTCGTCATCCCACGTGCGTACATCGAGATGATCTTGTCGTCAAAGCCGCTCCAGCGCGTCTGTCCCTTGGCCACGATCTTGGGATCGAACGTGGCTTGGCGGTCGCACGGAGTTTCCAACTCCGGCTCGCCGAACTCGCCCTTCAAGGTCTTTTGGCTTTTCCAGTTACGCGTGTTCCCCCGGTGGTGGCCCGCCGGGTCGTGCTTCTCGTAGCCCAGATGATCGGTCATCTCGGCCGCGAGCGCTCGTTCCAGTATGGCTTTGGTCAGCTCCTTGAGCAGACCGTTCTCCCCGATGATATCCTCGGGCTTCTTGTAGTCTGTGAGCAGTTGATCGATCAGCTTCTTGTCGATGGCCATAGGGTCTTCCATTTTCTTCCTCCCATGGCCGTTTACACTCCTTGTCAGACAATCATATTCACCAGCTTACAGATCGCGCTGCGCTAGTGGTGTGCTCGGTCGCGGAAGCGAGGAATGGGGTTGGGGCTTAGAAATAGGCTTTGGCTTGCACCTTGCTGGCCGCATCCATGGCGATTGCAGCTGCGTTGTGCTCGAGGCCAGCCGAATAGGCTAATGCGATTTTTTGAGAGCCAGCGGGCGCAACGGAAGCCACACTGTAGCTTTTGACAGTTACCAGGTTAAACGCGCGGGCCTAGTGTGTTGCCCAGAATGAGTCCTCGTGTCTTCTTCTTCGCGAGACGAAAGAGCACGGCACCATCACATTCAGGACTGGCGGCCGTAACGCCGCCAACGAGAAACACGGACGCACGGTCTCCCTTTCGAAAGAGCTAACAATCGGTCTTTATCTCGTTCTTGGCCGTAGCCGATCTTGCCAGTCCGCGTTGAGGCCTGATTTGCGACTGCACAACTTTGGTAGGCACGCCGGGGGCAGGCATGAGAACAAAACTGCATACGCTGCTCGCCGCCGCGCTGGTTTGTGCGCTGGCGGGGACTTCACACGCTGCCGATCCCAAGATCGAAAAGAAGCAGAATGACATCCGCAATATGGCGGAGGAAACCCTTAAGCGCCTCTATAAAGCAGATCCAAGGGCTCAGTCGGCGGTCAAAGGGGCAGCTGGATATGCGGTCTTCAGCAACCTGGGCGTGAAAATCCTGGTCGCCGGCTCCGGCAACGGGAAGGGCATCGCCATCGACAACAAGACCAAGCGTGAGACTTTCATGAAGATGCTCGAACTCCAAGCCGGACTCGGCATGGGAGTAAAGAAGTTCAGCGTCATTTTTGTTTTTGACACCGAAAAGGCGCTCAACAGTTTCGTGAACTCCGGATGGCAGTTCGGCGGACAAGCTACGGCCGCTGCGAAAAACGGAGACAAGGGCGGGGCGATGGCAGGAGCGGCGTCGGTCTCGGACGGCGTCTGGATGTATCAGCTCACGGACAAGGGCATTGCCCTCGAAATCACCGGCAAAAGTACCAAGTACTACAAAGACGATGATCTGAATTCAGGAGCGGGATCTTCCTAGAGGATACCCGACAAGATTCTGAAAAAGCGAAGTAGCCGCAACCAATCAAAGGTAGAAGGGACACTAAGATGAACACCAACGTTACGCAAGAACGGGTTGGCAATAGAAGTGCGCTGCTCATCGCAGCCGCGATGCTGGCGGCATTTGTCCCGGCGCTCGCTCAGACAGGCGCGGGTGGAGAGCTACAACAGAAAGTGGCAGCAGTGAAGCAGTCAGTCGCTGACAACCAGCAGAGACTTCACCACTATCAATGGACGGAAACAACGCAACTCACGCTGAAGGGCGACCCGAAGCCTCCCAGGCAATCAGCCTGCCAGTACGGCCCGGACGGGAAGGTAGAGAAAAGCCCGATAGGCCCGCCGCCCGAACCTCCGAGTGGAGGAAGAATGAAGCAGAAGGTGATCGCGAAAAAGAAGGAAGAGATGAAGGACTACATGGGACAGGTAAAGGACCTGCTCGCCATGTACGTGCCTCCCGATCCGCAGCACATGCAGCAAGCTTTCCAGTTGGGGAAAGTTTCGTTGAATCCGAATCCCAGTTCCGGCATAACGCAGATTGTCTTCAAAGACTACGCGTTGCCGGGCGACCAGATGACGATCTCTTTCGACACTACAGCCAAGAAAGTCAGCTCGGTGAATGTGAACACATATATGGATGAGCCGAAGGATGTAGTTACATTGGCGGTTCAATTTGCCAGCTTGCCGGACAGTACCAATTATGTGCAGCAGACTGTCCTGGACGCAACGGCTAAGAAGCTGGTGGTGACGACCACAAATTCCGATTATAAGGCGCTTGGGGGACAGTAACCGGTGCACGATGTCGCAGCGATTTCTGGACGCAGGAGATTTGTCCATGTCGAGAATTTCACACCGGGTATGGGCGGCGATGATGTCGCTCCCGTTGGCGACGAGCGTCACCTCGGTAATCGTCGCCAAAACGCCGCAGCCCAATCCAGCGCTGTCGTCAACCGCATCGTCGCAGGACAAAGCGAAAGCCTGCAACAACGCGGGCCGACAAGAAGGGCCTTAAAGACCAGGAGCGCAAGACATTCATGCAGAACTGCCTCAATAAGGCTGTGAACTCCGGTTCTGGTGGCAACGCGAGTCAGCAGGACAAAACAACTGCATGTAAGAACCTCGCGGACAAAAAAGGCCTAAAGGGCGCGGATCGTCGGTCCTTAGAATCGGTAGCCACGCCGCCGTCAAGCTATCGAATCACGAGGCCAGTGGTTTTCATAGAAGCGAGAACGATTTCATCGCCTCCGAAGACGCTGTTCTAAAAGATAGAGCTGTTGAGACTCGCCAAACTGGACTCTGCTGCTTTCGCCGGCGCCTCCGTCTGTTCTCCCTGGTCGGACTGCAAGGTAACTATTCCGTGCCGGTTGGGGCTTCGCGTGGGAAGCTGAACACATCGCTGGCCCCGGGCTTCGCCACACGACGCTCAACCTTATTTGCCCCTTCTGCATCGACGCGTTTGTCTTTGGACAGGTATGTTAGGTGTGTCGGAGCCGCAAACCGCGTGCCGGAGGCTTCCACGATTTCAGCTATTTTCAAGATCACGTCCTGGCGAATTGCGGTGAATTGTGCCCAATCGCCCGTTTTGCCATAAGCAAACAGCTCCAATTGGAAAGCGGCGCCGACAAAACTCATTACCCGAACTCTACAGGTCCCGGGTTCGATCGTGGGATGTTGGTTCAGCATGCTCTGCACGCGGTCTACTACGAAGCGTAATTGTTCTGCTTGGGTTTCAATTCGCAGCAAGAAAGTCTGGTTGATAAGCAATTTGCTGCGGCGCGCCATATTTTCGAATTGCATCTGAGCAAGCGATCCGTTTGGAACTACCGACAGATTCTGATCGAGGGTTCGCAGTTTTAGAGAACGGAGCCCGATATCCTCCACGGTTCCAAGCTGGCCACCGATCTGGCAGAAGTCACCGACATGTATAGCCTTGTCCATCAGTAACGAGACCCCGCCTATGAGGTTCTCCAGTGTTTTTTGCGCGGCCAGCGCTATTGCCAGTCCCCCAATGCCGAGTCCAGCGAGCGTCGTCTTCACGTTGATCCCAAATAGGCCCAACGCGGCAACCGAAGCGATGATCAGCAGCACGATGCGAGTGAGTCGCTGCATCACGATGAGGATCGACTCCCCGCCTCCATGTTGCGTTCGCGTTCGGTTCACCGCATGTTCGAAACTTCGGTCAGTGATCGTGCTCAGGAGCCACAGGAAACATCCCATCAGGAGGGTTGCCAGGAAACGAGAATAATAGACGCGGTACAAAAGGGGCGGTCGCAGCAGATAGACAAAGACGCCGTGCAGCAAGATCGCCAGGATGCACTGAAGGGGCATTCCATGTCGCGTCTCCCACACCGGTCTGAAAGGCAGTTTCTGGAGTTTGTGTCGGATCCGCTCAGGCAGACTCAGCAAGAACGCCAACAGCCAAGCCAGCAACCACGAAATCGGTATCGAAAGAAACCACTCGAGCCATTGCGCCAGAGACATTCGCAGCAGCCGCCGACCGGTTAACGCGGCAGGAACGATTCGATCGGCTAAGGTCGGTGCCTGGGTTTTCATCTGGGCGTAGAGCGCTGGGATGTTCGCAACCGTCTCTTTTGAAATCAGCCAGATTTTCCCTGACTCCGGATCATTTACGCGCACCAGGATGACGTCCAGGGTTGCGCCGCCCACCGCCAACACGCCAGCACGAACTTCGCCGGGCGGAAGTCCAGGTTCAATGGAGCCATTAGGATCGTCACTCAACAAGCCGATGTTGCCTTTGAACCTCCCGTGCAGCGCGTAAAGCTCCCTGACTCGCTGTGGCAAATTCGTGTCTTGGTCCGGAGTCGGTTGCAAGTAGCGAGCTGCGGTCTCGTAGTCCTCAGTTTCGGTGCATTTCAGCAATCCCATCACCGCACCACGCGGAGTTGTGCGTCCGAGCGGATCGATTGGTGCCGTAGGCTCACCTTTAGCTGATGGAGTTGATGAAGGCGTCGGAAGCTGGGCCGGCGAATTCGGAGCTGAGACGACGATTACGAAGACAAGAGCTATGTGGAAAGCGTAGGTTCTGCCGAGATGCAATCTTCGGCGATTCTCGTCGGATGCTCCGTATAAAATCACGACAACCTGTTGTTCTCTTATTGCGATCGGTGTTGGAAAGCCACGATTTCACTTGCCTGTCTTGAATCGGACCTCTTGGTCATCTGGGGATTCCTTTCCAGCACCTCGATTCCCGTCTCTGGCATCACTTGGGCATGAACGTGAACACACCGAGCACGGCACTACCGACCACCAGCCACGCCGGATTGACTTTGTACTGTTGCAGAATCAAGAGCACGCCAACGGCGATCGCTGCTGTTTCCACGCCGGAGATTGCGCCCTTTGCCATAGTGAAACAACCAGCCAGCAGCAGCCCGATTGAGACCGGCGCAAGCCCCTGCTGAATGGAAGTCCTCCAGGGCCATTTCTCGAGCTTCTTCCACAAACGGGCGACAACAAACGCGAGCACGGCCGTCGGCCCGAAGAAGGCAAGTAAAACAGCGCCAGCGCCGAGCATGCCACCTGCCCACTGTCCGATGACAACGATCATCATCATGTTGGGGCCAGGGGCCATCTGCCCCACGCTGTACAAATGGATCAACTGCGGGAAGGTAAGCCACTTGTGGACCTCGACAGTGAGGACCTTCATTTCTGGAAATGCCGCCATACCGCCCCCAACGGTAAGGATCGACAGATACGCGAATACGCGAACAAGCGCCAGAACCTGATTCATAAAGTCGCACTCTCTTGCTGTTTTTTGCAAGGCCGATGGAACAGGATTGCCAGCAGGCCGACCACTAGCAGCGTGCGTGGAACCGACTGGTGCAACCGGTTCACGGCAATTACAGTCAGTGCTATGAAAACGAAGTCAAACTTGCCTGCGAGCGACTTCTTGCTGAGCCCCATAACCGTATACAGGATCAGTCCAACTGCCGCTGCTGCCACCCCTTTCAGCGCAGCCGTGACAAAGTCGTGGTCTCCATGGCTGCGGTAGAACATACCGACGATGTACATGAGTACACCGCCCGGCAGGCAGATGCCGATGATCGCCGCGATACAGCCCAGCGCGCCACGCAGCTTATCGCCCACCAAGATCGCCATATTAGTGGCGTTCAAGCCAGGAAGGCTCTGGCTGATGGAAAGCATCTGGACAAATTCCTTGTCATCGACCCAATGCCGCTTGGTCACGAGGCTGCCACGGAGATACGGCACGACCCCGCCGAAGCTGGTGGCTCCAATGATCAGGAACTCGAGAAAGATCTGTCCAATTGAGACTTCAGTCGACGCGGTAGCAGAATCGGCTCCCGGTCGCAAAACGAGTTTCGCGGCCGTTTCACTCATGGCTTTGGGGCTCGTTCCCCTTGAGACGGTAGACCATCGCCGTCTTGGTCACTCCCAGCGCAAGCCAATCCTTAACGTCTTGTTGTAGGGTGATATAGAAATCAGCGGCCAGCTTCTTCTGCTTTCCGCCTATTTCCTCTCGGCTATCGAACTTCACCTGGAAGGCGAACTCTCCCACCAGAGACTTATGCTCGCCGCGGGTACGCCACAACCCGATGTCGCACTTGGCGACGACGCCTTTTCCGAAATCCAGCTGACCGAGCGGCAACAGCACTTCCTCTACTATGCCTTCATTCACCAGGCTTATTTTCTCGTCATCTTCCTTCTTGATAACCGCCAGGGCCGGGAATACTCGTACCAGAGTGGCCATCGAGGTTCGATCCGCCTCGTGCATCTGACTCAATCCGAACTGGCAGTTGTGCGAATACAGAATGCGATATCCCCCGACCTTGTCCCTCAAAGGAAGGGCCTCAGCCTTGAACTTGATGCGGTACTTACCGGCAATCTTGGGCCGCACGTCCAGTGCCGTCGCCTTCTGCTCGTCTGGATGACGAAACTTGAAAACGATTTCCGGATCACCCACAGGAAACCCATCCACGTAGGAAATACGCCGGCGCAGAATGAACGCGTTGTTGTACAGACGGAAGTCGAAAGTGTCGCCGAATATGATCTCTCGGACTTCTGGTCTCAGCCCCGCTTCACGGTCCTCGATGAAACCAACATCCTGCTTCTTCGCCGTAGCTTTGACGATCTTGCCGAAGTCGCGAAAGCTCTGCGCCGAAGTGAAGGGCTCGGGCTTCAAGATGAGCTTGGCCTCCAGATATTGCACGCGATCTAGAGGCGTCCCGTCGGCGTAGGCTGAACCCGACACAACGATCGGCGAATCTGGCTGCTTGGATTTCTTGTTGGCCTTGTCCGGTTTGTCCTTCTTGTGTTTGTGCTTTTCCTTCTTCGACATTCCGTTCCTCAGTTCGTGGGCCCAACTAGAGCCCCTGTCCATTCCGGGAGGATTGCGTTTCGATCCCGTCACTCGTTGAGCTGGAGCCAAGGCAACCTATGCTGCAATAATGTGGTTTCTGATCGCGTATCGCACCAGTTCGGTAGCCGTTTGCGAATCCTGACGGCTCGTAAAATTTCTGGAGCCAGTTGCGATAGTCGCTGAAGTCCGGCCAGCGCATGCCATCCAGGTTCCCGCCCTTGACTAGATTCTGGATGTCGAGTTGTTGCCCAGCGCTGAACATCCCAAGGACGCGACAAGAAGAGCTGTTCCCATGCAAAACGTTTCGACGGCGAGCGAAGTGCACTTCATTTGCTCCTTCCTGGTTACTTATCTCTCACTTTGTTGGGATGGGGTAATCTATAAGCAATTGCACCCGCCGGTACACTGGTAAAACTGGCAGGGTGCACATAAATTGTCTGGCTTGGAGGATTGCGCCCCGAGTTGTTGGCTGGTGGACTGCATCAACACACTGCCATCTCCGTGCAATGCAACAAGCAGTCGCTCAACGCTGTACAAACCCTCGACCGAGCCGAGCGCGGCAATCGTCGCTGACAATGTGCTGCAGATCGAGTCCAGACTCCTGTGGGACAACACTGGCAGCTTGGAGCGCAGAGACACAGCCACGAGTAGTGCCAAGAGATGCATGTAGATTTTGCCGTAATTTGCCAGCTGTAAAGGCGTCTCCACGACACAACTGTTGAGAACACGGCATTCATCGGCTGAACCCGGTACTCTGCTATTATCTCCTTGTTTTTTCAAAGGGAGCCCACACATGAAAAAGCTGTTTCTAATTTTCACGTTGCTATTTACCGCGTCCGCGTTTGCACAGGACGACCCGGCGGAGTGGCTTCAACTGCTCAAGCAAGATCTCAGGGTGCAAAAGAAAGACATCGTCACGAAGGGCATGCAAACATTCACCGAGGAAGAGGCCAAGCGGTTCTGGCCAATCTATGACGCCTACAACACTGAACTCGGGAATTTCGTCGACGCTCGGTACGCCTTGCTCAAGGCCTATGCGGATGATTACGACAAGATGACCGATGCCAAGGCAACGGAACTGTTGACTCGGAGGTTCAGCATTCAAAAGCAGAGGGCCCTGCTAGATGAGAAATATAGCAAACAATTCGCCACGGCACTCTCTCCCCGCAGATTAGCCCGCTTCTATCAGATTGAACACGAGTTTGACTTGCTGCTCGAACTTCAAGTCGTTTCACAAACTCCGAAGATGAAATGGTGGTAGTCGACGATTCAATACGCCGAGCCGCTCGACATCGGGCACACGGGTTTCCCATAGACGCCTGTGGACTCCATTGCCACGTGCTCGACACCGAACTGGCGCAACCATGCGACCAGTTCACGAAGTTCGCATGTGGTGGTTCCAAAGCGGCGAATGTGCTTTTGCGGTTTGCCGGCCTGCGCCAAACAGAACAGAAGCACTGACGGAGAACTGAGTACATCCAATCCGCAGCACCGCGGGTACAGGACTTCCATGGCTGTCTCCTTTCGCCGTGTGACGTAAGGATGCACAAATCGCGAAAATCTCCCTCGCGTGCTCCTCTCCGAAGAGAAGGCAACAGACTGTTGTTCTCTACGGCATCCAGTGTCAACTCATCCGCGGGTTCTCCGGCTCCACTGAGGCGGACGACCACATACGTCCACGGCGCTGACACCCTAATCCGCTTTCATTGACCGTTGTGACCCAAAGGGACATGTAGAACTCATCCCATCTGAATAGCAGCAACTATCGAAGTTTCACGAAGCGCTTCAAGATTCTCCCCGTCGCGCCTGAGGGGACAGCACCTGTGATTTGCGTCACAATCTGACGCTGCGATATTCTTCTCGGTGGATTGATCGGAATTGAAGGGATGACATGGCCTGCAAATCGTGCGGATCTGAAAACCAGACGGAGTTCGCTTCAGAGATCAGGGTACATATCCTCGGGCTTAAGAACGTGGACAAGCCGACGATTATGGTATTCCCAAGGCTTCTGGTTTGTATAGATTGCGGGTTCGCCGAACTCAGGTTGGCGGAGCATGAATTGGGTCTTTTAGGGAAGGAGCCTGCTACATGATGTTGAGGTTGCCGGCTAGGCCAATAAAGCGAGGCAAAGACTTCCCGGTTAAATACCAGCAAGCACTGTAATTAATACCAGTAGAACAGAGGGGTCGCCATGATTAGTGTGATCCTTGGCGAATTGGCACGTCAGTCCGCCTGAAGAGGGCAGCGGTGGCACTCGTGCGAGTATTGCTCGCTGACGACAACGGCGAAGTGCTGGCATATCTATGTGAGCGGTTCGGCAAAGAGTTCGAGATCATCGGAGCGGTCCAAGACGGAAAGCAGGCGGTTGACACTGCTTTCCGACTTGATCCGGACGTGTTGGTGCTCGATATTTCGATGCCGGTGTTGAATGGATTCCAGGTGGCGGCGCGTCTCCGCGACATGAAGTGCAGAACTAAGATTGTCGTGCTGACAACGTATGAAGGCAGCGACTACATCTCCGAAGCATTTTCTTCCGGTGCCAGCGCCTATGTTACCAAGCGACATCTTGCAACCGATCTGCTGACGGCCATTCGCTCAGTGCTTCTCGGGAACACATTTATTTCCACGTCAGTTGAGCCGCCAGAGGTCGAAGGGGTAATCATGTGATTCCTGACGCCATACTTGTCCAGTTCAGCCTAGAGCAAGTCGATTGGATTTCATCGCATCATCACTGTTTTAACATGTATGGTGCGCCGCGGAAGTGCAAGAAGAATCGGGCTGACGAGAACAGTCTGCGAAAATGTATCCGGCCTCTGAGTAGAGAATGATCTCCGGGCGCATGATCATGATCCGCGCGTGCCCGTCCTCGTTAATCCCCACGATCGTGAAAGACCTCGTTACGTCACAGGTTCTCAGGCACGTCGTTTGACTGTGTTTTCGTCTCCTATTCCTCTGCAGACTTCTGCGAAGCGAATCTCAAGAGCCCTTCGTCTAGTTGGAAAAGGAGCGTCTCGTATGTTGGGTGATAGTCGTTCCCGCTGGCCAAAACTCTCTCCAGAAACTCCCGTCTTTACGCAGCTGGAGCTTCGATGATTTGGAATTCGAGCTGGGCGGCTTTCCACTTCCAGAGACTTAATCTGTAGTTTGCGGTGTTGGTGACTACAACAATCATCGCTAAAACTAGCGGGACCATGGGAGGCGCAATCGGCGTACACTCTTGCGGGGGTACCATGTCTTCTGGCTTAGATCCATCCTGGCGCGTTTCCGTGATTCTACTAGTTTTCTGTGTTGCTTTGCTGCTCATCGGGTGTGGCAAACAAGAAACATCGCCTGCTGCTACGGCAAGCCAACCCCACCACCAAGCTGGAGTGTCAACTCGGGCGCTTCCTTCTACGACGGGTTCAGGATCGAATGCTCTTTCCTTGCCACTTGATTTCGACCGCTACACCGGCGATCTCGATGAGATGGTCAAACGCCGTAACATTCGAGTACTGGTGATCCCGAATCCGATCGGCTTCTTTTATGACAATGGTCGGCCTAGAGGAGCGCTTTACGAAAGCCTGGAAGAATTTCAGAAGTTCACGAACAAGAAGCTGAATACCGGCACTCTCAGTGTCAAAGTCACGTATCTGCCAATGGCTCCCGCTCAGGTGGAGGCGGCGCTCACCGAGGGCATGGGAGACTTGGTTGCAAACGCTGTGGTCATTACTCCCGAGCGAGCAACCAAGTTTGCTTTTTCCACTCCCATCCAGACCAATGTGACACAGATCGTTGTGAGCGGACCGGCTTTCGGTACCTTTTCCAGCCTTGAAGAACTGAACGGAAAAGAGATCTTCATCAACCCGCTGACGGTCGCCTACGAAGACGTGCAGAAGGTGAATGCAGCACTCACGCAAGCCGGAAAAACGCCTATCCAGATCAAAGCCGTGGATAAGAACCTGACACCCGATGATCTCGTACAGATGGTCAACGCCGGCTTGATTCCAGCTACCGTGACGACGAGCGATCGCGCGGAACTCTGGTCCAAGGTTTTGGGCAACCTGAAGTCGCATCCAGATGTCGTGCTTGCCAGTGCAGGTCAAACTGCCTGGGTTATGCGAAAAAACAATCCCCAACTCAAACAGCTGGCGGATGAGTTCATCTCAACCCACGGCTTGGGAACGTCATTTGGCAATACTTTGCTGCGGCGTTACTTGAAAAACGGCCAGTGGGTGAAGAATGCAACATCCAAAAAGGAAATGGACAAATTTCTCTCCACGGTCCAGATCTTCCAGAGATATGCCACTCAGTATGATTTCGACTATCTGATGCTCACCGCCCAGGGATATCAGGAATCCATGTTGAACCAGCAGCAGAAAAGTCCGCGGGGCGCGGTAGGAATCATGCAGGTGCTCCCGAAGTACGCCGCTGCATCCCCCATCAACATTCCGGACGTGGCACAAACCGACGCCAACATTCACGCTGGAGTCAAAATGCTGCGCAATATCGTAGACACGTATTTCAACGATCCCAAGCTCGACCCTGTTGACCGTACACTGTTTGCTTTTGCGAGCTATAACGCTGGGCCAACCCGAATTGCCGGGCTTCGGAGAAAAGCAAAAGAACGAGGACTGAATCCCGACATCTGGTTCGAAAATGTAGAACTGGTGGTGGCACAGGATATTGGCCAAGAAACAGTCACGTATGTCGGCAACATTTACAAGTATTATGTCGCTTACAAGCTAGCTCTTGAGCAGCAGGGGATTCGTCAGAAGGCGACCGCGACAGCAAGCGCAGCACAATGAATTCCATCGCCTGACCATTGACCGCATTCGAAGGCCGAGATTGCGTCCCAAACCTGGCATCCGAACGCCCTGGCCATTGCTTTGAGAAGCGGCCGGGGGTATGTTTCCAATCGACCGACAATCAAAACTCCGGCTTCATGCCTTCCTCGGGGACCGGATGGGGATGCGAAGGTTACGAGCGAAAGCTTTTGACCCACTGCCGTACTCCTTGCTTCCTCGTTGGCCAAGACCTATTTGGTGGTGGGGTGGATGCCCTATAGGTCGCGGAAAGAAATGAACGATGTGCTCGCCACGGGTCAGCAGCGACACCCACACCGCTGAGTGTTCGGCTGTCGCGTATCGGTGGGCCGGTTCATGTCGCTTGTCATGAGTGCGTCCCGGAGCAATACCAGAACAGGTTCCGTCCGGGCTACACAATCGACAACCACAAAAAGGTTCCGTGCGGTCATATTTTGGAAAGGGCTCAGGACCTAGGAATTGACGACGATTAACGCGACGTCCGGATAGGTGAGCGATTCAAAGGCTCTCCCTCAGTGATCGGGGCGGTGTGATCTTGGGTCCTTCATAAAGGAGCAGGAGGCTACGTGGCCGAGACTATTCTAGGCATCGGCGTGATTCTTTTCCTTTCTTTCTTCTTTGCTGCCTTGTTCGAGCGAAGCCGTATCCCGGACGTTTTGCTTTTGACCCTGGTCGGAATTGTTCTTGGCCCCC
>Ga0210401_10000719_pt1 | contig 40269 bp, 37 predicted proteins | sample IncBWH32MmetaG_FD_150866 | JGI IMG/M metagenome (GOLD analysis project Ga0210401, IMG submission 150866) | Forest soil microbial communities from Barre Woods Harvard Forest LTER site, Petersham, Massachusetts, United States - Inc-BW-H-32-M | ecosystem: Environmental > Terrestrial > Soil >... | reverse complement strand
AACCGCTCGCGCCTGTTTGTCGGCAGCCCCGCAACCGTGATCGAGAGGCTCGAGCCGATGATCGCGGCAAGCCAGGCCGACGAACTGATGGTGATCACGGCCGTTTACGATCACGAGGCGCGCAAGAAGTCCTACAGCCTGCTGGCGGACGCGTTCGGATTACGCGCTCAGGCGGCGGCGTAAGCCGATCAGTCCTGCTGCTCGCTGAAGGTGGCGCGGAACGGATGGGCCGGATAGACGCCGACGATGCGGAATTCGCGGGAGAAGAATTGCAACTCCTCGAGCGCAAAGGCGAGCCCCTTGTCGTCGGGGTGGCCGTCGACATCGGCATAGAATTGCGTCGCAAAGAAATTGCCGTCGACCATGTAGCTTTCGAGCTTGGTCATATTGACGCCGTTTGTCGCAAAACCACCCAGCGCCTTGTAAAGCGCGGCGGGCAGGTTTCGTACCCGGAACACAAACGTGGTGACCAGCGGCCCCGAGTCCTGTTTGGCCCAGCCGGCCTCGCGCGCCAGCACCACGAAACGGGTGGTGTTGTGAGCTTCGTCCTCGACGTCTTCAGCCAGAATGTCGAGGCCGTAAATCTCGGCCGCGAGTTTCGGGGCGATCGCAGCGCAGGTTTTGTCGCCGCGATCTGCGATGATATGCGCGCTGCCGGCGGTATCGCCCGCCACGATCGGCTTGATGCCGAGCTTGCGGATAATGCGCCGGCATTGCCCGAGCGCATGGACATGGCTTTCGACCGTCTTGATGTCGCCGATTTTGGCGCCGCGCGGCGCCATCAACTGATGATGCACCGGCAGGAACCACTCGCCGACGATGAAGAGACCAGACTGGGGCAGGAGATGATGGATGTCGGCCACGCGGCCGGCGACCGAATTCTCGATCGGGATCATGCCGAGGTCGGCCTCGCCGGAGGAGATCGCGGCCAGCGCGTCCTCGAAGGTCGGGCAGGGCAGCGCCTCGGCGTCGGGATAGGCCTCGGCGATGGCGATATGGGAATTCGCGCCCGGTTCGCCCTGGAATGCGATTTTCATGATCTTGGTCGTCTTGGTCATGGCGCCTTGTACCAGCCGCTCAACTTTTCGCTAGTAGCTGCCGCGTGGCTTCGAGGTCGGCAGGGGTATCGACGCCGCGCGGCACGGTGTCGACTAGCCCGATGTCGATCCGCATTCCCGCCTCCAGTGCCCGCAACTGCTCCAGTTTCTCCTGCTGCTCGAGCGGCGAGGGGGGGAGGCGGACGAAGCGCTCAAGCGCGGCACGGCGATAAGCATAGAGACCGATATGATGGTAGCGCGGTCCCTCGCCATGGGGGGCGGTCGCGCGGGTGAAATAGAGCGCGCGCAGCCGCCGGGGGCCGATCGTCGAGCCGACTGCCTTCACGACGTTGGGATTGAGGGCCTCTTCCTCGCTGTGGATTTCCGCAGCCAAGGTCGCGATGTCGACCGCGGGGTCCTCCAGCGGCGCCAGTACATCGCGGATGTTGTCCGGGCTGATGGTCGGAAAATCGCCCTGCAGATTGACGACGACCTCGGCTTTGCCGCCGGGATCGAGTGAACCGAGCGCCTCGAAGATCCGGTCCGAGCCGGAAGGATGGTCGGCGCGGGTCATGACGGCATCTCCGCCATGCGCTTTGACCGCCGCCGCAATCTCGGCCGTGTCGGTTGCGACCGCGACCCGGCCAATTTGGGCCGCTTCCGCACGGCGCAGCACATGGACGATCATCGGTAGGCCGGCCATCTCCAATAGCGGCTTGCCGGGCAGGCGCGTGGCGGCCATGCGGGCAGGAATCAGCACCAAAATACGGGGGTTGGTCATGAGAATGCGGTCTGGTGCCGCTAGGATAAGAGGGCCGGAAATAATGGGGATGGGTCAAAAGCCAAGGCGTTTATACGGGTTGCCAGAGCACGGGCAAACCGATATCTCATCTCCGCTCAGGGTGCGGCGCGAAAGCCCGATTCCTGGCGCTAATCGCGGCCGTTTCTCGCCGGCCAAATGTCGACATTTCCGGCCTGGAGCCTGATCCACAATGGACTCCTTCGAACTCAATAAAATCCTCGGTGCCGTTCTCGGCACCTGCCTCATTTTGCTGGTGACGAGCTTCGCGGCTAGCGCGCTTTTCGCTCCCAACAAGCCGGAAAAGCCCGGTTTCGAAATCGCTGTGAAGGAAGAAGCCGCAGGAGGCGAAAAAGCCGCCGCGGCCGCGCCGCCCGAGCCGATCGAGAAGCTGCTGCAGACCGCGTCCGTCCAGAAGGGCGAACAGGCCGCCAAGAAGTGCGCTGCTTGCCACGACTTCACCAAGGGCGGACCCAACAAGGTCGGCCCGAATCTTTTCGGCATCGTGGGTGACAAGAAGGGCGAGGGCCGCGGGTTCAATTTCTCCGCAGCCATGAAGGCCAAAGGTGGCACCTGGACCATCGATGACCTCAGCCAGTTCATCGATAATCCGAAGGGTTTCGTCCCCGGCACCGCGATGGGCTTTGCCGGCATCCAGAAAGGCAGCGAGCGTGCCGACGTGATCGCCTACCTGAACTCGCTTTCCGATAGTCCGGCACCGTTGCCGACCGCGGCGAAATAACTGCCATTTATACGAGCGCTTTGTTCAACGGCCGGGTCAACCCGGCCGTTTTGCGTTCTGCCCACGGGTTCCCTATCGGGCCTAGATCCCACGAGTGCTATGGCTGGTCTCGCTATTGTTACCGCGGCCTTTGGCCCCACGAGGGGTGTTATGATGAGCAAAAAGCAACTTAATCGGCCGAAGCCTTGCCTTATAGTGGGGCTTTGTAGTGGGGGCCTAACGCGGATTACGAGAGGATTTTGCCTTTGGCACTGAACCGAAGACATCTCTTGCAGGGCGGCGCAGTCGCCGCGATTGCGCCGGCGCTCGAAACCGTTTCCGGCTTTTCGATCATCAGTTCCGCCGACGCGCAGACCGCCACAGGCGAGCCCGTCTGGCGACATGCCTTGTCGCTGTTCGGCGACGTCAAATACGCTGCCGACTTCAAGCGTTTCGATTACGTCAACCCCGACGCGCCGAAAGGCGGCCTCGCGCGGCAGATCGCGCTTGGCACGTTCGACAATTTCAATATCGCGGTGTCGGGTGTCAAAGGTTCGCTCGCCCCTGCCGTCGGCCTGATCTACCAAACGCTGATGGAACGTTCGCAGGACGAGGTTGCGGCTGAATATGGTCTGCTCGCAGAAGCAGCACAACATCCTGATGATTTTGCCTGGGTGACCTATCGTCTTCGCAAGGAGGCTCGCTGGCACGACGGCAAGCCGGTGACACCTGAGGACGTCATCTATTCGCTCGAGCAGCTTAAAAAGCTCAGCCCGATGTATGCCTCCTATTATCGTCACGTTGCGAAGACTGAGAAGATTGGCGAGAGCGAGGTCAAATTCATTTTCGATTCTCCTGGAAATCGCGAATTGCCGCACATCGTCGGCGAGCTCCTGGTGCTGCCCAAGCATTATTGGGAAGGCACCGACAATCAGGGCCGCAAGCGCGACATCTCGCAGACGACGCTGGAGCCGCCACTGGGCTCGGGCCCCTATCGCATCAAGGAATTTGTTGCCGGTCGCTCGGTGAGCCTCGAGCGCGTGAAGGATTACTGGGGCGCTAATCTTCCCGTTCAGGTCGGCCAGAACAATTTTGATGAATTGCGCTTCGAGTTCTTTCGCGACAACACCGTCGCGCTCGAAGCCTTCAAGGCCGATCAAGCGGACTGGATTGCCGAAAACTCGGCCAAGCAATGGGCGACGGCCTACGACTTTCCGGCGGTGACGGAGAAGCGCGTGGTCAAGGAAGAATTCCCGATCAACGATTCCGGCCGGATGCAGGCCTTCGTGCTCAACCTGCGCCGCGGTCAATTCAAGGACGCGCGGGTGCGGCAGGCCTTCAACTTCGCGTTCGATTTCGAGGAGATGAACAAGCAGCTGTTTTTCGGACAATATAGCCGCATCAACAGCTACTTTCAGGGCACGGAGCTTGCGTGCTCCGGTCTGCCGCAGGGACAGGAACTCGCGATCCTGGAGACGGTGCGCGATAAGGTGCCGGCCGAAGTCTTCACCACGCCCTATCAAAGCCCGGTCGGCGGCAATCCCGACGCCGTCCGCGCCAACTTGCGTGAAAGCGCGAGGCTGTTGAAAGAGGCAGGGTTCGAGGTCAAGGATCGCAAGCTGATGGATACGGCCGGCAAGCCCGTGACCGTCGAAATTCTGGTGGAGGACCCCGCCACCGAACGTATAGCGCTGTTCTACAAGCCGTCGCTTGAACGCATCGGCGTAACGGCTTCAATCCGCGTCGTCGATGATGCGCAATATGAAAACCGCAAGCGCAACTTCGATTTCGACATGATCATCGACATCTGGGGAGAGTCGCTCTCGCCCGGTAACGAACAGCGCGAATATTGGGGATCGCAGGCTGCCGATGTGCTGGGTTCCAGAAACACCGTCGGCATCAAAAATCCAGCGGTTGATGCCTTGATCGACAAGGTCGTGTTCGCCAAGGATCGTGCGGAGCTGGTTGCGGCGACCCGGGCGCTCGATCGTGTTCTCTTGTGGAATTTCTACGTCGTGCCGCAATTCACCTACGGCTTCGTACGCTATGCGCGGTGGGATCGCTTCGGCCACGCCGAGTTGCCGAAATACGCCCGTTCAGGCCTGCCATCCTTATGGTGGTTTGATGCCGACAAGGCCGCCAAGATCGGCAAGAGATCTTGAGGGATTTTTCGCGCATGGCGTCTGTCTCCCGCCGGCATGTGCTCGGTCTTGGCGGCACCGCACTCGGCGCCGGAATTTTTAACGCATCCTGGCCGCGGTCGGCGTTTTCGGCGGATGCGGGCACGGAGGCCCATGGGCTTTCGGTGTTCGGCGACCTGAAATATCCAGCGGATTTTCAGCACTTCGACTATGTCAATCCGGCCGCGCCGAAAGGCGGCATGTTTTCGCTGATCCCCTCGGTTCGCGCCTACAACCAGTCCTATCAGACCTTCAACTCCTTCAACGCCTATATCCTCAAAGGCGAGGGCGCGCAGGGCATGGACATGACGTTTGCGCCGTTGATGGTGCGTGCCGGTGACGAACCGGACGCGATGTACGGCCTGGTGGCGAAGTCAGTGCAGATTTCGCCGGACAAGCTGACCTATCGCTTCACGCTGCGCCCCGAGGCCCGATTCCACGACGGCTCCAAGCTGACTGCGCAAGATGCCGCGTTCTCGCTGATGACGCTGAAGACCAAGGGCCATCCGCTGATCCTCCAGCAAATGCGAGACATGGTGAAGGCGGAGGCCGTCGACGATGCCACGCTGGTCGTCACCTTCGCCGAAAAGCGGGCGCGCGATGTGCCGCTCTATGTCGCGGGCCTGCCGATCTTCTCGAAAACCTATTACGCCACGCGGCCCTTCGATGAATCGACGCTCGATACTCCGCTCGGCTCCGGCCCTTACAAGGTCGGAAAGTTTGAAGTCAATCGCTTCGTCGAGTTCGAACGGGTCAAGGATTGGTGGGGAGGCGATCTTCCCGTGGCGCGCGGCAGCTATAATTTCGATGTCGTGCGCTACGAATTCTACCGCGATCGCGACGTCGCCTTCCAGGGATTTTCCGCGAAGAATTATCTTTATCGCGAGGAGTTCACGTCGCGGGTTTGGGCGACGCGTTATGATTTTCCGGCCGTGCGCGATGGGCGCGTCAAACGCGAAATCTTGCCGGATGAAACGCCATCCGGAGCGCAGGGCTGGTTCATCAATACCCGCCGCGACAAATTCAAGGACGCGCGCGTGCGCGAGGCGCTGATCCAGGCATTCGATTTCGAATGGACCAACAAGACCATCATGTACGGCGCCTATGCGCGCACCCATTCGCCGTTCCAGAATTCCGATATGGTGGCGAGCGGCCCGCCGTCGCCGGAAGAACTCAAGCTGCTTGAGCCGTTTCGCGGTCAAGTGCCCGAGGAGGTCTTCGGAGCGCCGTTCGTGCCGCCGGTCTCGGATGGCTCCGGGCAGGACCGCAGTCTCCTGCGCAAGGCGCAGCAGCTGCTGCAAGACGCCGGTTTGCCGGTCAAGGATGGCAAGCGGCTGTTGCCGAATGGTGAAATCTTCCGGATCGAATTTCTCGTCGACGAGCCGTCATTGGAGCCGCACCACGCGCCTTATATCAAGAATTTGGGGACGCTCGGCATCGAGGCGAGTTTGCGCCTCGTCGACCCCGTCCAGTATCGCGCACGCGTTGAGGACTTCGATTTCGACATGACCATCGAACGCTTCAGTATGTCGGCGACCCCGGGCGACGGCATGCGGCCGTTCTTCACCTCGCAGGCGGCAAAGACCAAGGGCTCCTATAATCTCGCTGGCATCGCCGACCCCGTGATCGATGCGCTGGTCGAAAAGGTTCTTGCCGCCGACAGCCGCGCCGACCTGACGGTTGCCTGCCGAGCGTTCGACCGGGTGTTTCGCGCTGGGCGTTACTGGGTGCCGCAGTGGTACGCCAACACGCATAAGCTCGCTTACTGGGATTTGTTCGCTCACCCCAAAAAACCGCCCCGCTATGCTTCAGGTGTCGGCGCGCCGGATAACTGGTGGACGGACGCCGGCAAAGCGGCCACAGCCGAGCAGGCGAAGTAACGAATGGGCGCCTATATCGCACGCCGCATTTTGCTGATGGTCCCCACGCTGTTGGGAATCCTGTTCGTGTCCTTTGTCGTGGTGCAATTCGCGCCCGGCGGCCCGGTCGAGCGGGTGATCGCGCAGCTTTCCGGTGCCGATACCGGGGGCACGTCGAGGATCTCGGGCTCATCGGGCGGCGATTTCGGGGCGCGCAACCAGGTCGGTGTGTCGTCGGATGCGGTGGGCTCCAAATACCGCGGCGCGCAGGGGCTCGATCCGGACTTTATCAAGAGCCTGGAGAAGCAGTTCGGCTTCGACAAGCCGGCGCCGGAACGATTCCTCTTGATGGTATGGAATTTCTCGCGGTTCGATTTCGGTAAAAGTTATTTCCGCGACGTCAGCGTGCTGCAGCTGATCAAGGAGAAGCTCCCAGTCTCGATGTCGCTTGGCATCTGGATGACGCTTTTGACCTATCTGATCTCGATTCCGCTCGGTATCCGCAAGGCGGTGATGGACGGTTCGAAATTCGATACCTGGACCTCGGCGGTGATCATCGTCGGCTTTGCTATACCGGGATTCCTGTTCGCAATTCTCCTGATTATTCTGTTTGCCGGCGGCTCCTTCTTCAATATCTTTCCGCTGCGCGGGCTGACGTCGGACGGCTGGTCGCAATTTCCCTGGTACTGGAAGATTCTCGACTATTTCTGGCACATCACCCTGCCGCTGATATCGATGGCGCTCGGCGCCTTCGCCACCATGACGTTGCTGACCAAGAATTCCTTTCTCGATGAAATCCGCAAACAATATGTGATGACCGCGCGCGCCAAGGGGTGCAGCGAGAACCAGGTGCTTTACGGCCATATCTTCCGCAACGCGATGTTGATCGTGATCGCCGGTTTCCCCGGGGCTTTCATCCACGCCTTCTTCTCCGGCTCGCTGCTGATCGAGACCATCTTCTCGCTCGATGGGCTCGGCCTGCTCGGCTTCGAGAGCGTGCTCAACCGCGACTATCCCGTGGTATTCGGAACGCTGTTCATCTTTTCGCTGGTCGGTCTCGTCGTCAATCTGATCTCCGATCTCGCTTACATGTGGGTCGACCCGCGGATCGATTTCGAAGCGCGGGAGGTCTGATGACGATCACCGCGCCGCCTTCCGCGCCACCTCCAGTCGAGACCACGACGCAGTCGCCGCTGGGTGCGGCGGTTCCAGTGACGAACCACGGGCTCGGCATTTCTCCGCTTAACCGCCGGCGTTGGCAAAATTTCAAATCGAACCGCAGGGGGTTCTGGTCCCTGTGGCTATTCCTGTTCCTGTTTTTCGTGTCGCTGTTCGCTGAACTGATTGCCAACGACCGGCCGTTCCTGATTCGGTTTGACGGGCATCTGTATTGGCCCGCTTTTGTCAGTTATTCGGAGACGACCTTCGGCGGCGATTTCGAAACCGCGGCCGATTATCGCGATCCCTATTTGCAGAAATTGATCGCCGCGAAGGGCGGCACCATCGTCTGGCCGCTGATCCGCTATTCCTACGATACTCATAATCTCGACCTTCCGACGCCCGCGCCGTCGCCACCGACCTGGATGCTGACAGAGGCGCAATGCAGAGAGGTCGTCGAAAGAAATGGCCTCAAGAGCTGCCGCGACCTTGAATATAACTGGCTCGGCACCGACGATCAGGGCCGCGATGTCGTTGCGCGCCTGATCTACGGCTTTCGTATCTCCGTGCTGTTCGGTCTCAGCCTGACCATCATCTCCTCGATCATCGGCGTCGCCGCGGGCGGGGTGCAGGGCTATTTCGGCGGCTGGATCGATTTGACCTTTCAGCGCCTGATCGAGGTCTGGACCGCCATTCCCTCGCTCTATCTGCTCTTGATCCTGTCTTCGGTGCTGGTGCCCGGCTTCTTCGTGTTGCTCGGCATCCTCCTGCTGTTTTCATGGGTGTCGCTGGTCGGTCTCGTGCGCGCGGAATTCCTGCGCGGACGCAATTTCGAATACATCCAGGCGGCGCGGGCGCTAGGCGTTTCCAATGCCGTCATCATGTTTCGCCATCTATTGCCGAACGCGATGGTGGCGACCATGACGTTCCTGCCGTTCATCGTCTCGTCGTCGGTGATGACGCTGACCGCGCTCGACTTCCTTGGCTTCGGGCTGCCGCCGGGGTCGCCCTCGCTCGGCGAACTGCTGTCGCAGGGCAAGGCCAATGTTCAGGCGCCGTGGCTCGGCTTCACCGGCTTCTTTGCCGTCGCGATCATGCTGTCACTGCTGATCTTCATTGGCGAAGCCGTGCGCGACGCTTTCGATCCGCGCAAGACGTTCAGGTGAGGGCCGCCATGGACGCCATCAACCAACCCTTGCTCGATGTTCGCGACCTGTCGGTGGCGTTTCACCAGCCGAGCGGCGACACTATCGCGGTCGACCATGTTTCATTTTCGATTCAGCGCGGACAGTGCGTGGCGCTGGTTGGCGAGTCCGGCTCAGGCAAGTCGGTCAGCGCGTTGTCGGTCTTGAAGCTGCTGCCATACCCGACCGCCTCGCATCCCTCTGGCAGTATTTTGTTCAAGGGCCGCGACTTGCTGACGATGTCGGAGCGCGAGATGCGTGGCATTCGCGGCAACGACATCTCGATTATCTTCCAGGAGCCGATGACCTCGCTCAATCCGCTGCATACGATTGAGTCCCAGATCGGCGAAATCCTGCAGCTGCATCAGGGCATCGGCGGCCAGATGGCGCGCTCGCGTACGCTTGAACTCCTGACCCAGGTCGGTATTCCCGATCCGCAAACGCGGCTCAAGAGCTATCCGCATCAGCTGTCCGGCGGCCAGCGCCAGCGGGTGATGATTGCGATGGCGCTGGCCAACGAACCGGATCTCCTGATCGCGGACGAGCCGACCACGGCGCTCGACGTCACCGTGCAGGCGCAAATCCTGGCGCTACTTGCGGACATCCGTAAGCGGCTCGGCATGAGCCTGTTGTTCATTACCCATGACCTCGGCATCGTGCGCCGTATCGCGGACGCGGTCTGCGTCATGAACGGTGGCAAGATCGTGGAGCAGGGGCCGGTCGAAGACGTCTTCACCGCGCCGAAACATCCCTATACCCGCGCGCTGCTCGCCGCCGAACCCAAGCCAGATCCCGCACCGCCGCGGCCTGAATCCCCCGTCGTGATCTCGACCGACGATCTGAAAGTCTGGTTTCCAATCAAGCGGGGCCTGCTGCGTTCGACGGTCGGCCACATCAAGGCCGTCGACGGCGTCAGCCTGTCGGTGCGCAAGGGTGAAACGCTCGGCGTCGTCGGCGAATCCGGCTCCGGAAAAACCACGCTCGGCCTTGCGCTGTTGCGCCTGATCTCTTCCGACGGGCCGATCGTGTTCTTAGGGAGCGAAATCCAGGGCCTGCGCTTCGAGGAAATGCGCCCCTTCCGCCGCGACATGCAGATCGTATTCCAGGATCCGTTCGGCGCCCTGAGCCCGCGAATGTCGGTCGGCGATATCATCGCCGAGGGGCTTAGCGTGCACCAGAAGTCGCTCACGCAAACCGAGCGCGAAGCGCGCGTGATCCAGGCGTTGCGCGACGTCGGTCTCGATCCCGCGACACGGTTCCGCTATCCGCATGAATTTTCCGGCGGCCAGCGCCAGCGCATCAGCATTGCACGTGCCGTGGTGCTGGAGCCGAACTTCGTCGTGCTGGACGAGCCCACCAGTGCGCTCGATATGCTGTTCCAGGCCCAGATGGTCGATCTGTTGCGCGAGCTGCAGCGCAGGCGCGACCTGACCTACATGTTCATTTCGCACGACCTGCGCGTGGTGGCTTCGCTCGCGAGCCACTTGATCGTGATGCGCGACGGCAAGGTGGTGGAAGAAGGCGCTGCCGCGGATTTGTTCAAGCGCCCGCAAACCGACTATACCCGCGCATTGTTCGCGGCCGCCTTCCGCCTGGAAGCCGCCGGCGACGGTGTCGTCAGGGAATAGAGGCTTTATCCTTCGGCGCGACGCTGTGTGACCGGGGGGCGTCCGTTCACCGGAACGTTCCAGATATCCTCGGCATATTCGGTAATGGTGCGATCGGACGAGAACCAGGCCATCCGGGCAACGTTGAGAATTGAAGCCCGTGTCCAGGCCGCCTGGGTCTGCCAGCGGGCGTCGATGCCGCGTTGCGCCGCATAGTAGGCGTCGAAATCCGCGCTGACCATGTAGTGGTCAAGATGGCGCAGCGCGTGCGCAATCGATTCGAAGCGGCTGGGATCGTCCGGCGAAAATTCACCGCTGCCGATGGCGTTGATCGCGCGCGAGAGCGCGGGCGAAGCCCGGATCACGTCGGTGGCATCGAGCCCCTGCTTGCGCCGCACCACGACATCCATCGCTTCCATGCCGAAGATCGCGATGTTGTCCGCACCCACATGATCGCGGATTTCGATATTGGCGCCGTCGAGCGTGCCGATGGTGATGGCGCCGTTGAGCGCGAGCTTCATGTTGCCGGTGCCCGAGGCTTCCATGCCTGCGGTCGAAATCTGTTCGGAGAGGTCGGCGGCCGGAATGATCACTTCCGCCAAGCTGACATTGTAGTCGGGGAGGAACGCGACTTTCAGGCGGCCAGCAACCACGGGATCATTGTTGACGACCTCGGCGACGTCGTTGATCAGTTTGATGATCAGTTTGGCGTAGCGGTAGCTCGCCGCCGCCTTGCCGGCAAAAATCTTGACGCGTGGCACCCAATTGCCTTGCGGATTGTCCTTGATCGCGTGGTAAAGCGCTATCGCTTCCAGGATATTGAGCAGTTGGCGCTTATATTCGTGGATGCGCTTGATCTGCACATCGAATAACGCTGCGGGGTCGACCTTGATGTTGATCTTTTCGCCGATCAGGCGCGCCAGCGCGATCTTGTTGTGGTGCTTGACGTTGCGGAATTTTTCCTGAAACGCGGCGTCGCCGGCGCTCTTTTCGAGCAATTGCAGCCGGGTCGGATCGTCGAGCACGGCCTCGCCGCAAGCCTCGCGCAACAGATCGGTCAGCTTCGGATTGGCCAGCATCAGCCAGCGGCGGAACGTGATGCCGTTGGTCTTGTTGGTGATGCGGCCGGGATAGAGATGGTTGAGATCGTGGAACACGGTCTCCTTCATCAGATCGGAGTGCATCGCCGAGACGCCGTTGATGCGATGCGATCCGATGAAAGCCAGTTGCCCCATCCGCACGCGTCTTCCGGACCTCTCGTCGATCAGGGAGACGGAGGCGCGGAAATCGACATCGCCGGGACAACGCTCCTCGGCGAGCGCGAGATGGCCGACATTGATGCGATAGATGATTTCCAGATGCCGCGGCAACAGCCGTTGGAACAACTCGACCGGCCAGGTCTCGAGCGCTTCCGGCAACAGCGTGTGGTTGGTGTAGGACAGCGTGTCGACCGTGATCTTCCACGCATCGTCCCAGCGGATGTTGTGCAGGTCGACGAGAATGCGCATCAACTCGGTAACGGCAAGACTGGGATGCGTATCGTTGAGTTGCACCGCGACTTTGGCCGCGAGCCCGCGTATTTGCCCGTCCGCTGCCAGATGACGCTTGACCAGATCCTGCAAGGAGGCCGAGACGAAGAAATATTCCTGGCGCAGGCGCAGCTCGCGGCCGGCCGGGCTTTCGTCATTCGGGTAGAGGAACTTGCAGATCGATTCCGCGCGCGTTTCCTCGGCAGCGGCGCCGACATAATCGCCGGTGTTGAAGACATCGAGCCGGAGCGGATCGGGCGAGCGCGCCGACCACAGGCGGAGTGCGTTGACGTTCTGGCCGCGCCATCCGACGATCGGGGTGTCGTAGGCGACCGCTTGCACGGTTTCCGCCGGATGCCACATCGCGCGGTCGCTACCCCTGGTATCGACGTGTTCGACGCCGCCGCCGAAATGGACGTGATAGACCACCTCGGGCCGCTGGAATTCCCAGGGGTTGCCGAAGCTCAGCCACTCGTCCGGATATTCCTTCTGCCAGCCGTTGTTGATGATCTGGCGGAACAGGCCGAAATCGTAGCGGATGCCGTAACCGATCGCGGGAATGCCGAGCGTCGCCATGCTTTCCATGAAGCAGGCGGCGAGCCGGCCGAGGCCGCCGTTGCCGAGCGCCGCGTCCGGCTCGCATTTGCGCAACTCCGACAGGCCGACGCCGAGATCGCCCAGCGCCGCATCGAATAGCGCCAACAGTCCCATATTGTTCAGGGCGTCGGTGAAGAGGCGGCCGATCAGGAATTCGAGCGAGAGGTAATAGACGCGCTTGCGGCCGGCGTCGTAGCTCATTTTCTCGGCCGTGAGCCAACGGTGCACGATGCGGTCGCGTAATGCCAGCGCCGCCGCCTTGTACCAGTCGTGCTTGGTCGCCATGCCGGCGTCCTTGCCGATCGCAAGTCGGAGCTTGGCAAGAATGGCGCTCTTGATTTCCGTCAGCGCCAGTTCATCGATGGGATCCGGCGCCGAGAAAACTGGGATTGAAGGCTCTGACAAAATAAAACCCCCGCGACGGCCCCCACGATACAGCACCTTGCACCGGGATCGAAACCCCAGACTTCACTGTGTGACGTTTGCATGATTTTCATGCAAGGACTGGGCCGATTTAACAGGCTTCTGTCTAGTTCGGGCTATGGTCCTTCGTCTTCAACAACGTTTATTCCTTCCTCACTCAAAGCCGCCATCACGTCCTCGATGTGTTCCGGCTCGATGTCTTCCGGTGCGGCCGTGGTGGACAGCCATAGCTCGTTGAGTTCGCCGAAGGTCACGAAGCCCTTCTGGCGACCTAATTTGATGGCTTTCCGGATGACGTCACGCTTCGACATTTCTCGCTCCATCCAAAACTATCCTCTCCTCTACTAAAGGGCAGAGTCTCGCTTCGGCTGGAACAAATTAAGAACACTTTAGCAAGTCTTTGATATATCATAGTGATTCGAAACGTGCCTGACACAACATCTATGGTCTATCCGAGATTTCGAGGACTACATGTCCACCATCGCCTTCGATCAATTCGCCCTCACCCGCATCGCGGACTTCGCTCGCTCGCTGTCGCGCCTGCATAAAACCTCGCGCCGTCAGCTTGTGGATGACGACGCGATCGACCGGGAATTCAACGCCGTCTGCCAGTCGGTCTGGGGCTATACCGCCGACGACATCAGCGACGATCTGTTTTCCGATGACGACCATGTCTTTCTGGATTCGCTCGATGAGGCGCAGGCGCGCCTGTTCGCCGCGGAGCAGGGCTATGACCTCGTGGACGACGAGGGCATGCTGACGGACTGGTGGGGCTATTGCTGGATGATCCTCGCCGAAAAGCGCGGCCTGCTCACGCCGGAAAACCGCACGGCCGCACGGGCTCAGATCGAGGAGAAATACCGCGCGGCGCCGAACGTCATCGGCGTCATTGTCGGGCGGTGAGTTTTACAGGTCCTCATCCTGAGGAGGCGCGCGCAACCGAGCAGGCCGAGCGGTGGCGAGGCCGTCGCGAATGGTGCAAATGAAGCGCCGTCTCGAAGGATGGCCGCATTCCCGCTTGGCCATGGTTCGAGACGCACGCCTCCGGCGTCCTCCTCACCATGAGGCTTAGCTAGCTATTCAGTTCGATTCCGCGCGCTTGGCGCGCGCGAGAGGTTTCGGTGCTGACGTGATGGACGCCGTCACGTCGCCGGTCATATCCAGCCGCGAAGCCTCGTTGTCGATCGCATCTGCCGCGACCGGCGCCACCTTCATTTCGCCGAGACGGGCTCGGACCTCCGCCGTCAGGCCCGGATAGGAGGCGACGGGGGTGAAGTCCGGGCTCTGGTTGTTTCCGACCTTGATGCCGGAATAGGCCACCAGCCCATCTGTGGTGGCGATCACGTCACCTGCGCGCAGCGACGCGTCCAGCGTCAGATCGACCGGTGCGAGGCCGGCGGCATCGCGGCCGTTGCAGGTGCAATCGGCGCGCAGCGCCTTTCGGTAGGCAAAGGCGTTTTCGCTATCGGCATAACGCTCGCCGTTCGCGCTCGTGGCGCCGTCGATATTGCTGCCATAGAAGACCTTGGTCGGGCTGGCCGGACAGAAGGCCTGGCACATCTGGATCGGTGAAGCGTTGCTGCGCGTCAGCGGAAAATACTTGCCGTCGCAGCTTCGCACGCAAAAAGCAGGACCGCTGCCGGAGGCCACTTGTCGGGGCGCGGGCTGCTGGTTCTGCTGAAAAGGGTCGCCGAAGAAATTCGCCTGTGGCGGCGCCTGGCGCTGCTGCTTCTGGAGCCCGCCGAAAAACATGTCGAACAGGCCTTCGGCGGCTGCTTCGCGCGGCGCAAGAAATGCGCTCGCAACGAGAATGGCGGCAACGGTTATCCTGCGACGCCACCGGCGCTGATCAGACAACTCGATACGCAACACTCACCCCACCCGATGCCCAGGATCTTGAGCCGGCAGTAACTCACTGCCCGGCGTCGTCGACATTAATGCGGGATGGTAAACGAGCTATGAGGAAGGGCGCCGAAGCGGCAAAGAAAGCGCTTCATTTCTCGCCTCGCCCGTAGCAGCATGGAACGGCGAGAACAGGAACTTCAATCCTTCAGATATTCGCTCGCCCGGAACAGCCAGCGGAAGGCAAGGCCGGCCTGCGCAAAGTTTTCGACCGCGCCTTCCTCGCGGTCCACCATGGTCAGCACCAGAACGACTTCGCCGCCCGCATCGCGCACCGCCTCGACCGCCTTCAGCGCCGATTCGCCGGTCGTGGTGACGTCCTCGACGATCACCACGCGCTTGCCGTGCAGGCTCTCGTTCTTGGTCAGGCCCTCGACCGCTAACCTTGCGCCGTGCTCTTTCGGCTTCTTGCGTACAAAGAAGGCCGCGATCGGATGACCCTTGAGCCAGGAGAGCTGGGCGACGGCGCCGGCCAACGGGACTGCGCCCATCTCCAGCCCGCCGATATAGTCGAGGCCGTCGTCCTTGAGCGCCTCAAAGGTCAATTCGGCCAGCAAGGCGGCGCCTTCCGGGTCCAGCATGGTCGGCTTGAGGTTGAAGTAGAAATTGCTCTTGCGCCCGGAAGCCAGGGTAATTTCGCCGCGCCCGAAGGAGCGTTTGCGAATGATCTCGACGAGGCGGGCGCGGGACGCGGATTTGGACAAAGCTCATCTCCCGTAGGGAGGCGCAATTTATGCGCGGATGGACGGCAATTCCAGAGCGGAACCCTCACCGTCAACAGGGGAGGCCCCGCGCGAGAGGCCATTTGCGAGCCTATCGGGTGATGCTACAGACGCTTTCCTCCCGCCAACGCCCCCGATCGATGCCGCGTAAGGATCCGTCATGACCATCGAACTACACACCTGGAATACGCCGAACGGCCGCAAGATCAGCGTTGCGCTCGAGGAAATGGGGCTGCCTTACAAGGTCGTTCCGGTCAACATCAGCAAGGGCGAACAGATGGCGCCCTCGTTTCTGGCCATCAGCCCGAATAACAAGATTCCCGCCATCGTCGATCCCGACGGCCCCGGCGGCAAGCCTGTCAGCGTGTTCGAATCCGGTGCGATTCTGCTCTATCTCGGAGAGAAGACCGGCAAGTTCTTACCGTCGCCCCTGGCCGAGCGTATTCCGGTCTATGAATGGCTGATGTGGCAGATGGGCGGCTTTGGACCGATGCCGGGGCAGGTGCACCACTTTATTGCGCTGGAGAACGAACAGGACCGCGCCTATGGCCTGAAGCGCTATATGACCGAGACGCGCCGGCTCTATGGTGTGCTGGACCGGCGCCTCGCTACCCACGAATTTGTTGCCGGCGCGCTGTCGGTGGCCGACTTCGCAATCCTCGGCTGGGCCTGGCGTCACGAACGTCACAAGGTGTCTTTTTCGGACTTCCCCCAGGTCGGCCGCTGGTATGATGCGATGATGGCGAGGCCGGCCGTCAAACGCGGCATGGAAGCGAAGCTAGATTAGTCCGCTTCATCTTTGCTCGCTCTTGGAAGAAACGTGTCGGCGCGCTTGCCCGTCCAGCGCCGGCCAATTGCTTGAACGTGAATTTCGAGACAGAAGAACGATGCAAATGGATCGCAAGCCATTATCAGACAGGCTCTCTGTTTTTCCCCGCCTGGGTTTGGCCGATCTGCCGACCCCGCTCGAGCCGATGAAGCGACTGACGGCTCATCTTGACGGACCGCGGCTGTGGGTCAAGCGCGAGGACGCCATGGGGCTCGGCTTTGGTGGCAACAAGCTGCGCAAGCTTGACTACGTCCTGTACGAAGCACTCGCGAGCGGCGCCGATACCATCGTCTCCGGCGGTGTTGTCCAATCGAACAGCCAGCGGCAGGTTGCCGCGGCTGCTGCAAAACTAGGCCTCGCGTGCCATCTCGCGGTCTACCACGGTCGACTCGAACCGCCGACGCCGGAATACAAGACGTCTGGAAATGCATTTCTCAATCGACTGTTTGGCGCGCAGCTCCATGACGTGGCGTGGACCGGCGACCGCAATGCAGCCATTCGTTCGCTCGTCGGGGATCTCGAAGCTAAGGGTCGCAAGCCATATTTTGTGCCGTATGGAGTTTCGAATGCCCTGGGCGCAGTTGCATATGCCACGACGATTTCCGAGATAGAATTTCAGACAGCGCGATTGGGCTTCGTACCCGCCGCGATTGTGCACTGTACAGGAAGTGCCGGCACGCAGGCCGGTCTTGTCGCCGGTGCAGCCGTGGCGATGCCAGACATGCGGATCGTCGGGATTGATATAGACGCCGAACCTGCGAGGGTGAGATCAGACGTCGCGGTGTTGGCGCGAGAAGCGTCCGATCTGCTTGATGTTCCGTTTGATGAAGCAACGGTGGAAGTCATCGCCGGGCATGCAGGACCTGCCTACGGCGTCCCACACGAAGCGACGATCGAAGCGATTCGGCTTGCCGGCCAGCTCGAGGCTCTCCCACTTGATCCGGTTTATTCGGGCAAGGGACTTGCGGGCTTGATCGCCCTGATCCGTCAAGGGCGTTGGCGCAAGGACGAGGATGTCATCTTCTTGCACACCGGCGGCGTGCCGGCGCTTTTCGCCTACCAGAGCGCGCTCGGCATCTGAACTGGCGAATATAGCTATCTGCCGGATTGACGAACTCTTCCGTTTTTCGCCAAGGGATGAAGGCAAGATAGTCAGGCCCGCTTTGTTTCCATCGCCATCCGCACCGCGAGACCTGCGAGCACGGTGCCCATCAGCCAGCGCTGCACCAACAGCCAGCTCGGACGCGTGCCGAGGAAACGCGCGATCGATCCGGCGGCGAGCGCAATCATTGCGTTGACGCTGACGCTGAGCACGATCTGGATCGATCCGAGCACGATCGACTGAAGCAGGACGCTACCGGCCGTGGGATCGATGAATTGCGGCAGCAACGCGAGATACAGCATGGCGATCTTCGGGTTGAGCAGATTGGTGACGAATCCCATCGCGAATAGTTTGCGCGGGCCGTCGACTTTCAGCGTCTTGACCTGAAACGGCGAGCGACCACCGGGTTTGAGTGCCTGCCACGCCAGCCACAGCAAATACGCAGCACCCGCGAAGCGTAGCGCATCGTAGGCATACGGCACCGCGAGCAACAGCGCCGTGATGCCGAACGCCGCACACAGCATGTAGAACACGAAACCGAGCGCGACGCCGCCGAGCGATACGATGCCGGCCGCAGGTCCCTGCGTCAGCGAACGCGAAATCAGGTAAATCATGTTCGGCCCGGGCGTCAGCACGATGCCGAAGGAGACAAGCGCGAAGCCGAGCAGGGCGGTCAAGTGAGGCATGATGGACTCGCGGAATGATTGAAGCATCAGATAGCGCGCATCCGCGCACGATACCAGTTCGTAAATGGCATGGATGATGGTCGGGTTTTTCAAAGCGCCATATCGCCGCCCGCTTAACTGAGCTTCGATCGCGCTACGCGTGAGGAGCTAGCGGCGGCGCTTGGCCTCAGGCACCAGAACATTCACGAATTGCTGCGCGATCTTTTCGAGGTGCTGCGGGTTTCGATAGGCGCGCTCAATCACCGCCAGTCCCCGCGTGAAGGTGACCACGAGGTCTGCTGCAATGTCGGGATCGCAACTGAGCTTGCGCCGCGCGGCGGGCGTCGAAAGCGCGTCCCGGATCAGGGTAGTCAAATCCTCGAGCAGCCGCTTGACCCGGGCCTCGATCGCCTTGCCGGCGAGCGGCAATTCGATCGCCGTCTTGGTCGTCAGGCAGCCGCGCGAAGGGGCACCTACGATCAGGCTGGCGATGACCCCCTTGAGCAAGGCTGTCAGCGCGATCGCGGGATCGGGGTTCGACAGCGTTTGCCTGACTGAATCGAGAAAACGATTTGCGTAGCGTTCGTAAGTGAGCAGGAACAGCCGCTCCTTGTCGCCATAGGCGTTGTAAAGGCTGCCGCGCTGAACCCCCGTGGCTTCCGCCACGTCGATCATCGACGTCGCCGCAAATCCGTTCTGCCAGAAGGTCTTGAGCGCGACCTCCAGCACGGCATCCTCGTCGAATTGTCGCGTGTTGACCATCACGGCAACATATAACGCATTGTTGACAGTGCTGTCAAATTTATTATTGACAGTTATGTCAAATTTGACAATGCTGACAAGTATCCGTTGCTTCAGGGGAAGGAGACAATCAATGACCTATCGATTCGAGGCTGGGCGCATCTATCGGATGCCGACGCATTTCGGACCGGCGGATGGACCTCGCCAATGGCCCGGCGACACCATGGCCGACCCGAAGCGCAGCAAGCGAACGCTCTCCGTCGCGGCGAGCTTCCTGACCGATCCCGTGGTGCTCGAAAGGCATCTGCCCGAGGGGTTTACGCTGGCGGGCGAGCCGGTAGTCACGGTCGAATTTCATCACATGACCGACATCGACTGGCTTGCGGGGCGTGGCTACACGATGATCTGGGTCAGCTGGCCGGCGACGTTCACAGGGAGCCGGGACCGGGCTACCGGCAAGTTTCTCGCCGTCATCTGGGAAAATCTCACTGACGCGATCATCACTGGGCGTGACGAGATCGGACATCCCAAACTGTACGCCGATATCGAGGAGGCCCGCCGGTGGAACGGCGTCCAGATCTGTACGGCAGGCTGGAGAGGATTCCGCTTTCTCGAACTCGAGGTTTCGCAGTTGCATGACGTTGAGACAGACCAGCGAGGGCATGCTTCGGATGGAAACCTGATGCTGAAATACAAGCCACGCACCGGCGCCTGGGGCGAGGCGGATTTATGCCAGGTAACGCTCACACCGGCTGCCGATCCGGACAGACATGTCGAGCAACGCGAGAGGGGCGTGGGTACGTTGCGCTTCCACAAGGCAGATTGGGCGGACCTTCCGACCATGCATCACGTGGTGAACGCGCTGGCCGCGTTGCCCGTCATCGAAGCGCGCGGTGGCACCGTCACGCTCTCGCGTGGCGGCAAGTCCTACCGCGACCAGCGCGTGCTCGTGTAACGCTGCTGGTGCTCTCATCAAGATTTGTCTTTTGGAAAGTACGCAAGGCCTAATCCAGCCGTTTGATCGCGGTGATCTCGCTGCCGGAAGCCTTGATGCGCGCGATTGCTTCCTGCGTGCGCTCGATGGTCGTGGCCATGTGATGCGCATTGGCGTGAACGATGGTTTCGCCATCGCGGGCGATCGCGACATGGCCTTTCCAGAAAATCAAATCGCCGCGTTTGAGCTTCTTCGTGTCGCGCGGGTTGAGTTCGCGGCCGAGTCCCTCCTGCTGCATGTCGCTGTCGCGCGGGCAGCCGGTCCCGGCGGCGGTGAGCGAAACCTGGACCAACCCCGAACAATCGATTCCGAGGCTGCTCTTGCCGCCCCACAAGTAAGGCGTACCGACAAACGCTTCCGCAACCGCGACGAAGTCCGGGACGTCTTGGTCGATCAGGTCCAGATGCTGCCGCGGCAGGTGCCAGCCCTCGTGCGTTACCGCAAACGTACCCTCCTCACGCAGCACCGTCAGCAAGCTCCCCATTACAAGAGTCTCCACCGGCGGCAGCTTGATCGAGGGCCCCGGAAAGGCAAAGGTCCGCAACGCCGTGACTTTGTGCGTTGGTTGGCCGGCAGGCTTTTTCAGCGCCTGATCGGGCAGCCAGCCGACATAGCCGTCGCTGTTGAGCTGGCCCCAGGCCCAGCCTTCGCCGTTGCGGTCATAGATCGTTGCGCGCTCGCCCTTGAATACCTGCGTCGAGAGTTCCGCGTCGGAAGACGGAGCGCGACGGAGCGGCGCCAGTGCATCCGAGATTTCGAATTCCTCGCCGGCGACAAAGCGCGCTGCCTTGACCTTGCCTTCGAGATATTTCGCGGCAAGGTCGGCCCTCGCGGGCGTAAGTCGCGGATCATCATCCATAGCGGTTGCTCAGCAGGCGATAGATCGCACGCGCGGCCTGGCACTCGCCGCCCTCGGGGCGCCCCGGTTTGGCGGTCGGCGTCCATCCATAGATATCGACATGCAGCCAGCTCCTGGCCGCTTCGACGAAGCGCTGGAGAAACAAAGCGCAGGTGATCGAGCCTGCAAAGCCGCCGGACGGCGCATTGTTGATGTTGGCGACCTTCGACTCGAGCCAGCTGTCGTATGGCGGCCACAACGGCAGCCGCCACAGCGGATCATGCTCCTGCCTTGCGCAAGTCGAAAGCGCTTCGGCGAGCGTTTCGTCGTCGGTATAAAACGGCGGCAAATCGGGGCCGAGGGCTACCCGCGCCGCGCCCGTCAGCGTGCCAAGATCAATCAACAGGTCGGGTTTTTCCTCATCAGCAAGCGCCAGCGCATCGGCCAGCACCAACCGTCCTTCCGCGTCGGTATTGCCGATCTCCACCGTGAGACCCTTACGCGAGGTGAAGATATCGAGCGGACGGAAAGCGTTGCCGGCCACCGCATTTTCGACCGCCGGAATCAAGACCCGCAAGCGTACCTTCAGTTTGGCGCCCATCACCATCTGCGCCAAAGCGAGCACGTTGGCAGCGCCGCCCATGTCCTTCTTCATGATCAACATGCCGCCGGAAGGTTTCAAATCTAACCCGCCGGTATCGAAACACACGCCCTTGCCGACCAGCGTCACCTTGGGATGGGACGGATCGCCCCAGGTAAAATCGATCAGGCGCGGCGCGCGCGGAGATGCCATGCCGACGGCATTGATCAGCGGAAAGTTCTGTCGCGTCAGTTCCTCGCCGACGATGCAGTTGAATTTGGCGCCAAAACTTTGCGCAAGTTGTTGCGCAGCCTGCGCCAGTTCCTCCGGTCCCATATCATTGGCCGGCGTATTGATGAGATCGCGGGCGAGCGCGGCGGCATTCGCCATCCGCGTGATGTCGGCGATGTCGATGCCGCCGGGAGGCACCAGCCTGACTTCGGGCGGTTCTGACGTCCGGTACCGGCCAAAACGATAACAGCCGAGTGCGAAAGCAAGCGTCGCGAGATGCGCCTGGTCGCGGGCGATATTGGCGAAACGATAGACGCCCGGCGGCAACAAACCCGGCAATTGGCCGGGCCGGAACGGATCGCGGAATTTGGCGGTCTCATTGTCGAGCCCGAAGACCACCTGTGCGATCTCGCCATTGGCGCCGGGTAGCGCCAGATAGGCGCCCGGCTTGGCCTTAAATCCGTTGGCGCGGGCGAATTGTCGGGAGGGTTCGGGAAGCGCGGCGGAGATGGCCTCCCACGTCGCCGACGTCACAAACGTAATGGAAATGGCCGGCGTCGCAGGTGCAGTCTCGAACACGGAGGGCATGCGTTGATCTTCGGTTGAAACGGATGGCGGCAAGAGCTGCTTGCGCGTTTTCGAGATTCTACAATGGCATGTGACACCAAACCAGTGGCCACTTTTCGAAGCCCCCGCGTGTGGTGCGGGGATTTCAGATCGGCGGTCTTGGTGCGAATGGCTGCGCGATCTACACGTTTCCCGGTCGCCGTGATACCTTTCGTGAATTAGATCATGCAGGGGAGTGCCAAATGGCTAGGAAAGGTTTGGACGGCCGGCACCGCGACACGACCGGCCGCATCGACAAGAAGCACGGCAACACCCGCATTGGCAGCCTTCGCAAGACCTACGGCGAGCACTTCGCCAAAGGCCGGCGCAAGGACATGATGCTGAAGAACCTGCTGGCGGAAACCGGCACCGACTCGCTGCACGCCTATTTGCGCAAGCACCACAGGTAACCGCAGGGATCGGTCCCGGTCGGGAAGCCTCTTCCAGCCGCGATTGCCGCTGCCTCGGCCGTGACGGGGCGGATTTGCGGAAATCGCGGGGCTAAACGGCGGTGAGACTCGGGCGGCGTTAACCCGGCATTAGGGTTAACAGACTATTGCTGGGCGAATTCGGCTCGGTCTGACGCCGATATCCGTGAGTCCCGTGCATGCGTCAGCAGTCCACCCGGCTTCTTGCATCCGTTGCCATGACGGCGATTTTGGCCGCCGGTCTTGGCGGCTGCCAGACCATGTCCGATATCACCGGTTCAATATCGCCAAAGAGTTCGGCGAGCGCCGAGACTGACTCGCGTCAGGCGGTCGACGTCACCGGCGAACGTTACCGCGCCGATCCCAAGAATGCCGAAGCTGCCCTTGCCTATGGCCAGGCGCTGCGCGCCTCCGGGCAGCGCAGCCAGGCGGCGGCCGTGCTGGAGCAGGCCACGATCGCCCATCCCGGCGACAAGGCGCTGTTGGCGGGCTACGGCCGGGCGCTGGCGGACAATGGAAACTTTCAGCAGGCTTTCGACGTCCTGAACCGCGCCCACTCCCCCGACAATCCGGATTGGCGGTTGCTTTCGGTGCAGGGCACCACGCTCGATCAGCTCGGCCGCCATGACGAGGCGCGCCGCTATTATGAGAGCGCCTTGAAGATCGTCCCCGGCGAGCCGTCGGTGCTGTCAAATCTCGGCCTGTCCTACGTGCTGTCGAAGAATCTGCCGAAGGCCGAGGAGGCGCTTCGCCAGGCCTATGCCAGCGGCCGGGCCGACGCGCGGGTACGGCAAAACCTGGCGCTGGTGATCGGCCTGCAAGGCCGTTTCGCCGAGGCCGAGCAGATCGTGCGCGCCGATCTTCCCGCCGACGAGGCGGCGGCCAACGTCGCCTATCTCAAGCAGATGCTGAATCGGAAGGACGATCCGCGGCTCGGCAATGCGGGAAAAATGCCCGTTGCGTCGCTGAACCGTCCGGAGTAACGGCGTTTCATTTTATCAAGCGGCTGAAATCCTGAAGGCGCGGTCCGCCTTCAACGCTATTGCATCGAGGAGATCTTGATGCCGGTCGGCCCGAGGATGACCACAAATAACACCGGCAGGAAGAACAGGATCATCGGCACCGTCAGTTTCGGCGGCAACGCCGCGGCCTTCTTCTCGGCCTCGTTCATGCGCATGTCGCGGTTTTCCTGGGCCATGACGCGCAGGCTCTGGCCCAGCGGCGTGCCGTAGCGTTCGGACTGCTGAAGGGCGAGACAGACCGACTTGACCCCGTCGGTGCCGGTACGCTTGGCGAGGTTTTCATAGGCAACCTTGCGGTCCTGCAAATAGGACAGCTCGGCGGTGGTCAGCGTAAATTCTTCCGAGAGCGCAACCGACTGCGTCACGATCTCGACTGCGACCTTGCGGAAAGCAGCTTCGATCGACATGCCGGATTCGATACAGATCAGGAGCAAATCGAGCGAGTCCGGGAAGGCGCGGCGGATCGACAATTGCCGCTTTGAAATCGCATTTTTCAAAAACAGCATCGGCGCCTGCAAGCCGAGATAGGCGGCTCCGATGCACATGCCGACCTTGACCGGAAATGACTTCTCGAGATGCGAGATCACGAACACATACAGCACCGCTGCAACGAAAAACACGATCGGCGTGACCGCCCGGAAGAACAGGAAGGTGATATAGGGCGCCTGGCCGCGATAACCGGCCTGGGTCAGCTTGTCGCGCGCCGCTTCCTGCGCCAGCCATTTTCCGAGGTTGAAATCCTCCACGACCTTGGAGACGAGCTGTTTCGGCGTCTGCCGCAGCGACACTTTTTCGGACTTATTGAGACGTTCGCGCTCCCGTGCCCGGATCCGCTCACGCTCGCTGGCGACCGCTTTCATGCGTTTGGCCAGCCCCTCGCCGGCGAATAGCGGCATGATCAGGGTATAGGCCGTGGCGCTGACCGCGATGGCGGCAAGCAGCATGGTCATGAAATGGGGGTCGTGGAGCTTTTCAACCAGAAAACCAATCATGCGGCACCTTTAGAAGTCGAAGTTGATCATTTTCTTCATGACGAGGATGCCCATCGACATCCAGACCACGCAGCCGACCAGCATCAGCTGGCCGGTCGGATGCGTCCACAACAGCGAAATGTAGTCAGGCGTCGTGATGTAGACGAGGATCATGACGATCGGCGGCAGCGCGCCGATGATGCCGGCCGATGCCTTGGCTTCCATCGACATCGCCTGAATCTTTTCGGCCATCTTCTTGCGGTCGCGCAGCACCTTGGAGAGGTTGCCGAGCGCCTCAGAGAGGTTGCCACCTGACTTCTGCTGGATCGCGATCACAATGCCGAAGAAGTTCGCTTCCGGCACCGGCATCCGCTCGAACAGGCGGCCGCAGGCTTCACCAAGCGGCATACCGATCGCCTGGGTTTCGATAATGGCGGCGAATTCGGAGCGCAGCGGCTCCGGCGAGTCGGCAGCGACCACCTTCAGCGATTCAAACAGCGGCAGCCCGGCCTTGATGCCGCGAACGATGACGTCCACCGCATCGGGCAGCGCGCGCAGAAAGGCTTTCTCGCGACGCTTCTTCAGGAAGCTCAACATCCAGCGCGGCAGGCCGAATCCGGCGGCGAAAGCCAGGCCGATCGCGCCGAGCGGTCCGCCGCCTCCCACCATCGCGGCCGCAAACGCCGCGACGGCAAGAATGCCGGAAACGATCATGAACTTCCGCGGCTCCCAGTCGAGCCCCGCCTGGGTCAGCCGAGTGGTCAACGTGACCTTGGAATCTTTAGCGCGCCTGGCTTCGACTTCCTTGAGCGATCCTTCGACCTGTTCGCGGCGGGTTCGCTGGTCCTTTTGCGTCTGCCGGGCCGCTACCGGCTCCGACTTGGCGATGGAAGCGCGGCGGCCCTCCGCTTTTTTCTCCCCCGAAAGCAGCGGATAAAGGAAGACCCACGCGAGCCCGCCGATCGCGGCGGTCGCGAGAAAGGCCAAAGCGAGTGCTTGCATCTTCATCGCGGCTCTCCTCAGTTCTCGGTCGCGACTTCGGCGGCATCGATGGCGGCGGCAAGCCGTTTCTCTTCACCGTAGTAACGCGCCCGTTCCCAGAAACGCGGCCGGCCTATACCGGTCGAGCGGTGACGGCCGATGATCTTGCCGTTGGCGTCCTCGCCGATCATGTCGTAGAGGAAGACATCCTGGGTGATGATGGTGTCGCCTTCCATGCCCATCACCTCGGTGATGTGGGTGATGCGCCGCGAGCCGTCGCGCAGACGCGCAGCCTGGACGATGACGTCGATCGAGGCGCAGATCATCTCGCGGATGGTTCGCGAGGGCAGCGAAAAGCCACCCATGGTGATCATCGATTCGCAGCGCGACAGCGCTTCGCGCGGGTTGTTGGCGTGCAGCGTGCCCATCGACCCGTCGTGGCCCGTGTTCATGGCTTGCAGCAGGTCGAATGCTTCCGGTCCGCGGACTTCGCCGACGATGATGCGTTCGGGACGCATACGCAGGCAGTTGCGGACCAGTTCGCGCATCGTGATCTGGCCCTCGCCCTCGATATTGGGCGGGCGGGTTTCGAGCCGCACCACATGCGGCTGCTGCAATTGAAGCTCGGCGGCGTCTTCGCAGGTGATGACGCGTTCTTCCTCGTCGATGTAGTTGGTGAGGCAGTTGAGAAGCGTTGTCTTGCCCGAGCCGGTACCGCCGGAAATCAGCACGTTGCATCGGACCCGGCCGATGATTTGCAGGATTTCCGCGCCTTCCTTCGAGATCGCGCCGAATTTGACCAGCTGATCAAGCGTCAGCTTGTCCTTTTTGAATTTGCGGATCGTCAGCGCGGGGCCGTCGAGGGACAGCGGCGGAACGATGGCGTTGACGCGTGAGCCATCTGCAAGACGGGCGTCGCAGATCGGCGACGATTCGTCGACACGCCGGCCGACCTGGCTGACGATGCGTTGGCAGATGTTGAGCAGTTGCTGGTTGTCGCGAAAACGGATTCCGGTGCGCTGGATCTTGCCGGCGACTTCGATATACACCGTGCCGGCGCCGTTGACCATGATATCGGCGATATCGTCGCGAGCCAGTAGCGGCTCGAGCGGGCCATAGCCGAGGACGTCGTTGCAGATATCGTCGAGCAGCTCTTCCTGCTCGGCAATCGACATCACGATGTTCTTGATCGCGATGATCTCGTTGACGATGTCGCGGATTTCCTCGCGCGCCGATTCGCCGTCGAGCTTGGCCAACTGGGCGAGATCGATCGCCTCGATCAACGCCCCGAAGATCGTCGCCTTGACCTGGTAATAGCTGTCGGACCGCCGCGCTTCGACGGGCGGCGGCGGGGGGGCCGGCTTGGCCGGCGCCAGCGGAGGTGACGCGATGGCAGGTGGCGCGGCTGCGCGCGGAGCGACTGCTCCGGCAGGTGCAGCCTCCGGTGCCGCCGCGGGGGGCCGCAGGGTCCTTGAATCGCCTTCTGTTCCGCTACGCTTACCAAACAAGACGGCACTCCCGACCGGTCAGCTTACTTTGACCGCAGTTTATCGATCAGTGGTGAAAGGAACGAACCTCGCGGCTTTTTGGTCTCGCCGCGGCCGGTGAGCCGCTGCGCGATTTGCCGGAACATTTCGGTGCTGCGGTGATTTTCGGAAATCTCCGCGATCATCTGCCCGTTATTCGCCGCGGCGCCGAACATCTGCGGATCGAACGGTATCGACACGATCGGCTCGCACTCGATCGCTTTGGCGAATTCGCTTGCGTTGATTTCCGGCCGCTTGGGAACGCCGACCTGGTTGAGGCAGTAGAGCGGCATCCGGTCATTGGGCCGGGACGATTTCAACAGATCGAAGATATTCTTGGTGTTGCGCAGGTTGGCAAGGTCGGGGGCAGCCACGATCAGGATATCGTCGGCGGCGACCAGTGCCCGCTTGGTCCAGCCGGACCATTGATGCGGGACGTCGAGCACGATGCACGGCATCGTCGTGCGAAGCGTGTCGAAGATCGCATCGAAGGCGTCTGCGCCGAAATCGTAGACGCGATCGAGCGTCGCCGGTGCAGCCAGCAGGCTGAGGTGATCGGTGCATTTCGACAGCAGGCGATCGATAAAGGCGGTGTCGACCCGGTCGGGCGAGAACACCGCGTCCGCGATGCCCTGCGGCGGGTCCTGATTGTAGTCGAGGCCGGCGGTGCCGAAAGCGAGGTCGAGGTCGGCCACTACCGAATCCAGCGTCAGGTCGCGGGCGATCGCCCAGGCGACGTTATGTGCAACAGTCGATGCGCCGACACCGCCCTTGGCGCCGACGATGGCGATGATGCGGCCCACGGCCTTTGCTTCTGGAGAAGAAAACAGCCCGCAGATCGAGCGCACCACGTCCAGCGTATTGATCGGGGCGATCACGTAGTCGCTGACGCCCCTGCGCACCAGTTCGCGATACAGCGTGACGTCGTTGATACGGCCGATCACTATCACCCGCGTGCCGGAGTCGCATACCGTCGCAAGCTGGTCGAGGCCGGCCAGGATATCGTTGCGGCCCTCGGTCTCCAGAATGATCACATTTGGCGTAGGTGCGGTCCGATAGGCCTCGACCGCGGCAGCCATGCCGCCCATCTGAATCTTCAGATGCGCCTTGGCAAGCCGACGATCTTCGCCCGCCGACTGCACGGCCGCGGCCGTCTCGACCGTCTCGCAAAAGGCCTGCACCGACACCCGTGGAGCGGGCGCGATGTGGTCTTCCGCGGCCGGCGAGGCCCCGTCCGGCTGTTCTTCCGAGTTCTGACGCGCGTAACTGATCATTTTCCTGAATCGCTGAGTTTGGCCTTGTCGGCCTCGGGATAGTTGGTCGTGGTGGTCGTGCCCTTGCGATATTTCTCGAAGCCTTCCGAGCGCCGCATGGTGTAGGCCGGAGTTTCGGCACGCGGCTGCACGAGGTCTGCAGGGTTATCGACCATCGCCGCGATGTTGCGCTGATAGGAGCAGCCGAAGTTGTAATACGGCTTGTTCTCGAGGTAGCCCTTGTCCTTGATCGAAGGACCGAGGTCATCGGGCCACAATCCGCACGGGCCGGCCACCGCCGAGATTTTCGGATAGCTCAGCCGCAGCGTCGCGAGCTGGCGCGGATCATCCGGATGATAATGGCGCAGGGTGACGCCGCGCGACGGTACGCCGGCCGCAGTCAGCAGGGCCTGGGCTTCCCGGAAGGCGTCGGCGGTTGCGCGTGCGTTGGGAGTACCAACCGGAACGTCAGCCACGATCGCGCCGGTGCCCTCCTGCAGCCAGATCTGTGCGAGCCCCATCACATCGGCGCGTTGCTCCGCCGACAGGCCGCCGCGCGCCTGGCCAACGAAGATCACGACGGAGCGATTGGATTCCTGGATCGCGATCGGGTGCCTCAGGCGATAGTCATCGGGAATGCTCGACGTGCTCGCGACCTCGTCGGTATGCGTGCAGGCCCCAAGCGCGGTGGCGAGACCTAGAAGCGCCCCCGCGATGCGGAGGGCGCGCCGGTATTCGACGGGTGTCCTGGCTGTCATCGTCTTCGTCCTTGCCCCGTCTTAGTCCGTGATAAAGCCATAGGTGCCACGATAGCTCCGGGCCGCCGGATCGGTGCGGCCGGGAACGCCGTAGATGCGGTTGATGCTGCCGAGCAGATCGGATTGCGGATCGGACGCCGAGGCGAAGCCGTCGTCTGGACGCGACAAGTCCTTCTGCGCGACCGCGCGAACGACATAAGGCGTCACGATCACCATCAGCTCGGTCTTGTTGTCCTGGTAGTCGCGGCTGCGAAACAAGGTTCCGAGGACGGGCAGTTGCGAAAGTCCAGGAAGGCCGTTGATCGCCGCCTTGGTCTGGTCCTGAATCAACCCGGCCATTGCCATCGAACCGCCCGAGGGAATTTCGAGGGTCGTTTCCGCGCGGCGGGTCTTGACCGAAGGAACGCTGATTCCTGTTACCGTAATGGAGTTGTCGTTGGAGACTTCCGACACTTCCGTCATGACCCGGAGGCTGATGCGGCCTTCGGTGAGGACCACTGGCGTAAAGTTGAGCGAGATGCCGAATTTCTTGAAGGCGATTGATGGCGCACACTGGCCGACTGTGCCGTTCGTCGAGGTTTGACAGGTCACACCGGTCGGAATCGGAAATTCGCCACCGGCGATGAAGGTCGCCGACTCGCCTGAAATGGCCGTCAGGTTCGGCTCAGCCAGCGTTCGCGTCACGCCGGCGCTCTCCATCGCCCGCAAGGTAGCGGTGACCGACGGGGTGGAACCGAACGAGGTAGTGATGGCATTGCTGCCGACCAGCGGCTGGCCCGTGGCGGTGAACGGATTGGAGTTGTTGAAATTTACGACCGCGGTGCCGTAATTGAACTGGCCGCTCAGGTCGATACCGAGCTGCTTGATGATCGTGCGCTGAACTTCAGCCACCGTCACCTTCAGCATCACCTGGTCGCGGCCGCGGACCGCGATGGAATTGACGACTTTATCAGGGGCACCCGCCAGCCGCGCGGCGATATCCGCGGCTTGCTGCGCTTCGAGCGGAGTCGCTGCGGTGCCGGTAAGAATCACGCTGTCGCCAAGGCCATCAATCTGAATGTCGGAGTTCGGCAGAATTTGCTTGAGCGCGGCGCGAGCGCCATTGAGATCGCGTTTGACGGCGATGTCGTAGGCCGCGATCTGCTGGCCCGCCGAATCGAAGAATACGATATTGGTTTGCCCGATTGCCGCGCCGATGATGTAGGCGCGTTGCGCCGATCGCACGACCGCGTTGGCAATCTTCGGATCGGCGACCAACACGTCCTTGATATCGCGAGGCAGGTCGATCACGATCGACTTGCCGATACCGAGCGAGAGGAACCGCGCGTTGATCTGCCCGTCGGCGGAAACCTGCGGGACTGGATGGTAGTCGGCAGCCACCGCCGGCACTAGGGCAGGATTGAGCACCATCGCGGTCGCGGCCGAAAACGACAGGGCGCGAACCCAGAGGGCCCGCATCGGAAGCTGATTTTCCCTGCACTGCATATCGTACGGTCCTCTGGTCATTCTTGCGTCGCCGTGGAGCTGGGTACTCCGTAGCGAACGACATTGACGCCGCGCTGCCGGGGGCGTTCGTCGGCGATTTCCGTCTGGTTGATATCGGCGATGCTGCGCAACGCCAGTGACAGCGTGCCGGCCTGGCGCGCGGCGGCCATAAGCGTCACTTGCTCAGGCTTGAGTTCGAGCGTGACGGTCTTGCCGACGACGGAGTTCTGGCCGTCTTTTTCCTTCGGGGCCTGATCGATCGCGAGAACACGAATATTCGAAAGGATGATCTTGGGAATCACGAGATCCCCGGTAGCTTTCGGATCCGGGTTCTTTTCGCGCCTGGTCAGGATGATATCCACCCGGTCGTTGGGCAGGATGAAGCCGCCGGCACCAGTCTCTGCCGAAATCTCGGTCGATATCGCGCGCATTCCCTGCGGAAGGATCGCAGCCATGAAGCCCGATCCATTGGCTTTGATCAGTTTAGGTTCGCGAATCGGCTCGCCCGCGATAAAGGGCGAGCGTGCGATCGAGCCTGTAATCTCCTTGGTGGCATCCGGGCGTTCGCTGCGGCGAATGAATGAATTGCCGGCGGTAGCCGCCGGCCAGGTCTGCCACAACATGTCGTTGGGCGTGACCGTCTGGCCGAGGCCAATATCGGATTTGGCCACGAGAACATCGACAGTCGGTAGCTGCGCGACCGGCTCGGTCGGTGGGGGTCGGTTATCCGATCCACTTGCGAGATAGGCAGCGACACTGCCAGCACCAAGAGCGATGGTCAGGACGACAATGCGTGCCCTATTCATACGCTTCACTTTCCACATTACGTTGCGGCGCTTCCGCCGCCGTAACGGGAGTTGACCAGTTATTCGTCAAAGCATGGTTAATGAGGCGTATCTAAATCGCCTTAACGAGAGTTTACCTCTGTGGCGATCAGAGTGGCGATCAACCGATCATCAGGTGCGTCAGATCGACGGCCTTGATCCACTCTGTTTCCGGGTAAATCATCAGAGCACCGATGGCGAGGGCGATGCCGTAGGGAATTCCGCTCTCCTTGGCGTGCAGTTTGAGCAGCCAGGACTGACCTGCCAGCGCGTAAGGCAACGGCCATTGCCGGAACTGGAGCAATAGCAGAGTCAGCACGCCGCCGAACAGCGAGGCGTAGAGCAGATAGTTGAGCAGATGGGCAAAGCCGAACCAGAGCGCGGCGCCTGCCGCCACCTTCGCGTCTCCGCCGCCGATCCATCCAAATGCAAAGCAGGCAAAAGCCCCGACTAGAACGACGCTGCCTGCCGCCAGGTGCATCAGAATATCCGAGGGGGCCATGCCGCTAGCGAACGCCAAAGCGAGAAAGCCTGCCGCGAGCGTCAGCGATACCCGATTGGAAATCGTCATGGTGAAAAGGTCGCTCGCCGCTGCGAACGCCATCAGGGCCGGGAAAAACAAGAGGCGCGCTACATCAAGAATCATGAGAGGGGCCGCTCGCTTGGATCAGAGTGGACAGCTGTCTTTGACGCTATCGCCGATTGATGAACAATCGGGAAATGAAGATGTCCGCAGAACGCTCGCGATTTGCAGCGCAAGAAACACCAGCGCAAGCATCAAGGCGGCGCATATGATCGCCGTTGGCGAAGTCGGCCCGTCGCCGTCCGGAGCTGGCAGCGGTCTTGCCGGAACCGGCGCAATCGGAACAATACGCATGGTGTTACTACGCTAGAACTTGCCGGATGAAAAAAGGCCCCGGATCAACCGGGGCCTTGATGCCGAAAATCAACCGACGCTTACTTCAGCGAGGTGTTGATCGAATTGAACTTGGTGTTCAAGGTGCTTCCGAGGCCGTTAACGGCGGCGATAATGGCAAGCGAGATGCCGGCGGCGATCAGGCCGTATTCAATGGCGGTGGCGCCGGACTCGTTCTTCACAAAACGCGCAATCAGATTCTTCATAGATAACTCCATGTGACACGTGGCTGGTCGAACTAACTGTGGTCTCGCCGGCGTTCTCAGCACCGTGACCATGGCGGACCCTACGTGCGGACAAATTTCGGCACGGTTAATTCGACTGCGGAAAAAGCCTGAAATCGCGCTGTTCTTGCGGACAGTAAATTTCGATTTAACCCGCTTCCTAAAGTTCAATCGTTGCAGCCTGCAATATTCCGCTCCCATTGAAAGGCAAATACGAGCCGGGCATGGCGCCCCGTTTTACGGCTCCTTAAGCGGCGAGGCGTACCTCTCTAGGCAATCGTTCAAATGAGGCCGCCATGTCCAGTTTAACTTTGGAAGTCGTCGAAATGCTCGGTCAGACGATTGCCAAGGTGGTGCCGATCACCATTGCACTGTCAGTGGTGTTTTCGGTGCTGACCCATTTCTGGGCCTGTAATCCCGGAGCACCCTGGTGGCGCAAGCGGGAGCTCATCACCGATGTCTGCTACTGGTTCTTCGTTCCGCTATTTGCCCGGGTGCTTCGGATCGGCCTGCTCGTGCTTGGCGCGCAAGTGGTCTTCAACATTCATGATGCCGACGAACTGATCGCATTTTACGACAACGGGCACGGCCCGCTGTCGCTGCTGCCGCTCTGGCTTCAGGCGCTGTTGTTTCTCGTGCTCTCCGACTTCATGCTATACTGGCTGCACCGGCTGTTTCACGGCGGCGGCTTCTGGAAATACCACGCGATCCATCATTCATCGGAAGAGCTGGATTGGATTTCGGCGGCACGTTTTCATCCGGTCAATCTGTTCCTGGGAACGATTGGCGTGGACGTCATCCTGCTGATGGCCGGGATCTCGCCGAACATCATGCTCTGGGTCGGGCCCTTCACCACCTTCCATTCCGCCTTCGTGCACGCCAACCTGAACTGGACGCTCGGGCCGTTTAAATATGTGCTGGCAACGCCGGTGTTTCATCGCTGGCATCACACCTCGCTCGAGGAAGGCGGCGATACCAACTTCGCAGGCACGTTTCCGATCTGGGACATCCTGTTTGGGACATTCCGGATGCCGGAAGGCCGGTTGCCGCAAGACTACGGCACCGACGATCCGCGCATTCCTAACGAAATTGGTGGGCAACTTGCTTACCCTTTTCGTCAGTAGGATTGCCGCGGCCTACGAATCGGCCCCTCATTTGCAGTTCATTCACTAATTGACGGCAGATTTGCCACGTCGGGCGCCGGTTCCGCTGCGTATCGCTTAAGCCGGCTTGTCAACGCCCCGGGGTATCGTATGTCGCATCAATCTTTGTGCTCTTCCAGAAGCCTGCGCTTCGCGCTTCACTCGCTCATCGCGGGGGTGCTGATGTGGCCGATAGCGGTCTTCGCGGAGCCTTCCGCCAACACCATCGCCGTAAATGTCGACCAGGCCAGGCTCGTGAAGCTGCCGGCTCGCGTCGCGACCATTGTCGTCGGCAATCCGCTGATCGCGGACGTCGCGCTGCAGGCCGGCGGGATACTCGTCGTGACCGGGAAGGGCTATGGCGCCACCAATTTCATTGCGATGGATCGTTCGGGCGAGATCCTCGTGGACCGGCTGATTCAGGTCGAGGGTCCGAGCGATCAGCTCATCACGGTCTATCGCGGCGTTGACCGCGAGTCCTATAGCTGCATGCCGGTCTGCCAGCGCCGCGTCACGCTTGGCGATGGCGATGCCTTCTTCAAAACGACGATGGATCAGGCCGGAAACCTCAGCGGGCAGGCCGCGGGCGCGGCGGCACCCAAGCAATAACAATGGGGCGGGCGCTTCGGCGCCGCTTTGCCTGATTTCAGGCACTACTTGCCCGCAGAGCTGAGGCGGATTGGTCCACTATGGCACCATGAAAAAGGCCGCGCAGGACGCGGCCTTTTTGTTTGCATAGAGATACTGTCGGCACAGAGCCGAAAATCGCGGCGGTCGAAATTCGCGCCGCCCTGATTTCCTGCGCGACGCCGAGCTTAGCCCGCGGCGCGTAGATTGTCGGCGGAGGATTTGCCGGAACGGCGATCGGCGACGATTTCGTAGCTGATCTTTTGGCCTTCACGCAGCGTCCCAAGGCCAGCGCGTTCGACGGCGCTGATATGCACGAATACGTCGTTGCCACCGTCATCCGGTTGGATAAAGCCGTAGCCCTTGGTAGCGTTAAACCACTTTACGGTTCCCATGCTCACGGGATAGTCCCTTCTCAAGATAGATATAACGAAGCCTACTCGCGCAGGCAGGTGAGATCGAATTTTGGAAGGGTCGTCAGCGCCTAAACCGGCTGTACCGGTGGATAGCTAATGTCGTCCGGCCGAAAATCGATAAGGTCATATTATTCCAAAGTAGCGCTTCAAACAATCCTGAGGGCGCGATTTTTTGATCGCGCCCTCAAGGCGGCGTCAGACGGCACAAGCGCCCGACACGATCCTGTCACGTGGCCAACAGCCTTGTGAGGCCTATCTGCGGCGGAATTGGCCGCGTTGCGGTGCGCCGCGTTGAGCGCCGCCAGGGGCGCCGCTTCCGCCCGGGCGTTCGTCCTTGTGACGGAAGATCAATCGGCCTTTTTCCAGATCGTAGGGCGACATTTCAATCGTTACCCGGTCGCCCGCCAGGGTCTTGATCCGGTTCTTTTTCATCTTGCCTGCGGTATAGGCAACGATCTCGTGCCCCGCGTCGAGCTGGACGCGGTAGCGCGCATCGGGGAGGATTTCGGTGACCAGTCCTTCGAACTGGATCAGCTCTTCTTTAGCCATGGTTATCTCCAGGTCGGCCGGCGGCTAGCGGGGCCGACGAGTGCGGTTGGGTTGGGTGTTCGGACGGCTTTCACGGTAGAGAAAGGCGACCCCCTGCAATCCTTCGGCCTCACTGCCACCTTGCGAGGGGCGGCTCGGCTTCTGCCGATTGACCTCGTTGTTCCGGTTCGGTTTTGAAGCGGCATTATTACCACCACCACGACGGTGTCGGCGAGGGCCTTTCGATCCCTCTCCAGCATCATTTCCGCGCGCCGCATGTGCGCGGGGTGCAGGCCGTCCACTGCGATGCTGCGCCGGCGCCGGCGCCGTGTCGCGATGGCCGGGGGTACGCCGATCTTCTCTCGGCAACGCCACGCGGATCAGCTTCTCGATGTCGCGCAGATAGGCCAGTTCTTCGGCGCCTGCGACCAGTGAAATTGCTATGCCTTCGGCGCCGGCGCGCGCGGTGCGGCCGATACGGTGGACGTAGGTTTCAGCAACGTTGGGCAGGTCGAAATTCACTACATGACTGACGCCGTCGACATCGATGCCGCGGGCGGCAATGTCGGTGGCGACCAGGGTGCGGATTTCACCGGAACGGAATGCCGCAAGTACCCTCTCGCGGTGATTTTGCGACTTGTTGCCGTGGATGGCGTCGGCGGTGATGCCGGCCCGTGCGAGACCCTTCACCACCTTGTCGGCGCCGTGCTTGGTGCGGGTAAAGACCAGCGCCCGATCGACCGGCTCCTGCTTCAGAAGCTGCGCCAGAAGCGCGGGCTTGGCCGAATGATCGACCTGGATGATGCGTTGGGTAATGCGCTCGACGGTGGAGGCCACCGGCGTCACGGCCACCCGCGCGGGGTCGCGCAGCATCGCCTCGGCCAGTTCGGCGATATCCTTCGGCATCGTTGCCGAGAAGAACAGCGTCTGCCGCCGGACCGGCAATTTGGCGACGATTTTCCGGATGTCGTTGATGAAGCCCATGTCCAGCATGCGGTCGGCCTCATCGAGCACAAGGAATTCGACCTGGCCGAGTTTCAGCCCGTTGCTTTGTACGAGGTCGAGCAGGCGACCGGGCGTGGCCACCAGGATCTCGACGCCCGGCATCACCGAGCGGACTTGGCGTCCCATCGGAACGCCGCCGATCGCCAGCGCCGAAGTGAGGCGGAGGTGGCGGCCGTAGGCGTTGAAACTGTCGAGAATTTGCCCAGACAGTTCGCGCGTCGGGCTGAGCACCAGCACGCGGCAGCTCTTGGGCTGCGGTTTGATTCGATTGGCCAGGATGCGATGGAGGATAGGCAGAGCGAAAGCGGCTGTCTTGCCGGTGCCGGTCTGGGCGATGCCGACGACGTCGCGGCCGGCCAATGCGAGGGGAATGGTTTGAGCCTGGATGGGCGTAGGCGTCAGGTAATTTTCTTCCGTGAGCGCGCGCGAAATGGGATCGGCGAGGCCGAAATCCTGAAAGGAGGTCAAAATAGGGGTACTTTCCATGTAAGACGTTGGCTGCCCGGTCCTGTCGGGACCAGCAGCGTACGGGGTGCCTGAGACACCCGCGTGTATGGGGCATCGATGTTGTTTGCTGAAAGGGCAAGCCAGAAGCCGGTGCAAACCTGCAGGGCTAAAGAACACGCAGCTCGCGCTGACCCGATGATTCGGGTTGCATCCCGCTCATATGGAACAGGAACACGGCACTTTCAAGGTCGATCTTCTTGTGCCTCCGGCCAAGGCCGCTCGAAACGCCGCGAAGGCTGTCGGCAGTTGCCAAATTTTTGGGCCTACACCTCGCGGCGGCGCCAAAATTGGCTAGAGATTAAGCGGTTTGTAGAAGACACAAACATTTTCTCTGCACAAAGATTAGTCGATAAAACTTTTCCGGCGCGCCGATAAGGCGAATTACATAATAAAAACAAATATTTAATGCCTGAGGCGGGCGTGGCATGGTTCTTGCGATTCCGTAAACGCAGGCGGCCGTGGGGCCGTTCGCAGCGTTTCACGCCTGCGTCAGGGAGATGACATTTCATGCTTACAAAACTTATTCATGAGAAAGCGACTTTAAGCCGCCGCCGGTGGCTCGCGGCCACCGCGGGATTGGTGCTGGGCTTGTCGGCGTTCTCGACCGCGAAGGCCGCCGACGACACCATTAAGATCGGCATCCTCCATTCGCTCTCCGGCACGATGGCCATCAGCGAAACCACGCTGAAGGACACCATTCTTTTCCTGATCGACGAGCAGAACAAGAAGGGCGGCGTGCTCGGCAAGAAGCTTGAAGCCGTCGTCGTCGATCCCGCCTCGAACTGGCCGCTGTTTGCGGAAAAGGCCCGTGAGCTGATCACCAAGGACAAGGTGGCCGTCGTGTTCGGCTGCTGGACCTCGGTCTCGCGCAAATCCGTGCTCCCGGTGTTCAAGGAATTGAACAACATCCTGTTCTACCCCGTGCAGTACGAGGGTGAAGAGAGCGAGCGCAACGTCTTCTACACCGGTGCTGCGCCGAACCAGCAGGCGATCCCGGCCGTGGATTACCTGATGAAGGACGAGAAGGTGAAGCGTTGGGTGCTGGCCGGCACCGACTACGTCTATCCGCGCACCACCAACAAGATTCTTGAGGCCTACCTGAAGTCGAAGGGTGTTGCCCAGGAAGACATCATGATCAACTACACGCCGTTCGGTCACTCCGACTGGCAGACGATCGTGGCCGACATCAAGAAGTTTGGTTCGGCCGGCAAGAAGACCGCGGTGGTCTCCACCATCAACGGCGACGCCAACGTTCCCTTCTACAAGGAGCTCGGCAACCAGGGCATCAAGGCGACCGATATTCCGGTTGTCGCGTTCTCTGTCGGCGAAGAAGAACTCGCCGGCATCGATACCAAGCCGCTGCTCGGCCATCTCGCTGCCTGGAACTACTTCGAATCGATCAAGACGCCGGCCAACGAGAAGTTCATCAAGGAATGGCAGGCCTACACCAAGAATCCGAAGCGCGTCACCAACGACCCGATGGAAGCGCACTACATCGGCTTCAACATGTGGGTGAAGGCCGTCGAGAAGGTGAAGTCGACCGATGCGGACAAGGTGATCGACGCACTGCCCGGCACCGAAGCGCCGAACCTGACCGGGGGCGTCTCCAAGATGCTGCCGAACCACCACATCACCAAGCCGGTCTTCATTGGCGAAATCAAAGGCAATGGCCAGTTCGACGTGGTGTGGAAGACCCCGGGCCTGGTGGCCGGCGATGCATGGTCGAAGGAGCTCGAGGGCTCCAAGGACCTGATCGGCGACTGGGTTGGCAAGAAGTGCGGAAACTACAACACCAAGACCAACAAGTGCGGCGGTCAGGGATCCTGATCTCCAAGGGTTGATCCAAACGGGCAAAAGTTTTGCTGCAAGACTTGCGCAGAGTCTTTGCCCCTCGGATCATGCTAAAAGTCTGCCTGCAAGACGGGAAGGCGGTGATGTCGCCGCCTTCCCATTTACTTCTGCCGGGGTCGTCCAGTGGTCGCCAATGTCTTTGACCGTCTTCGCTCGCTTGCTATTGCTTTTTTCCTGATCGCCACGCTGGCCGTGCCGGCATTCGCCGGCGCCTTTGAGGATGCGGTCGCCAAATTCGCCAACGACGAATTTTCCGATACCGAAGAGGCGATCGGCACGGTTGCAAGCTCCGGCAATCCGCTCGCGTTTCCCATCATCAGCGCGCTTCAGGACGGCCGGCTGTCGGCCGATCCCGACACCAAGAAGGTCTTTATCACCCAGGACGACGGCAAGGTCATCGATGCAGCATCAGGTGCAGCGGTCGACAAGCTGCCGGAAAATGCCGCCGCTGTTCGCCTCAACAACCGCTTGCGCCGTACCGTCGAGGCAGCGCTTGGCGGCCTGACCCTGTTGTCGCCCGATCCGGTCAAGCGCATCGCGGCCGCGCAATCCGTCTTCAAGACCCATGACGAGTCGATGTTGCCTGTCGTCGACGGCGCGTTGCAGAAAGAGACCAACAAGGCCGCCAAGGCAGCCTTTGCCGAAGCCCGCGCCTCCATCCTGCTCTTCAAAGCTGACGCCACCGATGCTGAAAAGCTTGAAGCCATCGCCGCCATCAAGGCGCGGGGCGACCAGGAAGCACTAGCGTTGCTGACCGGCCTGAGCGGAGAGCAGTCGCCTCTCATCGCGCGTGCCGCGGCCAGTGCGACTTCGGCCATTCAGAGTAATCTCGCTGTCTGGTCGGCGGTGCAGAACGCTTGGTATGGCCTCTCGCTCGGTTCTGTTCTGTTGCTGGCGGCGATTGGGCTCGCGATCACCTTCGGTGTCATGGGGGTCATCAACATGGCCCATGGCGAAATGGTGATGTTGGGAGCCTACACCACCTTCGTGGTGCAGGAGGTCATCCGCACCAGCTATCCCGGCCTGTTCGATTATTCGTTGCTGATCGCCGTGCCACTCGCCTTCCTTGTCGCGGGTGCGATCGGCGTCTTGATCGAGCGGACCATCATTCGCTTCCTCTATGGCCGCCCGCTGGAGACGTTGCTGGCAACCTGGGGCATCTCGCTGGTGTTGCAACAGGCGGTACGCACCGCCTTCGGTCCAACCAACCGCGAAGTCGGCAATCCCTCCTGGATGAGCGGCGCCTTCGAGCTTGGACAGATCACGATCACCTATAACCGGCTGTGGATTCTCTGCTTCACGCTGGCGGTATTCGTGATCCTGCTCGCGATGCTGCGTTATACCGCGCTTGGATTGGAGATGCGGGCGGTGACGCAGAACCGCCGCATGGCGGCATCGATGGGGATCGCGACCTCGCGGGTCGATGCACTGACCTTCGGGCTCGGTTCGGGGATTGCGGGGATCGCCGGCGTGGCGCTGTCGCAGATCGATAACGTCAGCC
>Ga0210401_10000716_pt1 | contig 40293 bp, 31 predicted proteins | sample IncBWH32MmetaG_FD_150866 | JGI IMG/M metagenome (GOLD analysis project Ga0210401, IMG submission 150866) | Forest soil microbial communities from Barre Woods Harvard Forest LTER site, Petersham, Massachusetts, United States - Inc-BW-H-32-M | ecosystem: Environmental > Terrestrial > Soil >... | reverse complement strand
AAATTGCGGCATTTCGGCTTCAAATTGCATACGCTCGATATCCGCCAGCACCGGAACGAGCATGCCAGCGTATTGGCTGAAATCCGGGAGAAGAGCTTGCGGAGCACAGAAGCGCTCGCTCGCGGTTTGACGGATGCGTCGCATGAAGTGCTGGATACGATGCGCGCCATCGCAGAACAAAAGACACTGCGCGGTGGCGACGTGATTCGCGCTCACATCATCAGCGGAACGGAAAGCGAAGAGGACATTCTCGACGTCATCCGCATTGCCACTCTGGCGGGAGTCCGTGTCGCAGGGTCCGGCGAAGATCCGGGTCTGATGCCGGTCCCTCTGTTTGAGTCCATTGATGCGCTCAAGCGTGCTCCCCAGATCATGCGTAGTGTCTGGTCGCATCCGGAGTATGCACAGCTCGTCAAGTCGTGGAATGGGTGGCAAGAGATCATGCTGGGTTATTCCGACTCGAACAAAGATGGCGGCATGCTCACCAGCACGTGGGAGTTGTATAAAGCGCATCACGCTTTGCATGAAGTCGCCCGCGAATATGATCTGAAGTTGCGCTTATTCCACGGGCGCGGCGGAACCGTGGGCCGGGGTGGTGGCCCCACGCATCGCGCCATCCTGGCGCAGCCCCCGGGCCATTTCTCCGGCAGCATCCGCATTACCGAGCAAGGCGAGGTGCTCAACTGGAAATATTTCGACCCGGTGCTCGCCGAGTGGAACCTCGAAGTGATGATCGCGGCCAGTCTGGAGGCATACCTGCGCCCCCCTTCCGGCTCGCTTCCGGCAGAAGATGTCGTACATCAGTGCATGGAGGCGATGTCCTCGGATGCCTTCGCCTTCTACCGGCGCAGCATCGCCGAAGATCCCGAAGTCTTGCGGTATTTTGAAGAAGGTACCCCCGTCAACGAGCTAGAACACGCCCACATCGGATCGCGGCCCAGCCGCCGTGGCGGCAGCCGCAAAGTGGAAGACTTGAGGGCAATCCCTTGGGTTTTTGGCTGGATGCAAAGCCGCCATGCAGTTCCGGCGTGGTTCGGCGTCGGCGATGCCATCGAGCGCTTCATGAATCGCGGCAAGACAGAGGTCGAGCTTCTGCAGCGAATGCTGAAGCAATTTCCTCTGTTTGCGGATCTGGTCAGCAACGTGGAGCTGGCCATGGCCAAGGCAGACATGTCCATTGCCAAGCTGTATTCGTCGCTCGTTAGTGACGAGCAGATCGGCGCGCGGGTGTACGGCATGCTGCTCGAAGAATTCGACCGCACCAAACGTGTCATTTTTTCGATTAAGGGGACGTCGGGGCTTCTGGAGCGCAATCCCGTTCTGGCGCGCTCCATTCAGCTGCGTAATCCATACGTGGACCCGCTCAGTTTGATTCAGGTCGAACTGTTGCGCCGGAAGCGCAGCGGAGACATCGACGAGAAAATCGACCGCGCCCTTGCCTCGACCATGAACGGCATCGCAGCCGGACTGCACAATACTGGATAAATCGTTGGACGGATCTTGTTCGGGTGTCAGTTGGTTTGTATTCGCAGGATTGCGTCCCATACGGTGCGTTCTCGGAAGCTGGCTCGGGAGCCATTGTTGAACGTCTCCGGGCGAGTGTCAGAAAACTGGACAGAGCTTCGAGCGGTACCGTCGCGAAAAGCCTGCCTACAAGTAGCGCCTGATTCGTCTAGAGGCGCCAGACAGAACGCAACGGGACTCGGCAAGAGGTTTACGCGCGATATACGCGGCGGCGTGGGCAACATCTGGAGCGCTTTCGGGAACCGCATGCCTATTTTTCAAAAATGAATATAGTTGGGCCAAAGCTTGCATCGGAGACAGATCCTACCTGGACATATCCTTGAGAAGGCAAGGAGCCCGCCGACTGCGCAACCTGCAAAGGACGGGGCGTCGCGTTTCCGTTTACACGGGTTCCAACCATCACGTATCCATTCACCGTGTTCCCGCCAAATCCCGTAATGATGGAGCCGGAGGCGGCGAGATTGGTCGCAGCGGCGATAGCCTCGCCCGCTGTCGGGGCGGTCGCCACACTCGCTTCATAAGCTGAACTATCGTTCTGCCGGCTGTAAGACAGGAAGCAAATCGTTCCCGGCGATGAGTATGAGACTGCTGTAATGACCCGGCCCTGGGAGGCCTGTTGAGATGCGGCAGCGGCGAAATTCGCGGCGGCAGCCGTTTGAAGTTCTCCGTCGAAGCCGCCGGTAGCGCTCGTTCGCATCGCAGCGATGGCATAACCGGCAGCTTCAAAATCGATCGCGGTTATGACTGTAGACGCGGTCATTAGTGACGCCGCCTCGTTTGCGAACAATCCGTTTCCGGATGCGACGATCCCGGTGACAGGCGTCTTGAGCCCGGCGGGCTGCAGCGGATCGAATCGCCATTCGCTCCCATTGGGCGTTAAGGCCGGCAGAGACGCGATATCCGGTACACTAAGGCCGTTTCCCAGTTGAACCTCGCAGTCTTCAGGATTGTTGCAAAGCGGATCCTCGTTGAAGGCAACCGATGCGTGGATCCCTTTGAATCGCAGGTCGTCCGGCGCCGGGGGCGTGGCGCCCAGTGGCGGGCCGGCAACCGCGACCGTCACACCGGCCTGACTGGAGACTCCGCCCACCTGAATGGCAAGCGGCCAGTCTCCGCCGTATGGCAGGCTGGAAGGCACAATCGCGTTGATCTGGGAAATACCCTCAACGATCCCAGGAGCCATTCCTGCGTACAAGACTGGGGCCGGTTGCCCGCCGATCGATACACTGAACGGCAGGACGATATTGGCAACCCCGGGAGCCACCGCGCCCGCGACGGACGGAGGATCGGTTTGACCGGCACCCGTGATATAGAACGTAATGAAGGAGCCGGGCGCCGCGGGGTTTGAACCGCCATTGAGAGTAGCATCTGCATTGGCGGCCACGGCCTGCCCAAAGCCCTGGGAATTAGCCGTGAAAATAGACGGCGCGGCGGTTAGCACATTGGCGGCAATCGAAAAGCAACTCGGTACGCCATTTACGGAGAGGCTCACGGACCCACCCGCGAAGTTGAAAGGGACGATCGCTGAAACCTGATTTGCGGACGCATAGATAACCGGTGCCGGTATTCCCCCGATCAGAACCTGCACGCCGTCGAGTGTCGTAGGTACCTGGCCTTGTTGATTCAATTCGAAACCGGCGGATTGCGCGGGTCCAAGCTTCTGTCCCAGGAGGGTAACGATCTCACCGGGGGCAACTCCGGCGCCTGCGCGATCGTAGATCCATTGAAAGCTGGCAGCATCGTCAACCAATGCCCCAGCGCATTGCCCCCACGCCTCGGACCCGAATGCTATGGGCAGCGCCACCAGGGCGGCGAGACGGACACTCGGAAGCAGCAAGCCTCTATGACGTCGATGATTCGTTCTCTTCACTATTCTGCCTCGGCAAGTCCGGATCGGCAGATCGCGGACCGTTTAGTCTTATGAACCGGTGTGAATCCGGTACGTCATAGAAGACTTAGAACGTGCGCGAAAAAATCCCGCATTATACGTTCGGAGTGGGTACTTCGCCAGCAGCGGCTCGGGAACTGACTAGGCCGACGTGCTGGATCAAGGTCAGTGGACCGGCTGGCAACGGCGAGTCGAGGCGCATCGCAACGAGGCAGAAAATGGATGCAAAGAAGAGGTGAATTGAAGACGAAAGGAAGAAAGGAAACTCCGGTCACGCAAGCTTACCGGCCGCTCGGATTCACTCGGTCGTAACGTCGCCGCCCTGTAGACTAACCGGCCGCATTCGCCGGACCTAGTGACACAAATCGTTCCCCTTTGTTCCTTTCGTCTTCAATCGTTTCCACATCACAGCGCCGTTGCGAATCCCACGCGCGTGTTATTCCAAAGTTATGGACCCGATCACAGAACCGACAGTCAATGGCCTCAACCGCGTTGCCGGTCGTGCTGCCATTAATCGTGCGAACGCACAAAAATCTACCGGCCCCCGCACCGAAGCCGGCAAGCAGCGCTCGAAAATGAACGCTTTCCGCCATGGCTTAACCGGCCAAACCGTCGTCCTACCCGCCGAGGACCACTCCGCTTATGAGAGCCACTCGAAGTCCTTCCTGAACGAATATCACCCTAAAGACGCCACCGAAACTCAACTCGTCCAGTCCCTCATCGATACCTCCTGGCGACAAAACCGCGCCGCCGCTATCGAGACTAATCTCTTCTCGCTAGGCATCACCGAAATGGAGGACCACATCCGAGTCAACCATCCGGAGGCCGAAGCCGCACTCGCGATGGCCCTGGCATTTCGCGAACACATGCGGGCATTCGCCAACATCAGCACCCAAAGCCAGCGCCTCGCCCGCCAGTTCGAACGGACCCTCGCTCTGCTCCGCCAAATCCAGGCTGATCGCCGCGCAGCCGAAGAGCGCCAGCTCGAGAAGGCCGCTAAGATTTTGAAAATGCACAAGGCCGAAAACCTCCCCTACCATCCCACCGAAGATGGCTTCGTTTTTTCGAACGACCAGATCGAAACGTTTCTTCGTCGCCAAAACCGTTCCGAGCAAGCCAACACTCATGACTTCGAGGCTCACGGCTAGCGGTACCGATTCCGCCCTTCCCCGTCTACATATGCACCATGCAATGGCTTCTTGTTCTCACTCTGATCGCCGCAACAGGATTGCACTCAGCCGAAATCCGCATCGATGATATGTCGCTGCTCAGCCTAGACAATGTCCGGGCGGAAACCACAACCTATCACGGCAAAGTCGGTCTCAAAATGATCGAGAAGGAATCCGGGCCGGGCGGCGGCCTGGCACTTCTGAAGGGGTTGGAATTTCGCGATGGCGAGATTGATCTGGAAGTCTCCGGGGCGCCTTCTAAAACCGCGTATCCCACCGCTCGCGGCTTCATCGGGGTCATGTTTCGCATTCAGGCGGACGGCTCGCATGCCGAGAGCTTTTACCTTCGCCCCACCAACGGTCGGGCGGGCAACCAGTTGAACCGCAACCACTCGGTTCAATACGTGTCGCCCCCGGAATGGACCTGGCAAAGGCTGCGAACGGAGACGCCCGGCCAATACGAATCTTATGCGGACATGCAAGCCGGGGAATGGATTCAAATGCGAGTGGTTGTGCATGGCAAGGAAGCCGAGCTCTATATCGGGGGCGCCGCGCAGCCATGCCTGGTTGTCAAAGATCTCAAGCTCGGAGAAAGCCACGGTGGTGTAGCGCTGTGGATCGGGCCTGGAACGGAGGGTTATTTTAGGAACGTTCGAGTGGCACAGGCTTTCTAGCCTCTGATCAATTACCGCACGCCGGCGTGCCGCTTCAGAATTTGCTGCAAGTTTTGAGAAAATGCCGACCGCGCCATCACAATATTGGCGCCGGCCTCATGGGCCTTCTGCTTGAGCTCGCCCTGCACGTGCGACAGATATCCGATAATGCTGATGTTCTTCAGGTCGCCATTATCCTTCAGCTTGGAGATCAGGGGCAATGGGTCGACGGAGTTGTTATTCAGATCGAGGATGATTAGCAGCGGCTTTTCGTGAGTGGCCTTTTCAACCACGTCGTGTGCCGACTTTAGGAACTCCACGTCCAGGCCGACGCGTTTGGCGGCGTCATTGATCTTGACCGTGAACAGCAAGTCGTCCACTACGGCCAGGATCTTTTTCTTCTCCCGCGTGTGCATTTGGGATCTGTGCCTATACTCCTGAATGTATCTTTTAACTAACTTGGAACACCAACAAGTTGTGTGGAGGGTCAGATTTATTTTAGCATGTCAGGAATGACGCGCCGAATTGTAAATCCAGCGTGTACTTTTCGAGAGTGTTCCTGGTGAGTGCCCAGTGGTACATATACGAGGCTGCGCCCGAGACTGCCGCGGCCTGTAGCCGAAAGATCCTCGATCTGCTGAAAGAAACGCTCGCGCAGAAGGACCGGGCAGCACTGGCTGTGTCGGGCGGGTCGACGCCCAAGCTATTGTTCGCCGAAATGGCTAAGTCGGGTTTCGATTGGACCCGGACGCATCTGTTTTGGGTGGATGAGCGCGGCGTGCCGCCAACCGATGACCAAAGCAACTATAAATTGGCCAAGGAGCACTTCATCGATCCGGCCGGATTTCCGGCCCGCACTGTTCATCGGATTCAGGCCGAGTTAGATCCTCAGCGCGCCGCGCAATTGTATGCGGACGAGATTCGCAGTTTCTTCTCGCTCAAGCCGGGGGAATTTCCGTCTTTCGATATCATTCATCAGGGCATGGGGCCGGACGCGCACACCGCCAGCCTTTTTCCCGGCGAGCCGCTGATCGACGATCGTGAAAATCTGGTGGCGGCGGCCTACGTCGAGAAATTGAAGCAATGGCGGATCACGTTGCTGCCCGGCGTGCTTCTCGCCGCGCGGAATACGATAATGTTGGTAGCCGGCGAGGACAAAGCCGGACCGCTCCACGCGGTGCTCGCGGAGCCCTACAATCCCAAGAAGTATCCTGCCCAAATCGTGACTCAATCGCACGGGAACGTGATGTGGTTTTTAGATAAAGCAGCGGCCAGGGAGATTCGGTGACCGCCAGCAGGCGGACCTTTTTACTGCTGCAGGCGCTGGGCTTATTGCCTCGAAAGGCAGAAAGCCGTGAGGTGCCGCCGCCGTCGATTCCGGCCACCCGCATTTTGCTGGGTGGCGATGTAATGCTGTCCCGTTACGTGGGCATTGTCGCCCGTGCAAAAGGTGATCCTGGATGGCCGCTGCATGATGTTTCGGTATTGCTCTCGTCGGCGGACATCGCATTTGCGAACCTCGAATCGCCGTTTTCCGACCGCGGCCGCGTAGTCGACAAAGGAATGCTGTTCAAGGCCGAGCCGGAAATGATTCAAGCCTTGCAGCTAGCCGGGATCCATATCGTATCCACCGCGAACAATCATGCGCGCGATTGCGGCCGGTACGGCGTGGAATACACTCTCGATTGGCTTCAACAACATGGGATCGCGGCCGTTGGAACCGCGGCTACGCCCGAGGCAGCGCGCCAGGGAACGGTGCTGGACCGCAATGGCGTTCGATTTGGTTTTCTAGCGTATACCTACGACCAGTGCAACGGAAACCATCTTGACCTGGACGACCGCATCGCAATGATGGAACCTGGCCAATTGGTGGGCGACGTGAAGAGCATGCTGGAGCGCGCCGATGTCGTGATCGTTTCGATGCACGCCGGGGTCGAGTATCAGCGCCGTCCCAACATCCAGCAGCAGGAGTTTGCGCGCGCCGCTATCGATGCCGGCGCGGGTGTAGTGGTGGGGCATCATCCCCACGTCACGCAACCGGTGGAAAGCTATGGCAAAGGCGTGATCTTCTACTCGCTGGGGAACCTGGTTTTCGATCAGTTCCAGCAGCAGGAGACCCAGCGTGGGTGGATCGGCGACGTTCGGTTCACCGGAAAGCGGATGGCCGAATACAACGTAATTCCAGTGGACATTGTGCGGACGGCGCCGCGGGCGGCGTTGACTCCTTGATTCCTTGGCTCCAGACATGACTGCCCTGGTGCTCGGAGCCGGAGGAATGTTTGGAGCCTATCAGGCCGGGGCCTGGAAAGTGTTGGCTGAGATTTTTCGACCGGACCTGATCGTCGGCGCGTCCATCGGCGCGGTGAACGGCTGGGCGATTGCCGGCGGGTGCGAGCCGGACGAGTTAATCCGCCGCTGGCTGAACCTGGAAGAGGCCGCACATTACCGTTGGAAGATCCCTTCGGGAATTTTCGGAGGCGTGCTCGACTCGCGGCCCCTGCAGCGTGCCATTCGCCATATTTACGAATCCTATCCACCTCGTGCCGATCCTGCATCGCGCGTCGAATTTGCAATGGTGGTGACGGATCTGGTCAGGCTACGGCCGCGAATTGTGAGGGGCCGCGATGTTACCTGGCAGCACCTGGTGGCGACGACGGCAATCGTCGGAATCTTTGATCAGATGCGGCTGGGCGGCCGGCTGACTTCGGACGGTGGTTTACTGTCGGCAGTCCCGTTGTGGGCCGCGGCGGAGCTTGGTGCGCGAAAGGCCGTCGTCATCGACGTCCTGCCGGAGCCGCCTGGTATAGTGGCTAAGACTTTTGTGGGTGCAATGCGGAGGCTATCGCCATTTCGAGCCATCGTGCCGCCGGGGATAGAAGTGATTCGGATCGCGCCGGCCGCGCTTCTGGGGCGTCCGCTCGAGTCGCTGTATTGGAGTCATCGGAACGCAGCCCAATGGATTTTGCAGGGGCAAGAGGACGCCTCCCGGATAGAACATTCCATTGTGAATTGTTTTGAGCGAGAATAGATCCTGAGATGCCGGCATACCAGATTCATCTTTTGAAAGACAGTCAGCGACAGCAGTTCCGATGGGCGCCCCACACTTCGGGCGTCACGATCGCCAAACCGCGGGATTACGAAAAAGGACGCGTAGTCGAAGCAGCCAGCCCGTATGCAGTCTGGCTTGCTTCGCGTGGAACTGAAGAGGAGCTGCACGTTGGGGATCTGCTAGAACTCGAGAGCGGCGAACTTCGCATCTTAAAATACATCGGATTCGAAGAGGCGCGCTGGTACGTACCAGAACCGGTTCCATCGCCCGCCCCAGCGCCGCTGGAGGTAACATAGAAATTAACTATATGTATAAAGATCCCGCTATGTGGGATCGGGTCAATTCCTTCGCTCTCGTAAGTTATATTCCCGAGCCTCTGGCAGGCTTTCTGGATCGAATGCGGCAGGAACTGGTGCCGGACTGCTTTTTGCGCGCGCACGTGACGATTCTCCCGCCGCGGCCCATCTCGTCGTCGCCCGGCGCGGCGTGGGATCTGGTTCGATGGTTCGCACCCCAGTTTGCGCCGTTCGAAGTGGATTTGACCAGCGTGGAGGTCTTCCCGGTCTCGGATGTGATTTTCGTCAACATCGCGGCCGGATCCGAGCAGTTAACAAAAATGCATGAGGCCATGAACGCGGATGGATTGCGATTCCCGGAACCTTTCTCCTACCACCCGCATGTAACGCTGGCACAGAACCTTCAACCCGATCAAGTGGACGAGCTTACTCGCGTGGCGCGAGCCCGATGGGCCGAATGCTCGTATCCCAAAAGGTTCCGCGTGGACCAGGCGGTATTTGTGCAGAACACGCGCGACTGCGGTTGGATCGATTTGGGCGAGTGCCGGCTGGGGCACGACGACGCGAAGCTGGTGCGGGGGTTGACGGACCTGCTGGTTCTCTGAGCTGGTTCTCTGAGCTGGTTTCTCTGAGAAAGCTACTGAACCGGAAGAACGCTGGTGTTCGCAGCCAGGCCGGCTTGGAAGATCTCCAGTTTTCGATTGCCACTCTGCGCGTCGGCCGGCACTTGAAAGTTGATCTGGTAAAGACCGATGAATCCCGGCGTCAATCCCGCGAACAGAACAGGCGCCGTCTCACCATCGATCGCTACCGAGGCCGTGGTGTTGACTGCGGCTAAGGGCGACGATGGAGCCTGCGCACCAGTGCCGACCGGCGTGTCGGTTAACCCCATGCCGGCCAGATACGCTACCAGATATTCTCCGGGCTTGGCGGGCGCGTCTTCCGTCACCAGACTGAAGTCGGCATGCTGGGCGATCACTTGCCCGTTAGACAGCCGCGCGATGCCAGGCGTGACTGGAGCGATGTTGATCGTATCCGGCATCGTGTAAGCGTTGTTCGCGACCACCAGCACCTGGTATTGCTGGCCCGGTACGAGGTTCACCGGAATCTGGGCGTTGATCTGGCCGCTGCTGACATAATAGAGCGGCGCCAATTCGCCTCCGATGAGAACGCTGGTTCCATTCAGCACGGAGGGCAGTGGGATGCCCGTGCTGCTGGTGGTGGAGGCCATAGCCGAGCCGAAAACTTGCACGATTGTGCCCGGCGCCAACGGCGTGCCTGGTTGCGGATAAAGGTTGTGAAGTATGCCGTTGTGGGCCAACACAGGAGCCACAGTGTCGCTCACCGCGCCGAGAATCTGCGCCGAGGCGGTTTGCAGCCCGGACGCTGTCGCCTGAGTTGTCACGGTGAGCTGGGTCGCGGCATGCGATGGAGTCCAGGTGGCCGAATAGGCTGCTGAAGACGCGTTGCTCAAGTTCAGCGACAGCGGTGGATCGCCATTCGAGAACTGGGCGACCACTCGTCCGCTCGAAACCGAATTGCCGCAATCATCGGCGAGCTGGACTGCTACCGTGCGGGGCCAAGCGGCCGGAGTTGAGAAATTGCCCGCCAGACTGGTTGGGGTCACTACTAAATTTGCGGGCGTGCAGTTTGCTTGAGGGGTATCCGCGAGAGCGGCGATCATGCCCGCTTGGGGAGCCGATCCGGGGATGATGAAAGTTACGTTGACCGTCCGGACCTCCAGGTTGCTGATTGAAATGTGGACTCGTCCCCGGTAAATTCCTGGTAGGAGATTTGCACCATTCACGGAGACGGCCAGCTGCGCGGGCGCCGTTGTCGAGATTGTGCCGGTTGCGGGCGTGGCCGAAAGCCAACCGGCGCCATTGTCGGTAGATACGGCGACCTGATATGGCGCCGTTTGATCGGTACTACTATAGACCGACACGTTTTGAATGCCAGACGACCTAAATACGAGGCCGCTCGGAAAAGTGTTGGGCACGGGAGCGCTGGCAGCGTCTACTATGTTCAACACGACCACGAAATCCTGTGGCGAATTGAACACGTCCGGCGAACTGACCCGGACCAACGCGTAGTAAGCGCCTTTTTGCAGACCCGCGCTCGTAGTGGTGAATTGCACGGTTCCAGGGGGCGGGTCATTCAGAATCTGCAGCCAACCATCGCCGCCGATCTGCTGCGTTGTGAAGTTGATTGTACTGCCGCTTGAACTTGATACGCCGAAGCTCTGAGGCGTTGGCCCGGACACGCCGTTGCCTTGGCGAGCGCGCAGCAAAATGCCGGTGTCGCTCAAGATCAACTTAGGCTTGGACGAGACCAGCAAGCTGACCGGAATCCTGGCGGTCCCGTTGGCCGAGTCGATTTCGATGTTCCCCGCATAAGCGCCCGGCGCTAGTTGCTGAACATTCACCGTCGCTGTCAGGATCGCATCCGCGCTCGGATTCACTGTTCCGGACCCGGGACTCACGCTCATCCGCAGCACATCAGTCGAAACGGTGAAGGCCAAGCTGCCGGGTCCACTGTCGCGGATATAAATGTTCTGGCTCAGTGACGCGAGGGTCCCGTCGCTGAAGAAATCGAGGGCCTGTGGTGACGCCTGCAAAATTGCCGGCGCGCCGGTGACGGTCAGGCCAACTTTAATGGATAGCGCGGCCCGATTGGGTGCGCTGACGGTGATCGACCCCGAGTAGCTTCCAATGGAAAGTCCGGTTTGATCCACGCTGACGTCGATGCGCCCCGGCGTTGTGCCGCTGGCTGTGGCGATGATCCAGGGCGCGTCAACGGAAGCGGAGAAGGGAACTGAGTCGTGGGTAGTCGAAATGACCGAGACTGTTTGGACTGGAGGCACGGCGGCGCCGCGAACACCTGTGAATGAGAGGCCGCCCGCCGACACAAGCAAGTCTGGGGCGAATGGCCGCACCAACACTTCATATCCAGCGCTGGCGGTTGCGCCGGTCGAGTCGGTGACTTGCACCGTGAAGACGAAATCGCCAGGAGCGCTGGGAGTTCCGCTCAACACCCCGGTTGAATCGAAGGTCATGCCGGGCGGTAGCGGGCCAGAGACGCTCCACACCAAGGGCCGCGCTGCGTCGACCGATTGAAACGCGACTGAATAGGCGACGCTTACTTCCGCCGCAGCTAGCGGCGAAAGCGTCAGGATATGCTGCGTTACCGGCGTCACACTCAGACTCAGCGCCTGGAAAGCGACCTTGCCGCTGGAATCAGTGACCTGCGCGGTCACGGTATCATTGCCCGCCGTGGTTGGCGTTCCGCTCAACAGGCCGCCCGAGCTTAACGTGAGACCGGCAGGGATTCCGGAGCCCGACCAGCGATAAGGCGGCGAGCCACCGGTCGCGCTGCACGTTGCTTGATAATAGTTGCCCACACCCGCACTCGCAAGAGGCGATGGAGTAGTTATGGTGAGTCCGCCGTTCGACGAAAGCACTGTCAGCGCAAAAGACGCACTGCTTGTATGATTGGTCGCATCGGTCGCGACCACTGCCAGCGTGGAACCGCCAGCCGAGCCGAGAGGTGGAGTTCCGCTAAGAGCACCCGCTGCCGACATGATCGCCCATCCAGGCATCCCGCTTGCCGAGAACGAGTATGGGGCCGTGCCGCCGGAAGCGTTGAATGTCGCTGAGAGTGCCTGGCCCTCAGTGGCTTGGAGGGAAGAAGTAGTTGTGATAGACAGCGCTGGATCGATTGATAAGCTGAACGCGCTACTCGTCTTATTTCCCGCGGCATCAGCTAACGTCACTGAGAAATTGTAAGATCCGGCCGAGCTTCCTACTGGAGGCGTACCGCTCAACTGTCCCGCGCCGGAGAGATTTAAGAAGGGGGGAAGCCCTGTCGCCGTCCAGGTGTAAGGACTGACGCCGCCTCTGGCTTGAAAAGCCAAGCTAATCGGAGTGCCTTCCTTCGCCCGCTGCAACGGCGAGCCGGTGGTGATGACCGGCGGACCGGGATTCACCTGCAGCGTAAACGAAACGCCGGTAAATCGCGACCCGCTGTCTCCAACGGTGATCGTGAAGTTGTAGCTTCCAGCCGAACCTAGTCCTAGAGGTGGCGTGCCCGAGAGTTGTCCCGCAGAAGTTAGAGACAACCACAGTGGAAGCCCGGAAGCGGACCAGGAGTACGGCGGCGTCCCTCCGGTAGCGGTTAACGTCGCTCCATAAGCAGTGCCTTCGGTGGCAGCGGCTAAGGAGGGATTGCGGATGACCAGTGGTGGAGGATCGACCAGCAGCTGGAATGGAACTGTGGAGACCAGGCCGGCCGAATCAGCCGCCCGGATCGTGAATGCGTAGGAGCCCTGAGAATTGAGCGCCGGCGTTCCACCGATGGCGCCATTGGCCGGATTCAGCAAGAGTCCGGACGGCAATGCGCCCGAGGCGACGGACCAGCTATACGGCGGCACGCCGCCCGTTGCTGCCAGCGTGGTCGAATAAGATAGACCCACGATGCCACCCGGCAGCACTGCCGACGTGATAGTCAGAGGCGGCACGACGGGCAGGGCATAATTCTGGGATGCGGAGAACGGCGTCCCGGAAAATCCATCCTGATCGGTTACTGAAGCCGTAAATGCCGATGTTCCCGGCAGAGCCGGCGTTCCGCTGATGGTTTGTCCGCTGAACGAGAGGCCCGGTGGAAGTGATCCCGAGGTGAGCGCGAAGCTGCGGCTGATGCCGCTGCCTCCGGTGGCTTGCAACATGTGTGAATAGGGCACGCCGACTACGCCCAGCGGCAGCGGCGATGGAGTAGAGAACAAAAGCTTCGCATACTGCGTGATGGAGTAGCTGATCACCAGCACCGGCGACACTTGATTGTAGGTAAACGTCACGTTCCCGGTGCGGGTGAGCGGAGTGGAATTTGGAGCCACTGTGATGTTTATGTTGTCAAAGCCGTCGCCGTTGAGAATTCCGGTGATACTAATCCATGGAACGGTGGTACCCGGTGTCAGCGGACCACAGGGATTGCTCACGCCCAGGACGTCGGATCCGCCAGAATCTTCAAACGTATGGCCTTGTGAAGATGGATTCGCGGTAGTGCCGCACAAGCCAATGAACAACGTGGTTTGTGCTGGCATCGATTGAGGGAAATTTGCATCGGTGACTTGGACGAGGAAATTATCACCAGGTCCGGTAGGCGTTCCACTGATCACACCCGATGGACTTACAGAAAGGCCTGGCGGAAGCCCGCCTCCAAGATAGCTCCACGTGTAAGGTGGGGCGCCACCGGTGGCGTTCAATTGCGCATTGTAGGGCAGGTTCAGCTGTCCAAAAGGTAACTGCGTGGTTGTGATGGTAAGCGGCTGAGTCTGACAGATAGCCGCGGTGGCCAGCAGCGTAAGCCACGCTACAAACCCTAAGTTGAAATGCTTATACTCCAACATCCTTCTTTCGGATGTTCGAGCCCAATACTTCAGTTGTTTAGGAATGCACGGCTGAAAAGGCCGGCTCGTCTTGCCGAACGGGCCCGGCGTCGATCACCAGGCGGGCGATTCGCTCGCGATGATACGTCGCGTCGCCGAAAGCGACTTCAGACGCCTTGGCGCGGCGGTAGAACAGATGCGCGTCGTTTTCCCATGTAAATCCCATACCGCCGTGGACCTGAATCGCGCGGTTGCCCACTTCGCGATAGGCATCACTGGCATAGGCTTTGGCGACTGACACGGCTAGGCCCGCTTCGGGTACACCCTCTTGGATCGCCCAAGCGGCGAAGTAGGCGGCCGAGCGGGAACTCTCTGTATACACGAGCATGTCGGCGCAGAGGTGCTGAACGGCCTGGAACTGGCCGATCGGCCGGCCGAACTGCTTGCGGGTTTTCGCATACTCGACCGTCATTTCGAGCAGCCGCTGCATGCCGCCGGTCATCTCCGCCACCAATCCCACAGTTGCGACGTCCAGCATATGATCGAGAGCGGCTCGCGCCGGCTTGCCTTCGGCCAGCAGGCTTTCACGGGGCAGGGAAACGCCATCCAGCGCGACCTCGTACAGCTTGCGCGTGGAGTCCATGGCGGGAAGATCGGTAATGCCGAGGCCGCGAGCTTTTGCTGGAATAAGGAAGAGCGCGAGTTCGCCGTTCAGGCGCGCGGCGCAGATCAGGAAGTCGGCGGCCGCGGCGTCCCAGACAAACAATTTGCGGCCGTCGAGTGTGTAGTTTCCGGCCGACGATGTGGCCTTCAGTTGGATGGAGTCGGGCGACCACGACGCCGAGTCTTCGAGCAAGGCTACGGTAGCTTTCGCTTCGCCGCTCGCGATGGCGCTGAGATACTTCAGTTTCTCGGGGCTATTCGAAGTGCCCGCCAGCAGCGGACCGGCCATCAGGACGGTACTGAAGAATGGACCGGGCAGCAGCGTTCGGCCCATTTCTTCGAGACTGGCCGCCATCTCCACCATGCCCATTCCAAATCCGCCGTACTCTTCCGGAAGGAGCATCCCGTTCCAGCCTTGCTCGGCGATCTTGCGCCACAGAAGCGGATCGAAAGCAGTCGCGGTCTCCATGAGTTTCCGGACTTCTGTCATCGGACATTCGGCGGCCAGGAATTTTCGAACGGTGTTCTTCAGAGTCTGCTGAGTTTCTGTCAATGCGAATTGCACGATAGTTTCCTTCTTAGTAGCTCTTAGGAAGGCCGAGGACGAAGTGGCCCACGATGTTGCGCTGGATCTCCGAGGTGCCGGCTTCGATGGTGTTTCCGCGCGCGCGGAGGAACGAATAGGCCCAGGCGCCGTCGTCGATGGCATGGCCGTCGCCCTTAGTTAACTGAACGTAGGGGCCGAGCATTTCGGCGGCTACCTGTTGGAAGCGCTGGTTCAGCTCAGTCCAGAAGATTTTTTGGATAGAGCCCTCGGGGCCGGGCACGCCGTTCTGGTTGATGCGCGTGATGGCTCGCATCTGATTTAGCCGCATGATTTCGATGTCAACAAAACTTTGCGCGAGTTTTTGCCGCATGACGGGATCGGCCGCGGCGGGCTGCCCATTGCGCTGGACCGTGTGCGACAGTTCCACTAACCGATCGAACTGGCGCTTGAAGGTGATCTGCATGCCGGCGCCGAGCGTGGCGCGCTCGTGCATCAGCGTTCCGATGGCCACGTTCCAGCCGTCGCCGACCTTGCCCAGCACGTTTTCGGCGGGGACGCGGACGTCGCGGAAAAATAGCTCGCAGAACTCGCTCTCGCCGGTCATCTGGCGCAGCGGGCGCACTTCGACGCCCGGCGATTTCATGTTCACGAGGATGTAGGTGAGTCCGTGGTGCTTGGTGGAGGCGGGATCGGAGCGGGTGAGGAGGGCGCACCAGTCGGCCGCCCAGCCGTAACTGGTCCAGACCTTTTGCCCGTTGATGACGTAATGATCGCCGTCGAGGCGCGCTTCGGTGCGGACGTTGGCGAGATCGGAGCCGGCGTTGGGTTCGGAGAATCCTTGGCACCAGATCTCTTCGGCGTTGAGGATGTTCGGCAGGTAGCGCTTCTTTTGAGCGCCGGTACCGAACGCGATGACGGTTGGCCCGATGAGAATCAGGCCCAGCACATTGGCCAGCGGGGGCGCACCGGCTCGCGCCATTTCTTCGGTGAAGATGACCTGCTCCATCAGGGACGCGCCACGTCCGCCATATTCTTTGGGCCAGGCGATGCCCGCCCAGCCGGCATGGTAGACCTTCTTTTGCCAGTCGCGGAGGAATTCGAAACGCGCGAGCATTTCGTCTTCAGTGCGATGTTTTTCCCAGTCGGGAGGGACGTTGGCTTGGAGCCAGGCGCGGAGCTCGTCGCGGAACTTGAGTTCCGGCGGGGAGAGGTTGAAATCCATGTTTTACACAGGATATCAGGTGAGAGTGGGGGACGTCGGCGGCGCTGGCTAATATTCAAACTGCGCCATCAATTGCACCTGGCGTGGGTTCTGAGCTTCGATGAGTCCTCCGAAGGTCGCGGTGTAATAGGGACTGACGCGCAAGCGGTTGGTATGGTTCAACAGGTTGAAAGCTTCCACCCCGAACTGCAGTAGTGCGCGCTCGTGCTTCACTTTGATAGTTTTCATCACTCGCGCATCCAGTGAAACGGTTCTTGGCATCCAAGCCGCATTGCGCGGGAAACCCGGAGGTCGCGCCGAGATCGGGTAAGCCCCGGTGCGGAAAGCATCGGTAGTGAGTAGTGTGTTCAGTGGCCGGCCGCTGCCCCACGTGAACACGGGCGCGAGCGTGGTGTTTTTAAACCAACCACTCTCGAACAGGTCGAACACACCGCTGAAACTGACACGCTGCGGCTGGTGCTGGCGTGAGAGCGCCCAATCTAGCCGAGTGTTGCGGGGATCGAGTGGCTGCTCGCCGTAATCGGAAGCATCGTCGTGTGTGACGCTGTAGTTGTAGCTGGCCAAATATGCGACCTCTTTGCTAAAACGCCGGTTGACCGTTAGCGAGACGCCCTGGTAAGTCGAACTGGCGCTCTGTTCCAGCCAGTAGCCGTTCGGATAATTGCTGCGGATTCGCGGCAGATGCAGGCCGTGGACATCACTGTATTCGACGGTGGCAGTTGTATCCTTGTCGATACGCCGCTCCGCGCCCAAGACCACCTTGCGGCTGTAGGTGCTCGGGAAGGCGCCGGTCGGCGTGTAGGTCTGAACCGGGCGGGCCGCGAGAGGCCGAAGCAACGTGCCGCCAAGAGCTAACGTGAAGGCGAGTTGTGCATCTGACCCGGTCAGATATTGTTCAAATCCTTGCCGCCCATCTTTTTGAAAGCCATAGTTTAGAAATTCCAATGGGTAGCGATCGTAGAACAACCCGGCGCCAGCGCGGAATACCCAACCCGAGCGGCCACCGGGCTGCCAAGCGACCCCGAGGCGTGGCGCCAGATTGCGATCGCTGACGGGAAATTGACGTGGCAGCGACTGACGGTCGTACCGCACGCCAACTGTCATGCTCAAGCCCGGCGCCACTTGCCAGCGGTCCTGCGCCCAGAAGCCGAGCGGGATGGTGTTGATGCTGGTGTGTGGATCGCCGAACGCCTGGAGCAAGACGTCGGGCCGGGCCAGGACAAAGTCGGCCAGAGTGGGAAAGACGTAAACGCCGTTATATCGAGTGGCGAGGCGACCATCGAAGAGAACGCCGTGCGCGCTGGCGCCGAAGCTGAACAAGTGGCGGCCGCGTGCGATCTGCAGGCTTTCGACGATTTCAGCGTGCCGCTCAGTGCGCGCCTGATCGAGCGACGCGGACTGCCCTAGCGTCAAGACGCCTGGGATGTCGTACTCCGGGCCGGTGCTGTTGGGCGTGATCCCGGCAGCGCGCTGGCCGTATTGCACGCGCACGTCATTCACCACGTTGGGGCCAAATCCCGCCGACCAGCCGGCCACCAGCGAATGGTCGATCAGCCGACTGCTGCCGCGCGCCGAACGGTCCAAGAAATTGTCACCGGACTGTACGTCCTGGCGGACACGTCCGCGAGAGAAAGCATAGCGGGCCGTCAAACTTTGGGCGGGCGATATGTAGTGCGTCGCCTTGAATGAAAACTCAGTATCGGTTTCGCCGGAATCGAAAAGGCCTCGAGTGACCGACGACACCGTTGACCGCGCAAACGAAGGGCTCTGCAATGCCGAGTTAATGATCGGCGCGCTGCGCGGGACATCGGACCACTCCTGGACGGATTCCCAAGTCTGCTCAACAGAGGTGAAGAAGAAGGTCTTGTCCCGCCGAATGGGGCCGCCCGCGCTGGTTCCTGGCTGCCAATGGCGCACATACGGCCGCCCCGCCACCTCGGCTTCCGGGCTGCGCGCATTCAGATATTGGTTCTGATGGAACAGCGTAAAATCGCCGTGCCACTCATTCTGGCCGGTGTGGGTCACCATGTTGACGAGGCCGCCAGCCGCACCACCGAACTCGGCGTCCACTGAGGTGCCGGCGACACGAAACTCCTGGACCATTTCCAGGCCGACTGCCACACGATTGCCTCCAGTGGTCTCGTCGCGGTTATCCACGCCATCGATGGAGATGCTGTTGTTACGGCCGCGCATTCCGTTGAATACCAGGCCGCTGTCGTTGGCGCTGTTGCGGATGCCCGCGGCGGACCTGCTGGTGTTCGCTCCCTGCGATGCCGCGACACCTGGCGCGACCAAGACAAAGTTCAAGTAGTTGCGATTTTGCGCGGGCGCTTCTTCGATGCGGTCGCCACCGAACGTTACGTTCTCGGTAATGGCCGAGGTCTGGAGAGCGTCGGCCTGCTCTTGCACATCCAGCTTCTGTGTCAGGGTCGCAAGGTTCATTACGACGCGCTGCGTCACGGTCTGACCGACCGAGATAACCAGAGGTTCAACGGTGACAGGATTAAAGCTCTCATGCTCAACACGGAGGGAATAGTTGCCGATCGGCAGACTGGTGATGTTGAAGCGGCCGTCCTCTTGGGATTGCAAGTTCCGGACGGCGCCGGAAGACATTGATCGTAAGACCAAATTGGCGCCGGGCAGCGCCGATCCGGTCGCATCAACGACGGTGCCTTGCACATTTCCCGTGGTGGAGGATTGACCCCACAGTAACGCGCTAAGTAGAACAACAAAAACGCATCGCGTCAACACTTTAGTCTAGCACTCGCTCTTGGAACTGCGGTCGTGATCGTGGTGAACAGTCGACGCGGTTGGGCATAAGAACCTCAACAACGATTTAGCGCAGCACCGACGGCTTGATACAACTATAGAGATGATCACACTCGACGGCTCGCGTCTTACATTCGACGAAGTGCGCCGCGTGTCCACAGCCGATGAGCGGGTCGAGATTGCCGCCGGGGCTATCGCGGCGATGCAACGGTCGCGTGCGGTGGTCGAGAGGCTGGCGGCCGGGGACGCGCCGGTGTATGCGGTGAATACCGGTGTCGGACTGCTGGCCGATGTCCGTGTACCACCGGAGCAACTGGAACAGCTACAGCGCAACGTAGTCCGCTCGCACGCTTGCGGGGTCGGGGAGCCACTGGCGCGTGAAGAAGTCCGGGCGATGATGCTAATTCGCGCGAACGTTCTCGCTAAAGGCTTCTCCGGGATTCGGCCTTTAGTAGCCGAGCGGTTGTGCGAGTTGTTGAATCACGGCGTCACGCCTGTTGTTCCGTCGCAAGGAAGCGTAGGAGCAAGTGGTGACCTCGCGCCATTGGCGCACATCGCACTGGTGCTAATGGGCGAAGGCGAAGCTGAATTTCAGGGAACGCGTGGCGCGGGCGGGGAAGCGCTGCGGCGCGCCGGAATCGAACCTGTCGTCCTGGCATCGAAGGAAGGCATATCGCTGGTGAACGGAACGCAGGCGATGCTGGCGGTTGGCGGACTGCAGTTGCTCGACTCCGAAACACTGGCCGATTCGGCCGATCTCATTTGCGCCATGACGGTGGACGGCCTACGGGGCACGCCGCGCGCATTCGATCCACGGCTGCACGAGACTCGGCCGTTTAACGGCCAGATGCAGAGCGCGGCTAATCTGGCACGCTACTTAGAAGGCAGTGAGATCCGCGAATCGCACGTGACATGTAGACGCGTGCAGGACGCCTATTCCTTGCGATGCGCTCCGCAGGTGCATGGAGCCGTCCGTGACGTCCTCGCCGAGGCGCGGCGGATACTGGCAATCGAGCTGAACGCGGTCACGGATAATCCACTGGTGATCGACGACGAAATAATTTCGGGCGGCAATTTCCACGGCGAACCGCTGGCGCTGCAACTGGACGCCATGGCGATTGCGTTGACAGTACTGGCGGGTATTTCCGAGCGCCGGGTGGATCGGCTGGTGAATCCGGCGCTGAACGAGGAGCTTCCTCCGTTTCTGACCAATCACGCCGGTCTCGAATCTGGATTCATGATGCTGCAGGTGACCGCGGCGGCGCTGGTGGCGGAGAACCGTGTGCTGGCTAATCCCGCGTCTACAGGGTCGATTACGACCAGCGGCAACAAAGAGGATTTCGTCAGCATGGGGATGACCTCGGCGATGAAGCTGAAGCAAGTGGTGCGGAACACGCGGCAGGTGCTGGCGATCGAGCTGCTCACGGCAGCACGCGCTTTGGATTGCCTTAGGCCGTTGCGATCGAGCGGGGTGATCGAGCGGGTGCGGGCGGAATTGGCGAAAGTAAGCGCGCCGTGGACCGGCGATCGGGCGTTGGCGAGCGATATCGAGAGAGCAGGGGAATGGATCGCGGGGCGCGCGATGGCGGGGATTTAGTCGGCGATGTACACGTTGAAGTTGGTCACGGCCTGGTAGCCCATTCGCTTATAAAGCGAGAGTCCCGATTGGGTGGCCTGCAGGACGGTGTGCTCGATCCCGGCGGTTTGGCCAGCCTGCTCGACAATTTTCCGCATGATGGCTTCCGCATAGCCCAGCCGCCGGTGTTCGGGCATGGTCGCGACTGAATATAGACCGATCACATCGCCGGTAATGATCGCGGCGGCAGTGGTAACGGGCCGCTGGTTGACGAAACCGACATAGCCTTTCAATTCGCCCATCCAGGCACGCTCGGCGCCGTAGATCGCCACGCACACCGAATAAGGAATATCGAAAGCGACCGACATGATGTGGGCGAAAGCACCACGCGTGCGCTCGTTGGTCACCGCTTCTATATCGAGCGGCGGCATTCCGCGGCGCGGCGGCGAAAGACGCTCGGCGTACATGCCGGGCGCGTCGGTCAAGGCACGTAGTCCATGACGACCAAAGATTCGGCTGGCTTCGCGGCGCAGAGGTTGGCCGAGAAAAGCATCGCAGACCCAGCAGGTCCAGCGCACGTTTCGGGAATCGAACTGCTTGGAGGAAACTTCGATGACGCGATCGAGAGCGCGCGCGTCGGAATCGATCGGCTCGGCCACCAGCGCGGCGTTGAAAGCGGCGTAGTTCAACCCGCAAAAGATCAAGGAAACGCCCGGTATGTCGCGGATTTCACCGGTGTTCCGCGCTTGCCCAAAAAATCGCAAAGCCCTAAGCAAGTTTTGAGCAACCGCGAGACTCCGGGGCTCCAGCATTTAGCGATTAGACCAGAAAAGCATCTCTATTGTGGGTGTGTCCGGCTGCCGCGGTCGGCCACGATGATGACTTGCATGTCGCGGGCCAGCCGTACAACCTCTTGGACGACGCTCCTTCCGAACGGTTTTAGTTTCGGATTTTGCGTGGGCCTGGCGACGAACAGGTGCGTGACACCGTTCAAGCGCGCGAACTCCACCAGAGTGCCGGCGACATCGTGACCCTGTAACACGCGCGCTTCGATATGCAAGTTGCGCGCGAAGTTGAGGTGACGCTCCAAGGCTTCGCGCTCCAGCAGAGCCAAGTCTTTCAGATCGCTATCGCGGCCGACCGCCACGGCGAAACAATCGGCATGCAGATAGTCGGCGACGCGCTTGCCCCGGCGTATGAGCATGGCGCTGGATGGATCGGCTGTCACCAGGATCAGAATGCGGTCGGCGCCTCGCGGACTCTCGCCTGATTCGTTGCCGTTAGGAGCGATCTCCTGAAATCCAGGCGAGTCATAATCGACCTGGCGGATCTCGACTTCGTACGCGGTTTGGCGGAGCGCCAATTCGCGCAAAGCCACCAGCGTCGACTCCTGGAAGAAGTGCTCCAGGGCCTTCTGCGCCTTATCCGCTGGGTAGACGACGCCGCGCGCCAGGCGGTTGAGCAGCGCCCGAGGCGTGAGGTCAACCATCACGACCTGATCGGCACGCTGCATAACCCAGTCGGGAATGGTTTCGCGGACGCGGACTCCGGTAATGTGCCATACCTGGTCGTTGAGGCTTTCGAGGTGCTGGATGTTCATGGTGGTGAGAACATCGATACCGGCGTCGATCAACACTTCGACGTCTTGCCAGCGCTTGGTTCTTTCGGACCCCGGTACGTTAGTGTGCGGAAATTCATCGACTACGCAGACCTGCGGCTGGCGGTGCTGAATGGCGCCGGTGTCCATCTCTTCGAAGATGGTGCCGCGATAATTGATCTTGCGGCGCGGTATGATCTCCAGGCCTTCGGTTTTGGCGATGGTATCGAGGCGGCCGTGCGGCTCGAAGTAGCCAATGACCACGTCCTGGCCTCGGCGCTTCAGCTCCTGGGCCTCTTCCAGCATCTGATAAGTCTTGCCCACACCAGCGGCATAGCCCAGATATATTTTCAGCTTGCCTGGGGGCGGGCGATCGGCCATAGGTTAATGGGGAAAAATGCGGACGTCGATGTCATTGGAGCCGCGGATCAACCGGTCCAATGGCGTTCCGGTGAGCCGCTCCCACCATCCCTCGCGCGTACTGTGTCCGACGAAGATCTGCGTGATGCCGCGTTCCCGCGCGAACTTGAGGATAGTTTCGATGGGGTCTTCGCCATCCAAGATCTCGATGTGCGCGTTCGCGGCCCGGGCAATTGCGAGATTGCGATCGAGCGCGGCCTGATCGTCCGCCGAAAGCTCGGGCTGGCCGACATAGGCGACGGTTAGATCGCCATGGAAACGCTCCGCATTGCGCCTCCCGCTGTCGATCATGGGCCCGGCATTGGCTCGCGGAGTGATGCACACTAGTATGCGTTCCTGAGTGCCGAAGGTGGACGCGATTCCGTTGCGCTGGAGATACGCTTCGAGTTGACGATCCACAACGTCGGCCGCGAGTAAGAGCGCAATCTCGCGAAGCTCGGATAGCTTTTGCGCCCGGCTGGCCTGGCCTGGATCATTGTCGTCGCCCGCGCGGATGATACACATCTCAGGAGGCGCATCCACCATAACGATCTCGTCGGCCGCGTTCAAGAAGCTGCGGGGAACGGTTTGCGTCACTTTCTTTCCCGTGACCTTCTCCACTCGCTCGCGCAACTCATCGATGTATTGAATATTGATCGACGTGATGACCGAGATGCCGGCTTTGAGAAGCTGTTCTACGTCTTGCCAGCGGCTGGGGTTCGCCGCGCCGGGCGGGTTGTCGTAGGCTAGCCCGTCGACCAGGCAAACTTCGGGATGGCGCTTCAGAATAGCGGGCACATCCATGACAGGGACTCCGTCGACGGTCTGGAGTGGAATCACGGGAAGCTTAGCCAGCAGCGCCTCGACTTCATGCGCGGTCTTGGGTTGTAACGCTCCGACGACAACATCCTGACCGCGCTCGTGCCGCCGGCGACCCTCATCCAGCATCCGAAAGGACTTCCCAACGCCCGAGGCATAGCCAAGGAATACCTTGAGCCGGCCGGTTCGCGCGTAGGCCTCCTCGGCCTGCACCTGTTGGAGCAGTTCTTCGGGCGTGCGGCGTCGCGTGATTGCCGGCATTGTCTTCCGTTCTTATTATCGATGAAGGAGCCGGCTTGACGCGAGAGTATGGAAGCCTCAACGTCAAAGTTCAAGCTTGCCCACAAACTCCATTTCACTCAGATCGAAATCTTGGGCGAGAACAATCCGGCCGATCTGGGCCTCGAATCGGATTTGCCGGTCCTTCCTGGAGATTTCCGCGGACAAAGGAAACACGTAGACTACGACCACGCTGTTTTCCCTAAGGAACACCTCAGCCGCGATCGGCCTGACGTCCTTTTTCCCCTCGCGCTTCAGGGCGGCCAGGCTCTTCAGAGGTTCGCCCAATTTAGTGGGATCGCCCTTGAAATCACCGCCGGGAACGCCGTAGACGGCAATGCTATAGCCATCGCCCTGCAACGTGGGAGGTTCGACCTCATGCGATTTCAATTCCGCAAGCCGAATCGGGAGAGCGCTCTCCCAACGCAGTTTCAGCGTGATGGGCTGGGGGCGCGAACGCGGGCTGCGGTCGTCGCCTCCGGGTCCAGAGAAGACATTCGGTGAAATCTTTGGCCCGCTGCCCTTCGGATCCACACCTACGTTGCCGACAGTGCGGGGCTGTCCCATTTGTCCGGCTTCCCTGAGTTGGTCCTCGGTCAGACGCCGCGTGATAACGGCGCCGATCTGCCTGGCCCAGGGTGAGTTGTCGAGGACCTGCTTGGCGTCGGCATCGGTCCACTGGTCAGCGGGCTTGGTCTTCCAAACTGGATCCGCGCCGATGAGGTGCGCCGCGGCTAATACCAGACAGAGCGATTGAACCAGGAAATTGCGCATGCTCAGACCACTGCTAGAACTTCACCATCAATCCAAATGATAGCTTCGCTTCGCTGCGGCGAAGGTCCGGGAACCAGACACTGCCGGGTCCGCCTCCGCACGCTACTTGCGCCGCCGCCAAGTTCGCGGTTCCAGCCGTTGCGCCCGACGAGCAGGTGTAGTACTGAGGAAACCCGTTATTTCCGCCCGGAGGTGTGACCCCACCGCGCCCGGCGAAATACGGAACATCGGAATGACGATATCCAGCTTCCGCCCACCAGGTAATGTACTGTCTGGGCATGTACTGCAGTGTGACCGTACTATCCCACATGTGAGCCCGCTGGCCGGGGTTTTCCGTGAAATATGGTGTACCGGATGCAGCCCAGGCTCCATCGATCGGCGGCAGCAGCGTCAAGTAGCGGCCCCAGTTGCTCATCTGTCCGCCGCCGAGCGTAAGGCCAAATAAATCCTTGTGGAACCACATGCGGTTGTAAAGCATCCACCCTACAAACGACGATTTATTACTGGTATTGCGTCCGCCGGTGCAGCTAAGTCCGCCGCCATATTGGCATCCCGCGTCCGCGGTCAGGGAGAACGCCATCTTCGAGAGCCCGGTGTTCTCGGGGTTGTTGTAGTATCGGACTTCGATACTATCATCGGTGTGAATGCGCTGCGTCCTAGGGAGACCCAGATTATCTTGTCCGTAACCGTATTGGTTCCCGACGAACTTAAACCATTCTTTCGGAAGCCAGAGAATCTGTCCGCCCAGACCCGGATGGCCGTTGAACTTGGCGTAGGACTGCCATCCGTTGATGAACCAGGGTTCGATCTTCAGCTTCTTGGTGGGAAACCACTGAACACGCACGCCGTTGAAAAACCAAGGAGTATTCGATGACACATAGGACGGCTGGTAAGCCCAGTTATCGAAATTATAGTAACTGAACAGGCCGATGTACGACACGAAGATTCCTGCATCGACATTGAGTCCGTGTTGAACGTTGAAGTGATACCCGCCGTAAGCTTCCGACACATACTTGTAAGCATTCTGGAGGTCCCACTGGCCGACTCCGCCAGTATTTCCCGCCGCGGAGCCCGTGGCCGAGCTGGCGTCATTGCGTGGTGTCGTGGTGGCGAACAAGCCCTCCATGAACAGGATCCGGCCACGAACATTCTCCCAGTGGAAGTCGCCTCCGACGCTGGCCTGTTCTATCTGAACTTCGCCGGAGCGGAACGATTCGGTGGAGCCGACGATGGTGTGATCCATAGGCTGGTTGAAATCTTCCATGTAGTGCGTATCGAATCGAACTTCCGGAGTGAAGAATTTCGTATCGAGCACGGTATCTTTGGTGCGTGCGGTTCCGTTGAGCCAACTGAAATCGCCGTACGCGAACGGGGTCTCGTTGTCGACGGCCGGAGCGGTGTCGGGGGCTTGCAGGGCGTCCGGCATTCTGTGTTCGGCGGGGGCGACAGGCGTCGGCGGCGTTGCTACCGGGCCAGCCTTGCCGCGCGATGGTTGCGGCGTGGGAGTTTGCGGAATTTCAGGCGATAGTGCTGTCGGAGACTCGCCAGCGCCCGATTTCAGCGAGGCGACCAAAGGCTCATTCGCGGTGAGAGTCTTGCCAATCACCTGCGTCCCATTGGCATCCTTGGACATCAAGGTGGCGTCCATCGCGGCCAGGCGGCGCTCCAGGCGCTCGATGCGTTCGAGCATTTCCTTTTCCCGCTCGGTTAGCGGCGCGAGGTTCGATTTCTCCGCTGTTCGGGGCAAGTCGAGTGCGAGCTGCAACGCAAGCTCCACGCTGGGGGCTCGATGGCCGTCTACTTCGGCACGCGTGGAGGACTTCCGAAATCCATCTTTGATGGCCTCGAATTCATACGTGCCGGGTTCCAGATTGGTGAACGTAAAGATGCCGTCTATGTTGGTAACAGTAGCGCGATCGGCGCCTTTGTTCAGGTTGTGAGCGATGACTTCCACTTCCGCCACCGGCTTTCCGCTGGAAGAATCGCGGGTGATGCCGCGGGCAACTCCAACGGTAGTCTGAGCGAACGCCGGAAGCGACCACGCTACCCACAACAATGCTGCGCAGGCTGGCACGACGTGGATCGCCAAGGGGTTGCGGTTGGCGAACTGGGTCACTTCCCGCGCTGCTGTGGTGCTGTTCATATTTTCTTTCCTCTCGTGATCCTGAAATTAGAAACTGCTTACGCGGAATGGATGCTCAAACCACTACGTTGAGCTTCAACCGTTTTCCGTCGTTTTCCGTGAGCGGCGACGCGGGACGGGGAGGGTCTTCGGCCCATACCAGAGCATCTGAAAGGAACAGAAGGGAATAGACGACGTCGCGAGCACCGGACTTGGGTAAACGCACGCTCCAAGTCTAAGCCGCAAGGCGTAAAGAAGTAATAAAGGACGCATTAGGACTTTATAAACTTCAGGTCGACCGCCTTTGTGGGATACTGGACGAAACACCTTGTAGTGCCTCAGTTTTGGCCTGCCACGCCCGCCGGCATTTGCAATTTCAAACTGCTGGAACCAATGGAGAAACTACATGAATAAACGGAACATCGTTCTTTCGTTCGCCGCCGGGTTGCTGGGTGGCGCAATATCCCATTACCTGTCCCCACAGCTCGTTCACGCACAATCACCAGGGCCGAGGGAATTCCGGGCCGAGCGCTTTGTTTTGGTGAATGACAAGGGGGCTGTCCTAGGCACGCTGTCTAACGAGGGGGGAAAGCCATACTTCAAACTTTTCGACGAACATGGCCGGGAGATCTGGAGCGCCGGCCGCGAGCCCGGTGTTCCGGCTGCACTGGTCCGCCGAACGGGTGTGCCGGCTGCGCTTCTCGGCCGATGATTTTCAAATACGTGCCAGGCGCTACTTCCGCGGGGAAGTGCGATCAAGCTCGAGATTGAGCAAGAGCACGTTTACGCGAGGCTCGCCCAGAAAGCCCAGATCGCGGCCTTCGGTGTGGGCGTCAATCAAAGCCCGAATTTGATCCAAGGATGCGCCGCGCGCTTTCGCGACTCGCTCGGCTTGGGCCTGCGCCGATGCCGGGCTGATATGCGGATCTAAGCCACTGCCCGAGGTCGTCAGCAAATCCGCGGGGATGGCGCCCTGATAGCCGGGATTGTCTTTGTGAAACTTGTCGACTGAAGCTTGAACGCGATCGATCAACTTCTTATTTGTTGGTCCGAGATTCGAGCCGCCAGATGCAGTGGCATCGTAGCCGTCATTGCCGGCGGCTGAGGGGCGCGGCTGGAAATATTCGGGCTTTGTGAAATTCTGGCCGATTAGCTCGGAGCCGACCACCTGGCCATTCACTGTAATCAGACTGCCGTTGGCTTTGTCGCGAAAGAGCACTTGGGATAAGTTGGTGACCGCCAGAGGATAAATCAGACCAGTCAAGACGGTCATTACCAGCGTCATTCGTAGTCCAGGGAGAAGTTGCTGCCACATGTTTATTCACCTCACGCGAGTTTCAGCAGAGTCAGCAACTGGTCGATCACCCAGATGCCCGGGAAGGGCGCGATGATACCGCCGACTCCGTAGATCAACAGGTTGCGACGCAGCAGGCTGGCTGCGCCTTGCGGCCGGTATTTGACGCCGCGCAACGCCAGCGGAACCAGCGCAATAATTATCAGCGCGTTGAAAATGACTGCTGCGAGAACGGCGCTTTGGGGCGTGTGAAGCCGCATGATGTTCAAATTCCCGAGCGTCGGGTAAGTGGCCATGAACATGGCCGGGATGATGGCGAAGTACTTGGCCACATCGTTAGCGATCGAAAATGTGGTGAGCGCTCCGCGTGTGATCAGCAATTGCTTGCCGATCGCGACCACTTCAATCAGCTTGGTCGGATTGCTGTCGAGATCCACCATATTACCGGCTTCCTTGGCGGCCATAGTCCCGGTGTTCATGGCGAGCCCGACGTCGGCTTGCGCGAGAGCAGGAGCATCGTTGGTCCCGTCGCCTGTCATGGCGACCAAGCGGCCTTCGGCCTGTTCTTTCCGGATGTATTCCAGCTTGTCTTTGGGAGTTGCCTGGGCCAGGAAATCATCGACGCCCGCTTCGCTGGCAATGGCAGCGGCTGTCAGGGGATTATCGCCGGTGATCATCACCGACCGAATGCCCATGGCGCGGAGCTGGCCGATGCGCTCTTTCATGCCGCCCTTCACGATGTCTTTCAGGTGGATGACGCCGAGAGTGCGCGCTCCGTCAGCGACGGCTAAAGGAGTACCGCCAGTGCGCGAAATGCGGTCGGCCATTTCGGTCAGCTCCGGAGGCACCGTTCCGTTCTGCTCCCGGACGAAGTTGGAGATCGCTTCCGTCGCCCCTTTGCGAAGCCGCTGGCCATCTAGATCCACACCGCTCATGCGAGTGTAGGCGGAGAAGGGAATAAAGTTCGCCTCGTGTGAGGCTACTTCGCGGCCTCGCAGGCCATACTTCTCTTTGGCCAGTACGACGATGGAGCGCCCTTCGGGAGTTTCGTCGGCCAGGCTCGAAAGTTGAGCAGCGTCCGCCAATTCGGCTTCGGTAACGCCGCGCACTGCCAGGAACTCCACGGCCTGACGGTTACCGAGAGTAATGGTTCCGGTCTTGTCGAGCAGCAGTGTGTTGACATCGCCGGACGCCTCGACTGCCTTGCCGCTCATAGCCAGCACATTGTGCTGCATCACCCGATCCATGCCTGCGATTCCGATGGCCGAGAGCAATCCGCCGATCGTGGTCGGGATCAGACACACCAGCAACGAAACCAAAACCGCGACCGAAGGCACTTGGCCGCTACCGGCTGAAGCGACGCTATAGGCAGCGAAGGGCTGCAGGGTGATCACGGCCAGCAGAAAAATCAAGGTCAGCCCGGCGATCAGGATGTTCAGCGCGATTTCGTTGGGTGTCTTCTGCCGTTCGGCGCCTTCGACCAACGCGATCATACGGTCGAGAAACGTCTCGCCGGGGTTAGATGTGATCTTGATCTTCACCCAATCCGAAAGAACACGCGTGCCCCCGGTGACCGCGTTGCGATCGCCGCCAGATTCTCGGATGACCGGCGCGCTCTCGCCGGTGATCACAGATTCGTCGACCGTCGCGATGCCTTCGATCACCTCGCCGTCGCCGGGGATGGTGTCGCCGCAGTCACACCGCACCAGGTCGCCGGCTCGCAATTTCGACGCTGGAACGTCTTCCAGATCGCCGCGTGCCGCGATCCTTTTGGCGATGGTGTCGGATTTGGTTTTGCGAAGCGTGTCGGCTTGCGCCTTGCCCCGGGCTTCGGCCATGGCTTCGGCGAAATTAGCGAAAAGCACGGTGAACCAGAGCCACAGGGCGATTTGAATTATGAACAGGAGGTTAGTCGCGCCGATGATAATATCTCGAACCATGAAAATGGTCGTGAGCGCGGCACCGACTTCCACGACGAACATAACCGGGTTCTTGGCGAGCGTTACCGGATTCAGTTTCGCGAAGGATGCCGCAAAGGCCCGGCCCACGATCTCCCGATCGAACAACGGCCTGGCGTGGGCCAGTTTCTTCGGCAGAAGCGAAGTCAGGTCTTGAGCGAGCGGTACTGGCTTGGGGGGCATCGCAGTGGTAGACATGGGATTAGAACAGCTTTCCTTGATGCATGAGGTAATGCTCTACGACCGGCCCGAGCGAAAGGGCGGGAAAGAAGGTGAGAGCGCCGACAATCACGACCGTACCGATCAGCAGACCCACAAATAGGGCCCCGTGCGTTGGAAACGTTCCGCTGGTGGTGGCGACTTTCTTCTTGGCGGCCAAGCTTCCGGCGACGGCCAGAAGAGGCAGCAGGAACATGAAGCGGCCGATCAGCATTGCTAAGCCGATGGTCAGGTTATACCAGGGCGTGTTGGTGTTGATTCCTCCGAAGGCGCTTCCGTTGTTGCCGGTTCCGCTGGTGAAAGTGTAGAGAATTTCGTCGAAGCCGTGCGGTCCACCGTTGGTCACGTTAGCTGTAGCCGGCCCTGGAGAATTCCAATAGCTGTTCTTGTCGAACTGGACGACCGAGCTAATAGCGGTGAAAACCAGGATGCTGGCGGCGGTGGCGATGACCGCGAGCATGGCCATTTTTACTTCCTTCTGCTCGATCTTTTTGCCTATGTATTCGGGCGTGCGTCCCACCATCAAGCCAGCGATGAACACCGCCACGATTGCGAATAAGAGAATTCCGTAGAGTCCGGCGCCCACTCCGCCGAAGATCACCTCGCCGGTCATGATGTTGAACAACGGCACCAGCCCACCGAGAGGAACGAAGCTGTCGTGCATACCGTTAACGGCTCCGCAACTGGCGTCGGTGGTGATGGTGGCAAATAACGCGGAAGCAGCGATGCCGAAACGTACTTCTTTGCCTTCCATGTTGCCGCCGGCCTGGCTGCCGGTAGACGCCGTTTGAAGACCCAATTTAGCCACAAGGGGATTGCCGCCCTGCTCCTGCGGATAGGCGACAAAGACGCCAACCAGGAACATGATGCTCATGGCCGCGAATAAAGCCCAACCCTGGCGCGTGTCGCCGACCATTTTGCCGAAAGTGTAAGTCAGTCCGGCTGGAATCACCAGAATCATGAGCATCTGGACGAAGTTGGTCAGCGGCGTGGGATTCTCGAACGGATGGGCGGAATTGGCGCCGAAGAATCCACCGCCATTGGTGCCAACCATCTTGATGGCTTCTTGAGAGGCTACCGGTCCTTGCGCGATGATTTGGGTCGCGCCCTCCACGGTGTTGACCTTCGTATAGGTATGAAGATTCTGGATCACGCCTTGCGAACACAGGAATAGCGCGCCCACCAGCGACAGAGGCAGGAACAGGTACAAGACAGCCCTCGTGAGGTCCACCCAAAAATTGCCGATGGTCTTGATCTGCTGGCGCGCAAAACCGCGCACCAGGGCGATAGCGATGGCGACGCCGGCCGCGCCGGACACGAAGTTCTGCACCGTGAGCGCGGTCATTTGAACGAAATAACTCAGAGTGGACTCACCGCTGTAGGATTGCCAGTTGGTGTTGGTGACGAAACTGGTGGCAGTGTTGAAGGCCAAGTCGGGTGTTACGTTGGGAGTCCCGAAATTCTGCGGGTTCAGCGGCAGATAGGCCTGAGCGCGCTGGAGAACATATGCCAGAAGGAATCCGAACACGCTGAATGAAAGCAACGCTCCGGCATAGTGCGTCCAACGCTGTTCGACGTCTTCGCGCACGCCGGTCAACTTGTAGACCAGCACTTCCAGCCAGCGCAGCACTGGGTGAAGGAAGGTCCGCTCGCCAGCAAAAACCCGCGCAATGAACGAGCCTACTGGCTTAGTGATGGCCAATAGAATGAGGAAGTAAACAGCGATCTGAAAAATGCCATTGGATGTCACAGAGAACTCCTCAAAACCGCTCCGGACGCAGCAGCGCGTAGATCAAGTACGCGAACAAGAAAATAGAAGCGATTCCCGCGATGATATAGTCCATTTGCCGCTCCTTACAATTTGTCGCAAGCCTTAGTGAAAGCCCAAGCAACGACAAAAAACAGCATCCCCACGATGACATAGAGAATGTCGATCATTTGCTCCGCTCCGAATCCACAAGAATCACGTGGTGACCTTTCTTTCGCAATTTCCTGGCCAACGCCTTCTCGGCAGTCGGCAACCACGAGCGCCTCGCTGCCATCACGACCAAAGCCTCGGATCCCAACGCTTGGCAAACTGCGGCATCGCGGTCGCGGCACAAGCACATCTCCACACGTGTATCGATGCAACCTTGAGAGGCGAGCGTCTGAAATCGCCTCTGGTTGAACTGTCTGGAGACCTGCGGGCTATCCAGCGGCAGAGGGTACGGGACTACCTGGGGAGCCAGGAGCCTGATTCTTCCGGATAGACTGTGGGCCAGTTCGGCTGCTGTTTTCAAAGCGCTCAATGTGCCAGGAACATCGGTGAACATCACGACAACCTCAAGTGGATCGCTTGAATGGACTGTTTGCGGTGTTCCCGGCGCACTTGGGGTACTGGAAGAGCCTCCCCTTAGTAACTGCTCATGCTGAACGATCATGGTGGCAACCCGTCCTCAGGTTAGCGCCGGGGCCATGAGGAAGTAATAGGGAAGACGTAAGGATTTTATAAAGGAGACACTTCTACCAGACGCCCTCCTTTCCGCCGTACCACCACACCAGCCCTATCGTTGCGGTAGTCTGACCGTTGTTGAGGATTCCCAACTGGTCAGTCAGGAAGTAAGGACGATTTGAAAAATCGCGACGGAATTCTCCACGGATAAGAAAACCTTCCGGCAGCCGGTATTCGGTGGTCACAGTAGCTTCCTTGATCGCCTGGGTGACTCCGCTGAAGAGGCCGCCGCGATCGGTAAGATACTCGGCTCGTCCGGCGAAGGCAAAACGTGGCGTCAACTGCCGCCTCGCATAAATCGCGCCGCCAGCGACATGCATGGGAGCGGAATAGGTCTGTAAACGCTCGATGACATAGTCGCCTTCTAGCGCAAATGTTAGCTTGCTCGAGGGCTCCCAGGTGGCATAGCTGTCGAAAATATGCAGTTTTCCTTTAGGCGAGTTTTGGATGGGCGCGAACGGAAGCCCTTGTTCTGTCGGCAGGCCAGGCGGTCCGCCATTTGGATAGTAAACGACGTCGGGATGCTCTTGGCCCAAATAATAATTCACGATCCAGTTAACCGTCTTATGCGGTTGAATGGTCAGACCGAATAATTGATCCTTAAAACCGTTGAACGGCTCGGTTTGATTGGTGCCGTTGACAATCCAATAATTCACGGACAAATCGTCGTTGAGCTTATAGGTGGCGCGCGCCCCCATGTGATAGAAGGGCAAGAAGTCGAACCAGAGCGAACGCGAGTAGTTCATTTGATCCTTGCTATAGTTGCCTTCTATCCCCAGTGAACTGCCCCACTTCCCGACGTCGACCGTCAAACCTCGGTGAACATAGGTTCCGTAGGCCTGGAAAATAGCACGATAGACGTCTGACCTGGGTTCATTCGCCGCGTTTCCTTGCAGGGTCTGAGTCGCTTGTCCAAATTGGAGATCGACGCGAGCGCCGAACGATTTACCCTTGGAAGGATCCGGCGCATTCTCCAGGACAATAGCTGCCTGATTCAGGCTGAAGGCATTGCTGCTGACGTCATAGGCTCGCAAGTAATTTACACGCCCGATCGGATTGTTGAAGTTGTAGGCATAATAAGCATCGAGTAGGAAGTTGATAGTCGTTCCATGCAGCGGATCGGGCTGTTTGCTTGGTTCGGCCGCCAACGACGGCACGGGCGGCTGCTCGTTCGGATTTGGAAGGATTGCATCCACCGTTGGAGTGGACGGCTGCTCCTCCTTTTTCTCTAGAACGGCTAGCCGCTTTTCGAGTTGTTCAATGCGTTGGAGCATCATCTGCTCTCGCGGCGTCAGGGGCGGGTCCGCTTCCTGACCGTAAGCCGAAATAAGAGGACCGCATAACAAGACCAGCGGAGTGAGTATCTTGGTTATTTTCGCTTTCACGTTGTCTCCACTTCTGACGCGTAAGGATTTTATAAAGACGGCCAATCAGTCGCGTGATCGCGTCAGGTCGATGATAGGCTTCACGAAACCCTTATCGCAACTTTATGCTTTCCTCATGGGTCTAGCCGTATCTTGATACTGGATACCGGTGGAAGAAACGCCACTGTGACCGGTGATGAAAGACGAGCTAGATAGTAGACGCTCAGTAGTTGGCTTCGCGGTCCTTCCCGTAATCGCTTCCGCTCCCGACGTATTCTCTCTCCATTTCTGTTCTCCTTGGCCCAGTGCCTCGAAAGGATCATTGTCTTTATGATTGTGATGAAATTTGGCGGTACCTCCGTGGAATCAGGCGAAGCCATCGCACGCCTGACCGGAATCGTGAATTCGCATCTTGAGCAGCAACCCGTTGTCGTTGTATCCGCCCTAGGCAAAACGACGAACAGGCTGCTCGAATTTGCCGAACACGCCCGCCTGGGTGACCACTACCTCGGCTCCAGGCGCCTCGACGAGCTGCACGACTATCATTTCGAGGTAGCCGGTCAGGTGGCCAATGGCGAGTCGCTTCGTCAGATTGAGACCTCGCTACAGCGCTCTTTCCGCGATCTGCGCGTGATTTTGTCGGAGGTGGTGGACGAAGGCCGCGAAGTTACTCCAGCGCTCTTAGATGAGATCGCCAGTTTTGGGGAGCGCATGTCCAGTGAGATCGTAGCAGCCGCGCTGGAGGTCCGTGGCGTACCATCGGTTCACTTGGACGCGCGCCAGGTAATTCAAACGGACAGCCGTCATACGCATGCCCAACCGCTATATTGGGAGAGTTATGCCAAGCTCCGCCGTGTTATTCCATATCTCAGCGACGGCCGAGTGGTAGTTATGGGGGGCTTTATAGGCTCGACCGAAGACGGTGTAACGACCACGCTAGGCCGTGGCGGTTCGGACTTGACGGCCTCCATCGTAGGAGCCGGGATTTCGGCCGATGAGATTCAAATCTGGACGGATGTCGATGGCATGCTGACGTGTGATCCCCGTGTTCTGCAGGGAGGCTATCGCCTGCGGTCGCTTTCCTATGAAGAGGCTGCAGCATTGGCCAAGGCGGGCGCGAAGGTTTTGCATCGCGACACGGTGATGCCGGCGATCCGGCAGAGGATTCCGCTGGTTATAAGAAATTCTCGCAAGCCTGAAGTGGAGGGTACACGCATTGCGCTTTCCGCCATCCCCTGTTCGAATCCCGTCAAGTCGATCGCCTGCCAGCCGGATCTTACCGTATTGGAGATTCGATCGAAGCAGGAATGCGACTACGAGGAACTCGCCGCGGCGTTAGGCGAGATGTGCGGACGGTACGCTATGCCTCCCGAATTCCTGTACCAAAACAATGAAACGATCTTTTTGGCATTGAAGAGTTCGACGCGCTACCAGAACCTTCCGATTGAACTGGAAGGATGCATCGAGGTGCGTCTGCACCCTCGATCAGCAATCATCACTCTGGTTGGGGAGGGGATTGATGGCGGCTCGGAGGTTGCCGCTCGTGCGTTAGCCGCCTTAAAGCAGATTCCAGTGACGATCATTTCCAGCACACGCTCGAAATTGGCGGTGAGCCTCATCGTTCCATCGGCGGAGATGCACAGAAGCGTGGAAATTCTCCATCGCGAATTCTTCCAGCGGATCGACGCGACGGTTTTCGCCGAATGCCAGGAGGCGGGTTTTCAGAACCTTCAACCGGTCTCGACTTTGGATGGGCCCGGCGACCCAGTCAGGACTGTTAACGCACGACGGTTTCGTCCTCTCGCGATCGTTAGCCAGAACTGAGTCGCCAAGGCGGTAGCGTCTCACGCGAGGACGAAGCGATATCCCACCCATGGCTCCGTCACGATATATCGGGGTTTGTCAGGTTTCGGCTCGATCTTGCGACGCAGTTGCTTTACGAACACTCGCAGATATTCGACTTCATCGCCATAATCCGGTCCCCATACGGCTTGGAGAAGTTCCCGGTGAGGAATGGCCCGGTTGGGATGGAGCGTCAAATATCGAAGCAAGTCGAACTCTTTCGGAGTGAGGCGCACCTCATTGCCTCCCACGATGAGTTTGCGGGACTGAAAGTCAATTTCGACGTTGTCGAGGGTGATATGTTGCGGGCCCGCTTCGGGCGAAGAGGGCGCCCGGCGGAGAGCGGCGCGAATCCGGGCCAGCAGTTCCGGAGTACCGAAGGGCTTGGTTATGAAGTCGTCGGCCCCCGCATCCAGAGCCTGTACCTTATCTTGCTCTGTGTTGCGCACGGTGAGCATGATGATCGACAAATCGGAAGTCGCACGCACCTGGCGGCAGGTCTCGAGCCCGCCCATACCAGGCATGTTGATATCGAGAAGCATGAGATCGTGCCTCGAGGCTCGAATCTTCTCCAGGGCCTCTTCTCCACTGCGTGCATCCTCTACTTCGTAACCTTCACCGGAGAGAGTGGTGCGCATAACGCGCCGGATCTGAGGATCATCGTCCACAACTAGAATGCGGCCCAGACTCATTGTGGCCTCGCAGGGGAGACAGCCGGAAGAGAAAAGCGAAAGCTGGACCCCTCACCAGGTTTGCTCTCCACCCAGACTTCGCCCCCATGAACCTGGACGATTTCGCGGGCGATCACCAGACCGAGGCCCGCTCCGGGAATCTGGTGGCGGGACGCCTCGGCCCGATAAAACTTCTCAAAGATACGCGACCGTTCTTCCTCCGGAATGCCTGGGCCGTGGTCCCGGACGGTGACGATGACGCGGGCATCACTCGATTCCGCCGACACCGACACGGGTGAATCCCGAGGCGAGTATTTAAGCGCGTTATCGATGAGCTGGCGCAAGGCGATTTCGATCAGTTCCCGATCCACCCATACCGAAGGCAAATCGGACGCGAGCTTCAGATCGATGCTGCGTTCACGAACCATCGGCCTAAGTTTGTCCAAAACAGACTCTACCAACTCCGGCACCGGGTAGCTTTCCCGCTCCAGATGAACGCGCCCGGCCTCGATGCGCGCCATCTGGATGGCTTCGGTGACGAGGACGCTCAAACGGTCCGCCTCTTCGTCGACAACCGAGATCAACTCGTGCTGCTGTTCAGGGTTGAGCGTGTGGCTGGAAAGCATGGCGGTACTGGCTGCCTTGATGGATGTCAACGGCGTCTTGAATTCGTGTGCCAGCGCATCCAGCAACGTGGACTTGAGCTCATCGCTCTGACGAGCGGCCTCGGCTTTGCTAGCAGCCTCTTGGGTTCGGGCTCTCTCCAGTCCGATCGCGAGCAAGTTGGCAAGGCCCTGCAGTACTGAGTCGGAAAGGGCAGCGCCACGAACGCCGACGCTGCCGATGGGCTGGCCACCTAGGCGGATGGAAGTGACGACGGTTCCGGTGGCGTCGTCGCGAAAAAGCGTTCCTTGAGTGGCGGCCTGCCGAAGTTGGTCGTGTGGATCGCGAAAGTCTTCCGGACCGGACCGGTATGTAGTTCCGCTCCCACCGTCGTAAAGGGCGACCGCGGAGGCGCTGAAGCTTTGGGCGATCTGCGTCGCGAGCTGCTTTGGCACGGGCTGCGAGGGGCCGATCAGGAGAATGGATCGACTAAGTGCGTATAGCCGTTCCATCTCACGCTGAGAATCCAGCGCCTCTTGCGCCCGCCTTCTGGCTTGCATTGAAAAACGGCTGGCGGTGACGGAGGTGGCCAGGAAAGCAAATAGGGCTATCCAATTTTGCGGATCCGCGATGCTGAAAGTGCCGATGGGCGGCAAGAAGAAGAAGTTGAAGCACAGCACGGCAACGATGGAGGCCGTAATCGACTCCACCAGGCCCCATTTGGCTGCGATGAACAAGATGGCAACCAGATACGCCAAGGCGGCTGTGGTGGCGTTGACGGATACAGCCCGAAAACAGATCCACGTGATCACAGCCACGATTGCGGCCACGATTGCCATACGAATCGCTAATTGCATGCGCTACTCCAGCGCCGGCGTAACGGGATCCACGCGCCAGCGAACCGAGCTCACGCTCTGCTGAATCGAAACGCGAGCTACGATTTGCTCCAGGCAATCGTCATTGCGGCTGGGAGATTTGATTTCAGCGCTCACACGGACCCGATTGCCGGGTTCCAGGTCTTCGCTGTCGAGCGAAGTTAGCGCTACGTGGTTGCGATCGACGGCGTCCAACAGCAGCGCGCGTACCTGGGTTTCGTCCTTGGCGGCACAAATCAGCTCCAGATGATAATTGGTCTCTTCCTCTTTAATCCCCGGGCGGAGCTTATAGGCGAGAGGGCGCAGCGCGACGTTGGTGAACAGGACGGCTACGGCCAACACGCCCGCGTATGGAAACTGGCCGATTCCGCAAAGCGAGCCCACGGCAGCGGAGCACCAAACAGTCGCGGCGGTGTTGAGGCCGTGAACGGTTCCACCCTCCTTGAAGATGACTCCGGCTCCGAGAAAACCAATGCCGGTGACAATTTGACCTACGATGCGGCTGGGGCCGGCGGGGTCGGCTACGACGATGCCGATCATGGTGAATGCCGCCGCCGCGGTCGATACCAGGGCGTTGGTGCGAGTGCCCGCCATGCGCTGGTGCCACTGCCGCTCGAGTCCCATAAGGGCGCCCAGCAGCAGCGCCAAACCCATTCGCATAGCGAAGGTTGCCAAGTCCATGTTGTTATCCTAGAGGAAATACCATGCGGGCGACTGCCTCGCGGCTGTACGGCCGCTGGATACAATCCTGGGAACAACGACTGTGCTATCGCGCAACCAACCGGGTAGTGCGCCGTTTTGAGTGGGGACTCGACTGGGCCGGCGATTGGCCATGCGCCGTCAGGCATCCCAAGAACGGCGACGGCGCCGAGGATTATGTATCGAAGCTGAACCAAATCGCAATGCGCGACAGCGATGAGTTTTTTGCCTACGAGCGGCCTGCCAATTTCCGGCTCGAAGACGGCATTTTGCGATTTCGATCTCCGGTGGACACACCTTATGCCGAAAACAACGTTGTGCATGCCCAGTGGTTTCCCGCCAGGCAGGACAACGGCCGCAGGCCCAAGAAGGCGGTCGTGCTTCTGCCGCATTGGAATGCTCCAGTCGACGGGCACAATGCGTTATGTCGAGGGCTGAGCAGGCTCGGCATCTCCGCGCTGCGAATCAGTTTGCCATATCACGATTACCGCATGCCGCCGGAGCTCCAGCGCGCCGATTATGCGGTATCAGCCAACGTCTGCCGGACCATCGACGCGGCGCGGCAAGCGGTGATCGACGTGCGCTGCTGCTTCGATTGGCTGGAGAGCCAGGACTATGAGCGTCTGGGAATCGTCGGCACCAGCCTGGGTTCGTGCTATGCCTATCTGGCGAGCGCGCACGACCCGCGTATCGCAGTGAACGTATTCAATCACTGCTCTTTGCATGTTGCCGATGTGGTCTGGACCGGGCTCTCCACGCAGCATATCCGGCAGAGTTTGGAGGAGCACATCGATCTGGACCAACTGCGCCGGGCATGGATGGCGATCAGTCCGGGAAACTACATGCAGAAGTTCGCGGCCCGGAAGCATAAGTCGCTATTCATTTATGCCAGGTACGACACGACTTTCCTTCCGGAGTTCTCGAGAGAAGTGGTGCAGAAGGTGCGTGAACACGGCCTGGATCATCGCGTCGTGGCGCTACCTTGCGGCCATTACACGCTGGGAGAATCGCCGTTCAAGTTCATCGATGGGTATCACATCTGCGCGTTCTTGAAGAGGACGCTCTGAAGGTCGGGCGGGCTGCTCAAACCGTTTTATCTTTCGCGTAGCAAAGGGGGTTGAGCTTGCACTCGGCGCAGCGGGGCTTCCTGGCTACGCAAAGGGCGCGGCCATGGTAAATCAGTTGCAACGGAAACTCAATCCATTTTTCCTTGGGGATAATCTTTATCAGATTTTGCTCGATCTTGACAGGATCGGTATGTTTGGTGAGGTCGAGCCGCCGCGACACACGCAGGACGTGCGTGTCCACTACAATCCCGGCCGCGATTCCATAGTAGCCACCCAGAACAACATTGGCCGTTTTGCGTCCGACTCCAGGAACCGTGATCAACTCGTCCATGGTCTTGGGGACCTTCCCGCCAAAATCAGCGAGAATCTTGCGGGCGGCTCCGATCAGAGATTTTGCCTTACTCCGGAAGAATCCGGTGGACCGGATGTCGTTGCCAAGCTCCTCCAGATTTGCGTTCGCGAAGTCGCGGATGGTTGGATA
>Ga0210401_10000715_pt1 | contig 40311 bp, 40 predicted proteins | sample IncBWH32MmetaG_FD_150866 | JGI IMG/M metagenome (GOLD analysis project Ga0210401, IMG submission 150866) | Forest soil microbial communities from Barre Woods Harvard Forest LTER site, Petersham, Massachusetts, United States - Inc-BW-H-32-M | ecosystem: Environmental > Terrestrial > Soil >... | reverse complement strand
AGAAGAGCGCGAAAATCACGCTATCGGAAACCTGCGCCGCCAATCGATGTCTCCGGCCACTGGCGGAGTTTAATGCACCGGTCCTGCGGATGCCAACCGGGGATCGAGTTTGATCTCGCCAAATGTGCTCTCGTAGCCGGAAACATTCTGCTGCAGAATCGACATCAGCGCTTTAGCCTGCTGCGGGCTCAAATAAATGCCCTGAAAGTTTTTGACTTCGACCTGGGTCTCGCTCTGCTGTTGCAAAGTGCCGAAGACCAGAAAGAAATCCCAGACATTCACGCGCACTTGCACGCTGTTTGCGTACGTCTCGCGATAGTCGGAAGCGTTCACCAGCCGGATATTAGGTTGCGATGGATTGTTCATAAGACTTTCAGTGTAGCGGCAGCGGAAGAAACAGAAAAGAGGATTTGCCCCCAGCGGGCAAAAACGGCCCTGCGAATGGCGATGACGGGATATCATCTCCGCCCTTTCAAGCGGACTTGTCACGAAACGTGACTACAGCATTCACTGTATTGCCCTCAGCCGCCGCGTGCGCTATATGTTGTTTCAATCAAACGCTGGTGGGCAGTCATGGGTTAGCGTCGCCGACACGTTATCTTTATTCGCCGTGTGACATTCGGACCCTTAAGACCGCCCCTACCACAGAACCGCACGTTTCCGGCCGGATGTGTCAGACCGTTCGGCCTTTTTTTCCATCTACCTCACCGGCCAGCGCCGATCAATCTCAGCCATTATCATCTCGGCCCATCGGCCCATCGGACCGGCGGCGACTGAGGCCGTGGCGATCAACAATTCAGGCGTAATCGCGGAAGAGTGGAATGCTTCCGATGGGGATGGACATGGCTCTACCATGACGCCTGCCGGGACCTTCAAAATTTTGTCGGCTCCTCACTCGACGGGCACTGGCGCGATCGGAATTAACGCGAGTGGGCAGATCTCGGGGCGTGGTATACGAAGACGAAGTCCGGACCGTTTATTTACACACCCAAGGCGAAGTAGCAGGAAGTGAGCAATGAAGACGAGGGAGCGCACACCTTCACGAAGTTCAGCGTGAGCGACTATGCCGCGCTCCCGTTTTTGGCATCAGTAATTCCGGAAACGTAGTCGGGGCTTTCTATGAGACGGTGCAGGGCCGTGCCCACTCCTTTCGGGTTTTGGCGTAGCCTGGCAGGCAAGATTCACAAGCTCAACGCAGACGTGGAACCGTTTGGGGTGAAATAGCTCCGGGTGGCTGTCTTCGGGATCGAGGCGTCGTTCTGCGAGCTTCCAGCAAACCCCATCCTCGCCAAGAAGACCCCATCCATTGTGTGCCTCGGACTTTACCTCTTGCCAAGGAGACCCTGAGAATGGCTCATGCAATTGTGGGCGATTGAAAGGGGACCCGTCGCTTCTAGGCGATGTTCGGTGCTTGCGCGCGCGAGGGGGTTGGACCGGGTGGGGTCGTCGAGCGATCCGTTAAGCTGGTACATTCCTGGATTTACTCACTAGTACATCCCCCGATTTACTTTTGACTTTCAGCGGCGATAGTATCTCAAGGTGCGCTGGGCGGGCCGTTCGCGAGATATGCGGTTGCCGGACGCGGCAAAGCCAAATTCCCCCAAGGTTCTCCCAGCGCCAACCCCTTCAAGCCTGCTCCCATCCAATCAATCGCGCAAAGACGCGAGTGAGCGCACTACCCCGACCCTTAACGGAGGTGGTATGTCGAACTTGTTATATGGTATGATACCGGACGCCGCTTCGCACGCCACGCATTAAGCAGGTGATCCAATGCACCTCCTACGGTTGTTCTTGACGGCATGGCTTGAACTCGGAATTGTCACGATGTTCTTCCTGTTCTGGCTCTGTAAGCGGACCGCGCTACGCACCGAGACGCTCGACAAGCCCGTTCTGGACGAGGCTGCGTTCCAGCAACTCCTAGCCGCCGCCTCCACTCTCCAAGCGCAAAATAGCAGCAAGCTGGGCAAGGAAGCTCAGGCAGATTCCCCTCCGATAGTTTCGCTGGCGCTAGAGTCGGCGCCGATGACTCAATCTGATCTTCAGCCGTTAGCAGCGCTCAATGATTCCGTGGTTTCAAGTGGCAAGCGTGTCCTCCGGGGCGACGAGTTCTTCTGGAGGGTTGCGACGGCGACAGCGATGGCAGCAGTTTCAGCTCTGCTTCTGTTTGCTTCCCTCGATCGCCTTTCACCCTCGCCTAAAGGATTAGAAGTCGTCAATCGAGAAGCGCCATTCCGTAGGGCTCTGCAGCAGAGTGTCGGAGTCGCCACAGAGACGAGCACGATGGAACCACAAGCGACGAAGACCGAACGGCCGGATGTTGCGGAGACACTGCATGGAAGCGCGACTTCCGACTCTTCCCTGAAGCTTGGAAACCCGAAGCGTCATTCTGCCTATGAGAGCGAGGCCGATGTGGTTGCTCAAGACACTGTAGTGCATTACGGCGGCCGCCGATCTCGGTAGCCGCTTGCGCACGGCTGTCCGATCTTGTCATCAATAGTGACTACAGCATTCACTGTATCTCCCATTGCTTCACCTGTTCTCTCAATAAGGCAACGCCATCTGCCGAAGGTATTCGTGAGAGGAGCTCGTGTAAGGTACTGAATGGAAAAGCCCCGCAGCGCTGATTTCACGATAGTTCTTGGAGAGCTATGTAAATTCGCACCGGTGATTGCCGACCTTTACAAACAATCCTCGCTCGTCGCTTGACTTTCAAGTCAATCTATTTTTAGTGTGGAGTTCAAGGCCAAGGGTCCACCGATATGACCTCCATGAAAGAGTCGGGACGAACTGTGAGGCCGGAGAAAATTGGTTCCGAGGTCCACATCGAGATCAATCCTTGGCCGTTCCTGTGGACAGTGGTCGGTGCATGGATCTGGTTTGGCGTTTTACATCTTGCTCACATAGTCTGAAAGCCCAAAACAAAACGCCCCAGACTCACCTGAGCCTCCTGGGACGTTAAGTCGAACAGCCCTCCCCCGAAGTCTGCTCAATCACAATCTACTGTAGCTGGCCCGGACGGGGAAGGTCACGTTAGGAACAACACGCTGGTTACGGATGGGTGCAAGGCCGAGCGCATCATGCGGCAAGATCAGTCCTTCACAACTCCTCGAGCGGCCAATAGGTGCCAGCCGGTTCGCGCAACTTCGACGCCAGTTTCTCTCGAATCCCCAAAGGGATTGCAAGATCATGCCCCATGGTGAAGATGACGTACTCGAACACCCTGCCCTTGTTCCTTTGAACCTTGATCTCGCTCCACGGAACAAGTAGTGGAGGATGCATGAAGCGAAAAAGAAACATGGTGGCCAAATACAAACCCTGCGGACTGACGCGCTACAATATCGTCGGCGACGCCGACATCACAGAAGTGGCTAGCTAAGATCGAGGAAGGACGGAGACAGAGTGCCGCTAACCCTGCCAAACCAAGTGCCATCACAAGTACCACCGCCCAAAAACGAAGTTCAAAGATTGATGCGGCTTGAATAGGTTAAGTTATTTATTAATAATTACTTGTACCAAGTTGCCGGGATGGCGGAATTGGCAGACGCGCTGGACTTAGGATCCAGTGCCGCAAGGCGTGCAGGTTCGAGTCCTGTTCCCGGCACCATCCAGTCGTTGATCTGCCCGGTTGGGACGTTGAATCCGAGTTGAGTGCCAATTGGTAATTCGCGGCCATCGGCCAAAACAACCGACTGCTCGATCGGCAAAATCCTGAACTTTCGTAAGCTTCCCCTGCCCGGCCCGAAAAGGCACCGCGCTCTTCCGAGGAAAGATCCACTCCAACGTCCTCCGGCCCCCGAGCTTGCCTAATGGAAATCGCTGAACGGACGATAGCTTACTAGAGCATCGAGAAAACGCTTTCCGAGATATTCGCCTTGGCGTGTGGAATCGGGAAGCAAGCCCAGGTCCGCACCGACGCAAGCCTCGACACAGGTTGCTGCCGCGCTGGGACGGCTTGATCTGGAGACAAATGCAAACTTGGAACTGTTCGCAAGAATGACCATCGTCGCCCATCCCACGGTCGCGCAACCGCTGCCCAACAAGGCCGCCGTAGCGGTGGACCCGGTGTACGTGCAGATCCGCGACCTGGTGTACAAGGTTTCGGGCATGTACAAGACGGAGGAAAAACTTTATCTTCTGGCCGACGGCTGCGGACGGCGGATGAAACAGCTGGGGGCGAAGACCGCACGCGAGTATTGGGACCATCTCACGGCGCAGCCTAACCGCGATGGGGAACTTCGGCAACTGCTGAACGAAATCACCATCGGCGAGACCTGCTTGTTCCGCAGCCAGCCGCAGCTTGATGCGCTGCGGAAAGTGATTCTCCCGGAAATCGTGGCGGAAAAAACCAAACAGATCACCAAGCGATTGCGCATCTGGAGCGCAGGCTGCTCCACTGGCGAAGAGTCCTATACCTTAGCCATGAATATGCTCGAGGAGAGCGAACGCCTGCTCAAGGGATGGACGGTAGAAATTCTCGCCACCGATTTGAACGACCGTTCCGTGGAGACCGCCAAGGCAGGAATCTACGGCGAGTACGCCCTGCGCTCGACCACAGATCATTTCAAACGCAAATACTTCTCTCCGGCCGAGGAGAAAAAGCTGCAGGTACGCCCGGAGGTGAAAAAGCTGATCACCTTCAGCCGCCTGAACCTGCAGGATGATTCCAAGATGCTGTTCATGAAAGGCATGGATCTGATTTTCTGCTGCAATGTGCTGATTTATTTTGACGGCGCGTCCAAGGCGAAGGTGATCAACCATTTTTTCAGCAATCTTAATTTTGGCGGCTATTTCTTTCTTGGAACCTCGGAATCGCTAATGAAATTGAACGACCAGTTTCACTTGATCCATTTTCCCGGGGCCATCTCGTATTGGAAACCGTCCCTGAAAAGCGGCAAACTATGATTCCATCCTTGACGGCGACAATTCGGGATCGGGTGCAGAATCTCGAGACTATGCCCGCCGTTCCAGCAGTCTTCTTGCCCTTGCTGAAGCTGTTGAGCAATTCCACGGAAGAGGTGAAGGTCGATGAGGTCGTGCGGTTAGTGTCCTATGACAGTTCCATTGCCGCGCAATGCCTGCGAGTAGCCAGTTCGCCGTTGTTCGGCCTGGCGCAAACGCCCAAATCCATTAAGGGCGCGGTATTGGCCCTGGGGCTGCGCCGCGTGGAAACCATACTGCTTACTTGTTGCCTGGGTCAGGCTTTCCCGGCGAAGAAGTGGGCACTGGATCCAGCGGTATTCTGGAGACATTCGTTGGGATGCGCCATGGTCTGCCGAAAATTCAGCGAAAAGTTGGCAATAGCCGATGGGGAAAAGGCATACATGGCGGGGCTGTTGCACGACATCGGTTTCATGGTGAACTGCATGGTTTTTCCCCGGGAATTTTCTACGGCGATGGAGCGAGCTGGTCGCGAGGAGATTCCGCTGGACGAGGCGGAACAATCCGCCATGGGGTTCACTCATTGCGAAAGCGGGCAGGCGCTGGCGGAAAAATGGAAACTGGCTGACGATGTCATCGAAGTGATTGCTCATCATCATGCCATCGAGCAAAGTCACAAGGCGCAGTCGCTGGTGGCCCTGGTGCATCTGAGCGACCTCCTTTGCCGCATGCGAGGTCTGGGTTATGGATACTACGAGCGCCAGAAGATAGACTGGATTTCCGATCCAGCATGGGCCATTCTTTTACGCGAACACGGCGATCTCGAGAATGTGGACCTGGTTCGATTCACCTTCGAGCTCGATGAAGCTGTCGAAGAAATCCACGCCTTGGTGGCTACCGTGTTCGGCTCGGCGCCGGCCCGAGTCTGAGAGAGGGAAACCGTCCCTTCCTGCTGCCCCCTCAATCTCGACAAAACTCGTTTGATAAGCTACTTGAAGGGATGGATGAATTTAAGAGAATGCCACAGGGCGTGCGGATTTGAGTCCCGCCTCCGATAGGGCAAGAATTCAGGGCGAGACATAACAGACATAACAGAGGCTCGCCCCTTGTTGACATTTATCCTGCCACACGGCGATCAGGCGCGGCTCCAGCGGAGAATCCACCGGCCAGCGCCACATGGACATCCCAGAATCACTGCACCTGTTGCAACCCCTGGTAGACCGCCAGGCCAGCGATCACGAGCAGCAGCACTCCGGACGCAGCTCCCATCCACTTTACCAAGGGAGTGATCTTGTTTACCTTGGCCATGATCTCAATCTGTTCCTTTTCCATGTGCGACTCAGATTCACCCAGGAACAGCTGGTCATCTTCTTGCATGGTGAGAGTGCTGCGGTAGATGAGGAGGATGACCAAGACGGTAGTCACAACTCCCCATGCAACAAACGGCCACATCAGCTTTTCCATCATAAGCCACCTCGGTGCTGATTCTCGCGCGGACCCCGAAGCTTTGCCGGTGTTGGTTGTATGGGCCACAACCGAAACAGGTACGGGGCCCCACGGCCAGATTATAGCTCCGAAAGGCCAGCCCCAACAGGTTTTGTTTTGGGACGCGACCTGGCGCCATTTCAGCTCATCTAATGGAATGATGGGTTTGGGCCGAGCGAGGATTTTGGGCTCGACCAAGGTCTACCCTTTGCTATAATCAGAAGGTTGTAATTTCAAGGAGATACCAATGGCCACAACTACCGTTCCGACCAGCGTTCCAGAAGTAGCGCCCAAGACGCCACCGGTTAGCTTGACTCCCAATGCAGTGTCAAAGGTTAAGGAGATTATGGCGCAACAGAATCCCGTCCCTGCCGGCCTGCGCGTGGGGGTTGTGGGCGGCGGTTGCTCCGGTTTCTCCTACTCGATGTCGTTTGAAAACGGCGCCGGCATGATGGACAAGGTGTTCGACATGGACGGGCTCAAGGTCTATGTCGATGCCACCTCGCTGATGTACCTGAATAACTGCATCGTCGATTATGTGGAGACCCTCGAGGGTGCCGGCTTCAAGTTTGAGAACCCCAACGTGAAGAGCACCTGCGGCTGCGGATCTTCGTTCAGCGTATAAGCCGGATGTTGTTGAAGAGCTTAGGAAGGCCTCGTCGTCATGCGCGATGGGGCTTTTTGTTTTCTGTGGCCTCTCGACTGGTAGTCACGACTTCTCCTGCAGTTCCTGCAGAGGCGGGTTAGGAGCCGGAAGCTTTCGCCCCAGCCATCGGAATGTACCACGGACGATGAAAACATTCAGCAGTATCGAAATTAACGACGCGGCGATCACCGTACTGAAAACACTCTCACCGACCATCCCCGCCGTTCGCGCCACTTGCACGACGACGAATGACAACTCGCCGATCTGCGTTAGCCCTGCCGCCACCGCAATTGCGGTCCAGATGGGATAGCGGAATAGCCACACGACCGTCATCCAGACCAAGAACTTTCCGAGCACGATGAGCAGAAGCATCAAGCCAAGGAGTGGCAAACTCCTGACGAGCACCCTGGGATCAATCAGAGTTCCGAGCGAAACGAAGAAAAGCGCCACGAATGCATCGCGAAGGGGCACAAGCTGAGAGTGCGCATCGAGAAGATCTCGACAACCGCTGATGGACAATCCCGCGAGGAAAGCGCCAAGTGCGACCGAAAATCCAATCGCCTGTGCCAGGGCGGCGGTCCCGAGACAAATCGCGATCGCGACCACCAGGAAAATTTCAGAGTCCTTGGTTAACTTGGCTCGCCGGAGCAGGCGCGGGATCACCTTTAGCGCGAGGAAAACCAGAGGAACTAAGAGGATGAGTGCCTTGGCAAGAATCCAGGTTGCCTTCGCAAGGCGGCCGTCTCCCGTGCCGGCGAATACCGGAAGGACCACCGTCATGCAGATGACCGCGAGATCTTCTATGAGGGTGATTCCGATCATGACGCGGCCGTAGGTTGTCGCCAGCCTTCCGGAGTCGTTCAGCAGTCGTGCCAGAACCATGGTGCTGGCGACTGAGACCGATGCGCCGATGACGACTCCCCCGGTAAAGCTCCATCCCAGGAGCTTCGCTGCCACGATCGCGACGCCCGTGATGAATAAAATTCCCAGCAGCGCGCCAACCAGGGCGACCTATTTCACCCGCATCAAATCCGGGATGGAGAACTCGACGCCAATCGAAAACATCAGCAGAACAACGCCAACCTCGGCAAACACCTCAAAGGTGTGCAACTCAGATAGGTAGGGACCAGGAGTGTACGGGCTAATGGCGATCCCGCCCAGAATAAAACCTAAGATCAGAGGTAAACCAAGGCGCCAGGCTATCAGCCCGCCAATCACGGCTGCCAGAAAAATGTAAGTCAGGTCACGAAACAGAAGTGGATTGGGTTCCATTTTTCTAAACTGACCAACTTAGTTGACCCGGGTCCAGCCAAGACTGATTTATTCTGAGGTCAGGAACGGCATTATTTTACGTCATCTCGCCGACTTCCAATGTTGTGAATGGGATCGCCTGGAGGGCGTCACGAATAGGACCTTGGAGTTAGAAAAGCCTCGTCGCCAAGGCGATGAGGCTTTGTTTTGCGGATTTTTTCCCCGCCGGTTCTCGGGAACACGGCCCAACTTCAGTAGGTCGCTATGAAGCCTCCGCCGTAATTGTTGTCGGGAGTGAAGAAACCGACTACGACGTCATGGTCATTGATTCCGGCGCCGTAGGTGTCCATGCTCTTGGGGTGACTAAACTTGTAGTACGTTCCGTTATGGAGCAGCGCACCCCATGCCGCAAAGTCGGTTGGGAACCATTGATAGACAACGTCGCCCGCGCTATCAATGTCTTCGGCATACGACTCCAGCGCGCCAGGAACGTTGATCAGTTTGTAGGTCTTGCCGTTGTACAAAGAGGATTGGGTAGGGCCCGCTCCGTTCACCCAGAAGAGGACGATATCGCCCTTGATATTGATACCGCTCGCCACGGTCGCAGTGGCGGAGGGCACGTCGAGAGTTTTGTATTTCTTACCGTTGAGCAGGAATCCATGCTGTGTGCCCGCGGAATCGCTGTAGGAACCAACTACCAGGCCCTTGTCGTTGATCCCGTTGGCTGCCGAGGAAATCGCACCTGCTGGACCGGGGATGTCGGTAAACTTGCCGTTCAGATACAAAAAACCTCTGGATGTGCCGCTCGAATCCGTATAGTGCCCCGCGATCACACCACTGGAATTGATGTGGTTGCAAACCGTCTGGGAACCGTTCGGATGATCGATGCGGGTCAATTTATCGCCATCTCGCATAAAGCCGCGCGTGATTCCTTTGCCAGCCTGGTACTGTCCGACGATCACACCCGCGTTGTTGATTCCCCCGAGCGAGGTGGTTAGTGCTCCCGGCACTCTGACTGTGGTGAATTTGAAAGTCAAAGTTGGCGCGTCGGCCGCAATCGCGGCGATCATGAACATCAGTACGAATCCCGATACCAGCAATAGCGTTTTGCAGGCTCTCATTGTTTTCCCCTTGGTGGATTTGCGCCGGGGACACTTCTACCCAGGCGTCAGGAACGGCAGCCGATTCTACACCCAATCCGCCGGTTCACAACACAGTAAAACGATTTTGGCGTTCGGGCAGGCGTTCCGTAGGGAATACAACGGTTCATGATTTTGGATGGAAGCTACTATTACTGGTCGGGTGGCATCTGCGGCACCCCGGGTGGCGTGGGCTGCCCGGGCTGAGCGCCAGGTCCGGGCTGTCCGGAGATGCCGCCGCCAAATGCGCCCGAACTGCCGGGTGCGCCCGGAGTGCCCGGGGCGCCTGGGGCGCCTGGCTGGAGCGCGTTCGCGGCCCCTTGCAGTGACGGCTGGTTCGGCGTGGCCAGAAGTCCGCCGGTATCAGTGCTGGGGTTGTAAATGAACTGCCATTGATAGTAATGATCTTTTTTGTTAAAGATCCGGATGGATTTGTCCTTGCTCGTGCTGGCGACTCCAACCATCGGACCTCCGCCGAAGACCTGACCGCCGGGGGCCGAGCTTCCCTGGCCGACAGCGCCGAAACTGCCCGGAGGACCGGGGCCTGCTGCCGCGAAGCTTGAGCCCTGGCTGGGTGCAGCGCCACCTGCATCACTCGCACTCCCATCTGGGTTCTGCGCTGTTGCGTCGGCCCCGACCGCTGTGCCAACTCCAGGAGTTTGGCCGCCTGGGTTCACTCCGCCGGCCAGACCTCCGGCGGCCGTGAGCGTACTCAGGATACCTTTGGTTGCCATGGCCCCGCCGCTTGCTAGCCCGGCTGCTCCCGCTGCTGCTGCTGCTGCTGCTGGGTTCAGGCCGCCGGCCGGAGTGGCTCCAGCGATTCCTGCTCCGAACGCCATTTGTACATCGCCCATGTGCAGGATTTTGAAATCTTTCCCGGTGATCGGATCTTTGTAGCGCCGGCGCAGGAAGCGGACCTGGTTGGTGTTTTCCAGTTCTTCGAGGCCCATTGGATAACGGCCGAATTTCTTGACGAAATGTTTCATCGCCCGCGAGTACTGGACTCCGCGATGAATTAACTCTTCCTCGCGATCGCGTTTTACCTGGAAGGCAATGACCGGAGCCATGATTACAGCCGCGATGGCAATGAGTGACACAAACAGGATGATGGTGATCAGAATGTATCCGCGCTCGGAGCGACGGCGGAGGTTCGGGATGGGACGGCTCGATGTCACGTTCTTCTCAGGCGGCGGATTCTATTTTTCAATCATTGTCATTCCGAGGAGCGAAGCGACGAGGAATCTGGGTTTCGATGGTCGCGCGAAGAACCTTGATCCATCGCTTTTGCTCGGGATGACAAAAGCCGACACTTGCCGGCACTCCAAGACGTAGCAAGCTACCTCTACAGCGAAATCTATCCACCTCACCCCAGCGTCAGCGGGATGCTCTGGTGATTGTTATTGAGTACGTCTTCTATCTCCACGGACGTGGGCGAGATGCGCACGACCTTGTAATGACGATTGACGACATCCCCTTCAGCCGCGATAAAGACATCTTCGCCTTCCGATAGAAAAATCTTCTTGCCTTCGCCCGGTTTGCTGGCGAATCCGAAAAATTTCAGGTTGATGGGCGGCGGCGGTGGTGGTGGGGGCGGGCCTTTTTCTGCCTCTTTTTCCTCGTCCGTCTTTCCCGTCGCGACGGGCTGCGGAATCTCCGCCTGAAGCTGGAAGATGTTCCTGCCCGTGCCCTCGTACTTGGTGTCTTCACTGGCCTTCAGCCAGTCGTAGCGCAGGGTGGGATCGAGCGAACGAGGGCCAGCGCTCGCCTTCTTACCGTGAGCCTTCGTGCGCGGCGCAGAGAGAGAAGTCGAAAGTGGCTGAGCGGTTGCAACTGGACCAGCTGCGGTCGCCGCTGTTGGAGTCGGGGACGAGCCCCCGAAACTGAACAACAACACAATGACGGCAAGCACCATCAGCGAGACAGCGGCAATCAGCTTGGTGCGATTTTCTGTTCCGAGTTTCACTTACGCAACACCCGTTTTCAGATAAGTTTCCAGTTTGAGCTGCAGCTTGACCACGCCGCCTTGCTCACCGCCGAGCACCACGCTATCCACCAGGAAAAACAACTGGTCGCGTTCCAGAGCGTTAATGAATCGCACCAATTGCAGATAGTCACCGGCAAGGTCAGCCTCGATTTCTACCCGCCGCGTGCCCGCCGTTTCTATGTCCTTGTTTTTCATCGAGTACTTAATGCTTCCAATTCTCACGCCGCTCTCTGCCGCCACTTTGCCGAGATCGGCGGAAATCGCGGAGTCCTGCGCGGGCAGCCTTTGCGCATAGAAGTCGTCAATCTGCTTGCGGGCGAGGGGAATCTTCTTATCCAGACCACGCAGGGGTTCGACCTCCCGCGTCTTCTGTTGCAATTCTTTCCAGTTTTGTGCGAGTTGTTCGCGCCTTGAGGTTTCCGATCCGACCAGGGGAGAAAAAAACACTGCGATCGCAAGCACATCCACTACCGCCAGGGCGGCCAGCGCGATCTTCACTTTTCGCCGTGTATCTCTCAGATCGGGCATTTACTGCGCTCCTCCCGGACTGGCATTTCCACCCTCGGGCACATAAAGCGCGCTGATGTGGAACTGCACCGTATCTCCCGCCGAGGACCCGCCACCGGCCGCGGTGGTTTCTTCCTCAATGTAGGTGTCGTGAAAGTGTTGCGAAGCCTCCATCTTGCTGACCAGATCCAGCGCATGTTCGCGGGAGTCTCCGGCCACGATTAGCTTGATCTCCAACTCATTATCAGGCGCCAGTTCGGGATGAATCGAGACCACATGCAGCCGGTTCGGCATCACCTTCTCCAAGTCTTCGAATGCCTTGGTCCAGGAAAAGGCCTTGCGCTGGAAAAGATCGTTGAGAAACTGGGAGCGGTCCCGGGTGGTGCTGTTCTGGGGCAGGTTCAACAACGCTTGCGCGTCGGCCTTTTCCTTGTCGCGGGCGGCACTCTGTTCTTCGTATTGCCGGATCAGTCGCCGGTCTTTGCGAGCGCCGATCCACCCGTTCACGGTCATAATGAGCAGCAGCAAGGTTAAAATGCCGACTGCGGCCAGTGCTCCGCCCCAACGCAGCCAAAAGCGCCGCGCATCCTCATAGGCCTGACTCGCGAGATTGATATCGACGCGCATTTAAGAGAGCAGAGCCCCCACAACCCCCGCCATTCTCCACTTTGGAATCGAACCTACGCCAGAACCCAATTGCGAAGCCGCGACCAATTCGGTTACTTCCGCTCCCGTTTGAGCGCGCAGCGCCGGTACGGCCCCGTCCGCATCGGCCAGGCCGGCGATGAAGATGTGCTCAATATTCAGATGGTAGGTGTCCTGGAAAAACACCACCGAGGGGTAAACCTCTTCCGCAAGTTGCTCCCCGGTAATGGCCGCCCCACGGGGATTCTCCAAAGTCCGGAACAGCAGCAGCTGATTCTTATCGAGAATCGCGATGCTGGTAGTTCGAGCGTCGACTTTTACGACCAGCGTCGGCCGGTCTGCTTTGGCCGCGCCTAAAGCTGCCAGCATGGAAGGCAGCACAATGCCGGGGCTGTATCCCGCTTCACGGAACACGGACTCATAATCTTCAATCACGCTGGTGAGGGCGACCGCCGCGACGACTTTGAGCCCACTTGCGGCGGTCTGCGCGTGGTAGGAAATCTTGGCTTTGTCGAGATCAAACGGGAGCGATTTCTTGAGCCGAAACCGGACTACGCTTTCTGCTTCCGTGCGGTTGGCCGGGAGAGTGTCAAAATCCAGCAACATGACCCGAACCGCGGCATCGGGCAGCACGGCAATGACATCGCGCGACCGGCTGTTCAGACTGCCGAGAGTGTCCCGGACGGTATCGAAAACGCTCTTGCGCTCGCGCAGGTTCGCTTCTATCAAGTCGGGCACAACGCTGCCCTTGGCCAGTTCCCCAGCCGCGCACACGTCGACCATGTCGCCCCGGTCCGAAACCCGTCCCGCGAACACACGATCCGGAGTGATCTCGCACGCCAGCTTTGGCTTAGAACTCGAATTGAAACTAGAGCGCATTCCCGACACTACTCCCTGCAGCGATACTACAAGTAAAACGCTGTCCCGCGGACAAATGCAATAGCTGGAAGAGCACCAGAGTCACTGGCCGAAAGGTCAGCCACCTTTGCGAATCCACCGCCATCCATGGTCTCTATCGCATGCTTTCGATGAAGGTGACCTTGTTAATCTCTTTCAATGTAGTCAGCCCGTTTCGTACCTTGTCGAGGGCGGACTCACGCAGGAACCGCATGCCTTCATCGCGGGCGGCTCGCCGGATCTCGGAAGTCGGCTTCTTCAGCAGAATCATCTCGCGGATGCGGTCGCTCAAATCCAGCAACTCGTGGATGGCGGTTCGACCGCGGAACCCCGTCCCGGCACACTCAATGCAGCCTTGTCCTTCGTAGAAGTTGACCTCCGACCAGGTCTTCGGATCGAGGCCGCTGGCCTCCAGCGTTTCCGGGGCATAGTGCGTTGCCGTGCGGCAGGATTCGCAAATCAAGCGCACCAGCCGTTGCGCCAGAATGCAGTTCAACGCAGAAACGAAGTTGTAGGGCTCGACGCCCATGTTGAGGAATCGCCCGATGACATCGACCACGTTATTCGCGTGGACGGTGGTGAACACCAAGTGACCGGTAAGAGCCGACTGAATCGCGATCTGCGCGGTTTCGGTGTCGCGGATTTCGCCGACCATGATCTTGTCGGGATCGTGACGCAAGATGGAGCGCAGTCCACGGGCAAAGGTCAGGCCTTTTTTCTCATTCACCGGAATCTGCGTGATGCCGCGAATCTGGTATTCCACGGGGTCTTCAATGGTGATGATCTTGTCTTCGTCAGTTTTGATCTCGCTGACCGCCGCGTACAGGGTCGTGGTCTTGCCGCTTCCGGTCGGCCCCGTTACCAGCACCATGCCGTACGGTTCTTTAATGTAGCGACGGAATTTCCGCAAGTCGTCTTCGTCGAAACCTACGACATCCAGAGTGAGCTTGTGAAACTTCTCGCTCATCGATTCTTTGTCGAGCACGCGGAGCACGGCATCCTCGCCATGAATCGACGGCATCACCGAAACGCGGAAGTCGATCGGCCGCTCGGGGCTGCCGTAGCGTACGCGGAAACGTCCGTCCTGCGGAACCCGGCGTTCGGAGATGTCGAGCTCACTCATGACTTTGATGCGCGAAATGATGGTCGAGTGATGCTCCTTGGCAATCGGCGGCATCGCTTGGGTGAGCACGCCGTCGATACGGAACTTGATGCACACCGAATCATCACGGGTCTCGATGTGAATATCACTGGCCCGCCGCTGCAGCGCGGTGAAGATCGTAGTATCGACTAAACGAATGATGGGGCTGATATCGCCTTGCTGCGTGGCCAGCCGATCGATCGAAATGCTTTCCTCAGTGCCGGACTCATCCTCCCGGATCACATCCAGAGCAAAGCCTTCGCTGGCATCTTCGAGAACGCGCTTCGACTGTTCCGTCTTCTTGAGGATTTCGGTGATCTGTGCCAGCGTCGAAACTTTGGTGACGATGCGCTTGCCCAAGAGCAGGCTGATCTCGTCGATCATCATCAGCTGGCTGGGGTCGGCGATGGCGATGGCGAGGCGTCCGTCTTCGGTCTCTTCCAGCGGGACGAAGTTGTAGCGGAACATCAGGTGAACGGGAATGGTTTTGAACAGATCGTGGTGAAGCTGGAAGTTATGCAGATCGACGAACTGGCAGCGATAGCGTCGTGCGATATCCTGCGCTTTTTCCAACTCCTCGCTGTGGGTGCCGGGCGCTGCTGTCCCGTTCCCGCCCACGAATACTGCTTTATTTTCGGTTGTTGTTGCCATCTCTAAACCTACCTAACACAGGCCAGGGCCCTATTTCTCGTCTAGATTGCAAACCTAGTGAATCGTAGATCCTAAAGTGAAGATGGGTAAATACAGCGAGATAAGTATTCCACCCACAATCACAGCCATGAAAATGAGGATGACGGGCTCGATCAAAGCCATGGCCGCTCCGAGCGCGTTCTGTACGTCCTCCTCATAGAATTCTGCCACCGAGTTCAGCATGGCCGGCAAGGCTCCGGTGGATTCTCCCACTTCGATCATTTCCACCGACAACTCGGGAAACATCTTTTGCTCTTCCAAGCTTTTCGCCAGCGGTTGCCCTTCGCGAACCCGAATGGCGGCATCCGAAATGCCAACCAGGATGCGCCGGCTGCTCATCGAAGCTCCCGCGGTTTGCAGCGACGGCACCAGCGGCATACCGCCCGCAAGCAGGGTCGAGAGCATGCGGGAAAAGTTTGCCACCTGGTACTTCAACCATATCTGGCCGAGCAGCGGGAGCGCCAGAATGGTGCGGTCGATACGTTCGGCCCCGCGATCGGTTTTCTTCCATTGCCAGAAAGCCAGTGCCGCGACGATCAGCGCGACGAAGAAAACCGGGAAATACTTCTGCGCGTGGTTGCCGATATTCAGCATGATCAGCGTGACCACGGGCAACTGCGCGTTCATATCCTGATAAAGCTTGGCAAACTGCGGGACAACGTAGGTCACCAGAAACACCAGCATCAACGAAACCACCGTGACCAGCAGCGTCGGATAAACCAGCGAGACCGCCAACTTCTTCTTGAAAGTCAGCGCCATCCGCTGGAAAGCAATGTAGCGGGTAAGCACTTCTTCCATGTTGCCGCTTTTCTCGCCCGCCATCAACGTGCTGGTGTAAATCTTGGGAAAAGCTCCCTGCCCGGAAAATGCGTCGGAGAGCAACTCCCCCGCCTTCACCCGGTCGCGAACATTCTGTAACAGGCTTTGCAGATACTTGTCGCGCTGCCGTTTGATCAGCAAATCCAAAGAATTCAGAATCGGCAATCCGGCCTTGATCAGCGTAAGGAATTGCGAGTTGAAGATAAGAAATTGCCCTTGCTTGACCTTGCCGCTGCGGTTGAAGCCCCCGGAGAGCACCCCCCGAGGCTTGACCCAGTAAACCAGGAAGCCCTGCTGCACGAAGCGGTCGCGCACCTCGGCTTCGGAGTAGCCGCTCTCCACCTGCTCCGTCAGGTGTCCGCGTTCGTCCGCGAGTTTGATTACGAATTCGGCCATGCCGCCCGCCTACCGTTGTCCACCTCAGTCTAGCATTCCCAGATGTCAGCCATTTGTTAATTGCCGGTCAAACCATATCGGGAGTAATGCAACGTCAAACCGAACCCGAACAAATTTGGATTTGCCGCAAGTTTATGAAAAGTCGTTACTTACGCTCATCTTGATAGTGCCAGCGAAGCCAGATTCGTATCAGGATATGGCTTTATTGATATCGCAAAGTCGCTCGAAATACGTCCGGCTTCAGCCGCTGGGGTTTAGATGCTACTGTCCCAACTCCCCGTCAATCACCTCAACCCCATCCGGGACCGCAAACTGAAACTGACGATTGGGGATGTCCACATTCTCCCTCTGATTAGTAAAGCGATAATCTGTAACCGAACCATCCACTTCCTCGATTAAAATTCGACTAATCCAGCGCTCGGGCGTGATCTCGAGCAAAACTTGGCTAACCCGGTCCGCCAAGCTCTTCGGAATGCCCCTTAAAACCATGTCCCCAGCCGCCAACGGGGCCACGTCCGGAGCCAGCGACAAACCCTGCAATTCCTTCTCCAACTTGGTCTTACCCAGAAGAAAGGCCAGCGGAGACCGCAAATCGTCCAGCTTCTTAACCGCCGTCCGCCGCACCTGGCGCTCGCCCGGGACGTAAAACCACGCATCCTCGCCGTCGCTGAGGAACAGCTTATCTCTTGGGGAACGGTACTCCCAACGCATCTTGCCAGGTTTTTTTAACCAAAGTGTTCCCGATTCAGTACGTTCCATTCCGGCCCCCCGGTAAATCTCCACGAACTCAGCCTGCAGGGAGCGCAGATGGTTGTACCGTTCGTCGACCGCCTGTGCGACGGCATGGATGTCAGCCGCGGGGATGGCGGATGAGATGGCGATGGCCAGTCCCAAGACAACAAAGTTGCGAAGAATGGAATTTGCGTCCACAACTGTAGTTTACTGGATGATTCCCTGACGCGTGAGATCGGAGGCGAACTTACAAGTAACAGATTGGAAGGCTGCGACAGCCTTCAAGCCCCGGCGAAACCCAGCGGGAAGGAGATGAAATGGCAACCAAACGACAGATGCGGGCGGAGCACAGAGCGGCCTGTAAGAAGTTGGATGATCTCATGCAGGACGGCATCCAGGCAGGATGTAACGGGCCGTTACCGGAAATGACAGAACTCTGTCGGCGGTTAACCATTATTCGGAAAATACTAGAGTGGTGCCACCCATCTCTTGTCAAAACGGGTAAACAAGGTCCGTATCGCGACGGGACATGCTCCAGGATCGAGGAGCTTTGGAGCGTTAACACGTACTTTACGCTTGGCCCCGTCGAAGCTGAGACTTACTCGGTCGTCAAATACCTAAGAGAGCGCACTGGAGAAAACCGATGAAGGCTAACGTTAACAAGCGCGGCATCATTCTGAGAGAGGTCCCAAACAAGCACCTCCTTAGGGAAAGGTTTTGGGACGACTTGCTGGATGGGCTAAGAATACCGGCCTCCAAGCGGAGACTAACGACATCCACTTCCTGGGATTCACAGCAACAGATCATATCGGTGCGACAGGACATCTACTTCACCGACAAAACCGCGACGCCCAAGGAGGCCGTTGCGATTTTGAAAAGGCATGGTTTTGAAGTGACGCTGGAAGGGACTTCATGCGACGAACGATCTTAGAACTCACCGTGACTCCCAATTCTAGATCTAGTTCACGCGGTACAACAGCACTCCGGAGGGCTTCGGCACGTGCTCAAACATGACCGCGGAGTTAAACGCCCGCTTTTGTCCTACAGGTGGATCGTCGGGGACGAAATCCCACTGAGACTCTCCAACGATGGTGCATTCAGTAAGCTTACTTTTTCGGGATGGGCAATCGTACAGGGTCACCATATTGAGGTCCTGCCATCCAAGAACTCGAGACAGATACTCGCTTTGGTCAGATGGAGACGCTTTAGCGAAGTCGGGGTCAATTGAGGACAGATACTGGTTTGCTGGTCTGGAGGCGCGGACTGAAATTCCTTATCCTGCCGAAGTTGTTCCTGCTGATATTTTTCCCATGGCTTGTCACCGAGCCCGGCGGGTAATTCAACAACCCCGTCCATCACACAAGCGAGTGCATGTCCGCTGCGCCACTTGCAATCAAAGCTGCTGACTGTATATTTCGACGGGTGTTTTGCGTCGGTGTGCCCCGGAGGTAGGGCCAAGTTCTCAGCGGAGACCAGATACACCGCTTGGCTGGGCTTGTGCTCATGGTACAGATAAGCTCCTAGCAGCGCCGTGGCAGCGAGTCCTCCCAACCCAGCGACCCAAATCAGGAGCTTTTTAAGCACGCCGCGCCACGCAGCCAGATAAAGGATTCCGAGCGCGAAGATGGCAATCGCGAAGTACATTGAGTCAATCCTATCTTGTCGCGGAGCTTATTCCAGTCTGTGCCTGCGCCGCGCTTCGCTTTCGATGTTTTGCGAGTAGGAGTGTCGTTCGTCCGGCTCCGCCCGCCACGCCGAGATGATGCGCCTTTCCTCATTGATTTCATCCGTATTAACCACCGTAATTTCCAGGCCGTTCACCAAGCCAACCGCGTAGACCCGGATTTCCCCGTAATCGAAACGGTCGTCAACTTTTTCAACCGTTGGCCCGCCAAAGATCCGCATCGCATCCTCGAAGGCGGTCCCGTGCCGGATGAGATTGCTTCGTTCTTCCTCTGGCCCCATATGCAGTGTGTATTTACACAATGTAAATATAAAATAGATTCTCGATTCCCTATGCTCTTAAGAAAATCCTGCCCGAAGGGAAATTACAACTGGGGGCCGGCCTCTGGGTGGAGGAATCTCCCGAGTACCGCAAAAATTCCCTTTGCTATCCGCTAAGCTCGGTTAAACTAAATCACTTCCTAACGTGACGCTGTTTCGCGTTGTTTCTTAATGATTAACTTCTCTACCCCCAGCGGGTAGCAAGGAGAAGCCTCATGTCCCGAGCCGTATCACGGATGAATTCAAGCCCTAAATTCTGGTTCCGAAATTCAATCCCTGTCCTGAATTTTGTGCTCGCTTTGCTGGTTGTATTTGCTGCGGCTCAATCCTCGCGAGCGCAGACTTACACGGTTCTGCACACCTTCAGCAACAATGGGACGGACGGCGCCGTTCCCTCTGCTCGCCTGGTTGAAGATGCCAAAGGCAACCTCTACGGCACGACCGCTGATGGCGGCCAGTACCTATACGGCACCGTTTTCAAACTCACCTCGGCGGGCAAGGAAACCATTCTTCACCCCTTCGGCAATGGAGCAGACGGGAAACTCCCCATGGCCGGCTTGACGCTTGACCCGGCCGGGAACCTGTACGGAACTACGCTTGAAGGGGGAGCGAGCGGGGCGTATGGAACCGTGTTCGGGTTGAACAAAGCCGGCGACGAGATCCTGCTTTACAGCTTCGGCGGGCCGCCCAACGATGGTGGATTTCCCCAGGCTGGCCTGGTTCGGGACGGTGCTGGCAATCTCTATGGCACCACATCCCAGGGGGGACATGTCGGAATTGGCACTGTTTTCAAGCTTAGCAAGACCGCCGGTGAAACCGTGCTGTACAACTTTTGCTCCGCCCAGAGTTGCACAGACGGAGGCTATGTCCTCGCCGGCCTTCTTCGGGATGCGAAGGGCAATCTTTACGGCACAACCAATCTTTACGGGAAGAATATGGCAGGCGTTGTGTTCAAGGTTGATACGACCGGAGCCGAAACCGTGCTTTACAACTTTTGCCTCCTGCAAAACTGTCCGGATGGCAGTAAACCGGCGGCCGGGTTAATTCAGGATACGGCCGGAAACTTTTACGGCACCACAACCGCCGGCGGCAAATTCGGCGCTGGGACCGTGTTCAAACTGAGCAAGAGCCTTAAGGAAACCGTGCTCTACAGCTTCCAGGGATTAAACGACGGAGGCACGCCCGTGGCCGGCGTCATTCAGGATGCGGCTGGGAATTTCTATGGCACAACGAAATCCGGAGGGAAGCACCAGAACGGCACCGTGTTCAAGTTGACCAAAGGTGGAAAGGAATCCGTTCTGCACAGCTTTACCGGCGGTAGGGACGGAGGTCAACCGCTAGGGGGCCTGATTCAGGACGCCAAAGGCAATCTCTATGGCACCGCCTCGGCCGGCGGCGATCCGTCCTGCCCTGCGCCCGGCTGCGGCGTGGTGTTCAAGATCGTCCCGTGACCGCTTTTTCTGTTCTTTGCGTTTGAACCGGGTGGCTTCGAGCGAAGACTTTGCCGTGCGTGCCCGAAAAAGCTCGACTTCTATTCCTCGCCAACTAGAGTCTCAGCGGCCTCCGCGGAATTTAAGATTTTTCTCGCGCGGTGACCCGCAAAGACCAAGGACAACGCACAGTCTCAAGCAAAGATTGAATACTGATGCGTGCCCCCGATCCTCTTGAAGGCCGCACTTCGCGTCAGCACCTGCTGCAGCAGCGGATTGTGATAGAGCACAAACATCGGCCTGGGATGTTCCCGCAACGAACGCTCCAAATTGCTGATCATCGTCGCCAGTCCAGATTCGGGCAAAGGGTTGAACAGGTAAAGCACGGTCGGTTCCGCTGGAAAAGCAAACTCGCTGGCGTCGCCCAGGATGCACTCGATGGCGAAACATTGCTGCGAATCGCTTTTGTATTTGTCGATATTTCCCTTCGCCACCCGATGCAGTTCGGGCAGCAGTTCGATTCCGACGATGCGCCGAAAGGGATAATCCGCCGCCATTAACAAGGCCCGGCCCTTGCCGGAGCCGATGTCGATGAAAGTAAATTCGCGAAAATCGATTTTTGGACTTGCCTGCGCCAGGCCCTCGATCATTTCGCGGAACAGGGAGGGCTCAGTGGGCTGGTAAGGCGAGTGAAAATGTCCCAACAGTCGATCGCGCCAACCGACAGTAGCACCGGTCGTATCCACGCGGAAGTCCCAGTCATAGTCGATGTCGCCATACCGCTGCCGTCGCCGCGAGGGAGTCGATTCGCGAACGAACTCCCACAGCGTGGAGATGAGACGCTTCGCGGTGGAAAGGAATCCATCGTGCGCGGAGTTCTCCTTCCACCAATTGTGAATGGTTGGGACGAGGCCTAGTCCGGAATTAGGCTCTGCTGGCATCGAAGATCATGGTAATGCGTTCCGAGAACCCAGCGACAGACTAAAGACTTTGGCGCCGCGGGCAGGCGGGCGAGGGCGCGCGCTTCCCACGAGCTACGTAAGGGGCTTCGACATCTTTACCAGATGGCACGGTTGGTTTGCCTGCTGGTCTGAGGGAAAGGGCAGGATGCCGCTTTCGGTGTAGCCGAGACGGTTATAAAACCCCGGTAACTCGGTGCGCAAATTCACAATAGTGAGGTCCATGAATTGGCAGCCCGCTGCATGACAGAATTCCTCGGCAGCGGCGACCAGTCGGGATCCGAGGCCGGAACGTTGCAATCCGGGATCGACCGCGAGCAGGCCAAAATATCCGCGCTCGCCGCGTAGTTCCACGTAGACGCAGCCGGCAAGTATGCCCACTTGCTCGACCAGCAGGAACTTTCCCTTTTGCAATAGCGCGCGCACTTTTTCCGGGTTGGTACGGTCAGCATCGATGAAGAAGCGTTCCGGCCGGAAAGCGGCATTCACCAGGCGCGCGATATCCTCGGCATCCTCGGGTTCGGCCACGCGGGTCTTCATCGGTTGGCTTTGCACGGGCGAGGACGCCCGCGGCCGCACTTACCAATCTTAGTCTACGGGTTTGAACTTCGGTTTGGGCGCGACATATCCGGGCGGCGTTCCTTTTTGGATGAAGGGCAAATCGTCGGGCACGCGCACTTGCACGTGGCCGTCGGGCATCAGTTTGTACGTGTGGCCGACTGGGTCGACGGGAGTGCCGCGCATCAGGTTCGCCGCTTCCAGGTCGGAAAAAGACTGAGGCAGATGTCCGGTTTTGTCGCGATAGTGCGCCACCAGTTTCTCCAGGATTGTTATGTCTTCATCAACTTGCAGGGCGCGCAAATGAGCGGCGGCATTGCCTCGGATATCGCGATCTTTCGTAGTCTGGAAAGTCGTGGTCCAAAGCAGGCGAGCGGTTTGGATGTCGCCGCCGCGCTCCGCCATTTGTGCAGCCAGCACTTTCAGGAAGGGATGCGCGTCCGGTACCCTGGAGCCCCGCAGAAAGGATTCCGAGGCCTTGGCGTAGTCCTTGAATTCCAGGTAATAAATAAAGCCGAGATCGTAATAGAGACGCCACTCGCTGGGATTATTGCGGATTCCGAATTCGACCAATTGAATTGCTCGTTCTGGCTGGCCCCCATTGGCTGCCAGGAAGTTGGAGCCATATTCGTAGGCTACAAGCAAATGCGGATCGAGCGTGGTGGTGATCTCGAGTAACGGGGCCAAGAGGTCGTAGTGCTCGGCGCCCTTGTCGAGCTTATCCCCGAAATATTGCACCACGCGGGTCCAATAAATGTCAGCCAGTAATCCGTCGTATCCCAGGCTCAAGTGCTTCAGCAGTTTTGGCGAAGAGATGTAGAGGACCTCATCCAACGTAGCTCCGGATCGCTGACGATCGATGCTTCGCAACAACAACACCGATCCCGCCAGACAACTCAAAAGTAATATGGCGGCCGTAACGGTGGTTCGAAGCGACGGTTTCATTTCAGATTCCGGCGCTCGAAAATGAGTACCGCCCCGCACAGGGCCATACTGGCGTAAACCAGCGCATACGCCGTATTCGACAGAATGAGTTGCCCCGGAACCGGCTGCTCGTGCGCGACCGAGCTGATTACATTCAGCGCGGAAAAATTTGGCACCAGATAAGCCGCTCCCGTGGCCAGCCAGCGCGTAAGCCCGTGAGTCATGCCCGCGAATCCTCGGAGGTCTTCCGAGAAGGTTCCGATGACGAATAAGGCAAAAGCAAAGACGGCCGACAACAATGGAGAAGAGAAGGAGGAGAACAGCAGGGCTAGAGCAGTGATGATCAGGAACTGGAGGATGATGAAATACAAAGCGACGAGCACCCAGCCGTCGGACAAATGGAAATGGTGGGAGACATAGAGCAATGCGGCGAATACGCCGAGCGCCATGAAAAAAGTGTTGACGACCAGAGTCCCAGCCAAGCCGAAGAACTTGCCGACAATGAACTCCCAACGCCGTACTGGACGGGAGAGAACGGTATAGAGAGTTCGCTTGTCGATTTCCTTGGAGACCAGCCCGATGCCGATGAAAATGGCAATCACCACGCCAAACAAAGAGACTGCCGTAAGACCGAGGTTCACCACTACCAGGTGCTCGATGCCAATCGAAATTTGCCCCACTAGAATGGCTGCTCCGGACATCAGAAGAGCAAACGCGATCAGGTTATACAGGACGCGATCGCGCACCGCTTCGCGGAAGGTATTAGAGGCAATGTATACGATTCGCCCATTCATCGCGTCACCCCCGCAACCGCTTTGGACGGCTGCAGCTTGCGCACGAAATATTCTTCCAGCGAAGTGCGGACCGGTATCAACGATATGATCCGCAACTGTTCGCGCCGCAGGGCTTCCAGTGCGGCTTCCTGATTGCCTTCGAGCAGGACGGCACGGACGGTATCGCCGGTCACGTGACAATCGGCGCCCAACGCATTCATCGCGGCCGGTATTTTGTTCCCGTGCCAGACCAGTTCCACGTTGCCTTCGATGCTCGAAGTGAGATCCACCACCGCACCTACGCTGCGCAGTTCGCCCAGATGGATGATCGCCACACGATCGCAGAGCGCCTCGGCATCGGAGAGGATGTGCGTGGAGAAGAAAACTGTTTTGCCTTCGTGCTTCAATTGCTCCATCAGATCGCGCACTTCGCGGCGTCCCATGGGATCGAGTCCAGACATCGGTTCATCGAAGAAAACAATTCTGGGATCGTGCAGGATGGCTTGCGCGATGCCAACCCGCTGCAGCATGCCTTTGGAAAACTTCCGCAACTGGACGCGGATTACATCTGCCAACCCGACCCGCTCGAGAACTTCGCGAACTTTCCGCGAACGCTCTTTCGGAGCAACCCCGGAGAGTTGCCCATAGTAATCGAGAAGTTCGACGGCCGTCAGGTAGTCATAGAAATATGGCTGTTCGGGAAGAAAGCCGATCTGCGCTTTCATGCGCGGGTCGTTGATCTCCATATCCAGAATGCGTGCCGATCCGGCGGTTGGGTACACCAGGCCCATGAGCATCTTGAGCGTAGTGGTTTTGCCTGCCCCGTTGGGGCCTAGAAAACCGAAGATCTCCCCTTCCTCTACCCTGAGGTGGAGCGGGTGCAACGCAGTCTTCGGCTTTTTGCGCCAGAAGCCCACGCTGTAGGTTTTTTCCAGACCAAGGATATCGATTGCGGTCATAGCGGTGGAGCTGAGTCGCCCTCCTTAAATCTCTGATACGAAAATTATATGCAAAACCTGGATTACCGCGAGCGGGTGAGTTAGTTACTAGATTACGAAAGTAAAGAGGCAGGCGGTGGAACCCCCCAACTTACCCTACTGCAAAGCTGTGAAAGCCGCGCAGGCCGCGATCGTCACCGGCGGCACGACCGGCGCCGCGTTAACCCGGATCGTGGCTTCCTGCGTGGAGCAGAAGCTGCGTACGCCCGTCTGGTTGGGGGTGGCGGGAGCGCCGCCAACAACGTAGCTCTGGTTGGGAACGCCCGGGAAGCCCGTATCGACGAAATAGTAGCCGCTCTTCGGATTGGCCACCGTGGACTGCGCCAGGACCCAATCGATCAAGCACGCGTTGGCTTGAGTGGGAAGAATGCCGGAACAACCCGTCGCGGCTGGCGGTCCCAGGGCGGGCATGGATCCCGCATAACCTTGCGTGGGATAGCTCGTTTGATAAGAAACTTCGGCTGTGTTGGCGGTGCGAACTGAACTGGCCGCAGACGATTCGTTAGCCGCAATGCGTGCGCGCAACAGATTCGGGATAGCGATAGCAGCGATGATAAGAATGATCGCCACCACGATGAGCAACTCAATCAGTGAAAAGCCCTTCTGTTCCCGCATGCGTGTTTCCTTTGTTGGCTCGCTGAGTTGCCTGGACCAAGGGGCAGTTCCGGATCTGCCGGGTGTAGTTTGATTTTGTCCCCACAGCGATTGTGCCGGAAGGCAGGCACGCGGGAAAAACAGTTTCCGACAGAATCAAGTCCGTCGTATGGCAGTTTGTGCCATTTTGGCATGCGGGAAGGATTGGAGCTTTACACCGAGGAAGCAGTGGCAATTTGAAGAGTTGGCATCTTTCCGAAAAAACATCCAAAAAAACAAAGGAGCAACGGATTTCTCCGTTGCTCCCCGGCTGGTACCCTCCCCCAGGTACTTCGCCAAACTCAAACTACTGCAAGGCTGTGAAAGCTACGCAGGCCGCAGTCGTAACCGGCGGCACTACAGGAGCCGCGTTATACCGGATCACGCCTTCTTCCGTAGAGCAGAAGCTGCGCACACCGGTCTGGTTCGCCGCAGCGGCGGCGCCGCCAACCACGTAGCTCTGGTTGGGAACTGCCGGAAACGCGGTCAGAGCAAAATAGTATCCGCTCTTAGGAGTGGCCGGTGCAGTGGCGTTGGCCAAAACCCAGTCAATCAAGCACGCGCTGGCTGCGACGGGCAGAATGCCAGAGCAACCGGTGATGGCTGGCGGGCCAAGAACAATCATGGCGCCGGCATAACCCTGTGTCGGATAGGTGGTCTGGTAAGAGACCTGGGCGGTGTTCACGGTACGAACCGAGCTAGCTGCAGACGATTCGTTGGCCGCGATACGCGCACGTAACAAGTTCGGGATGGCGATAGCAGCGATGATAAGAATAATCGCTACCACGATAAGCAACTCAATCAGTGAAAAACCTTTTTGTTTCCGCATGTGTGTTCCCTTCTTCTCCGTTATCAGATGTGGTCTCAGTAGACCCAATTGCCGATTATGTTCGCATTTTAGCGGCCAGAACCAGAAGTTACTATCGGGTAGGTCCAGATTCCAGGGTGTACTTTGTTTTCAAAGGTTCAGCAAACTCCAGTAACTATTGTGCCTGAAACCGCTTGGACTCGAAACCGCGTTTCTATCAGATTTTGTCGGACATCATGACAAGTTGTGTCATTTTGGCATATCAATAATTTAGATGCGGGCGGCCGGGTTGTTGTGCATTCTCGGATAAGGATGGGCAGTATTGGTGGGGCAAAGTTGCGTTTGCCTAAGATTGCGGACACTATCACACACCCAAACCACGGAATCGACGGACCGCTGAAGCGGAGTTAATTCGAGCCCAATCGCGATATTGGTTCACACCATATCCCAAAATGAAATCGGCCTGGGTCTGTTCCCCAGGCTTTCCCCCGGGTGTTTCGCCAAAATTAAACCTATTGCAACTGTATGTATGGGGCGGTTTGGCAGGCTACAGAAGTAGTCGTCGGAGGAGCATTGTGAGTCGGGTCATAGTGGATCACGCCGTCCTCGATCGAGCAGAAGCCGCGCACCCCGCTCTGGCTGAACCCCGAAGCTGCGCCGCCGACGGTGTAACCCGTGCTTGGCGGGCCACCAGCCGGGTTGCCCAGGCCGAAGTAGTACCCGCTCTTGGGAGTGGTTGCGAGTGTAGCATTTGCCAGGAGCCAATCGATCAAACATGCGCTGACCGAGTTGGGAGTAATGCCAGAACAGCCGGTGGCAGCCGGCGGTCCCAGAGAAAGCATGGTGCTGGCAAAGCCGACAGCCGCATAGGCAGTTTGATAGGAAACCTGAGCTGTGTTGACGAGACGAATCGATTGGACCGCAGAGGACTCGTTGGCAGCTATGCGTGCCCGCAGCAGGTTCGGAATGGCGATAGCGGCGATAGCCAGAATGATGGCTACCACGATCAGCAACTCGATTAGCGAGAAACCTTTTTGTCGCCGCATCTTCCTTCGCCTTAATTCAACTAGGGAACTCGTGAACCCTCGCTCTAGAACTGTCGCAATTTGGTTGCCTATCGCTGATGGCACTTTGGCGGAAGGTAACTGCCCACTAAGTCATATGCTTGCCGCTACCTGGAAACGAGACAATGACTCTGAGTTTTGAACCAGTCCAAAGCATAAACCGGCAAGATCGAGGCAACTGACAAATTTTGTCAAATCACCTCTTCTTTTGCTGATGTCTCGATTTAGAATGCGTCTTGTTCTTGGCAGGTTTCATCCTAAGTCTTGTGGCGCACACACTCTTGTTCGCGGTATTGGCGATCCTTCTGCCGCGAAGAGTTGGGGTCCTTTCGACAGGTTACGCTGGAAACTGATCCTCACTTGCGGGCAAGGGCGCCCTTACGACACGATCTACGCTGCTTTCACCAGCATGCAGGTTATGTCATCGTGCTGAGGAGTTGTACCGACGAAGGCGTCGAGATCGCTCATCATGCGGCGTAGTAGTTCATCGGGAGTGGCCGCCGCTCCGGCTTGTAAAAGGTTCAGCATCCGCTGTTCGCCGTATTCTTCATCCCGACCATTCACCGCTTCGACCACGCCATCGGTGAAGATCACCAGCCAATCTCCCGGTTGCAGGATCACATCCCCGGCTTCATAAGACTTGTCCGCCCACATTCCCAAGGGCAACCCGCCGGTAGACAGACGCTCGATTGCGCCCGAGCTGCGCCGCAGGATCGGCGCGTTGTGCCCGGCATTGATGTAGGTCAGAACGCGGCTGGCTGGGTCGAACTCGGCCAGGAATGCGGTCGTGAAGCGAAGTCCGCTTTGGCTGTTCGTGCAGGCATAGTGATTCATGCCGGTAACCAAATCTGCAAGGGAGTAGGCTGTCTCTGAAAGAGTTTTGAGGCTGGCCTGGAATGTGGCCATGAGCAGTGCTGCCGGAATGCTCTTGCCCGCGACATCAGCGACTGCCAGCAGGAAATGAGGTTCGCCGGAATTCATTGTTGGACGAGCAAAAACATCATAGAAATCGCCCGCGACGGTATTCGCAGGGCGAGTGGTGAAAGCAATGTTCAAACCGCGCACCTGGGGCGGCGTCGAGGGGAGCAGCCATCGTTGAATGTCGCGGGCGATTTCAAGATCTCGTTTCATCACCACACGGTCGGCGATCTCGAGCATCAACAGGATGAACAGCGAAACCCCGCCGAAAAAACGGAGATCGAATTCAACGAATTCTACGTGCCCCTCTTCATCGCGATGGGTGTAGCCTCCCGCTGGCAGGAGCAACAAAACCATGCCTAGCAGCAGAAGCACCCGGCGTGCGGGCGTCAGCTTTTCGAGAATCGCCCAGGCGAACTCTTGCACCGTTCGCCAGAAGCCGCGCTTCTTCGCTTCAGGAGCCCGCGCTTTGAAGTCGCGCTCGTAAAATCGATAGCTGGTGCGGGCATCGGTGCTGAATTGTTTCCAGAGTTGGCTAAGTTCAAGGCCTTCGGTGACGCGGTGCCAAAACTGCTGGAGATGGGCGACCACACCTTGATGCGGTTGGACCGGCGGACCGGGGGCGACTTGGGGGGAGGAAGAGTTCATGCAGGAATTGACATTATAAGCCGCTACCGCGTGCGATCGGATTTTCGTTCCCAGCCATGAAAGACAGCGCCGACGTCACGGCCGGAGCGCTATAAGGACGCATTCTCCCCTTTGGATTGCACTACAACCAGTGTCATGTCGTCGTGTTGCTTCGCCCCGGCAACGAAAGCATCGGCAGCTTGCATCAGTCGGGCGATGGTTTCAGCCGGGCTCAGGCCGGCGCAACTCCGAATCGTCGCAATCATCCGCTCCTCGCCCCACTCTTCGTCAGCAGCGTTCATGGCCTCGCTCATGCCGTCGGTGAAAGCGATAAAAAGGTCCCCGGGAGCAATAGTCACGGATCCTTGCTGATAGGGAAATTTCTCAAGCAAGCCAACTACGGTTCCGCCAGTTTCGAGCCGGGACAGCTGCCATTCCCCTGCCGCGCGATGGAATAGCATAGGCGGGTTGTGCCCGGCGTTCACATAGGCGAGCTGGCGCGAAGCGGGATTGTACTGTCCGTAGAAGAAGGTTGCATACCGATTGGCCGAAGAAGCTTCATAGACCAGCCGGTTTACATTGCTCACCAGCGCCGCGAGGTCCTCGGTCATACGAGTGGCTTCGCCGCGCAAAGACGCTTGTAAGCTGGCCATGGTCAGGGCCGCGGCAATACCTTTGCCGGAAACATCGCCAATCGCGATTCCCAACTGTCCGCCGGGCAGTGCCAGAAAATCGTAGTAGTCGCCTCCCACGCCGAGCGCGGGGCGGCAAGCGCCCGCGTAATCGATGCCCAGGATTGGAGGCAAGGTTTGCGGGAACAGCCGCTCTTGCACCTCACGAGCAATCTCCACTTCGCGGTTCAGGCGTTCGCGTTGGGCTACCTCGTCCGCGATGGCGGACATAAGGCGGGCGTTCTCTAACGCCAAACCGGTTTGTGCCGCGACTGATTTCAACAAGCGCAGATCGCTGCCCGAATAAGGTTCGTCGGAACGCTTGGGCCCGAGGCTGATGAACCCCAACAGCTTGTCGCGCGCGCTCAAAGGCAGCAGCAGTTCGCTCTGGAGTTGAGCCAGCCTGCCGCGATCTTCCTCACTCACGTCTGGTTCGCGATAGAGCCAGGAGTCGGGATCGTCGAAGTAAACCCGGGCCGGTTCTTTCTGTGTCTGCAGGAGTTTGACCGGACCCGAGCTTGCTGGAAAGGCGACGTCGAGCGACGCCGTGAAGCCGAGCGCGTACGCTGCCTGATAAGGCCCGCCGCCCAATAAAACGGCCACGTTGGGGATGTGCAGAGTGTCGGCGATCCTTGTGGCCACGGTCTCGATCAGAGGGCGCGTCTCCACCATGCTGCGCACCTGATCGATGAGTTCACTGAGTACTTGCTCGGCGTTGTAGGCCTCGCGGAAGAAGCGGCGGTCAGTCCAGGTGCGCAGACGCTCTCCAAACCGCGGAATGCTGAACAATGCGGTGACGGCCAGCGCGATCACGATCATCTTCCCGGGAAGATTGGATTTGGTTGCGAGTGCCAACGCCGTGCCAATGACAATCGCAATGGCAACGAACTGAAGAGCGCGTATTCCGCTCTTCGCCAGGCCATACTGCAGGCTTTGGCGAATGACCATGCGTACGTCCATTGCCCGCTGCACCACGATCACATAGGCCAACGTGAGCGGGAAGATCGGCAACATCAAGAGGGCAGCCGCATTCAGCCATTCTGGGATTCTCGCGGAAGGAGACGGTCCCAGGAGTCTGGTGACGGTGATGATCAATCCCGGTGTCATCGCCACCGTCGTGCCCCAGTAGAGCAGGCGCAGTCTGCGGCGGGCATCCAGTGAGATCGCCATCGATGATTTGGTGAAGATCGCGGTAAAGAATGAACTGACCAGCACGTAGGTCGCAACTTGGTACGCTGTCCACAACGGATGCACGATCCGATAGACCGACGCGGCGGCCGTGTAGCTGGATATCTCAATTACGCCCACCGCGACGACAGCTGCAGTGAATACGACGAATGGAAGGGCGAGGCACCATGCGGTCCATTTCCAGATGGTGCGCATCCGGTGGTGCGGCGGGAATGATTCCGGGAAATACATTCCCAGGAAAAACATCGAGGCGGGCCAGAGAAACGCCAAAGTCTGGTTGTAAGACATCCCCAGTTCGCGCCAGCCGGGCCCCCAGCCGTCAATTCGATGTCCTCCCAGAAGTTGCGAGAACGAGAGCAGCACCGCGAGCAATAACCACGCCAGCGTGTCTCGAGGCCGGGCGAGCGTCACCCAGAAACCCAGCAAGATGCAAACCGTGACCAGCACAATTTGCGGCAGAACGTCCAATGTGATTTGAGCGGTCCCACTTTGCTTTCGGGTCGTGGGCAGCGCGACCGTGTGCGTGCCGTCCGAGGAACGGACCGTTACGTATGTGTTTTCTCCGGGCCGGGCGTGAGAGACGGCTTCCCCGAGCACAGCGGTTCCGGTGTAGGGTTTTCCATTGACTGCGAGCAACACATCTCCACGATGCATGCCAGCTTTCTCCGCACCCACCGAAACCGCTTCCAGAGACGGGCTGGCGGTTGCGGGTGTAATAGCGGGGACGTCGACTCTCTCGTCATGCGCAATATCTAGCGCCGATCGCGCCTGATAGAGCAGTGCTGCTGCGAAGAGCGCGGCCAGGCAGATGTAAAGGAACTTCGGCGGCTTCGTCCGGCGCGTGGAAGGTGGCGTTGGCATGCAGTTCTGGGCGCGACCGGATGATTCTACCTTTTACCTGCGCAATCAGAAATGGCGGCGGGCAACTGGAGGAGTCTCGATTCGTATCAGGGTATCGCTTCAGCGATGCCGTAACCTCGTCAAAACAATTTCATTTGCTCTTCGGACTCGGCGGCAGGTACGGGGTGCGTCCTCTGACTGTAGCGGTCGTAATCGGTGCGCATTCCGTATTTCTGACGCAGGCGCGCCATGAGTTGCGAAAGCGGCTTGCGATAAGAAGCCGAAAGGAAGGCGCTATCTTTGTAACGCTGCCGATAGGCTTCTAGCAACTCTGGGAACTCTTTTTCCAGAAATGGCAGGAACACCGCCGCCGAGCAGGGCTTCAGGAACAGAGGATTGGCAAAGATATATTTTCCACCCGCGGCGGCTGTCGCTCGGACCAGCGCCTCGAGGTCGCGCGGGGAATCAGTAATGCCGGGCAGCACAGGCGCGCAGATCACCCCTGCCGCAACCCCTGCCTCGTTCAGCTTTTGCATGGCTTCGAGCCGCAGGTCCGGTCGCGGCGCGCGCGGTTCCAGGATGCGAGCCAGATTCGCGTTCAGGGTCGTTATCGTGATGTTGACGAATAGGCGATTGTTCTTTGCGACCTCCTGAAGCACATCGATGTCCCGTAGAACGAGGTTGGATTTGGTGACAATGCCGAGTTCCAGTCCGCGATGCCGGGCGAATTCCTCCAGGATCGCCCGCGTCACTCCGAAGCGGCGTTCAGCCGGTTGATAGGGATCGGTCGCAGTCCCAAGCGCGATTTCTTCTCCCGGCTTGACGTGGCGCAGTTCCTGCCGAAGCAAGTCGGCGGCGTGTTGCTTCACGAAAATTTTCTGCTCGAAGTCGACGCCGTCGCGCATCTCCATAAACTCGTGGGTGTAGCGGGCGTAGCAGTACTTGCAGGCAAACTCGCAGCCTCGGTAAGGATTGATCGTCCAGGTGAATGGCATGCGCACGCCGGTGCATCGGTTGAGCAGGGAACGAACTGGAAGGGTGAAATACTCAACTTCGTGCCCTTGCCGCAGCGATTCTCCCTCCGAAGCGAGGCGAGCAATGCCGATCAGTTTAGGCGTGAGGTCGGAAAGAAAGGGAAGGGAAGCCATGCTGATATTCGCTTTTTATTCGCTGTAGTGAGTTTAGCTATAAAAGCACTAGCAAGTCAAGTTGGGTTTTTCCATAAGGTGGGGCTCAATTTGGAAATGCACTGGGCGCAGTTGGGCTAGCATCATGTTTTGGATTTTGGAGGGATTGGTGGGATTATTGGACGCAGAAGAATTAGGCGGGCACGAAGCGCTTATTTGGTAAGAGAATGGCCAGCGTGGGCTTATCCGTGGGGTCAAACGCAGCGGTATTGTTTACTTGTTTCTGGATTCTTGAAATTTCTTCAAACATCGTTTCAGTATCGGAGTCGCCTTGGTCTTAGCCATTGGCGTTGTGGCAAGTCGGGAAGGATGCAAAAGGTCTGGCGGAGAGGGGGGGATTCGAACCCCCGATACAGGTGTTAGCCCGTATAACGGTTTAGCAAACCGCCGCCTTCAGCCACTCGGCCACCTCTCCGGCGTTTGTCAAATCAATACTTACATTCGCCTGCTCGTCGCGGGTGCGAGTGCAGTCGCAAAGCTCTCTTAAACTGCTTGCTCGAATTGCTCCATCGCGGCAACAACCACAGCGTGCAGGTATCGAGGCGATGGCCTTCGGTAATACTAACACGGTTGTCACGACGGATGCGGGGGGCCCGCGAATGTCGTGGCATCCGGCGCCAGCGATCTCGACGTGCTTCCCTTTTAAAAGGACACGAACGCACACGGGACTCCGATCGAGACTTTTGAGCGGAGCGTCCAGATCTCAAGTTCGTCTCGCAGAACGCTTAGGTGACTTGTTTTTCTTGCGACGCGGCGTGCCGCGTTCTGACGAAGTAAGTTGAATTCTCCTGGGGCGGACGAGAATACTGAATGAAACGTCAGAGGGATTGCCCCGGGGGCGGCTTTCGAGATCCCACTACGGATACTGCTGACGACGGCTAAGCTGGCCAGATGCTCAGTGCGGTTTTGCTTAGAATCTGCTGCTTGATTTCTTCTTTCAGCGGGAGCGCGCGGAAGTCATCGAGATTCTGTTTGATGTCCGGGACGCCCGGACCGGGCCAGTCCGTGCCGAATAGAGTTTTATTGGAGATCTCTTCCAGCCGGGGGAAATATTTCAGCAAGGCTTTTGGCGGGATGCCGCTGATGTCCAGGTATACGTTCGGATGGCGGCGCAGCAGGAAGAACGCGGTTTGCATCCACAGCGGGCGCCCGCCGTGGGCAAGCAAGATTTTCATCTTCGGAAAATCTACGGCAACATCGTCAACGTAAATGGGATCACCGTAGCGGTTGCGAGCCCCGTGAAAAATCGAAGTCCCGGTGTGGAACATAACCGGAACTCCGTTGGCCTCGGCGGCTCGGTAGATCACTTCCAGTTCGGTAACTCCATTCTGATAGTCGTTGGGAAACAGAAGCTGGTGCGGAGGGTGAATCTTAATCATGCGGATCTTGAGCCGCAGAAGTTGCTCGACGTCGGCCAGAATGTTCTGGCTGTGACGGGGATGCAAGCCGCCGCACGAGATCAAACGCCTGGGGTTTTCCTTGACGTAATCTGCGATCCACTGATTGACTCCGGCTGTAAAGCCAATGACCTCGGGCGCAACGTAGTTGATGAGCACGCCGCGATCGATTCCGACGGCGTCCATGTGTTTGAGGAACGCCTTTGGCGAGCGGCAGAACTCGGCGATCTGCTCGTAATTGGGCCGCTTGCGGCGGATCAACTCCAGAGCGTTGGGATGGAACATCTCCATCGGCGCAATATGGATGTGGCAGTCAGTGATCAAGTTCGTGGTCAGCCGCTCACACGTCGAAGAACACGGTTTCGTGCTCGCCTTGCAGATGAATATCAAAAAGCCAATGTCCCGGTCGCGCCGGATCAGCTCGCGCTATCAGAGTCCCGCGCCGCGACGGCGGCGCCAGCGCGATTACTGGGTCTTCAGAGTTAGCGGGATCGCCTGCGAAATAAACTCGCGTATAAAGCTGCTTGAGCAAACCGCGAGCGAAAATAGCTAGATTGAGATGCGGCGCCTGCAACGTGTTTCCGGATCCCGGCACGCGGCCGGGCTTGATGGTTTCGAACTCGCAGCTACCATCTTCTGCTGTTGCCATCCGCCCGAAACCAAACCACGCCGCGTCATTAGTCTTCTCGCGCATATCGTCGGGATGGTTGTACTTGCCTTCCGCGTCGGCCTGCCAGATCTCAATCACCGCGTCGTTGACCGGCGTACCGTCGCCATCGATGACACGGCAGGTCAGCCAGACGCGCTCGCCTTTAGCCTGCGGCGAGGCGATGCACTTGACCGAGCGCGCGTCGGTCATCCCCAAATGGAAGTACGGGCCGGCGGTTTGTGAAGGAGTTGGAATCAGATCCATGTCAAGCCTCGAACGGCGTGGCGTTGCGCCCGCGCAGGACGATGTCAAAACGGAAGCCCAGCGCCCATTGCGGCTGCGTCGCCTCCAGATCAAACCTGGAGATTAAACGCTGCCGTGCCCTTTCGTCCGGAATCGATTGAAACACCGGATCGAAGGCGAACAGCGGGTCGCCGGGAAAATACATCTGCGTCACCAGGCGCGTGATGAACGCTCTTCCGAAAATTGAAAAATGAATGTGCGCCGGGCGCCACGCGTTGTAATGATTAAGCCAGGGATACGCGCCGGGCTTGATGGTCACGAATCGATAAGAGCCGTTCTCATCAGTGAGCGTGCGGCCAGCGCCGGTAAAGTTGGGATCGAGCGGCGCCGGGTGTTGATCTCGATGGTGTCGATAGCGGCCGGTCGAGTTGGCTTGCCAAATCTCAATCAGAGCGCTGGGAACCGGGCGTCCATTGTCATCCAGCACACGTCCGGTCACGATGATGCGTTCGCCAACCGGTTCGCCGGCGTGTTGGCGAGTGAGATCGTTGTCGGTCTCGCCGATCTTCTCGTGTCCAAACAGCGGCCCGGTAATCTCCGACAAAGTGTGCGGCAGCACGATCAACGGCTTCGCCGGCGCCCGGCGCACCGTCGATCCATATGGTTCGTGCAGAGAAGGCGGCTGGCTGCCCGGCGGCATCCGATGATACTGCGCAATCGACCGTTGGTTCGTCGGATGCCCCATGAGAATACTTCCGTAGAAACCGTGCGGACCGTTGCATCATATCTCAGCATTCGCCTGTTTGTCATCGCGGTGCGCAGATGGATCGCGAATCAATTTCGCGTGCTTGCCTAAGTCATGAAAATCGCGAATTGCTGCCCGCATGACTTTCACCCAAACGGGGGTCGGGCGGTGCACGGCGCTACTTTTTCGGACGCGACTCCGGCGGTACCAAGCCCGCTACGCGGTAGTAGACCGCGAGTTGGCCATAGTGCTCTCCTGAGTGCTCGATGAATCCGTATGCCATGTCGGACACGCGGACCTGCTGATTGCTGTCGGGGTCGGTTATCAGATCGGCCATGCCCTTATCGCCCTTTGTCTTGATCGCCGCTGCTCCGTCCGCAAATGACTTTTTCACAAAGGCAACTACGTCCGCTTTAGTTTTGTACTGGTCACGTTTCGGGTCCTCCTCGGCCGGCGGTTTCTGGCCCAGAGCGAGAGTGGTAAAAAAATAGTTCGCCCCGGCCGCGTGAAGTAGTTGTTCGGCAAAGCCGCGCTGCGCCGGAGTGGGCTTGAAGTCGTATTTGTCCTCGGGAAAATCCTCCGCCATGGCGATCAACTTACGTCCAATGTCGTTCCAGGAATCAAGCACTACCTGCGAGGGGCTCAGGGCGGGCTTGGGCGCCGCATCTTTCTTGGCCATTTGCTGCGTGTATGCTGGCAAGCTCAAAAATGCCGCGGTCAGAATAAGTAATACCGTCGAGCTCAATCTCTTCATCGCATCTTCCTCCGTTGTGTCGATTATTTGGGCGGTCCTAATCTTAGTCGACTTTCGGCGCAATGAAAACAGAGCGCAGCAAACTGCAATACGAATCCCGCCAGCCATCAGCAGGGCTTATTGTGTGTCACGACAGACTGATATATTTCTCAATCAGCCCGGAGGTCAGGGATCTATGAAGTTTACGATTCAGCGCAATCGAGCGATCGCAGGAAACGACATTACCGTCGGAATCGAAGCGGAAGGGAATGAAGTGATCTCTCACGTTACAACGAACCTTGATGGTTTTGACATCGGTGACGATGAAGTCGATCCGCCCAGCGTTTCTTTCGAGCGTGAGTTTCTGCAGGCGGGAGACGCGAGCCCTCACCTACAACACAAGCTCGTGGTCAGCGTAACGGACACTCAAGGGAGCACGAAAAGTGCCGCCCGGCTTTGGCAAGATGTGAGCTAAGCAAGTGGCACGGAGAAGGATCAGCTATGATGTCGAGGCTGAAATCTTTTGTTAGCCATGCGGCAGGAGAGTGATCGTCTATAGATGCGATACGGATTTGTTATCGACCAGGACCGATGTATCGGGTGTCACGCCTGCACGGTCGCGTGCAAAGAGGAGCACCAGGTGCCAGTTGGCGTCTTTCGCACTTGGGTGAAGCATATCGAAAAGGGCGAGTTCCCGCACACGTCGCGCCACTTCGGAGTGATGCGGTGCAACCACTGCGATGACTCTCCGTGTACGGAAATCTGTCCCACCAGCGCCCTTTATACCCGGGCGGACGGCATCGTTGATTTCGACAACCGGCGCTGTATCGGTTGCAAGGCTTGCATGCAAGCGTGTCCGTACGACGCTCTCTACATCGATCCCAATCACAACACAGCGGCCAAGTGCAACTTCTGCGCGCATCGAGTGGAGAGGAGCCTCGAACCCGCGTGCGTCATTGTCTGCCCCACGCAAGCAATTCTTGCGGGAGATTTGGACAATTCCAGCAGTAAGGTCAGTCGCGTTGTGGCCACACAAAAGGTTTCGGTGCGCAAGCCGCACAAAGGCACGAAGCCCAAGCTTTTTTATGTTGGAATCGAAGGCGACTTGCTCGAGCCAACGCGGATCTCGCGGAAAGACACATATTTCGCCTCGGACCGGCGGGATGAGCAGGCAGCGAGGGCCGACGACGTGCCCAATCTTGCAGGCGCGCTGGCCCGTGAGGTTTACGACGTGCCCCACCCTGCACCTTGGGGCTGGAAGATTGCCGCATATCTCTGGACCAAGGCGATTTCTGCGGGAGTATTGCTGGTTGCAGCAATTCTGTTGAGTCTGGGCGGCCAATCCGCCGCCACGTTGTTCAACATCGTCTGCCCGGCTGTGGCGCTCGTTGGCTTGGCAGCAACATCGTTTCTTCTGATTTTCGACCTGAAGCGCCCCGATCGTTTCTTCTACCTTATTACTAAGCCAAATTTCCGCTCCTGGCTGGTCATCGGAACCTACTTCTTGCTTGGCTATGGCGGGTTTGGATCGGTGTGGCTGCTGTGCGGGATTTTTCGTGGCTCGGTACCGCCCGTCGTGCAATGGTTCGCCGCGGCCTTCGGAGTCGCCAGCGCATGTTATTCGGCGTTCCTTTTTGCCCAGGCAAAAGGCCGCGACTCGTGGCAAAGCCCGCTTTTTCTGTGGCACTTGTTGATCCAGGCTTTGATTGCCGGCTCCGCCACGATATTGATCGCAGGGATCGCGACCGATGCAGGCCCCGAAGTTCTTAGGCCGGCATTAGTGATTCTTCTGGCCTCCCTAGTCGTCGGTCTCGCCATGAACCTGGGTGAAGTAGCGCTGCCTCATGTCAGCGAGGACGTAAGGATTGCCACGCAAGCGCTGACCGCGGGTCGGTTCAGCCGGCGATTCTGGGGGTTGGTCATCTGTGTTGGATTGGTTACTCCAATTGTTCTGGCAGCTCTGGTATTGGCGTCTGCTGTCCCGATGGCGATCGCGTTTGCGATTGCCGCAGCGGTTCTGGCCCTGGCTGGCTTGTGGTGGTTTGAAGAGCTGTGGGTAAGAGCCGGGCAATCTGTTCCACTTAGTTAGCCGAATGACTATGAAGGATCCTTTACCTCTGAACCCGCAAGCGTTGGATTTGGATGAGCCCGCGGGAGGACTCTCGAGTTATCCTCCATCCGATCGCTGGGATGACTGGACTGAATACGATCCCAGGCGGTGGCCTGAAAAAGTCGAAAAGCATTATTCTCTGATCCCGACCATCTGCTTCAATTGCGAGGCGGCCTGCGGACTGTTGGCCTACGTGGACAAGGACAAGATGCGGGTGCATAAGTTTGAAGGCAATCCCGCGCATCCCGGCAGCCGCGGCCGCAACTGCGCCAAAGGTCCTGCAACCCTCAATCAGGTGAATGATCCCGAGCGCATTCTGTATCCCCTGCGGCGAACCGGCAAAAGAGGAGAAGGAAAGTGGGAGCGCGTCACCTGGGACGAAGTGCTAGATGATTTGGCCGAACGCATCCGCCTGGCTTTGCGGGAGGGACGCAAGAACGAAATCATGTACCACGTCGGGCGTCCGGGGCACGAGTTGATTTACAACCAGCGCGTGCTGCACGCCTGGGGCATTGACGGGCACAACAGCCACACTAATGTTTGTTCTGCGGGTGCCCGTACTGGGTACGCTTTCTGGCACGGCTTCGACCGCCCGTCGCCTGATCATTCCAAGGCCCGATTCATTCTTCTGCTGAGTTCGCATCTCGAGGCGGGACACTATTTCAATCCCCACGCGCAGCGAATTATCGACGGCAAGATGGACGGGGCGAAAGTATGCGTTATCGATACTCGCCTCTCGAACACGGCTTCGAAGGCCGACTACTGGCTCTCGACCTGGCCTGGGAGTGAGTCGGCGGTGTTGCTCGCGATGTGCAATGTGCTGCTTCAGGAAAACCTGTTTGATCGCGAGTTTGTTCGCCGCTGGGTGAATTGGGAAGAGTATCTGCGCGAAGAACATCCCGCGAAGCCGCAAACTTTCGAGACGTTTCTGGAAATTCTCGAACAGATTTACGCGCAATACACGCCCGACTTTGCCGCCAAAGAGTCTGGGGCAGATCCTCGCATGATCGTCGAAGTTGCCCGCGAAGTGGGCCGGGCTGGTTCTGCGCTAAGCACGCACGTCTGGCGAAACGCCGCTGCCGGCAATCTTGGAGGGTGGCAGGTGGCGCGTGCATTGGAATTTCTGGCCGTGCTCGTAGGCGCGGTGGGAACACCGGGCGGAACTTCCCCCAGCGCGTGGAACAAGTACATCCCCACGCCGCCGATGATGCCGCCGCCGCCGAACGCGTGGAACGAGTTGATGTGGGCACGCGAGTATCCGCTGGCATTCTTCGAGATGAGTTTTCTGCTGCCGCACTTCTTGAAAGAAGGCCGGGGCAAGCTCGCCGTTTACTTTTCCCGAGTTTATAACCCGGTGTGGACCAATCCCGATGGTCTGAGCTGGATCGAAGCCCTGACCGACGAGAGCAAGATCGGGCGGCACGTTTGCCTGACTCCGACGTGGAGCGAGACTGCCTGGTTTGCTGACTACGTTCTGCCCATGGGCCATGCTTCCGAGCGTCATGATCTGATGAGCCAGGAGACCCATGCCGCCCGCTGGATCGGCTTCCGCCAACCAGTGCTTCGTCTGGCCCTGGAAAGGCAGGGCAAGAAATTTAACTTCACCTACGAAGCCCACCGCGAAGCCGGACTGGGCGAGGTT
>Ga0210401_10000712_pt1 | contig 40369 bp, 63 predicted proteins | sample IncBWH32MmetaG_FD_150866 | JGI IMG/M metagenome (GOLD analysis project Ga0210401, IMG submission 150866) | Forest soil microbial communities from Barre Woods Harvard Forest LTER site, Petersham, Massachusetts, United States - Inc-BW-H-32-M | ecosystem: Environmental > Terrestrial > Soil >... | reverse complement strand
AGATCGGCCAGACCGATCCGGCCGAGCACTGGGACTGACCGATGATCCTGCTGCGCCTCATCCGCTCCTTCCGCCGCTGGCGCGAGCTCGGCTGCTCCCGCCGCGTTGCGCTCGAGGCCGCCATCGTGTGCTCGCGGTTCGAGGCGCCGAGGCCGAAGTGAACGCGTTCGAACTCGAGCAGGTCCGCGCCGACATCCTGCACATGGTCGATTTCATGGACCGGCTGATCGAACACGGCGCCACCGAAGAGCAGATGCAGGCCGTGCGCGAAGAGGTCGCGCGGCTGAAGATGCGCGCCGCGATCGCCGCAGCCGCGGCCGAGTCGCGCTGATGCGCCACCTTCACCGCGTTGATGCCAACCAAGCCGCCATCGTCGAGGCCCTGCAGCGCGCAGGTTGCACGACGCTCAGCCTCACGTCGATCGGCCAAGGCTGCCCGGACCTGCTCGTCGCACGCGCCGGCCAGATGTGGCTGCTTGAGCTGAAGGCCGACAGCGAGCTCGCCCAATCGCAGATCGCCTGGATCAACGCCTGGAACGCCAAGGTCCACGTCGTGCGCAGCGTCGATGAAGCCCTCGCCGCCGTCGGCCTCGCGAAATCGCCGAAACCGTAACGCACAGGCGGTATCATTTCCGCCCGTGACTCCGCCACCGGCCCCGCTGCACACGTTCGGCGAAATCGCGGTCATCATCGACCACACCACCACGCATCGGCCGTTTTCTTCGCGTGAGTTCATCTTCCGCGTACGCACGCCGTCGAAGGAAAGCTCCCTGGTCAAGGTCTACCGGATCGAGATCCTGGACGCCGAAATCGCCGACATGACCGAGCGCCAGATCGCCGAGTTCCTGCTGCGCGGGCCGCGCCGCAAGTCGCTGCTTTTCACCTACCGCGAGCCCTGATGGCGCTGCGCTGCATCGGCTGCGGCGAGCACTTCGCATCCGGCGAGGCCTTCGACCTGCATGCCACCGGCAAGCGCCGCCCGGAGCGCGACGCACCGAAGCGCTGCCGCACGCCCGAGGAAATGCGCGCCCTCGGCATGAACCAGACACCCGGCAACCACGCCTGGCGCATGAAGCCGCGCAATGGCAGCCGATGAGATCGTCATCGCCCTCACGGTCGGCGCCATCGCCGTGTTCGGCATCGCCGTCCTCGTGCTCGTGGCGATCTGGCTGCCGCCGTTTCTTCGCCGGATATGGGAGCGCGATTTCGACGATGAAGAGTGACCACTTCGCTGGAAATCGTGTAGATTCGGGCCGACTTTTTCCCCGGTAGAAAAACGGTGCCGCGAACAGGGCGACCCAGATTCGAGCCAACGGACGAGCAGCGCGACTACGTCGCGGCCTTGGTGGCCGGTGGCATACCGCTCGATACGATCCGGCTCGCCATCCCGGGCGCAAACGGCGCTCTGGACCGCAAGACCCTAAGCCGGGCCTTCCGCGAAGAAATTGCAAGCGGCGGACAGCGGGCCAACGGACAGATTGTCAAGTCCCTGTTCGCCAAGGCCACGGGGGGCGACACCACGGCGATGATCTGGTGGACAAAGACCCGCATGGGATACCGCGAAACGATAGTGAACGCTAACCTCAACCTGCCGAATGACTCAGAGGCCGCCCGATCGATCGCCGGCCGACTTGTTCCGGAACTTGCCGACGCAGGAAAAGCTCAAGCGCCTGGCCAAGCTCACCCCGAAGGACCGGATCACGCTGCTGTACGCGTGGCGGGAATTCTGGGCACGAACGGAACAGCTCGAACCAACGGCCACGCTTGACCACCCGCTGGGCGCCGGCCAGTACTGGCGCTACCGTGGGGATCGGTGGGAGCCAGCGCCGGCCACCGACGATTGGACGTACTGGGTCAACAACGCCGGCCGCGGCACCGGCAAGACGCGGGTCGGGGCCGAATGGGTGCGGCGCAAGATCCGGACCACCGACCGGGTGAGCCTCATCGCCCCGACCGCCCACGACATACGCGCGGTCATGGTCGAGGGCCCGTCCGGCATCCTGGCCGTGTGCCCGCCGGCTGAGCGGCCGGTCTATGAGCCGTCCCTGCTACGCCTGACATGGCCCAACGGCCACATCTCCGAACTTTTCAGCGCCGACGAGCCGGAACGGCTGCGCGGCCCGGCCCACGGCGGCATCTGGGCGGACGAGCTGGCGGCCTGGCGCTATGCGGATGCCTGGGATCAGGCCCAATTCGGGCTCAGGCTGGGCGATCGCCCGCAAGCCTGCATCACCACGACCCCTAAGAATGTCCCCGTTTTTAAAGCGATCCTGAGCGATCCTGGGGCCATTGTTTCACGTGGAACGACCTACGATAACGCCCACAACCTGGCGCGCACGTTCCTCACCAACATCGTCGGCAAGTACATCGGCACGCGGTTAGGCCGCCAGGAGCTCGACGCCGACCTGCTAGACGACAACCCGGGCGCGCTGTGGCAGCGGCCGGTGATCGAGCGCAACCGGGTTCGCGTGGCGCCGGCGCTGCGCCGCATCGTGGTGGCGATCGACCCGATGGGCTCGACGGCGTCCGAGGCGGCCGAGTGCGGGATCGTCGCGGCCGGGCTGGGCGAGGACGGGGACGCGTATGTCCTGGACGATTCGTCGGTCCATGCCAAGCCAGTCACGGACGAAGGCGACGGCTGGGGCCAGGTCGCGGTGCAGCTGTACCGGGATCTGAAGGCCGACCGGATCGTGGCCGAGGTCAACTTCGGGGGCGACATGGTCGAGATGGTGATCCGGACCGTCGATCGGAACGTGCCGTACAAGGCCGTGAGCGCCAGCCGTGGCAAGCAGGTCCGGGCAGAACCGGTGTCGTCTCTGTACCAGCAGAACCGGGTCCACCACGTCGGCGCCTTCGCCCGGCTCGAGGACGAACTGTGCGACTGGGACCCGAACACGTCGAAGAAGTCCCCGAACCGCTTGGACGCGCTGGTGTGGGCGATCACCGAGCTCGCCCTGGCGCAATCGACCACGGGCCTGCTCGACTGGATGGCCGCCCAGGACGAAAAGTCTAAGAATGGCGCAAACGGATCTGTCCCCGCAGGGCACGAGCGACCTGCAACGCCGGTTCTGTCCAAGCCAGCCTCGGGCGTCACCGTGCGCCAGAACACCTTCCACGGCGAGTAAGGGCTTTCCAACCTGAAGAATCGCGCGTATTGTCCAGCGCAATTTGCATCCGTGACGGGAATTGTCATGCCGACGTGGATGGTTGTCGTGGTTCTCGTCATCTCCCATACCGTGGTTGCGGGCCTTGCGCTGTGGTGGGGGAAGCTGCATCCGTCCGCTGCCGCGAAGCTCATCGCCGAGGCCGGCACAATCGAGAAGAAGATCGGCGGATGACGCGCCTGATGGCGATGCCTCCCACCATCACGATCAACCGGGCGGACCTGCGCGCCGCGCTGGAGAGCTGGTATCTGCGCGGTGCTGCCGCTGCGGCCGGTCCTGGCCCGGTGCCAAGGCCGTCGGACGAATCGATCGAAACGCTCTGGAATCTGCTCGCCCAGCAACCCGTGGAGGTCTGACCGATGGCGCATCACCCGGACGTACCCGACTCGGCCACCGGCCTCATCACGGTGCTGCCGCCGTCAGCGAGCGGCGCATCAGGGGCCACGAAAAACAGCGGCGCCAACCCGATCGTGGTGAACGGCCGCACGTACACGGCCGCGCTGGGTGCGTCGCTCCAAGTGCCGGCAATGGACGGCAGCGTGATGATCGAAAACGGCTGGACCGCCTTCGGCCGCTTCAGCGGTACGACCGCTCAGCGTCCGGTTGCGCCCAACGTGAGCCGAGGCGTGCTCTACTACGACACGACGGTCGGCCACATCATCGTGTGGGACGGCGCGACCTGGCGCGACCACGACGGCTCAAGCGTTTGACCACAACGCCCGCTCCCGCGCCTCCCTCGTGCTCAACTTGTGCCTCCTCCAGACCCGGCAGCGATCCGAAGCTGCTGCGGTGCCAGCGGCACGCTCCGGTTCCGTGCGCGCACTCCGCCGGGGTCGCCGTTGAGTGGCCGCGCGTCAACCCGAAGGACTGGTGCGGCGATTGGACCAAGGCGTGAGTAAATGGGCGAGGCGCGCAACCGAAAGCTCATCGAGGAGCGCAGAAGCGCAATGAACGGGACCTGCCAGACCTGCGCGCATTTCAGCGCGATACAGAACGAATGCCGCGCCCACGCGCCGCGCGTCTTTCTGGTGCCGGGACCGAAAGGAGAAGCGCGTACGGTTGCCGCGTTCCCGCCGGTCAAGTCTGACTTCTGGTGCGGCGAGCACTCAACCGACCTTGGAATTTCCGCCGACGGTGCAGACCGCGCCGCACGGCAGAGCATGTAAATGACGACCGCTCAATATCGCCTGCCGACTTCTCAACTCAATTTCAGCTCGCCGTCCGGTCTGCTCCAGGCCGATAGCAGCGGCACCTTCAGCGTGACGGCCGGCTCGGCTCAGGAGTCCGCGCTCATTGCTGCTGGCGCCCTGCTCGTCGTGAGTGGCGGCATTGCCGAGCCCGGGCCGACGCTCAAAGGCGCCAACGGCGCCACGATGATATCCGGCGATACCTTGCGCGTGGCGGCGGCCAGCACCGGCACGCCCGGCAGCGGCAGCGCGGTCCAGGGCGTGGCCGGGCTGGATGCGACCGGCAAGGTTCCGAGCGCGCAGCTTCCCAGCGGCACCACGCCGCCGACGATCAAGGAATCGGGCGGAACTGCTCTGATCGCGGGCGACGTGCTCGAAGGCGGCGCATCGACCAGCGGCACCCCGGGCAGCGGCACGGCCGTGGTCGGGTTCGCCGAGCTCGATTCGACCGGCGCGATTGCCCAGCCGATCAAGGGCGTGGCGACCAGCTCGGACGCCGCGGCCGGATTCGTGGGCGAGTATGCCGAGACGGTCGTTGCTTCCGGGTCCGCCGTCTCGCTCACCACGGCCACGCCCGCGCAGGTTGCAAGTCTGTCGCTCACGGCCGGCGACTGGGACGTGTTCGGGTTCGTCGGGTTCGTGCCGGCCGGGACCACCAACATCACGGCGCTGCAGGCAAGCTCGAGCCTGACCACCGCGCAGATCGACTCCGGCAGCGGATTCACATCGCGCGCCGCCGCCGCTGGCCTGGTGCCGGGGGCCAACAACATCGAGGGTCCGTTGCCGCAGGTCCGCTACAAGCTCGCCACGACCACGAACCTGTTCCTGAACGCCGAGGGCACCTTCACCGCGGCGGCCCTGTCTGCCTACGGCACGATCCGGGCGCGCCGCCGCCGCTGACATGCCCGACGCCTCCCAAGCCTCGCGCGTCACCGACCTGTCGGACACGGCCGGAACGCCGGGCTTCTGGGACCGGCTGCGGGGCGCGTTCCGCTATGCGCTCACGGGCGACTTCTCGCAGGGCTGGTTCCCGCCGCTCAATCCGATCCAGCCGATCGTGCCGGACTCGCAAAAGCCGTCCGTCGAGGGCCGCCAGCTCGACTACGTCGTCGGCTCCAACATCCGGTACACGCCGCGCTCGGAAGAGCTCATCTCGTTTCAGACGATGCGGCAGCTGGCGCACTCGGACCTGCTGTCGATCATCATCAACGGCCGCAAGGATCAGCTCGCCAAGCTCGAATGGTCGATCGAGCCGCGCGATACCAGCAAGCGCAAGACGATGGCCGCGCAGGCGATCGAGCTCGAGAACTGGTGGCGCAAGCCCGATCAGCGGCACACCTGGCGCGAGTGGCTGTCCATGCTGCTGGACGACCTGCTGGTGATCGATGCGCCGTGCCTTTTCGTTCGGCGCGACCGCACCGGCGTCGTGTGGGGGTTCGACCCGATCGACGGCTCCACCATCAAGCCGCTCATCGACCTGCAGGGCCATCGGCCGATCCCGCCGCTGCCGGCCTATTCGCAGGTCCTGCACGGCACGCCGGCCATCTGGTACACGCACGACCAGATGGTGTACAAGCCGCGCGTTCTGCGGACCTCGCACCTGTACGGCTACTCGCCCATCGAGCGGGTGATCCTGACCGTGAACGTGGCGCTGCGCCGGCAGGTGCAGCAGCTCGACCACTTCACGGAAGGGTCGATGCCGCATTACCTGCTGAGCGTGCCGAAGGAGTGGACGGCGGAGCAGATCGAGTCCTTTCAAGCTCGCTGGGATGCGCGCTTTTCCGGCAACCTCGCCGAGCGGGCCCGCACGCATTTCATTCCGGACGGGATCGGCACGCACGAGTTCAAGAAGATCGATCTGAAGGACGAGTTCGACGAGTGGCTGGCGCGCGTGCAGTGCGCGGCCTACGGAGTGGACCCGACGCCGTTCATCAAGCAGGTCAACCGCGGAACGCAAGAGACCACGCGCGAGGCGGCCCTGGCCGAAGGGCTGGCACCGTATCAGGTCTGGATCAGCGAGCTCGTCGATGACTGCCTGGAGCGGATGGGCTTTGCCGACTTCCGCCACAACTGGAAAGACGACGAGGCGATCGACCCGGTCGAAAAATCGACCATCATCAAAAACAAGATCGCCGCCGGGGCGCTCCACCCGAACGAGGCCCGCGCCGAAGACGGGCTCGATCCTCTGGACGATCAAACCATCGCGTGGCTGTTCGCGATGCAGCGCTCTCCCACCCCGGTGCCGTCCCCGGCGGTGTGGCAAGACGGTCAGCCGCCGCCCGCCCAGACTCCCCCGGCTTCTCCTCCGGTAGCGTCAACCTCCGCTCAGGGTGGCGGCGCGGTGGCTCCACATTCGGACGACGAGCACGCCTCGGGCGGCGCGGCAGCGGGCAAGGGGGCCGCTGCCAACGGCCTGGGAAAAGCGCGAGCGCCGGCGCGCATCGACCGCGACCGGCGCCTCGTCAAAACGGCCACGGAGCGCCTGAGCCGCGCCCTTACTAAGACACTGCGCAAGATGGCACCCGACATTGCCAAGCAGATCGCCGACCGCCTGCCGGAGCGGAAGAAGGCCAGCGGCGATCGCCTGCCCGATGACATCGCCCAGGCTCTGGACCTGGCTGCTATGGACGGGATGGTGAGCGCCTTCGAATCCGGCCTTGCCACGGTAGCGAAGGATGGCGCGCGCATGGGATTGGATCAGGTCGGCGTTGAATTGGACCTCGACTCTCCGAACGAAGACGCCGAACGGTGGGCCCGGACGCGCGCCGCCGAACTGGTCGGCAAGCGCTACAACGAGGACGGCGATCTGGTCGATAACCCGCGGGCGGAGTTCGCCATCACGGACGGCACGCGCTCGCACGTGCGGGGGCTGGTCGCCAGCGCAATCGACGAGGGCTGGAGCAACGACACGCTAGCGGCGAACCTCAAGGCGTCCTACGCGTTCAGCGCGGCTCGAGCTGACGTGATCGCGCGCACCGAGACTGCGCGGGCGGATGTGGCCGGCAACCTCATCGGCTGGCAGGCGTCGGGCGTGGTGGAGCGCAAGCAGTGGATCGTCGGGGACGACTGTTGTCCTGAGTGCTGCGATCTGGACGGCGTCGAGGTCGATATCGACGAGTCGTTCCCGGGCGAGGGTGGCGACGGGCCTCCGCTGCATCCCGCGTGCCGCTGCGATATCTCGCCGGTCGTGACCGAGACGGAGGCCGCGTAATGGACATCATCAACTCAGGCAACTGGTGGCACCTGATCGTGGTCGGCTTTTTCTTCGGCCTCGGCTTTGCGGGCGGCTCGGCGCTTTTCAACGCCCTGCTTGCGCTCGTTCGGCGCAAATCGGCATGAACACCCACGCCGCCCCGCCCTCGCTCGCGCAGGAAGCGCAGCGGCGCTTGAGCGTGGCGCACGAGGAAAAGATGGCGCACTGCAAGACGATGGAGAACAATCTGCGGCACATGCTGCGATTCATCCAGGAATCGAGCGGCGAGGTCGATCCGGGCTGGCTCACCATCGGGCGCACGCATCTGCAGATCGGCATGATGTGCATCCGGCGGGCGATCACGCGGCAGGACTTCTTCTGATGGGCGGTACCATCAGCGTGCGTTGGTGGCAGCATCCGATCATATGGCTGCGATTGCGCCTCGAAGGGCGACGGTTGAGGAAGAGCGGAAATTGAGTGGTCGAACAGGTATGGACCGTCATCCAGGCGCACCCGGAAACCGACCAGGTCGAGATCATCGCCATGCTCCCGAAGGGCCTGGAGCATCACGCCCGCACGCTGGCGCAGACGCTGTCGATCGGGGCGCCGCACAATCGCGCGACCGCGTTGCTGATGAACAAGGCCGATGCGGTGCGAGCGCTGATGCTGACGCAATTCGGAGTTGAATTGACGGTCAAGATCGTGGAGCCGAAAACATGAAACGCCTGTACGCGCCGATCACAAAGGTCGAAGAAGCCGACGACGGCACGATCAAGGTTTGGGGCTACGCCTCCACGGGCGAGCAGGACGAGGACGGCGAGACGATCCAGCCCGAGGCGATCAAGGCGGCGCTGCCCGATTACCTGAAGTGGGGCGCGGTGCGCGAGATGCACCAGCCCAAGGCGGTCGGCACGGCGATCGAAGCCACGGTGCAGGACGACGGACGCACGTGGTTCGGCGCGCACGTGGTCGATCCGATCGCGGTCAAGAAGGTGCAGAACAAGGTGCTGAAGGGCTTCTCGGTCGGTGGCCGGATCGAGGATCGCGACGAGCTCGACAAGACGATTATCACGGCGATCAAGCTGATCGAGGTCTCGCTGGTAGATCGGCCGGCGAATCCGGAGTGCGAGATCCTGATGGCGAAGCGCTCGGCCGACGCGGCGCTCGATGACCTGGTCGAACTGCTCAAGAAGAAAGCCGTCGATCCGGAGATCCTGATCGATGCGGCGTTAGAGAAGGACGCGGCCAAGCCGTACGGCGACGTGGAGTACGCCGACCCCGGCTACCAAGAGGACAAGAAGAAGCGTTACCCGATCGACACCGAGGCCCACATCCGGGCCGCGTGGAACTACATCAACAAGGAAAAGAACCAGGCGCAGTATTCTTCCGCTCAAGTTGCCAGCATCAAGCGCAAGATCGTCGCGGCCTGGAAGAAGAAGATCGACAAGGACGGCCCGCCCAGCGCGGACGACGGCGAAAAGCTCGCCAAGGGCCTCTACTCTGTCGCCAACTTCGCCCAGTGCCTGGAATCGCTCGCGTGGATCTGCCAGGCCGCGCAGGCGGACTTCGACTGGGAGGGCGACGGCTCGCCGGTGCCGGCGCAGATGCGAGAATGGATGCAGAGTGGTGTCGATATCTTCTGCGACATGGCCGAAGAGGAAGCCAACGAACTCGTTGATTCGCTGCGCGAGCAAGCGGGCGAGGCAATCCAACTTGTGATGAAAGGACAGTCGATGGATCCGAAGCTGCAGCTCGCCGAACTCAACAAGGCCGGCGCGAAGTTCTCGAAAGAAACCAAGGCGGCAATGGACGCGCACGCGGAACACCTGGGCAAGTTGCACAAGGCCATGAAGGAATGCACGTCGATGGCGAAGGAGGCGTGCGACAAGATGGACGCGCTCATGCCGAAGGACGGCGACGGCGCGGACGACGGCGACGATGACGACGGCAAGAAGGCCGCCAAGATCGTCGCTGCCGGGATCGCCAAGGCGGCAGCGGCACCGACCAAGGCCGAGGGCGAAAAGATCCTGGCCGACGCGATTGCCGAGGCCGGCAAGATCCTGACCAAGACGGCGACTCCTGCTGCCGCTGTGACCACGCCAGCGGCCGGCACCGACGAGGAAGCTGCTGCGAACCTCGCCAAGCTGATCGGCGATGCGGTGGGCGCGGCCACGGCCGACCTGCGCAAGACGGTCGAGGTCATCGCGCGCCAGCCGGTGGGGGGCCTGCCGGTGGCGAGCCAGCAGGCGGCCGACATGCTGCGGGCCGCGGGGCTGACGGTGGTCGAGCGCGGTGGCGGCGCGCCAGAGGTCCCGCCGGTCGTGGTCGATGGCCGCGTGGACGAGGCGGCAACTTGGATGAAGAAGCTGCTGGACCCGAGCCGGGCTCAGCAGCTGCTGAGATAGGGCGCGCGGGCCGCGAGGCTTCGCGAAGAGATCAACCTAACCGCGCGTCGGGGCGTGCCCGGCGAACTCCCTAACCCAAGGGGGCTGTGATGAGTTCGATTTTGCCTGCGTCAGCACTGACGGGGGAATCGCTCGACCTGGTGCGACGCGCACTGGCCGCGGGCGGATCTCTCGCGAAAGCCGGATGGATTGCGCCGACCTCGGCGACCTCCGGGATCAACTACTACGACCTCGAAGTTCCGGTCAAGCAGCTCTTCCCGATCGACACGCCGTTGCGCGACCGCATTCCGCGCGCAAAAGCCCCGGGCGGTACGCAAGCCAACTGGCGCGCGATCACCGGGATCAACAGCGGGCACCAGTCGCCCGGCGTGTCGGAAGGCAACCGCAACGCGGTCGTGAACCACACCACGGCCGACTACTTCGCGGCCTTCCGCGAGCTCGGCGAGGAAGACAACCTCACCTGGAAAGCCGAGTACACGGCCGAAGGGTTCGCGGACCTCAAGGCGCTGGTGGTGGACAACCTGCTGCGCGCCACGATGGTGTCGGAAGAACTCATCGACCTGGGCGGCAACACGTCCCTGGCGCTGGGCACCACGCCCACGCCGACGCTGGCGGCCTCGACCACCGGCGGCACGCTCGGCTCGCACACGTATTCGGTGATCTGCGTCGCACTGACCAATGACGGCTATATCCAACTGGCCGGCATCAACATGGGCACGACGGGCGAGGCTTTTAGCGCGGCTACGGCGGCCCTGACGGCGGTTTTCAACCGCACCACGGCCAACGGGGCAAGCGACAGTTATGGCGGCGGCGTTGCGCAAAAGTCCGCCAACGCGACCGTGGCCGTGACCGGAGCGACCGGCTCGATGACGGCGACGGTCACGCCCGTGGTCGGCGCGGTGGCGTACGCCTGGTACTGGGGTCAGTCGGCAGGCAGCGAAGTGCTCGGGGCAGTGACCACGATCAACTCGACCCTGATCACGGCCGACTCGACCGGCACGCAGAACGCCACGGCCCTGCCGTCGTCGGACAACTCGGAAAACGGCTACGTCTACGACGGCATCATCACGCAGCTGTCGAAGGGTCTGGGCAGCTATTACAAGGCCCTGGCGACCGGTACGGCCGGCACGGGCACGCCGTTGACCAGTGACGGCGCGGGCGGGATCGTGGAGCTCAACGCTATGTTCCGCTCGATGTACGACCTGTACCGCCTGTCGCCCGACACGCTGTACGTCAGCTCGCAGGAGATGACCAACATCAACGCGAAGATCATCGCGGGTGGCGGGGCGCCCCTGTTCCGCTACAACCTGGACGTGACCGGGCAAAACGACATCATCGGTGGGGTGGTGATCGCCGGGCTCATCAACAAGATCACCGGCAAAAAGGTGATGCTGCGGGTGCACCCGAACATGCCGCCGGGCACGATCGTGGCGTACTCGGACCTGATCCCGTATCCGCTGTCGGGCGTGCGGCAAGTGCTGCGCAAGCTGCTGCGGTACGACTACCGGGCGCTCGAGTGGCCGATGGTCACCCGCCGCTATGAGTGGGGCGTGTACTTCGACGGGGTGCTGCAGAACTACTTCCCGCCGGCGTTCGGGCTCATCACGAATATCGGGAACGGGTGATAGATGCGGGTTGCGCCGAAGCATTAAAGACTGGGCCTCAAATCCAGCGCCCGCACTTTAGGAGATCGCAGCAGATGCCAGACGAAAAGCTCGTGAAGCTGAAAGCGCCCCCGGGCGTGACCGCGACCTCGCTCGCCGAATTGATCGACGGCATGGTTGAGGTTACGGTCAGCCAGGCGAAGCTTCTCATCGAGCACGGCTTCACGAAGTACGAGGAGCCGATCGGGACCTACCGAGACTTGGGCGGCAAGATCGTCAGGCCGCAGAAGTAGACCAATGCCAGGCCCGACCCTCGCATCCGCCGGCCTGAGTGCCGTCGTCACGGCCTCGATCGCAGGATCGACGCTGACGATCAGCGCGGTTGCGACTGGCACGGTGGCGATCGGCCAGCAGGTTACCGGGCCGAGCGTTCCGCCCGGGCTCACAATCCTGGCCGGCAGCGGATTGAGCTGGACCCTGAGCGGGCCGGCCACGGTTGGGTCGGAGCCGATGGTTCTGCTGCCGACCTTCGCGCCGCAGCCGTTCGACCTCACGGTGCTGGCGAACCTGAAGCAGTACCTTTTCCCGTCAGGCGCGCCACCGACCGCGAACGACGCGCTGCTGCAGCGGATGATCTCCAGCGCCAGCGCTGCGATTCAGACCTGGCTCGGCTATGACCCAGCGGCCGGCTCGATGCTGGCGCAGACCACCTACACCGAGTCGCCCAACGCAGTATTCGACGGGGCCGGCTGGCCCAACGAGTGGCTGTACCCGATCCCGGTGCGCTATCCGCCGATCCAATCCGTGACCTCGGTGACGCTGGACAGCATCGTGGTGCCGAGCGGGGGCGACGCGGTGAGCAAGCCGGGCTGGTTCTTCGACACCGAGCATCCGATCATGGTGTATGTGGCCGGCTACCGACCGCAATTCCGCGGCAAAAAGGACGTGACCGTCGTCTACAGCGGCGGCTACACGGCCGTCCCGTGGGACGTGGAGGAGGCCTGCATCGAGATGATCGCGCTGCGGTTCAAGGAGACCGGTCGGATCGGCGAGCGCTCCAAATCGATGGCGGGCGAGACGATCAGCTACATCGTCTCGGCCCTGCCGCCGGCCGCGCAGGCGGCCCTGCAGCCGTACAGGCGGCTCCCGGTGGTCTGATGGCAACCGACGCCTTCCCGATCCGCGTCGTTGGTGCTGACGCCGTTTCAGCGGCCCTGCAGGCCGCTCCGGCCAAGATCCGGGCCGCCGTGCGCCGCGCGGTGGAGGAAAGCGCCGCGCGCGTGCTGTCCACGGCCAAGGCGAAGGTGTCGGACGATGTGCTACACGTCAAAACCGGCCGCCTGCGCCGCTCGCTCCATTACGTGCTCGGCGGCACCGACACGGCGCCGTCCGCCGCTATTGGCACCAACGTCGAGTACGCGGCCATCCACGAGTTCGGGGGCCAGACAAAGGCCCACGTGATCGAGGCCCTGAACGCGAAAGTGCTCGCTTTCGAAAAGGGCGGAGTGACAGTTTTTGCCACCCGCGTGAACCACCCGGGCTCTAGGATGCCGCAGCGCTCGTTCCTGCGCTCGGCGCTGGCCCAGGAGGCATCCGGCATCAAGCAGCGCATCGAGGCCGCCGTGGGCGGCGCGCTGCCGGGGCGCTGATGGTAGCCCCACCGGTCGGGCGCGAGGCGATCTGGGCGGCCCTGTTCGCCCTGTTCGCGCCGTTGCTGGCCTCGGCCGGCGGCCCGTTCCAGACGGTGAGCAGGCGGGCGCGGCACTGGGGCTCGGATACGAACCCGTGGCCGGCCCTGTACCAGCTGCAGCGGCACGAGAAGGCGATCACCAACGAGCGCGGGCTGCCGACCAAGTGGGAGCTCGAGGGGTCGCTCTACATCTACGCGAAAAACGAGATCAACGCGGCCGGGGGCGACTCCGGGGGCGGGCAGATCCTTAACCCGCTGATCGACGCGGTCGAGAACGCCCTGCGGCCGATTCCGGTGCTCGGCAACGTGCAAACGCTCGGCGGCCTGGTCTCGCGCGTCTTCATCGATGGAGTCGTGGAAGTGGACGAGGGCAACCTTGACTTCCAGGCCGTCGCCATCATCCCGGTTCGCATCATCGTGCCGGTCTAAACGGAGGTACATATGCAATTCGCATTCGGTTCCGGCGCTGTGTGGGCCACCCCGCTGACCGACAACACGGGCACGACGATCACGGTGCCGACGCCCCTGCGGGTCGGCGTCATCCAGGAGCTATCGATCGATCTCACCTGGACCTCCAAGCAGCTGTTCGGCACGAACCAGTACCCGCTTGCGGTCGGTCGCGGCACGGCCAAATCGACCGGCGCCATCAAGTGGGCGCAGATCAATTCGGAACTCTGGAATGCGCTCGTGATCGGCACGCCCGCCTCCGGCGTCACCAGCGGCACGCAGACCATCGACTACCGCGACGTGACCGGCACCGCGATCCCGGGCACGCCCTACCAGATTACGCCGACCCCGCCGTCGAGCGGGACATGGCTGGCGGACCTTGGCGTGGTCGATGCGAACGGCATCCAGCTCACGAAGGTGGCCGCCTCCCCGTCAACCGGCCAGTACAGCGTCGCGGCCGGCGTTTACACCTTCGCCGCGGCCGACACGACGCACGTCGTCTATATCGACTACACCTACACGGCTTCGATCACCAACTCCAAGACGGTCGTTGCGACCAACCCGCTGCTCGGGTACGTGCCGGTGTTCCAGCTCGACGTGCTGGTGCCGTACAACAACAAGAATACGAAGTTCACCCTGTACCAGTGCGTGGGCGACAAGCTCGCATTCGCCACCAAGCTGGAGGACTTCATTATCACGGAGACGACGTTCGGCTTTTTCGCGACCCCGTCGGGCAACCCGTTCAAGTACTCAGTTTCGGAGTAATTGAGAATGCTGAAAGGTATCAAGGTTTTGCTGCGGGACAAGGAGTATACCCTTGCCCCGGTGCCGGTCGATGATCTCGCGGAGATCTGGCCTCAAGTCTGCAAGGTCCTACGCGAGACGCCATCCCTTACTGATGCGGCCAATTTCGACAAGGCGCCCGACATCATCAAGGCGGCGGCCGATGTCGTCTTCGCATCCATGCGCTTGGGCAACAATCCGGAGATCACGCGCGAGAAGGTCGGGCACGATATCCTCGACTACGGCAACTGGCACGAGGCATTCCTGGCCGTGCTGAAGATTTCAAACATCAAGACCGAGAAGGCCGGCGAGGGAAACGCGGCGGCGCTGACGATGGTACGGACTGGGACGGAATCCGGTGCGATCTCGCCAGCGCCTTCGGATGGACCCTCGAATACATCGGCAAACTGACGCTGTGGGAGCTTGAGCCGATCTACAAGTACTGGCAGCGCTGGCCTCCGCTGCACTGGATGATCGGATCGTACTTCGGGTACGGCAAGAAAGTTGAGCGTGCTCAACTCTTGAGGGGCATCGCGGCCGAGGAGAAGAACAGAGAAGGCGCCGAAGCGTTCATGCGGTTCATGGACTCGGTGCAAAGCGGCACCCTACGCATCGGCGCCCCGCACGGGAGTTGAGAGTGGCAGAAGACCTCAAAACGAAGGTTGAGATCGGGGGCGACACCTCCGGTCTTGCTACCGCGCTCTCCGATGCGGCCGCGAATGTCAAGAGCGGGGCCGAACAGATTACCGGCTCCTTCGGCGCGATCGGCGGCATCTTCGAATCGGTCACGAGCAAGCTGGTCGCCTTCTCGGCTGGCCTTGGCGCTGCGGCGGGTTTCGCCGAGATCATCAGCTCCACGACGCAACTGTCCACATCGATCCGAAGCCTGTCGCTCTCGATGGGGATATCGGTCGAGAACGCATCCGTATTGAAGTCCGCTCTGACCACGATCGGCGCGACCTCGGAGGGATACGTGGGCGCGCTCGATCACCTGGCGCGGCAGATGAAAACGAACGAAACGGGGATCAACGCGCTGGGCATCGCCACCCGCAACACGGACGGCACCACGCGCGACAGCCAGGCGGTCATGCTGGATGCGCTCAAGGCCGTGCAGCAGTACAAGCCGGGGCTGGATCAGACGCAGGCGGCGATGTACCTCTTTGGCCGCTCCGTGCAGGAAGTGCGCGAGTTGATGCCGCTTCTCAACGTCAACATGGACGAGGCCAAGGCGAAGGCGCAGGCGCTGGGCTTGGTGCTGTCCGACGAGCAGGTCGCGGCGGTGAACCGCTACAAGATCGCCCTGAACGAATCGAAGGAGGTGGTCGAGGGCGCGTTTTCTGCGATCGGTCAGAAGCTCATCCCGGTGTTGACAGAAGCGGCCAAGGGCTTCGCCGATCTGGGGCCGCAGATCGTGAAGGTCGCTCAGGTCGTGGGCGACGTACTGGCCGCGGGCCTTCAGATCGCGGGCGATTTGATGCACTGGCTCGGCGATGCGGTCAAACAGGTCTGGGCGATCCTGGCCGACGCCTTCGGGCAGATCAGCTCCATCCTCGGCGGCACGGGCGCCGACCTTGCTACGTGGGGCGAGACCTGGCGCAACGTGCTCGGCATCCTCGGGGCGGTCGGTAACTTCATCAAGGGCGAGTTCATCATCGTATTGGACGCGCTGGTGGGCGCGGCTAAGAACGTCGCAATCATCTTCAGCACGGTCGGCACCGTGCTCGGCGATGTGGCCCACGGCGACCTCACACAGGCGTGGGCCGATGCGAAAGCGGGCGTTGCCTCGCTCGGCACGAACACCGAGTCCACCTTCGCGAAGATGAAGGCCGCTGCCGCAGCTACGGGGGATGCGATCAAGAAATCGTTGCTGTCCGGCTACGAGGCCGCAGCGGACGGCGCGAAGAAAGCCGGCGAGGCCGCCGCCGACCCGCTCGCATTCAAATCCGGCACTAAAGGGTTTGAGGCGCCCGACAAGTCGAAGGATGCCGCAGCCGGTCGCGACACCGTCCTGCGCGCGCAGCTCGCGGGCGAGAACGCGATCGTCAAGGAGTACGTCTCCGAGCAGGACAAGGCGCTTCAGGACGGCTACAAGAACGGCCTCATCGCTCTGAAGGACTACTACGCGCAGCGGCTTGCCCTGTCGCAGCTTCAGCTCGACACCGAGATCGCCACGACCGAGCGGATGCAGCAATCGGTCGCCGCGCAGAAGGCGCTTGCAACCTCGCAGGGCGATGACAAGGGCGTGCAGGCGGCGCTCGCGCAGGAGGCAACGCTACAGACGCAGCTCATCGTCTTGCAGCAGAAGCGCGCCGCCGTCGCGATCGAGTCTGCGGCCGCTCAGGTCGACGCCGAGAAGAAGCTAGCCGATCAGATCGCGCTCGCTCACGCGCAGGCAAACGAGAAGGTGCGCACCGACGCACTCGATGCGCAGCACGCGGTCATCGCCGCCGAGGCCGCCGCCGGACAGATCACGGGCGCGCAGGCGATCGAGGCGTTCCGCAACATCGAAAAGCAGAAGTACGACATTGCGGTGGAGTTCGCCAAGCAGCGGGCCGCTCTTGAATCCGATCAGGTGAAGGCCCAGCAGGAACTCGGCGACAAGCTCGCCACGATCCGGGCCGACTACGAGAAGAAGGACACCGAGATCGCGGTGCAGAACATCAAGCAGCGTAAGGACTTTGAGACGCAGGCGATCACCGATATCCAGAATGACTTCGCCACGGCGCTGGACGACATCGAGACCAAACATAAAAGCGTTTTCGATGCGATCAAGACGATGCTCACGTCGCTGGAGTCGCAGTTTCTCAAGATGGCGAACCAGGAGCTCGCGCAAAACCTGTTCGGCGCGAACCCGGCCGCTGGCTCGGCGGGTGGCGCTGGCGGTGGCGGCCTTCTATCCGGCCTGTTCGGAAGTTTCGGCGGCTCGACTGGCCCGGGGGGCGTCGGGCCGGCTGCGCCTGGCTCCGGCCTTCTCGGCTGGCTCGGCTCGTTCGACAGCGGCATCGACTATGTGCCGAAAACCGGCTTGGCGGTGCTGCACCCGGGCGAGCGAGTGCTCACCCGTCAGGAGAATATGGAGGGCGGTGGCGACACCGTCCACGTCCATAACAACTTCAACGTGCAGGGCGAGACCACCTACGAGTCGCGCGCGGCCATCGCCAGCCAGGTCGGGCGCACCCTGCAAGCGGCACGGCGTAACTTCTGATGGCCGGCGCCTTCCTCGAAACTCCGCGCTTTCCGGATGACCTCGCCGTGTGGGCCAAGTCTGGCGTGGGCTGGTCCAACCAGGTCGTGACGGTCAAGAGCGGGCGCGAGGTCCGCAACCAGGTCTGGACGTATCCGAAGGCGCGCTTCGACATCGCCAACGCGCTGCGCTTGGTAGCGATCCAGGGCGAGGGTGCGGCGGCCTACAACATCGCGCTGGTCCGAAACTGGATCATCACGATGCAGGGGCAGTACAGCGGCTTCCGGTTCAAGGACGCGACCGACTTCAAGGACGAGGCCGCCGGCACGTTCGTGGCCCAGCCTGACGGCGTGCTCACCGTCTTCCAGATGGCGAAGTCCTACACGATGGGAGCGGTGACACAACTGCGTCAGATCCAAAAGCCGGTAAGCGCGACCGTGGCCGTGTTCGACAACGGCTCGCCCGTCTCGCCCACGGTGGACTACACGACCGGGAAAGTTACCTTCGGCAGCCCGCCCACGTCGGGCCACACGCTCACCTGGACCGGCCAGTTCGACATCCCGGTGCGCTTCGCCCTGGACATGCTCGACTGGGCGCTCGATCAAGGGGGCCTGTACGTGATCCAGACCATCCCGCTGGTGGAGATCCGGATTTGAAGACGCTGACCTCAGCGATGATCGGGTACCTGCAATCCGACACGCAGACCTTCAATACGTGCTGGTCGATCGCGCTGGTGAACGGCACCAACTTCTATTTCACCGACTGCGACCAGCCGATCGTCTTCGGCGGCCATTCGTACTCGCCGATCGAGGGCTACTCGCCGTCCAACGTGCAGTCCTCCGACGCCTATGACGTGGACCACGTCGAGGTCACGAGCTTCCTGGACGCCTCCGGGATGACCGAGGCGGACGTGATGGCGGGCCTGTGGGACGACGCCAAGATCAGCATGTTCATGGTCAACCGGCTGGACCTGACTGCCGGGGCCTACCACATGCGCGACGGTGTCATCGGGCAGATCACGATCACATCGCCCGGGCAGTTCACGGCCGAGCTGCGGGGCCTGACGCAGTACATCCAGAAGACGATCGGATACCTCGTCTCCCCGACCTGCCGCTGGACGCTGGGCGACGTGAACGCGGCGGGCCCGGTGGCGGGCTCGCATTGCACGATCAACCTTGCCGCGCTGGCCGTGACCGGGGCCGTCGTCACGTCGGTGGTCAACAATCAGAGCTTCGCGGCCTCCGGGTTGACGGCGCTGGCCGGCTACTTCACCAGCGGCTTTCTGAAGTGGACCGGGGGCCTGAACGCCGAGCGGCCGATGGACATCCAGGCGCACGGCTCAAGCGGGGCGATCGTGCTGCAAGTGCCGATGCTGAACCTGGTGCAGGTCGGGGACGTGTTCACGATCTATCCGGGCTGCCAGAAGCGCCTGCAGCAGGACTGCATCACGAAGTTCTCCAACGGGATCAACTTCGGCGGCTTCCCATACCTGCCGGGGATCGACAAGATGCTGCGTCCCGGAGGCATCTAAATGGCCGTGGCGCGCGCGGACGTGGTGGCCTGCGCCCGCACTTGGCTGGGGACGCGCTGGCAGCACCAGGGGCGATTGAAGGGCGTCGGCGTCGATTGCGCCGGCCTCATCATGGGCGTCGGCTACGAGCTGGCCCTATTCGACGTGCGGTTCACAAACTACTCGCGCCACCCGGACGGCGAAACCCTTATGGCGCTGTGCCGCGAGCACCTTCGGCGCATCGACCCGAGCCAGGCCGCCCCGGGCGACGTGCTGGTGTTCGCCTGGACGCGCGAGCCGCAGCACATGGGCTTTGCCTCCGAGGTGGCCGGCCGCCCGGGCCTGATCCACGCCTTCGCCGACGCGCGCCGCGTGGTCGAGCACGACTTCGACGATATCTGGCGTGGCCGCCTGCGCGGCGCCTTTCACGTCCCGGGCGTCGAATGAGCCAGCAGGTCTTAGGATTTGTCGGCGCCGTCGTCGGCGGCGTCATCGGCACGTACACGACGATTGGCACGACCTACGGGGCCGAACTCGGCTATGCGCTGGGCAGCGGGATCGGAGCGATTGCATTCCCGCCGAATATTCGCGGCCCGCACGTCCGATCCCTGCTCGCCCAGAGCGCGGCCTACGGGACGCCGCTGCCGATCGCCTACGGCAACTGCCGCATCGTCCCGACCCTGATCTGGCAACTCCCGATCCAGGAGGTCGGGACCTCACAGGGCGGCAAGGGCGGCGGAGCGAGCATCACAAGCTACGCGTACTTCGGCACCTTCGCGGTCGCGCTGTGCGACTGCGCGGGCGGGCTACCGATCACCGGCGTGCGCCGCGTGTGGGCGAACGGGATCCTCGTCTACGACGTGAGTTCTACTGCAACCCCGGCGACGCTCATCAATTCGAACGAGTTCGCCGGGCAGTACATGACCGTGTATCTGGGCACGCTCACCCAGAACCCGGACCCGACCATGCAGGCCGCCCTCGGCGCCGGCAACGTTCCGGGTTACCGCGGCACGGCCTACATCGTCTTTCGCAACCTGCCGCTGGTCAATTACGGGAACCTACTGCCGTCGATCAACGTCGAGATCACGACGGCCACTGCCGGCAACGCTCCGGTCAAGGTGTGGGAGAACGATGCGACGGGCTTCCACTTCATAGACGGCAGCCGCGCCGTCTTCGTGACGGGCTTTGCGAACGGCTCGGTGCGCTCGATCGCCAAGACCTTCAGCACCATTGCTAGCAACGACGGAACCGCCTATCGCCTGAACCTGACGGACGGTACCACCGTATCGCCCGACATCCCGACCAACTTCGAAAACACCATCTCGTCCGGGGCCGCCTACTTCCGAGATCCGTACGGCAACGGCATGGTGCTGACCTGCCCGAGTCACGGCTCCAGCTGCGGCGTGTACATGCGCGGACCGGGCGCGATCACCCTGAGCCCGCAGGGATCGAACGCGGCGGCCGGCCTATGGACCAGCAACTACACGACCGGACACGTCGATCAGGATGTGCTCGCGTGCCTGACCAAGCCGGCCGGCATCACAGGAGTCTGGACTTTCAACGCGGCCTTCCCGTGCGCTGACTGGCAGCACGTCGGCGTCATCACGAGCGATGCCACCGGCACCGGGAACGTCTGGCTGCACGTGGTCGCGTTCACCGACCTGGGCGCATGTTCCGAGGTCGCCTACTACCTCTTTACCACTCCGGGCGATTTCGTTCACACCGGCAACGTCAACGGCTCCTGGCTGGACCCCTTCAATTACTGGGCACCCGGCACGGCCATGCTGGAGTCCAGCCTGAACTCCTATTGGGCCTCGAATGGATTCTTCGGAGTGCCGGAGGCGTCCTACTATAAGGTTGATGGCGCGACCAATCAGGTCGTGATGGTCGGTCAGCTCAACTACACCATTCCAACACCGACGAGCCACGCATCGATCTTCGCCGACAATGGTGTCATGGTGTACGAGGAAGGCAACCGCGCCCACTGCATCAGCGCGAGCCAGCTCGGGGCCGCTACGACGGTTCCGCTGTCCTCGATCGTTACCGACATCGCCGAACGCGCCGGCATTGCGAGCGGCAGCATCAACGCGACTGCGCTCACCGATGGCGTGTGGGGCTTCATCATCGATCGGCAGATGACAGCGCGCGCGGCCTTCGAGGCCATTGCGCCGGCACTGTGGTTCGATGCGGTCGAGTCGGACGGCGCGCTCAAGTTCGTGCATCGCTCGGCCTCGCCTGTGGCTACGATCACGCTCGATGATATGGGCGCCGACACCACCGGGAAGAACAACGCGAGCCCGCTGGCGTTCGTGCGCGGCAGCGAGATCGAACTGCCTTCCGAAATCGATCTCACCTATTACGCGCTCGGCGGCGACTACCAGCCAGGCGTGCAGTACGCGCGCCGCCTGATCGGGATAGAGTCCAATAACGTCGTGAACGTCGATACCGGCACGGTCATGGATGACACGCAAGCCGCCGTCGCCGCCGCCATCATCCTGTGGGACACGATCGCCGGGCGCATCTCGTTCAAGTTCTCTACCTCGTACAAGTTGAGTACCGGCACCGTCCCGGCCGGACAGCTTGAGCCGACCGACATCATCACGATCCAGACCGCCAACGAGGCGTACCTAGCGCGTATCAACCGCAAGACCGAGAACGGCGGCAAGATCGATTGGGAGTGCGTCGCATGCGCGCCGGTCTATTCGCAGGCGGCCAACGGCGGGGCGATCACGGCCGGGCAGATCGTGAGCGGCGTCATCTCGACCGTCGCCGTCATCATGGACATCCCGCCGCTGCGCGATCAGGACGGCACCGGCAGCCCGAATCTGTACGTGGCCATGTACGGGCCCGGCGTGGGTTGGCCGGGCGGGGGCCTTTTCAAGTCAAGCGACGGAGGTGCATCGTTCATTGCCGGCATCACGATGGGAACGCCCGCGACGGTCGGGCGCGCGACCAACGTGCTCGGCAATTGGACCGGCGGCAACGTCTTCGACGAGTGCAGCATCGTGACCGTTACGGTCCTGTCCGGGCAGACGCTGTCCGGCACGACGGCGCTCGGCGTGCTCAACGGCAGCAACGCAGCGCTGATAGGCGCGGAGATTCTCCAGTTCAAGAACGCGACGCTGGTCAGCACCAACACCTACCAGCTATCTGGATTCCTGCGCGGCCGGTTCGCGACCGAAGCTGGCATGGCGACGCACGCGGTCGGCGAGACGTTCGTACTGCTCAGTCCGCCAGCCGTGATCGCGGTGCAGTCCACGCCAACGTCCGATATCGGGGCGCCGCGCATTTACGACGCCGTCACGATCGGGCAGCCGCTGCCGACCGGGGCGGAACAGACGATCACCGAGAAGGGCAACACGCTCGTCTGCTTTTCGCCCGTGCTGCTCAACGCTGGCGGGGCCGGCTACTACAACGACATCATCCTCACCTGGACGCGGCGCAACCGTATCACCTGGCAGTGGCTCGATGCGGTCGATGAGCCGATGAGCGAGGCGGTCGAGCAGTACCTTGTCTCGATCTTCAACGGTCCCACGGTCGTGCGCACATTCACGGTCACGGCCGCGACCACCGGCACCTACACGCTGGCGCAGCAGATCACCGACTTCGGCATGGCCGGACTCACGGTGGTCACGTTCGGCGTGCAGCAGATCTCCGCTGTGACGGGGCCTGGCAACATGGCGAAGGTGACGATTGCGCTGGCGCCGAATGCCTCGCTCGTTACCTACACGAAGTCTCTCTCCGCTTCTGCCGGAGCGAGCGCCGTGCTCGGATCGAGCTTCGTACACGCGGTAGCGCTGTCGGCGTCTGTATCGACAAGCGCCTCGCTTACTACGGGCTTGGGCACGGGATCACTTGCCCTGCTGCACCTGGACGGCACCAATGGCAGCACGACCTTTACCGACGTGTACGGCAACACGTGGACCGGCCACAACGGGGCGGCGCTATCGACCACTCAATCGAAGTTCGGAACGGCGTCACTTTCAACAACGAACAATCACAACATCTCGACGCCCGACGACCCGAAGTGGGCCTTTACGGGTGATTTCACGGTCGAATTTTTCCTCTATCTCAACTCGCTGCCAGGAACGTTTTCGGCAATGGTGTCCAAAGGCGCCCTCAGCGCGAATTGGATACTGATCCAGATGAACACGACAAACGGAATGGAATTCCTGTACTCAACCTCCGGCGGGACATGGGGCTTCAATGTCAACTATGCAACACCCCTGTCTACCGGAGCTTGGCACCATATCGCTCTTGTACGCAGTTCTGGTGTCGGAACCGCCTACGTGGACGGTACGTCGGTCGGCAGCGCCACGCTTGCTGGAACACTCTCAGTGGCAGGGGCTACGCCGGTTTCAATCGGTGGAGATGCGGCGGCTGCGAGCCAATCGCTCGATGGCTACATCGACGAGATAAGAATCAGCAACGTGGCCCGCTACACGTCCAACTTTACGCCGCCATCGGCGCCGTTCACGTTCTGATGCGAAAGGGCAAACCATGAATCTTCTACTGGCCGGCAGCGCCCCCTCAAACTCGCTGGCGCTGCTGCATTTGGACGGCGCGAACGGATCGACGACATTTACGGACGTGGCCGGCAACACCTGGAGCCCCGTCAACGGCGCGGTGATCTCTACCGCTAATCCTCAGTTCGGAACCGGATCTTTGGCAACCTCGACCAACAAGCACATCACGACGCCGGAGGATCCGAAATGGAGCTTCGCGGGCGACTTCACGGTTGAGCTTGCGCTGTATCTGAACACGAACCCGACGGGAGGCTTTAATTCTTTTATTTCCAAGGGGGCGCTATCGGCGCACTGGGTCTTGTTCCAAATCAACACAACGGGTGGAGTTGAGTTCTTGTATTCGGTATCCGGCGGCACCTGGGGGTTCAATGTGAATTATGCGACGGCGCTCACGACCGGCGCATGGCACCACCTTGCCTTGGTGCGCAGTTCAGGCGTCGGGACAGCCTACGTGGATGGCACATCAGTCGGCAGCGCCGCGGTATCCGGGACGCTCTCCACAGATACCAGTAGTGCGCTTGCGATCGGCGGAGATGCGGCCGGCAACGGGAGTTCCCTGGACGGCTACATCGACGAGATCCGCATCAGCAACATCGCCCGGTATACGAGCAACTTCACGCCGCCCAGCGGCCCGTACGCATCATAGGAACCGATCATGGCAGACGGACCCACCACAAATCTTGATACGATTCAAACCGCGCAGGCGCAAAAAGAGGTCACGGCGAACGCGGCGGACGACGCCGAGTCCCCGGCGAGCTTCGGCGGCCGGCGCGCTAGCACCACGTCGGGCCTGACCTGGGGCTACTACGGCGGCCCGTACCGCGACGGCAGCAACGTGCTACAGCGTCTCGCCAACGGCACCAAGGCACTCACGCCCAGCGCGACCAATTATCTTGAGTTCGACAAGACGGCCGGCACGGTGAGCGTCAACACCAGCGCGTACACCTCGGGACGCATGCCGATGGCGCGCATCACTACAGGATCATCGACGGTCACAAGCTGGCTCGATGACCGCTGCATCGCCTTCCAGACCACGCCATAGGGACGGACCGCATGGAAGCCATCGGGCAGGTCAAGTCAATCAAGCTATCGGCGCGGATCATTCGAGCGGACGGCAGCGTCGAAGAGTTGGGAATCATCGCGCAGTCCGATCCGCTCGCCACGCAGGCCGAGCTGGTCGTGGAATCGATAACCGAAGGGGCCGAGCATGGCGACCGTAGTCACCCGTAAAGGCAAAGAGATCATAGCGGCCCGACTGATCGGCGCGACGCCGACGCAGGTCGAGCCGAAGGTATCCGCCTGGGGCCTGAACCCTGCCGGCCTCACCGCCGCCGCAACGGACGTGGCGATGTTCGACGAATCAGCAGAGGCGCGCGTGAGCGGCACCTCCTCGCAGACCACCACGACCAACGCCAACGACACGTACCAGCTCGTGGCCCTGATGACATCCACTGCCGCGCGCACGATCACCGAGTTCGGCGCCTTCGATTCCACGACGCAGCCGAACGTTGGCGCTGTCGCTGCGGGCGGCGTGGTGGGCAGCAATTCGAATACGACGCTGAACACGGCTGCGGCCTTCTCGCCGGGGAATAACAATTACGTGCAGATCCGCACCGAGGTCATGAAGGTCACGGCCGGCAGCGGCACGACAGCGCTCACGGTGACGCGCGCGCAGAACGGATCGAGCGCGATCAGCACGATCGCTGTTGCCGACGTGGTCACGCCTGGCAACCCGCCAGGGCAGACCGGGATCTCTGGCGGCGATATGTTCGTCCATGCCGACTTCGCCGGGATCGTTCTGAACAGCGGCGACTCGATTCAGTTCACGCTATCGGTGCAGGTCACCTGACAGCGCGGCCTTTTTCCCGCGATTGGCATTAGCGCGAATCGGGTTACTGTGCGCGCTGCGGCGTCACAGGAGCTAAGGCGATGGCCGATTCCACACCGGCGGCCGAGGCCCTGACCGCCGCGACCACGAGCCCAGCGCTGCTGCAGCTAGCGGCTACAGTCGAAGCGCTGGCCGTGCAGTGGTTCCAGCCGCTGAACGTTGTGCTGGTCGTTGGCATCGTGATGATCGCCCGCTTCCTGCACAAGGCGAACCAGAGGGACGATTTCAGCCTGGTCGATTCATTGCGCGGGCCGGACGGCAAATGCTCGATGAAGCTGATCGGGTATCTGATTGCGATCCTCGGCGGCACTTACGCTCTCATGGACGCTGCCGCGAGCTGGCTGCAACAGCCGATGCCATTCGTGTACCTGTTCGCGGCTTACATGGGATTGCTGGTGGCCCCTAAGATCGTCGCCGAGTTGATCCAGGCGAAGTACCGCGGCACCGGCAAGGAAGAAGACCGCAGGAAAGACGATGAACACCGACCATAACGACGGCCTGACGATCGCGCAACTCGTGCGTGTGGCTGCCGCTCAGTTCGTGCGCGAGGCGCGGCGCGGGGCCGATCCGATGGGCTTCCGCTTCGACCTATACCGTCAGGTGGAAGTGCCGGACCGGGCGCTCACGGTGCTCAAGCGCGCGCACCTGGTCGCGGTACGAGTGAAGGTGACGTGCGAGTCGATGGTGTTCGAGGGAGCAGCAGCCAGCAGCGCGGTCATCCCGCCGGCTTCTTTGCCGTCACGGTGATGCGCTGGGTGCGCTCGGCATAGCGCTGCTGCCAGCCTGCGACTTGGCCGGCGAGTTTGCGATTCGCTTCTGCAAGTCGCTGATTTTCCCGTTGAGCTTCTTCAAGTAGTCCGGCACCTTCGCCGACTGTGTCGAGGAGGGCTCCGACGGCGTCGGCGATTCTAGCAGCTCGGGCGATGCAGGCGTCTCCACTTCGGCGGCTGTCGGCGAGCATGGCTTCGAGGTCGTTGCGCATCCCGACGTTCCGAGAAGTAAAAGCAGCCATATGAGCGTCTCGTTGGCGAAGCGCAGCGGCATGGTGATCCCTTTCGTCTTCGATGATTGCGTTCAGGTGCGCCTCGCGCGCCGCACTGTGGGTGCGCTCCAGATCGAGCGAGGCAGCCCACGCGGCACGCGCCTGTCGTGCCAGATCCTGATCGACGTACGCCTTGACCTCCAGGCCGGCGCCGAACGACAGCATCGCAGCGCACAGGCCGTAGATCAGCGCGGCGTTGCGCGTGCGACGCCTGGCTGCATACAGTTCTTCGTTCGGAGTCATCGACGGCGCCCTTCCGTCTCCAAAATCGACATTCTGCGACCCAGTTCCGAGATTCGATCGTCTCGCAGCGCAAAGTCCCGCGAGGCATCGCCCTGCTTGTACATTTCGGCCCGTACTTCCTTGATCTGCTCGGCGATGATCGGGATCGGTGCCAGGCGGCTATCGATCCAAAGGACGGCCCCGCCGTACAGCAGCAGCAGCCCGGCCGCGGTCGGCAGCTTCAGGCCGAGGTCCTCGATCGACCAGCCGCCCGTCCGGCGCGGCGTCGTCTCGCCCGTGTCCATATCGATCGCCCGCAATCGCTCACCCATGCCGAAATCCTCGCCTTTTCCAGCCCGTTTGAAGGCTTTAGCAATGCCGCGAACACGGTACAGTCCGCAGCATGGATTGGGACGCCATTTACGCCTCGAGCCTGCCGGCCTGGCAGCCGGCGAAGCGCGCGCCGCACCGGGAAGGGATCTACCGGGTGCTGATTGCCGCCCGCGATTACCCGAGCGGCGCGGTCACGTCCACGGCAGAGCGGTTCGCCCGCTGGAATGGGGCGTACTGGTGCTGCTGGGGCCTGACCCCGGACCGCGCGGCCCTGGCCTACTTTCCGGGTCCCGTCGAGGGCTACCCGTGGCGCCACCTTGAACCTGCTGACCTCACCCTGAAGGAGCCATCGTGCTGAAACGCATCGCTTTGTTCGCTATCGCACTTACAGCCTGCGCCACCGTTTTTGCCCAGAGTTGCGGCCTGATTCCGTGCATCTGGGTGCCGACGTTCTCGGTCGGGCCCACGGGTGCGCAGTTCTCGGTGCCGTGCTCGCCCGCGCCGGGCACGCCGATCAATGACGGGCAGGGCGTGTTTTCTGCCACCGGCGCATCCACGCTCGTGCAGATCAACAGCGTCGATCAGCTGATGGGCACGTCGTACCTGACAGATCAGAACGGCACGAAGTACCAAGGCTTCGCCTGCGCGCGCAATTCCCGCACGGGCGTCTATGGCTGCCACCTGACCGTCGCCACGCACCCCAGCATGCTCTATGCCGTCGTGGTCCAAGGCACGGCGACCTGTAACCCGGCCGGTAGCAACAAGTACTGGGTGGGCGCACAATAGGGTCATGATCCAGCCCGACGACGAGGCCCTGAAGGCGCGGCTGACCCTGGCGGAGGGCCGCGTCGAGTACGCCTACGAGGACAGCCTCGGGTTCCTGACGATCGGCATCGGCCACCTGATCGACCGGCGCAAGGGCGGCGGCCTGCCTGGCCCGATCATCGACGCCCTATACGCCTACGACGTGGCCGCCAAGTTCGGCGAGCTCGACGCGGCGTTCCCCTGGTGGCAGCAGTTGGACGACGCCCGGCAGCGCGTGATGGCCGAGCTCGTCTTCAACATGGGCGCGCACGGGCTGTCCCAGTTCACGAAATTCCTTGCTGCAATGCAATCTGGCGACTGGGCCACGGCCGGCGCAGAGCTTAAGGACTCGCGCGCCTACCAGCAGGAGCCGCATCGGTTCGATGCCCTGATCGCGGCCATAGAGGCGCCTGACGCGCCCGCCGTGGCCTGATGAGCCTCCTATCGCTGATCCCGACGCCTGTGCTCGCTGGGGGCGCCGTGGTGGCCGCTGTGGCCGCTTTTGCGGGCGGGGCGAAGGTGGAGGCCTGGCGCGATACCGGCGCCTTGGACACCGAGAAGGCCGCCCACGCACGCGACGTGAAGGCCCTGCAGGACGAGTGGCAGGCAAAACTGAACGCCGGCCAGGCGCTCCTGACTCAGGCCATCAAGGAGCGCGACGCCGAGCGCCAGGCCAACGCCACCGCACGGGAGGACGCCGCCAATGCCTACACGAAACAGATCGCATCCCTTAAGGCTGCTGCTGGCGCTGCTGATGCTCGCGCTCAGCGGGTGCGCGACGAGCTCACCGCCGCCATCGCTGCCGCCGGGACCGCTGGCGGTAACGGTGCCGTGCCTCAAACCGGACCCGGCCCCGCTGCCTGCAGTGGAAGCGGCGCGGCAACCTGTGCAGTTCTCAGCCGAGCTATCGACCTTGCTCGACGATGCACAGAAGCTGTTGGACAGCAACACGCCGCCGTCGTCGAAGCCGTAGCGGCTTGGCCGCGCTGACAGAATCCGGAGCAACGGATCGGGGCGCCGAGGCGCAAAGCGCAGACGCCGCAGCACCATCCCTGCGGCCCGTCCAGGGGTAGCGTCCTGGCGTCGTCCCGATCTGCCGTAATCTCCTGAAAAAAGACCGCCCCGAAAGGCGGCCAAGAGAGCGGAGCAGCTCTCAGGAGAATCATTCAATGAGCCGATAGAGCGGACGCAGTATAAGTCTGAGAGCCGGCCGGTGCGTTCAGATACGCGACAGCGGTACCTGTTGTCGTCGTCATCGGCCATATCGCTGCAAGATTTGAGCCACCGGTAGTGACCTGCGCATGGTGTTTGAATTGCTCTTGCAAATCAGGCGGAGCCTTCACTTCTTTCCTTGCCGCTTGCTCCGGACGCGGCATCAGGCAAAAGGGCGCACAAGCACGTCCATGCGTGTGCGATCCGTGCCATCTTTCACGCCGCCGTCCATGACCGCAGCAATCGCGGCTGATTGTTGATCGCGGGCGATGACTGGCTTCGGCCCAAAGACCAGCGTTTCCACGCCAGTCCCTTCGTCGATTTCCTTCTTCGTAGGACGCTGAATGTGAATGATCGCAACTTCGAATAATGGCATCGTCAACTCCTGATTGACTCAAAGAAACGGTTGAGTCTTCCGCAGATTTTACTGCCCCAGCAGCCAGTCCACGATCCACTCGCACGACCAAGCGACGAGCCGGTGCAGCAGCCGGATCGTCGCGAGAATCGGCGCCAGCACGATGAGCGCGACGATGCCAAGCGGCGCGAGCACCCACCAAAGCGGCGAGCGACGCGGCGCTTCTATCGGATGAGCCAAGTTCGCTCCAGTGCCGCCGCGAGGGCGACCGGCAGATACAGCAGGGTGAGCATGAGGGCGGCCCAGAACCAACGCCGGAGGATCACGGGTATTCCAGCTTCAGCTTTCGCAGCGGAGCGACGTGGCTCAGGTGATAGCAACCAGCTACGCCCTCGACCCAGACGGCAGCGGAGTGGCCAGAAAGCACCTGAGCAGGAGAGCGCGTGCGCGTGATGAGAACTTCGCCGCTATCGCGTATCAGCCTGACGGGCTCGCCGACTGCGTTGTCCAGATTCCAAGCGTTGCAGATCGCCTGCAACTTAGCCAGATTTGGCTTTCGCATCACAGCGTCCTTGCCAGCCGCGCGAGGTCCGAGAGCAGGCGTTCGAGGTCGCTCACGCGCTGATCCTGTTCGCCATCACGGCGCGCTCTACGGTCGTCAAATCCCAGGCTGCTACCACCAGCCAGGCGTCGGCGCCGAAGCGACGCAGCAGGTACGGGTCGATCGGGTACTCGCGCCAGTCTGCTTCGAAGAGGATGTGGTAGTTCTGCAGGCCACGCCGTGGTCGCAGGTGGACCGGGATCAACGGCACGTCCGAGCGGACACGCGCGTAATCCTTACCGGGCGGAACGTCCGTAACCGTCAGCACGCGCGACCGGGAGCGGATCGGATAGCCGGGGGTGAATTCCCACTCCGTTTTATTCGGCGCTAGCCTGACGCCGATCTGCTTCTCGTCGGCGCGCGCGATCGCCAGACGCGGATAGCCTTCTTCGGTCACGCCGGCGGAACGAATCGATTCGAGCGCGCGGATCACCGTGCGCCCCTGCGCGAGCCGCTTGTACACAGCCGCGATCTCCTGGTCGGCCTTCGTCTGCCCGGCGACGTGCGCCTGGTATTTGCGCCACAGCTCGCGGGCCTTTTCCGGATCCATCTTCAGGCGTTCGACTTTCATAGTCCGAGCTCTTTCTTGCGTGCGTCTTTGACGGCCAGCAGACGAGTGCTCGCTGCTTTGTCCATTGCTCGCCGACAAGCCGCGTAGCAGTCTTTCCAGAGCGCCGCAAGTTGATTGGCGTCGGGCGCTTCCTTGAGCAGAGTTTCCCATTCCTCTGTCCGGACGGCGCCTTGCTTGTCCTGCTCGCCGCGGGCCCACGTCGCGATCGATCTGCCGGCCGATTCGTCGAGTTTCGTTTCCGGCGGGAACATCACGCGGTGCTGCTCCTGCAGCTTGATCCACTTCGGCACGCCTGGGTGGTCCGGCATCAGCAGTGCGGAGGCTGTCAGCTCAAACGGCAGCGACTTCTCGCAGATCGGAATCCATCCGTCCGTGCTCGTGAGGCTCTGCTTCGGAACGATGACCGTCTTGCCGTTCTCCTTTTTCATTTCGACTTTCGGCTCCGCGCGAAAGCACAGGATCACATGGGCGCGCACCTTCAGCAGCCCGTACAGCATCCGCTTGTGCTGCTGCTTGGGCATCGCCCACGACAGCAGCTTGAACGCGTCGGCGCGTTCCTCTTTTCCCTTGGTCAGACGCGCGAACTCGGCTTCTTGCATGTCCATGCAGCCGCCGTCGCCCGCCCACGAATGCGACATCGAATCGACCACGATCACCGGATAGCCGGCTGTGTCGGCCGCTTCGATCGCTTCGAGATAGCGGGCCGGCGAGAAGGGCGGTTCCAGCTCGGCCACGTCGAACGCGAACAGGTCCGCGTAGTGCTTCGACCGCCCGCGCTCGGTATCGATCACCGCAAACGGTGCGCCGTCAGAAATGCCGGATGCCATACGCAGCGCCGAGTAGGTCTTGCCGCTGCCGCTCGGACCGGCTACCCCGATCAGAAGGTTGACATTCGTGCGGATCGCTCGGCCGAAGGAAATGCTCATGATTGAATCCTCGCTTCAAAGTCGGTCAGTGCCCACGCGGGCGGATTCGCCCACGCGATGCGATGCGAGTAGCTGGGCCAGTCGTCAAGCTTCAGGCAGTTCGCCCACAGCGCACTCGCGCGGTTCATCTTGCGTTGCCCGAGTTCCAGGAACGCCGGATCGAGTCCGACCAGGCTGCACGCGAATGGCGCTTCCCGCTCTTGCACAAGGAATACGAAGTCCGTGCGATCGTAGGCAGACGGTTCCATCGCAGCATATGCATCGGTGTAGTGCGCGCCTTGGATGTCGTAGCCGAGGTTCACGATTTGCCTCTGGAAAACGAACGGGTCGGCATTCTCGACGGTCTTGTAATCGAGCAGAAGCGCGCGCTTTTTGGCTTGCAAGTCGAATCGCGCGCGTTTCCAGATGTCGCCACCCTTCCAGATCACCGTGCGCTCGGCATAGAAGTCATCGAGCGTGGCGTGTAGTTCTGATTCGAGTAGCGCTGTCTTCGCAACCTCGACCATGCGATGCACGCCCGCGACGTGTTTCGAGAGCAGCGGCAACTTGCCAAGCGCTCGCACTTCCTCGCGCTTTTCCTTCGCGGCTTTCGTGCGCCAATCATCAAAGACGCACTCGACCATGATGTCAGCGCCTTGCAAAAGCATCGCGTGACTCGCGGAGCCGCGATCGAAGATGCCATCTTCTTCGCTCTGCCAGAATCGATTCAGTCTCGGATGAGCGTGCTTTGCATGAAGCGGCGATTGAGTAACCAGGACTTTCGCGATGCTGGACGAAAGACTCGGCTCAGGCGCAGGATCAGAATGGTAAAGCTCGGCCGACATTTCGTCGAACACGCTCGGGCCGTCGAGGCTGACCATGACTGCGCTCATATCGCCGCCCTCGCGTGCGCGATCTCGTTCGCCGTCTCGTCCAGGATCACCGGCAGCCACGACGTAGCCAGCGCGAGGATTTGCGCCCGCTGCTCGTCGGTCAGTTGGATCTCGATGGAGCGGGCGCCGTTCACCAAGCCGATCGAGCCGGACTTGTAACTGTCGCCATCGAACACGTTGATTGATTTGACTCTCATGGCTCTCCTAATCGATCGGTCCCCGTCTCTCCGGGGTGCCAAGCCGTTCCGTGGTCTACTGGCCCCAGGCTTTCTCGCGCCGCCATTACCGCGTCACCACTCCCGCCGGCATAGTTCAACGGACATCCCGCCGGATGCGCATCATTTAAGTCCGTCCGCAGAATCTCATCCACTCATGCATCACTCTCTCGACCGCCCGCGCCTGCTTGTTCTTGCGCTCGACCGGCTTGGCCTTGCGCGGGGGCTTAAGCTTCCCGGCCCGGAACGCGGCGACCCAGTTCGACAGGCACGTGGCAGGGATGTCGAACGCGAGACAGACGACGCGCTGCTCGTAGCCCTGCTGCACGACCATTTTCGCGGCGCGCAGCTTCAGGTCGAAGGGATGGCACTGGCGGGGCTCGCGGGTCATAAATCTTCTGGACGCTTCGTCGATAACGCGATCGGTTGAAACTTCCGTCCGAACGTGAGTTGTTGAACCCAAAGCGTTCCGGTGCGTTGGATCTCTTCGATCTCTGACGGTGATAAGCGAAAACAGCAAGCAATACGCCCTTCTTCGCCTGAGAAGATACGGACGGCCATCGGCTCATACTCGCCTTGATCGCGCGCCAAGACCGCATTCGATTCGGGAAACTGAACTGGGATCACCGTCTCGCCCCTCCCGCCCGTTGACTACCCCGCAAGCACAACGTCTGCGTCCCATCCGCCCGCACGAACGCGACCTCGCCCGGCTTGCACTGTTCGGCGGAAAGCTTCCTGCCGGGAATCGGCTGGCACTCCATCACGCCGCCACTGCGCAACTCGGCTATCTCAAACGCACCGCATTGATCGGCCTGGAAAGCACGCACCGCCTGCGCATCCGATCGCTCGACCCATGCACCCCAGGCGAACGCGACGGCCAGCATGAACAGCGCGAAGGCCGCGACGCCGAGCCAGCGCTGCTTGCGGTCTTCTTCGTCGACGAGGATCATGGCTGGCACCTCCGCGCGACTTCAACGAGCCACTTGGCGAATTCGATCGGTGTAGATTCGAATTCACGCTTGTTCACGCTAGGCTTGCAATTAGTCTTGTCGCGCCCGGACCACAATCCAACGGTATGCGTCGGTTCGTCGATGCGCAACGGAAAAGGCGGAAGATCCCCCTCCCGCTCATCCCTGCGCCGAACGTGTTGAAAAGTCAATGCGACGTTCACGGGTTCGTATAGGTTGTGCCAGGGGCTCTCTTCAAGCCGATAGTTCGGGCTCAAGACGTAGCTGTCGCCGAGGTACTGCTTCGCTTCGGTCAGAGTCATCTGTTGTTCACCACGAGCCGAAGCTTTGTCAACCTTTTCGATGGAGTTTGCTTAACCACTACTACGCCATGAGGAAGTCGCAACAGTTTGGCTCGAAGACGCGCGGCCTTGCGGCTGATTCCACAGCCAGAGCACGTATCCGAGTACTGTCCTGGCACACCGGTCGCCCAAGAGTGCGGCCCTTCGCTGAACCAAGACGGGCACGGATCAAGATATTTCGGCATCCGCTATCTCCCGCCGAAACTCCGCCCCGCGCCGTTCTCCGATCCGCCGCTCCTCGCCGTCCCATTCGCCGAAGAGGACGATGACCATCGGACGCATCGAGCCGTCTTCGCGCTGCGCATGTGAGAGCCTCGCCCGGTGGCAGCGGCCGACGCGGGATAGCTGGTTGAAGGCGCGGATGTCCCAGGCGTCGATGCTCTGCGTGTAGCGGACGTGCTGCTGATGCGGCAGGCGGGCGACTTGCGGCAGGTACGCGGCCCAGTCGTCTGAGCCGGCTTCGATCGCGGTGGTGACGGCAGCGACGATCACGCCAGCTCTCCGCGTTGCGCCTTCGCGCACTTGCGCAGATCGGCGAGCGCGCCTTCGGTCGAATCGAAGAACCACGGCGCCGGGCGACCTGGACGGGATGCCTCATAGATCAGCGTGCCGGCCACATTCGGCCCGAGCTTATCCTGTAGCGCCTTGCCCTTCTCGCCGCCAAAATGGATCGCCCAGCCGGCGCGGCAGTGGGTCGTGCCACACCATCCGCCTACGCCGTGCCAAGCGCTCATGTCGAGCACGCCGCCGGATTCGATCGCCGCCAGGATCGTGTCATCGATATTCGGAATGACCGGGATCTCGCTAGGATCGATTTTCAAGGCGCCAGCGAGGTTGGCGCCAGCGAGGTAGGCGTCAGCGAGGTCGGCGCGAGCGAGGTAGGCGCGAGCGAGGTAGGCGTCAGCGAGGTCGGCGCCAGCGAGGTAGGCGTCAGCGAGGTAGGCGTCAGCGAGGTTGGCGCCAGAGAGGTTGGCGTCAGCGAGGTTGGCGCGAGCGAGGTTGGCGCCAGCGAGGTCGGCGCGAGCGAGGTAGGCGCCAGCGAGGTTGGCGCCAGAGAGGTTGGCGCGAGCGAGGTTGGCGCGAGCGAGGTAGGCGCCAGAGAGGTCGGCGCGAGCGAGGTAGGCGTCAGCGAGGTTGGCGCGAGCGAGGTAGGCGCCAGAGAGGTTGGCGCGAGCGAGGTAGGCGTCAGAGAGGTCGGCGCGAGCGAGGTAGGCGCGAGCGAGGTAGGCGTCAGCGAGGTCGGCGCGAGCGAGGTAGGCGTCAGCGAGGTAGGCGTCAGCGAGGTTGGCGCCAGAGAGGTTGGCGCGAGCGAGGTTGGCGCGAGCGAGGTAGGCGCCAGAGAGGTCGGCGCGAGCGAGGTAGGCGTCAGCGAGGTTGGCGCGAGCGAGGTTGGCGCGAGCGAGGTTGGCGCCAGCGAGGTCGGCGCTAGCGCTGATCGCCCATTTGACCGCCAACCCGAGTTTGACCGAAACGCTCTCGTCCTCGGCACACTCAATCTCAGCCGTGACCTGCACGGCGCCCGTGAATCGGTTCTTGATCTCGAATTTCATGCGGTCACCTTCTCAGATCGAAGTCGGAATAGTCCAGCCCGCGATTGATCTCCCGCTGCAGCCTGACCTCTGCCCGCTCGCGCTCAATGCGCTCATGCTCGGGCCAGCAGCGATCCGCGAGACCCCAGATCAGCAGCCACACGCATGAGTCGATGTCCTCCGGATTGTTGGCGGCCGAGCCCTCGTCGTAGTAGTTGAGTTTGTGGCCGGCGGCGTCGAGCGCTTCGACTTCGATCTGAACGATGTCACCGATCGGCGGGTGCAGCTTGATCTGGTAGCGGTGGCCCTCGTGGGCGACAACGGAGCCATCATTTATCAGGGACGGCGACGGCTGGATTTGTGATCCATGCGAAGGTCCAAGGGGATCAGGACCTGAACCCTCTACCGCCCCCGGAAACGTATCGGTGCTCATGCGGCCTCCGTGGCTTTGTCGATTGCTTTCTGCGCGAGCCTGATTTGCGCAAAACTGATATCGGCCGTGAGTCCGGTTGCGGACGGCGCAAACGGGGAAAGAAAGACAAGCGATCGAAGCGCCGCCAGTAGATCGGGTGCCGCTGCGATGAGACGGGCGTTTGCAATGTCTTCGCGGCCGATCACCGTGATATGCGCAATTGCCTCGCCTGCTCCGACTGCAACGCGCAGATCGTCCCCCGGACCCTCTGGCGCTACATGCCAAGGTCCAGGGGTGTGATTACGGTGATTGCTCATGCGGCCTCCTGCGCGTCGGCGATTGCGGCAAGGGCAACAGTTACGGCTTTCTGCATCCCCTTGCTAACCGCCTGCATTTTTGCAATTGAGTTCAATGCTGCCAGGAGATTTGTCCGGTCCCGCTCTGCTTTGTTGCAGCGGTGAATCCAATTACGGACGGCGGTGACCAACTCTTCGTGCGTGAAGTCGCTAAAAGCTGCATAAGGGCTTTGGGCCTCCATCGGCAGCGCGCTCATACCGCCCTCGGCGCGTAGCAGGCAAACATCATCGCGCGGTCACGCGGATCCAGCGCGTCCCAGGCGCGGACGTCCTCGATTGCGGCGACAACTTGAGAGACTATGCCAGCATCATCTGCCCTACCGTCGAGGCATGGCAAGCACGACTTGAGTGCAGCCAATAGCTCCGGGGCGGCGGCGATCAATCGAGCATTGGCTTCGCACCGAAGCCGCGCCACGATCGCGTCACCACCGCCAATGCCACCCTTCACCTTGACGATGGTGAAATGATCCGTGATTCTGGCGCCAGAACTTAGGGCTTCGGAATCGCGCCGAACTTCCCACGGTCCCGGAGTGTAAGTGGTGCTCATCCTCACCGCCCCAGCAGCGCCCAGCGGATGAACTCGGTGCCGTGCCCAAGGCTGCGCAGGTAGTGGATCGCGCGAGTGCAGCCATTACGCAGGCTGGTCATCATGCTACGGGCGAGGGTGACGATTTGGGCTAGGGTCATGACAGTGTCTCCGCGTGAGATTTGGCAACCCAGCAATCGGGCTCCGAGCTGTCGTACGAACTGGCGAGCCACCAGCCGCAATCCGCATCGTTGACGCGAGCAGTCATGCCGTCGCTCTCTTCGATGAATTCGGCTGACGGAAAGCGGCGCGATACTTCGGCCTTCCAATCTTTGAGGGTGGTCATGGCGGGTTCTCCTGTGTGCTTGTTCGATACATGAACATTACGGCAGGTTCGGGAAGTTGTCAAGCACAGAATAGCATGGTAAATTGTTCCCATGAAAAACGGTTCACAGGCTCAAATTCTCCTGGACCTGGCCGATAAGGTGCGCGCCAGTGGCATGACCCGGCAGGAGATCGCCGTCGAGGCTGGCGTGACCGAACGCCAGATTTATCATGTACTTGCCTGCGAGCGGAATGTGAGTGCACGCATTCTTAGCAACATCGCGCGGGCGATCGGATACGACGTGCGACTGGTTCGCGCGAAGTGAAGCCGATTACGGTCTACGTCGCAACATTCGGCGAATCTCAAAAGCAATACGTCGGGCAGACCACGCAGCCGCTTAAAAAGCGCTGCCAAGAAAACGACCGTCATCGTCCGCGCGCGCCTTTCGAAGTGATGGCTCTCGCGACGGTAGAAAATGCTAGGCAAGCGGCAATGCTAGAAAAGTTCTGGATCAAGACATTCGATTCGATGGCACCGAACGGATTGAATCGCATCTACGGAGGCAACGGTGCGCATCAGTATTGGCGCAACGCGGAATGATCGAGCTGTAGCGCAAATCAGTTGACTGTCCCCGTTGTGTGGGTGGAGACTCCTGACGCATAATGCGGCCTGAGCGGGCCGCGCGGGGTGGTCTGGCCGCCACCATCGCCGCGCAGTGCCCGAAACACTGCGCCCCGCTCGTTTTCGACTTTTCGGGAGTCGCGCATGTCGAACCTTTCGGCTCTTCCCGTTTTCATCCCCGGCCGCCCGTACACGGCGCTGGCCGACCGACCGCGCGCCGAGCATTTGCTGCGCGTGGCCAAGTTCCTGTGGGACGACGCGCATCCGGAGCCGGCGCCTGGCGAGCGGGCACAGGCGTTTGCAGTGATGGCGCAGCGGCTGGGGGTGGCGGCGTGAGCGCGGCGCTCTGGGTAGCGTCCTGGGCCACATATGAGGCCGCCAAGGCCGCATGGATCGCGGCGCACCCGAACGCCACCCCTGCCGAATACGCGGCCGCCATGACAGTCATAGCGCGCCGGCTGGGCCTGTGATGGCCGCCGTCCTGCAGTTCCGCAGTGCCAGCGGCGAGCCGCGCCGCCTTGAGGACATCCCGGCGCTCGGCAGCGCGATGCATGGCACGTTCGAAGAGCGCGCCTGGGCCAAGATCCAGCAGTCGGACCTGCTGCATGGCGATGCGCTGCCGTGGTCCAAGACGCACGAGAAGATACGCTTCCGGCCGCACGAGGTCACGGCTTGGATAGGGCCGAATGGCGATGGTAAGTCCTTACTCGTGAACTACGTGGCCGCGCACTGGGCGATCCAGGAAACGCCGGTCGTGATTTGTTCGCTGGAGATGGACGTCGGTATCCAAATCAAGCGCCTGACGCGCCAGTTTCTTTGCACCGCAGAGCCGCAACGGCGCGACTTCGAAATGCTGTTGGCCCGTCTGCTGCATCTGCACTTCGCCGATTACGTAGGCCACATCGCCCCGGCCCTGATGCTGCGCCACGTGCGCGGCTGGGCCGAAAAGTTCCGCCATATCGTGATCGACAACCTGACGCTGATCGTGCCGCCGGGACGATCGAGCGATGAGCTGGCCGTCGTATTCGTCCGCGGCCTAGTCGAGATCGCGCGCGACACCGGGTGCCACATTCATCTGATCGGGCACGTGCGCAAGCCCGACGAGCAGCGGGCGCCGTCGCGCTACGACTGGCGCGGCACGGGTGCCTGCCCGGACCTTGTGCATAACGTGCTGATCGTCTACGGCAACGACAAGAAGCGCCGATCCGAGGAGACGGGCGACGTCAAGCATGCGGGCGAGCCTGACGTCACCATCGCCGTGGACAAGCAGCGCAATGGCGAATACCGAGGCCGGCTCGGGTTCTGGTGGCGGGGCGCCGCGCTGCAGTTGGTGCAGCACCTGGGCGACGATGCGGCGCGGTTCGATCCAAACGACTTTTCGAACTGGGAGCGCTGAGTGGCGAGGAAACGCGAACCGGAAGAGACGATCACCAAATTCGCCCTTGCCAGATTCATCGATCAGGAATTGCAGTCCTACGCGCTCTCTACACTGCTGATCGTTCGCCTTTGGGCGATGGCCGACAAGGTTGGATGCGTTCAGATCAGCGACTTGGAGCTGGGTGCATTGGCGGCGACCGTTTGTCAGGAGCGCCCGCACGACGCTGGCCGCCGCATCGAGGATATGGTGGAGCGCGGCGACCTGGCCAAGCTCGGCACGAAGCGGTGGCAGCTCAAAGCGATCGAGCATCTGCTGGGAAAGCCGCGATGAGCAGCCGCGTCCTGCGCGATGATCTGTGGACGTCGGAGCCGATCGGGCGGCTGCACGACAAGACGTTTCGCCTGTACGTGTGCCTGATCAACGCGGCCGATGATTACGGGCTCGTCGATACCGGCTTTGGCGAGATTTCCCGCGCCGCACCATTGGCCCGCTGGGCCCCGGAAGACGTCCAGAAGATGCTTGCAGAGATGTTCGATAGTGAGGTCTTACTTCCATATCGTGTCCAGTCGAAAAGCTTCTGTGCCATAGACAAGTGGCAGTGTTTCATGCGTTCTGTCAAGCCAAAGCACCCGATTCCGAGCTTCGGATTGGGCCATATTCGCATGCCGTACGGCTTCAAAAACCAGCGCGTTCGGGCTTCAGCTTCCTTATTACTCAAGCATTTGGATATAAAAGGTACTACCCCAGGGATGACCTGGGGTGGACCTGGGGATGCACTGGGTCACGAAGGGAGTAGGGAGTTAGGAGTAGGGAAGAAGGGAGAAAAGAAAGAGAAAGAACAGGACGCCGCGCCGGTCGATCCGAAGGCGGAGGTCTGGTCGATCGGCATCGACGTGCTGACGTCAACCGGACTGCCCGAAAAACTCGCTCGATCGTTTCTCGGATCGATGGCGAAGACCTGGCCAGCTCAGACGGTTCTCGACGCGTGCCGCGCCGCCGTCGGCAAGGTTGAACCGAAGGCTTACATTGCTGCTTTCCTCAAGGACAAACCGAAGATCGGCCAGACCGATCCGGCCGAGCACTGGGACTGACCGATGATCCTGCTGCGCCTCATCCGCTCCTTCCGCCGCTGGCGCGAGCTCGGCTGCTCCCGCCGCGTTGCGCTCGAGGCCGCCATCGT
>Ga0210401_10000711_pt1 | contig 40385 bp, 44 predicted proteins | sample IncBWH32MmetaG_FD_150866 | JGI IMG/M metagenome (GOLD analysis project Ga0210401, IMG submission 150866) | Forest soil microbial communities from Barre Woods Harvard Forest LTER site, Petersham, Massachusetts, United States - Inc-BW-H-32-M | ecosystem: Environmental > Terrestrial > Soil >... | reverse complement strand
ATAGGGCTCCCGCGCGTGGCCCCTTGCGGTGCGCCAATTCCTCGGTAGCTCAGCGGTAGAGCATTCGACTGTTAATCGAATGGTCGCTGGTTCGAATCCGGCCCGAGGAGCCAAAAACTCCAACAAGATCAAGACCTATTTTTGTGGGGGCGCACATTGCGGCGTCGAATTTCTTTTTGGGGGCGCGCCGGGGGCGGCCCATAGCTGCCCTGCGACCCATTCTCCGGTCCCGGTTGTGGCAGATTTAATTTCCATGCCGTGAAGGCAGGTCCGGTGCGATAGGGTGACGTCGAGCCAGCGAAGCGAGGACAACATGACCGAGGATAGCGTGCCGTTGCTCAAGGACCGGACGGCAAAGCGGCTCAAGGCCGCGGGGCAACCCAGGCGCCGGAGGAAAGACCGCTACAGCAAGCCGTTCCGCAGCAAGCCCAAGCCGGAAGGCTATGTGTTCGGCAGGCCGACGCTATACCGACCAGAATACTGCCAGCGGGCAATCGAGTTCATGGGACAGGGATATTCCGTCACGGCATTGGCCGGTCATCTCGGGGTCACGAAGAACGCGGTGTATGAGTGGATGACGGCGCACCGAGACTTTGGAGACGCCATAAACAGGGGCCGCGCGGCTCGCGTTGCAGCGCTTGAGGCCAAGCTCCTCACCACATCGCAAGGCGTTGGCGTGACGGCCGCCATCTTTGCCCTCAAAAACGCCGATCCTGACGAATGGCAGGATAGGTACCACACCGAGACCAAGGTGAACGTATCGATCGAGCACGTGTCGGACGCTGAACTCTTGGCTATTATTTCCAGGGCAAACACTCCTGCCTTGATCGAGGCCAAACCAGTCGTGATCGCAACAGACGTTACCGACACCGCCTGATTGTCGGGGGATGGTTTGGGCCACGCCGCACCAAATCCAAGCGGCCGGTTGTCCCCTGAACAAACCGCCTATTTATTTTTTTGGGGCCAAAATAAACCGCGTACCCTCAACTATGTGGCCGATGCTGCTGAGGCTCTCGTTACTGCCCTTGCGCCCTCATCAAACTCTTGGGAAGAGCGACAATGATCAAATAAGCCAGAATTGCCCATAAGGGGATGACGCCGTTCGGTACTGGGTCGGTTGCGATCAGTTGCTTGAGGTTATTCTGCAACAAGATGATCAAAGCGATTAGCAGCAAGAGCGTGAATTCCAAGATCAGCCGAGTAATGGTTGATCTGACCTCACCAAGCTTGCGTTTTTTCGCGGACCTGTATGCTAGTGCTCCCAGGATCATCACTGTTGCTGCTATCAGCGTGCCCAATTGCCCTTTAGCGGCGGCCGCCAGTCCTCCTACCAATCCACAACCACCAATACCTAGGGCGATGGTAGAACCTAGATGTCTCCTCCCCTCCCAAGGCCAGGTTCTTTTGCTCTGAGAGATCTTCGGAACTTGCGGAGGTAGTGAATCAAACATCGCGACTAAGTCGTCTACCTTTGCAGCAGTCTGCCATTCCTTCATTCCCGCCTTCCAGACAAGAGAGCTTGGCGTAAGCGTATCGCTGATCAGCAATTGATACAGATCGTCGTAACTGACGGGACCTTTACGTTCGTCGTTTAGAATGTACCACCAGCCCGTCATATCGCACCTATTGGATCAACCTCTAGCCTGACGGTCCAACAGCGTTGATTGCTTCCGAGGCCGAGTTTCCCGGCCTTATGCCACCCAAGGCTTTCATCGAGCAAGTGAGCCGCGCCGCGCGGTCCTGTTTGAGGCGCGTTATTCCTTCTTCATTTTGGCGCGAAACCTCAAAAACTTGGCGCGAAATAACAAATGCAGGCGTTTCACCGAGGACCTTCGTCCTGCCGAAACCTGCACTCTATTAGGAGACTTGGCCGAAGAACAATTCCGGCATAAATATTCGGCGAATTTGGGCTAACCTCGCCGCGCGCGCGAGCAAGTTCACATTTTGGAGGCCCTTGTAGTGTCGACGTTCACAGAATCAGAGATAGATAACTCAAACGACGATTTTGAAATACGCTTCCGATACCAAAAAAGGACAGAAAAGGTATTTGAACGGCTGCACTCGCTGGTCCAGGCGGGCTACGTTCCAGATTTCAGTTCTGATGGCTGCGCCCTTGGCCTCTATCATCCCTCTCTCAAATTCGTGCACCGCTCTCTAGCCCTTTACTACTCAGGGCGTGTTCTTTCTTTTACGAATCATGCCGAGGAAATCGACGTTGATTTGGAAGATGAGGCGAAGTTCAATAAATTTCTCCTCAATGTGCCAAAGCCAACATGGTGGGACCTGCGCCGCGAGAAATGGCAAATGCCTATAAGTGTGGTCGTGTTCTGGGGCGGAGGGTGGGTCATCATCTCGATTGTTGAGTGGATACTCAAATCGGTCGGTCGAAAATTTGGCTTCCTGTAAGATCGAAACCAACGCTTGTTGTTGCATAATCGCACCACGGACACTGAACTCCTGGCTATCATTTCCAAAGGGCAAAACGCTCCTGCCTTGATCGAGGCCAAACCAGTCGTGATCGCAACAGACGTTACCGGCACTGCGCCGGCGCAGACAAACCGGCGGAATATAGGAACCTCGCGCGTACAACCTCCCATATAGAAAACGGAATCGCCGATTCCCTTTTCCACGATCCGTGAAGCCGTCCACTAGCTAGGGCGTGAACCCATAAATTTGCCGGGCGCACCGCTCGCCAAAGTCCGCTATGCCCCGATAGCGACCAAATTCCATGCCGCACCGAAATGACGCGATGGGCCAAACGCAGAAGTGGGCAATCTATTCGATCACCTCGTCAGCGCGTCCGAGCATTGTTGCGGGCATTTCCAGGCCGAGCGCCTTGGCGGTCTTGAGATTGACCACGAGCTCGAATTTGGTCGGCTGCTCGACTGGAATATCGCCGGGCTTCTTCCCGCGCAGTATCTTGTCGACAAAGTCGGCGGCGCGGCGGAACGAGTTTGGGAAATTGGGTCCATAGGACATCAGACCGCCCGCTTCGACATACTCCCTAAAGTCGTGCATCGTCGGCAGTCGCGCGGCGAGCGCCAAGGTGTTAATGCGAACCCGATGAGTTTCCACGAGCGCCTCGCTGACCACGTAAAGCGCGTCCGCCCGATCTTTCACCGCCTCGAAGGCGGGCGCGATATCCTGCGCCCGTTGGATTTCGAGCGTGGTAACCTCAAAACCAAGCGCGCGGGCCGCCGCCTGGGCCTCGCCCATCTGCAGCATCCCGATCGGGCTGCCGATATTGGCCAAGATCGCCAACCGGCGACCGGGGACTACCTCGCGCAGGAGTTCGAGTCGCTTGCCAACAACATCGGCCGCTTGGTTTGACGAACCCGTGATGTTGCCGCCTGGTCGCGCCAGACTCGTGACGAGGCCGGTGCCGACCGGATCGCCCGCCGACGCAAACACGATCGGGATGGCCGATGTCGCCTGCATTGCGGCAACGACTGATGCGGTTCCCCAGGTGACAATGACATCGACCTTGAGGCTGACAAACTCAGCCGCGATCTCGGCGACGCGCTCGGGGCGGCCCTCCGCCCAGCGATACTCAATCGCGACGGTGCGACCCTCGATCCAACCGAGTTCGCGCAGCCGCTGAACAAAAGCGGCGACCCATTGGCTCGCGACCGAAGGTGTGACCGCACCCAGGAACCCGATGGTGGGCAGCTTGCCCGCCTGCTGGGCGCGGGCTGCGAGTGGCCACGTCGCCACGCCGCTAATGAGAATGATGAACTCGCGCCGCTTCACGAGCTGACCTCGGGCCGAGGACAACACCCTAGCACATCGTTGGGCGAGAGTGGTGCTCGGCGTCAGGGTAAAAAATAGAGCCCCATGTCCGTTTCGGGTCTTGGCTGTGTGAAAACGCGAAGGCACTCAATCGCAATAGAAGAAGTTATTCGTCAAAGACCGTTTCAGGCATCCAATTCGAAAACACATTCGACTTAGAAATCGAAACTGAAGAATGTCATTCTCGTCGCGTTTCGATTTTTTGCGTTTTTACACAGCCAGGGTCATTCGCGACCAAACCAGCCGGCTCTGCCTGCCGGTTGATGTCCGCTTCTCTCCAAAAGCGACCTAATTGCTGCGCGCCCGCGAAATGACGCGAAGGGCCAAAAGCGGTCATTCGATCGCCTCGTCGGCGCAAGCGAGCTCTGGCTCATTCGGGCAATCCCGCTTTCCGAAGACCCTCGGTCATCAGCTTCGCGTTTGAAAACCCGCCCCGGGCGATCCACGCCGATATTGTAAAGGCGGGATCGACCTCAAGCACACGCGCCGCCGCCTCGCGGGCCTCGGCATCACGTCCGAGATGGGCGAACGCTGACGCGAGACAGCGGTAAGTTCCGGGAAACGAGGAGGGGTTCTGATGCTGGGCTCTCTTCCCTGCGACGATTGCCTCGTCAAAACGACGAAGCTCGATGAGGGCCATCCCCATCCCAGTAAGAGCGCGGTGTAGCAGCGGGTCTATCGGGCTCATCCGAATGGCACGTTCAAAGCTACGGACCGCTTCCTCCGGCAGCCCCGCAGTATTGTACACCCAGCCTCTGGCGTGCCACGCGAGGTGCGAATTGGGGTTGAGCGCGACCGCCCGGTCAGCCATCTCAATCTCACTTTCGCTATCGCCGACCATGAACGCCGAGGTTATGGAAGTCCATGCTAGTATTTCCGGATCATTATCGTCGAGGCTCAATGCCAAGCGAAGAAGCCGAGCTGCTTCTTTCCGCTCGAACTGAGGATCGTTAGCATGGCCCAAACTGACGTTGAGCTGGTGACAGACACCTGCCAGAGCTGCGACCAAGCCGAACCGAGGGTCCAGCTCCAGAGCGCGACGAGCCAGCCTGAGCGCTTCGCCCACCCCCTCGCGGGTCCCGAGATAACTCTGTTGGATGGCTCGAAGATAAAAATCATATGCGGTGAGGTTTTCCGGTCGCCGCCGCGTCGCCAATTCGATTTCTGTTTGAAGCAGTTTTGGCTGAATGGCTGAGACAACGGCGACCGTGACTTCGTCCTGTAGAGCAAAAACGTCTGTCAGGTCACGCTCGAACCTATCGGCCCAAATGTGTGCGCCTGTAATCGCATCAATTAACTGCCCTGTAATCCTAACCTTTCCTGATGCCTTACGCACAGACCCCTCAAGGACGTAGCGCACGCCGAGCCTGCGCCCGACCTCCTTTATGTCGACGGCTTTACCTTTGAACGTAAAGCTCGAATTGCGAGCGATCACGAACAACGATTTGAACCGCGAGAGCGCAGTAATGATCTCCTCAACCATTCCGTCGGCAAAATACTCTTGCTCCGGATCGCCGCTCAGGTTCTCAAACGGCAGCACGGCGATAGACGGTTTGTCTGGGAGTGGAAGGGCCGCACTCAACTTCTTGATCGGCGCGTCATGCACTCCCGCGCATAAGGCATAAGCGCGGACAGGCTTGAAGATGTTCTTGAGCTGCTGCTCGCCGCGATCCTCGAAGCCGACGTCCAGCTTGCCTTCAACTTCGCCGTAGACCTTCTCGGAAATCAAGATGCCGCCCGGATCAGCGGTCCCCTCAAGCCGGACAGCGATGTTGATCCCGTCGCCAAAAAGATCGCCGTCAGCCCCGACGATAACCTCCCCGAGATTGACCCCAATGCGTAGTTTAAAGGAGCTTCGGCCTGATGAGATGCTTTCCTGTATCTCCACCGCGCATCGCACCGCAGCCGATGGACTTGCGAACTCGGCCAACACGCCGTCACCCGTGGTCTTGATCAGTCGCCCGTCGTGGCGGGAGAGGCTAGGCTCGATTACTTCGCGCTTCAGCCGCTCGAACTCGGCGTAGGTGGCCTCCTCAGCGCGTTGCATCAACGCAGAGTAACCAACCACGTCGGCGGCCAAGATCGCCGCTAATCGCCTTTGAACCCGCGGCTTGTCCAGAGCAGGCCAGAAGCCCGTCCCGTATTCGCTGTCGATTGGCAACACACGCCAAAGGGAGCCGGTTGGGATATGCCGAAACCATCGGTCGCCGGGCTCGCGCGGCTGATCGGGTGGAGGCTCTATCTCTTCGGATATTCCGCTTGCGATCTGGCCCTGCATCCACGACAAAAAGCGGTCTCGCTCCCGTAGCGAACCAAAATAACCGATCTTCTTCCACTCCCATGGGACGGCCACGATTGCCTCACGCAATCCGCTGATCTCCACAACAATGGGAACCCGAAAGTGCTCAGGTTTGTGATCGAACCCGCTGCTCGGTTACAGCGCCCTCCGAATTGCCAGGCTAACCACGCCCGGTGGGAGGGCAGTTTAGCACTTTGCTGCATACCGGTGAGCGGTAATCGCAGGAGAGCCCTATCTGCCCAATAGGCGGCATTTGCCAGGCCGATGGCACGGGCGGGCTGCGTTCGGGGGCGCGAACAACTTCGTGCATAAGGCGGCGGGCGCTGGCCGGGGGTTCCGAAGATTAACAGCAAGCGGCGTTAATGGCATCTGATGTCCGCTTCCCTCCGAAAGCAACCGAAGCGCTGCTTTGCAGCGAAATGACGCGAAGGGCCAGAAGCGGAAATAACAATTTGACCTAACACCGCTGAGCCTTAGTTGCCATCTCAGCCCAGCGGGAGGATGCTGTCACTTGCGACCACTATGGAGGGCAGTATGAGCAAGGCAGGTTTGGACAATCGTCATCGCAACCACGATGGCGAAATCAGCAACAAGTACGGCAACACCCTCATCCGCACGTTGCGTAAGATTTACGGACAGGGCTTCGCAGCCGGCTATCCTGAAACCGCGAAGCTGAGCGAGGTCCTGCTTCAGCTAAACGAGACGTCGCTGAGCCAGCTCCGCCGCGATCACGAAACGGGCCACTTGGAGCACAAGATCGCCAAGGCTTCGAAGTAAGGCCGCTAATGGCGAAGACCCTACTTTCGATACACGCTTTTCCTTACTTTGGATGGCGCTTCTCTATCGGACGTTCAACAAGCTCGTACGTAGGAACGTGGCTGCTTTCCGACCATGATTCCAGCGCAGCCCCACAGACCGTGCAGATCGCGTCACCCGTATGCGGTGCCAAGAACTTCTCTTCAGTGCGTCTGTACTCGGCGCCGCAATTGCATTGAACAATTGTCGCCATCTACGGAATATGCGCCTCGGACCTTCTATTTTCCAGCCGGGAACCGCCTAAATCTACAACGCCGATCACACGCAACGCGGATTCTGCGGGGACTTAGCAGTGTTACGATGCAGTAAGTTGGCAGAGGCCGCCAACCGAGGCGGCCCTTCAACGTGTCACGAATACAGCCCAATGGCGACGAGAGTTTCGATTCCGACAATCGCCGTTCCGAGGCAAATATCGGCTTGAACGTCCTCAAACTGGAACTTCGTTTTTAAAAAAAACACAACTCTGGCCCTTTCACGAAACGACGCATCAACGCGTCTATAGTTCCGGCTCCTTGTGTCAGAAACTTTGACAAGATCGCCAACTGAGGCGGCCTTACTTTGGCGGTTGCAGCTCTTCTGAGTTAAACCACTTATTGATGCGTAAGCGCGGCGGAAAGGCCCGTGCAGCCAGCCTCACGCATCATTCTCACCGCGCTTTCTTCGCAGCCTTCTTGGCGGATTTCTTCGCCGACGTCTTGGCCTTCTTGGCGACTTTCCTTGCGGCCTTACGGACCTTCTTCATCGCGGGCTTCGTGATTGGAACTAAGTGAATGCGATCGAACGTCCCGCCACTCGCGGCGAAACTCTTCGTTGCGGCTTCAATCAAGGCATCCACCTTGGCAGCATCAAAAGCGGGATGAGCAGCATTCAGCTCAAGATCGGTTTCCACTATCAGGACTGTTACAGTACCCTCTTCGTCTATTTCAATCGTCGTCCAGATGCCTTTGACATTGGGACTCTCGATCGTCACAGCGTCCACTCCCTGCTTTCCGCTAAGCACGCCACAGTAACTACGCTGGCGCGACCGCCCGTCAAGGGCAATAAATTCAAACTGAGACACTACCCGCGTCTCTCGCCACGCTCGGCCGAGTTGGCCGAACTCATCAAGCACCAGATAGACGGCCCGATCGGCCCCCCGGAGTGCGCCGCGGCGAAATATGTCGCTTATGTCGGTTCAGGGTCATTTTCGACCGATCGGGCCGTCCTCGCCCGTTAGTCGATGTCCGCTTCCCTCCGAAAGCGACCAAAGTTCTGCCTTGCAGCGAAATGACGCGAAGGGCCAGACCGGCTGTGAGCAATTGCGGAAAAAAGCGCGCACCTATTCAATAATCTCGTCGGCAGCGTTCAGTAGGCCCAGTGGCACGTCGAGGCCAAGCGCATTTGCCGTTCTCAGGTTGATGATTAACGGTACTTTGATTGGCATTTGGATCGGAAGGTCCCCTGGCTTCTCGCCCTTGAGGATGCGGTCGATGTAATCTGCTGCCCGTGGATACTGTTCGGCGAAATCAGGCCCATAAGAGATCAGGCCGCCTGAGTCCGCGAAAGAGCGAAAGAAATAAATCGCAGGGACGCGGAAGCGAGCTGCCACCGCAATAATCAAGTCACGATTTATCGTGTTGAATAGGTCCGGCATTACGATAAGGCCGGCGCCCGGATTGCCCGCTAGTGCGGCGATAGCGCCTTCGATCTCATCCTGGGCGTGAACCGGAGCAGTACTCGCCTGGACGGTAAACGATGACGCGGCGGCTTGAATTGAAGCCATGTAGAATTTGATCGGGACGCTTGTCGTCGGGTTGAAAAGCAGCGCCACTCGCGCCACGCCCGACGCGGTTCGCTTGAGCAGTTCCAGCCATTTCCCACCCATCGAGGGCTCGTAAAGCGCGAACCCGGTAACATTGCCGCCCGGACGTCCGAGGTTCGTGACGAAGCCACTGGAAATCGGATCGGCTACTGTCGCCATCACGATGGGAATTGTCTGCGTCTCGCGGACAAGAGTGTCGGTTACGGGCGTGGTCACACTGAGGATTGCGTCGGGCCGCAGTTCGACCAGTTCTTTTGCGAATGTCTTCATCTTATCCGGATCATCGCTGGCCCAGCGAAGTTCGATTCGAAAATTGCTGCCTTCCGTCCACCCCAGCTTCGCGAGCGCGCCCCGGAAAGCCGCGAACCAAGACTTCACATCCGGATCGGTCTCCGCAAAGCCGATCAGCACGCCGATGCGCCGCATGCGTTGAGCTTGCTGAGCATGCGCCGCTAGCGGCCATGCCGCCACGCCACCAATCAAAGTGACGAACTCGCGCCGCTTCATTCGATCACCTCGTCGGCACGAGCGAGCAGCGACTGCGGCACGGTTAGCCCGAGTGCCTTGGCTGTGGAGAGATTGATGACAAGCTCGAACTTAGTCGGCTGCTCGACAGGGATATTGCCGGGCTTAGTCCCGCGGAGGATCTTATCGACATAATCTGCCGAGTGCCGGAACAGGTCCGAGTAACTTGGTCCGTAGGACATGAACGCCCCTGCTTTAACGAAGTCACGTTCGCTGAAGACCGTGGGCAGCCGCTCGCCAAGTGCAAGCGTGAGGATGTGCGCACGGTTGGCGACGATGAGTTGATCGACAGCAACATAAAGCGCGTCAGCTCTTGCCTTGAGGTCCTGGAACGCGGGCCCGATATCGTCAGCCCGCCGGATAGCGAGTGGAGCAATTTCGAGGCGAAGCCTGCGAGCTTCGGCCTGCGCCTCGCCCATCTCGAGTACGGGCTGAGTGTTGTCAGCATTGAACAAGATGGCCAATCGGCGGAGCTGAGGCATAGCCTCACGCAAGAATTCTAGCCGCTTACCTGCAAGTTCGTTCGCTTGGATCGACAATCCGGTGGCGTTGCCGCCTGGTTTCGCCAGACTTGCGACCAAACCGCTGCCGACCGGATCAATTGCCACCGCAAATACGATGGGAATAATCGTTGTCGACTGTCTTACAATGGGGACGGCGCTTCCGACCGTGAGAATGACATCGACATTGAGACGGACAAACTCGGCTGCAATCTCGGCATAACGCTCTGGGCGGCCTTCCGACCAGCGATACTCGATTGCGATAGTACGGCCGTCGACCCAACCGAGTTCGCGCATGCGGGCCACGAATGCAGCCGCCCACGGAGCAAAGCCCGAAGCACTTGCACCCAGAAATCCAACAATTGGAAGCCTGCCCGTCTGTTGCGCGGGCGTCGTCACGGGCCAAGTTGCCGCTGCGCCAACGACAACCGTGATGAACTCGCGCCGTCTCATGTGCTGCCCTCAACGCCGCAGCCTACCACACGTGATGCGAAACAGCGCACTTTGCAGCACAGCAAATTTCGCCGCCAATGTCTCACATTTGCGACCGAGCCATCGAAATCAGCCTACGAGTTGATGTCCGCTTCGGCCCCGAAAGCGAACAAGATCGCGTGGCGACGCAATATGTCGCGATGGGCCATGAGCCGACATCGCTCCAATCAAGCAGCGATACTTGTCAGGCTCCTTAGCGGCCGTAGGGGAAGCAGCGGTTGCGATCGAGTGTGAGACCGAAATGCGCTCCCATCGCAGCGATGGCCGCTTCTTGCTGAGGATAAGGATCGGCATTGGATGCGGCAACGATGATGATCCGGAACCCGCCGCGATCCTTGCCACCCGGTGGCAGCATCGCTGTAGTCAGTGCATTGCCCTCGCTGTCGCGCAACGTGAGGAAAAGCGGCATCTCTCGCTGTACATGGGCCTCGAGGCCGATGTCGCGCTCGATCGCGTTGGGCCGCTCCGGACGCCAGGACTGGACTGCCTTCTCCCGCTCGCGGCAGAAATATTTCTCGACTGTGTGGCTCATCAGGCGCGACTCATGCACTGCTTCACCTTCCGTCTCGATACGGAACCAAATCTTACCCTCCGGCGCGTCGCAAACATACTGCATTTCGCCCGTCCTGCGATCGCCGCAATTCTAGGGCGGCGGGCCTGCAAAGCCAATATGTCTGCTTGAGTTGCCCATTCGGGATCGTTCGTCAAAAACCATTTTACAAAGTGTTCAAACTGCCTCCCCCGCTTTCCGGGGTCAGGATCAAAGGTTGCGAGGAACTCGGAAAATGTCGCCATGAATCATATTGGAAAATTGAGGGGGCCGGGTTTGCTGACGTTCCTTTAGCAACCTTGTGATCTCAGGCCAAGAATTTGGGGGGCTTCGCCCTGGGATTCCGAGTGGCGTCTGATCGGGCCACTCCGTTTTTGCGGCGTCGTGCTGCCGCCTGAAGTATCGGCCGCCCGGTCAGCAGACGGCGTTCGGCACCCTTAGATGGCGTAAATTAGTTTGATTGCCCGCTGATATCTTTCGCACTGGCTGGGTCGGTGGGAAGCGACGAGCGTGTCAGTCAGCCTCGTCCCACCCTTCGTCGGGCGGAAAGTGGTCCGATGCCTCGTGCAACATGATGTTCTTGAACGTGTCGTAATACCCTTGAGGTATTGTCTTGAAGAAGATCCCGACATGCAGCGAAATCGGAGTCCACTCTGGCGCTAGCATGTACTGAGGGCCGCTCGGCTTTAACGGCTCTGCAAGAGACTTGCACCCAAGCGACCGAAACACAACTGAAGCGAATGCCTCCGAGAGCGCGTCGTCCTTTAGCGCCTCAAAATACAGCTTTCTGCTCTCAATCTCTCTTGCGGTAAAGTCGATACCTGTTTCGGACTTGATCGTCATCAGTGTCATTTGGGCCGCTCTCGGGAACGATACGTAGCCGATTCGCTCACGCATCTCGCGGTTTTCGTGCCTCCGAAATTGGAACATCAGGAACGCGATCCAAACGCTGGCCTCCGCGGTAATCACATCGAGGTTGGTCCCGCGTAGATATCGTCGTGACCCTTCCCACCAGCCTCCTTTGTCCCACGGTAGTGACTTTGAGACGAAGTGTCCAGAAGCCGCCATGATCAGCAATGACAGGATGGCGGCTCGTTTATTCTCCGACCCGCCACGAATCTGTACATCCCGCAGCAAACGATCGGCCGTCACACCGTTGACCAAGTTATCGTCCAGCCGCGTACATAGCTTGGTCAATGGAGATGAGATCGTCTTCGTGAACCCGAACATCTTGTCCACTCTTCACGGGGCGCGCCTGCAAGGCCACCATAGCGCACCTCGTATATGCTGCCACGTCTCAGTTTGGCCCCGAACGGACCTTGGCGCGTATTCCCAAGAAATTGGCTCCAAATCACAAGACTTGATCGCCGCGTCGCCAACATCAATCTTGTTATCGTCTTGCGCCAAATCATTTCCAGTCCTTGCTTATTTGCCCGTGTCATTGTCAAAGGTTAATCGTGTCGGAGAAGGACGTTGCACCACCGAAGGCGCGCGTTTCGCGGTCACTAAACAATCACTGATGCAGCCGATAGCCTTCATTGTCGGTTAGTTGCCGTCATGCGGCACTTCGAGAGTTGCGGGATGCTTCAAAGCCTAGTTTGGTGGCAGTACTTGATCGTCACTTGGATTGTGACGATCCTGATGGTTCTTGCGGTCTGGTTGAAATCTCGGGCCGCGAAATTTGAGCGCAAAATTTTCGATGAGGCGACACTTTTGGCACAATTCGAAAGACAGCTGCTGACCAAAGCAGATCCTCCATTTCCCCCGATCGAGTGGCTCGAAAGGCGGATCGACGTTGACGAAATCGAGAAGTATTTCGAGAAGTATCCCCGGTGGGAGCGCGCCTTTAAGACACGAATGACAGACGGCGACGAACTCTGGGAGTTCTGCAGTCCTGCCCAATCTTGGGAGGACCTAGGGTCGGGCGGGAGTGGCTCTTGTGCGCGATGGTCGTCCGATTGCACATGTCGTCACAGTGATGAACTGACCGATACTGCAGAGGAAGTTGAGCTGCTGAAGATTTCGCTCGAAGGAATAGTTCAATGGCGAAAATGTACTACTGTTGGCGATGCCGGATGGAAATGCCAATGCTGGAAGAGGATGAGTGGAAACAGTATTGCCACTTTTTCTCAGCGACAAGGGTCGAAAGAGAGTGCTGGCGCTATATAAGGAATTTACAGGCTTCGACGAAATCAATCCAAATGCAGTCGCGCATCATCGGCTTAGCAACTTTGGTCCGCCATGCGAAAACTGCGGACGGCTATACCGTACTCCACGAGCGAAACTCTGTGCCGAATGCGGGAATACACGGCGGATTGAAGCTCGCGTGTAGAAGCCACCAGTTGGCGACCAAGAACAAATCTTTGGCGGCATCGGACAAGACCACGTCCAGGAGCCGCAAATAAAAAGATCCCACGCCAAACCATCGACGCTTGATGCCGAACAAGCTCACTAATGCGCTAGTTCCGGCGGCCATGCTGTTCGCCGCGTTGGGGCATTGGCCGTACAGCTATTACATGCTTTTGCGCGTAGTGGTGACGGCAGCGGCGGTACTGCTTACCGCGTTCGCTTATCAGCGGACCAAAACTTTCAGCGTCTGGATTGGACTTTTCTTGGTCGTTGCCGCCGTCTTTAATCCAATCGTGCCGCTTCACCTGACAAGAGGAGCGTGGTCAAACTTAAATATCGCGGCGGGAGCGTTATTCGTTGGGCACTTTGTCGTTTCGACCGGGCCTATAGACCCCTATTGCGTCGAAGGTTTGTGCTCGATGTTCTTGCTTCTGTGGAGAGGCCGCGAGATCGCGATAGAACGTCACATACGAGGTCGTCGGGAGTTCCTGCGTGAGCTTGGGTGGGAGATGCGGCTCTGGGGTGGAGGTATCACTCGCGGGGTTGATGATGCAATTGAGCATATCAATCGGCGAATGACCTCACCCGAGGCAGCAGTTGATGATCACGGTGACCAATCTCTTGTTAAATACATCGACCTAACTCTTGCTAAGTACGGCTTTGCGAAGTTGCCGCCCATCAGACCGCCGCGGCCCACCTATCCACCCCATAGATGGTCGGTAAAACTCCAGCGTTGGGAGCCGATAGATCCAGAGCATATGGAGCGATACACCCGCTTTGTGAATATCGCGATCGACGACGTCGATCTCTCGGAAGACGACGATCCCACGGCGGACGATGATCTCTCGGAAGACGACGATCTCTCGGAAGACGACAATCCCCCGATTGAAGAACAGACTCAGCGGATAAGGCAAAAGCCGGAAGGGGGCTATGCGAAGCACGTAGAACTTGAACGTCAACTTTTTGGGGAGCCACCACCCCGACCCCCCAGGGCGAGCCACGAGCCGAACCCTTGGGTAGGAGGTGTGATAAGCGCTTCAAAGACGTTTACGAACAAGCTAAAGATGGAGGCATATCTCCATGCGATTAAAGATCAGCAAGAATTATACGGGTGCCCGACGGACGATTTGGAGCAACTTATCAAGCAACTGGATCAGGCAACGGATCTTCAAGAATTTCTGAAAGCGATAGACCAAGGCTCAACAGAGCCGGAGCCACGCACCCTCCCAACCGAACGAAGGACCATTCTATTGGTTCAAGGCGAGGATCGCCTACGCTCGATGAACGCGCCGCGCGTCCTGCGCTCGTGCGGCTACCGCGTGATCGAGGCTTCAAACGGTATCGAAGCCATCAACGCGTTCCTAGCGAAAGACAGCGCGGTCGATCTTGTCATCACTGACATGGTGTGTGGCCCGACGCTCTTGAAGGGGATGCGCGCCCGCAATCCCAACCTGAAGATCATCCTCTCTGGTTACGCTGCCGAGGAGAGGAGCCTGCCGGAGAACGAGCAATTCGCGATCCTGCCAAAACCGTTCAGGCTCGGTCAGTTGGCGGCGGCGGTGAGGAAAATTATGCCACCGTGCTGATGTTCGCGCCGCGACCTCGGCTCGACCCCCACCGGAGGGGGGAAAATACCGGCGAGACCCAGCGCATCCTGCCGCATGCCGTCAGCCAAGTCATGACCACCACGTCATCCGGCGCGCTCGTCGCCCTCACCGAGGGGTCTACCGACCCGGTCACAGCCGTCGTGCATCATGGCGCTGAAAGCACCACGCCGCGACTGATAACCATCGGTCCGCGTTGATGTGAAATCTTTCGTCCGGGCTATTGTTTTTTTCTCCATCCCGTCACATGCTGACGTTCGTGAGCATGTGACAGGAGATGCCATGCCAAGCCCTATCCTCGCCTATTACCGCGTTAGTACCCAGAAGCAGGGCCGCTCCGGCCTTGGCTTGGAAGCGCAACGCAAGGCCGTCGCTCATTTCGCCGCTAACGAGGCTTTCAAGGTCGCTGCCGAGTTTGTTGACGTGGAGACTGGAAAAGGTGCTGATGCGCTCGACAAGCGCCCACAGTTGGCCCATGCGTTGCGGCAGGCCAAGAAACTCAAGGCACCAATCGTGGTCGCAAAACTCGACCGATTGAGCCGTGATGTGCATTTCATCTCCGGCCTGATGACACAGCGCGTGCCCTTCATCGTTGCAGCCTTGGGACGCAATGTTGATCCGTTCATGCTGCACATCTACGCTGCCCTCGCTGAGAAAGAGCGCGCTCTGATCTCTGAGCGCACGCGCCAAGCGCTTGCGGCGGCCAAGGAGCGCGGTGTACGGCTCGGCAATCAAAGGCAGGCTGATGCGAACAAAGCCGCTGCTGCGGCTCGTGACGCCGATCTAAGGCCTATCTTGGAAGCGATGCGGGACAGGCCTTATCGCGAAATCGCTCAGGCGTTGACCAACCGCAACGTTCCGACACCGCGCGGCGGCGATGTGTGGAATGCAATGACGATCTCGCGCGCGATGAAGCGATTGGGTATCGCGGGCAAGTGATACTGCGACCAACGTCAGTCGCAACCGACCCTACTCGCGTAGTCGGTGGCCATAGGGACGTTACCGCCGACCCACCGGGGAGGGAAAATTTGGGGGGAAAGCATGCTTATTTTTGATTTTTGCGTCTACAAAGCTGATTGTTAGGGCGACGCCCCGGTGATTTCGAGCGCCTTCGAGAGGAAGTCCTGTGTCAGTCGCCATCCTCGCGTCAATGGACGTTATCTAATTAGTCCCCAACATTGTGGGCTCGTTCGGATCTTCTGCAGATAGTATTCTCTTCAAGATATCATTGGGGAGCAAAACGATGGGACATCCTGACGATGCAAGTATGCTTATGTCACTACTGCCGTGGTTGATCATTTCAATTTTTTTTGGATGGGGAAATTATCTTTTGGCCACTAAGAGTGCCAGAAGCGGCATTTTGTATGCGGCCCTCACGATCATTCCATTGGTCGGGTTCGTTGTGACCGTCTATCTACTCTACTCTTGCATCATCCGTCTTTTGGACCAGCAAGAAAAGCAACAGCGACAGCAACCAGCAACCTAACTGCCTTATCGAAATCGACAAATCGCCGGCTCAGGAAAAGAACGGCGCGTGGGCCTAGTCGGCGAAAGTAACATTCCGTCACTGCCGCCGAAGGACTGAGCATAGGGCGATAGGCCGACCCACCCCGGAGGGGAAAATTTTAATATTGCGCTTCGATTGGCTTCTCGCCCCCTCGCCGTAGCCCCAATATTCCCACAGCGCCATGCTCAAATCATCAGATAGCAAATTTGCCGTTGTGGCGCTGATCGCGTTTGCCGCATGGCTCTACATTGTCCTGCCACTCATTTACCTGCCGAACGACGGGACCCACGAGTTCCTTGGCGTCAAATACGGCGAATGGCTCATGTTTGTCGCGACCGTCGCTCTCGTCATCGCAACATGGATGCTTGTAAGAGGTGCTGATCGGAACGCTGAAAAGCAGTTGCGGGCTTACGTAACTGTTAGGGACATCAATTTGGTTCTTCGCCGAAAGGGCGGGACACTCTCGGCAATAGGCACCATCATTGACGGTCCCGTGCACACGTATGAGCTTGCTGCAATTCTCCGCAATGGCGGGCAGACCCCAGCCATTAACGCGACGATAAACGTATCCTGCTCAGAGCAACATATTCCGCTTGCCGAGGAATTCGATTTTCCCAACTCCGATATTGTCGGGCACGGCCTAATCGGACCAGACAGTGAGATATTTTCGCCGCCAGTCTTGGTACCTGCGCAACAACTTGAAACGGAAACAGCAGGTCGGACTTGGTTCTTTTGGGGATGGGTAGAATATGATGACATTTTCCAGTCCCGACACAGAACTGAGTTTTGTTTCAGGATCAATCGAAGGCGACTAGAATGGACTAACGAATTTGTCATGGGCTTCACCCCGGATGCGAGCTTCAACAACATGGATCAGGGATGCTTGCGAGAGTTTCGATCCCGCAGAGAATGAGTACACAGATGATCGACCGTCACGACGTTCTGATCGCCGCCGAGTTAACCGACGCCGAGCTTCTCGCGGTGTGATCGACCTTTGATCGTCGATACGTATCGCCGATACGTATCGCGCGAACGCAACCTCCAAGCTGTCCGCGCTGGGCGCGTGACGATCTGCCCGACCCCACCGGAGGGGGAAAAATTTCCAAGTGAAGCATGCTTATTTTGACAAACACCCCTTCAAAGTCGCCCTCCCCAAAAAGCCACCCCCCTGTTTTCCCGTTACCTCCCCTAGATTGCGTGGCGTAGAAAAATTGTCGGGCAACCGGGGAATGTCCGCGCCTGGCGCAAGGCTCGGCAAAGCTGCGGATGCCGCAAAGGGATCGGCGGCACCATCGCCACCACGTGGCGTCGGGTAGAAATCAGCCTCGCGGCGCTCTGAAGTCGGCTCGATTGCGCGCCGTCGCGATGCATCGAGGCGAGAAAAGCCAAATCATTGGCGCGCAATAACAAGACGTGGATACGGAATTTCCGGTAGCGCTTACCGCATTGACCCTCGGCGCGAGGACCAGATAGTTTGTGTCCTCGGTAAAGGGCGGACTTGGGGAGAAGCTTACTGTGAAGTGGGGGCTTTTGAATTGCGCTTCGGTGCGAGCGCTGAAGTGTTTGAGTGTTGCCATAGGCTTCGCATTTTCATGCATCGTGCCAGCCTCCGCTAACAGTATAGATGTCGGCTTTAGCGTGAGTGGCACGCCTGGAAATTACACGTTGGACTTTAGCGTCACGAACAATGCGGTAGGCGATCTTTATTTCTTCGGTATCTCGCTGCCCGGAAGCAGTACTGCTGCCAGCCCATCTGGGTTTAGCGATCATGGTATCTGGCAGTTTCCTACGATGACCTCCGACTTCCAGTGCCCAAGCTTGGGCGCTTGCATACAGGGCGTCCCGATATACGGCAGCACATGGTCTGATAATGGAAGTTCAACTCGTTCGAGCGGACCATATTTTACGTCGCTCTTGCCCGGAACGACCGTGTCTGGTTTCGATGTGCATATTTCGGACCTGGTGGCACCCTCTTCAGTGCCCTTCTTTGCGGTCAACTGCGTGGATAATTTTTATTGCAGCGCAAATTATCCAATTGTCGAGGGAATTGCTTCTGCCCAAGGCGTTGCCACCACACCGGTACCGCTCCATTCGTTGCCTCTATTTGCCTCCGTTCTCGTCGCGCTGGGCCTCTTTGGCTGGCTCAGGAAAAAGAACCGAATACCCGCGCAATCGCAGATTTAGAAACGGAAGCGCGCTTCATTAAGTGTTCACTGTGAACACTTACCCAATCAGGGAAAGCAGCCTTGCCGCGCGCTCGCTGAGTTCTTCGGGCAAGCAGGCGTCGCTGGCGAGTCGCTCAATGAGCGGTCGCTCGAATTTGAGATTGTCGCGGTCGGGGGAGGCCGCGAGCGCTTCGAGATCGGCGAGGTGTTTCGGCTTCGGTCACTGCCGATTGGTTGCGCGCTTCCGCGCAATCTGTTCGATCATCAATCAATCCCGTCTTTCTTATATGTTCTTCTGTTAAAACATATGTTCCGACACCTAAGCCGTTGGGATCTGCTGGTCAAAAGCATAAATGAGGGTACGGTCACAATAGCTTTCGCTCGCAGCAAAGATGGCGCTGACATGCAAGTGCCAATCGATCTCGGCGTAGAAGATACCAACAACAAGGGTGAAAAAGTTCGCTCCAGCAAGGCAGCGACCAATTTTATGCAGTGCGCGTCGGACCTGATTGACGCTGAACGTGATCGACTGAATAATTCAAAATGAATGGCGGAAACTGCTCCGACAATCCTTCAAGGGTATAAGGGCCGAGATACCCCATATATTCGTCAGCGATGCGATAGTACCAGCCATCGGTGCGGTGTTCGATGTCCAGCGTCACATCCAGTCTTCATGCCACCGCCCCCGCCGCCACCGTCGTCGGCTGGTAGCATCTCGCCATCAATCCAGTAGCAGCCGGCGGATACTCGACCGCCAACTCCCTGACGAACTTGGTGACGTCGCGGCCCTCACCGTGGAAGCCGCCGAGTGCGCGTTGTACATCGCCCGCGCGGGTGAATCTAAAATTGCGGCCTGTACAGGGTGTTCCTTGATAAAAGGGAACCAATGCAAAAAAATCTATCCGTGCACGCGATGCACAACGCGCACACTTCTTGTATCTCGTTACCACAAAGCTCCCTTTGCTCGTTTCATGATAATCTCACGTTCGCGCTCACGGCGCTCTTTCTCTGCCTTTGCGCGCTCCGCGTACCTCTGGTGTACGACCGGGTTGACGATCCAGCGCGGCAGGCTTGAGGGGCGCGGCCCCGGGGTTCTTGTCAGCCAGCCGAAGGCCTCCAGCTGCTCGAACAGCCCCTCGGTCTCGTGCCGCACCAGTTTGCGCATGGCGCGGGTGCCCTGCTGGACATCGCGGCTGGTGAGCACTTTCAGTTCGCGGGCCAGTATGTAGCCAGCAATGTCGGTCATCACGTCGTGGTCGTTTGCTAGCCCCAGCGTGCCCGCATAGAACGCGATGGCGTGGGGCAGCAGGAAGCCACGCAGGAAGTTGGCCACTCGCTGGGCGGTGTCCTCCGTCACGACACACGGCAATTGAGCGTCGAACGCGTGCTTGACGCAGTGCCAGACCACGCAGAGCCGGGCGAAGATGCCGTTGTACTTGCCGATATGAGAGGCGAGCTTGCGGTTGAGAGACGAGCACTGCGAGAGTTCGAGGTGCTCCCGCTCAAGATTTTCGCGGATCTTCAGCGCGCCGTCGTCGAATTGCAGGACGATATCGGCGGCGGGGTGCAGGAGGCCCAGTAAAGGCGGCCTGAGGTCGCGCAGTCGCCGGATCAGGCGGTCGTAGTCGTCGATTGCCTGCGACGGCACGTCGTCGCGCCCCAGCACGGCGGGGCGCATGACGACGGGGATGGCGCGCTGGATTAGGCCGTCGTCCTCGCTGGCATTGTCCAGCGCCCTGATTTTCCCGGGCTGAATACCGCCGAGGATCGACACCGAGAGGTTGGGGATATAGGCGTTCGGGCGCGAGACGCGGTTAACGGAATACGGCCCGCCGCCATAGCTTTCGAGCCAGAAGGGCCGGTCGGCCGACGCTGCGCCCTTCGACCCCGAGTACTGGTCCAGCGAGCCAAAAAACCCGGCCAGTTCGTCCCGGAACAGCAGGATGCCCCACGGGCTGTCCTTGAGTATCTCCTGCACCGCCTCCGGCGTCGCATTCATCGTCATGACCTGAGGCTGCGGAGGCTGAGGGGTTACCTTCTTCACCGCCGGCGGCAGGCTGTGCCATTCGGCCATCGCTGCCGCATTGGCGAGCGCCATCTCGCTGTTGATGCGGCTCAACGGCCCGACCGTTTCCTTCAAGGCCGGGCTTTTCATTGCACTGACATCACCGACAAGGAGGCCCCATAGCCGCGCGGGTTCGAGCCAGCGTTTGTTGTGCCTTTTGGGTTGCAGCTTGATGTCGTCGTGGATCGCTGCGCCACACACCACCAGTGTGCCGAGCGCGACGCCTGACATGTCACAGCCCATGTCCATACCCTGCTCGAACGTGAAATCCTCAAGCAGTCGCGGCAGCAGCCCACGCGATAACGACGGCGGCTCGAACTTGGCCCAGAGGTCGACGGGCTCGACGACGACTGCAGTGCTCTTGCTCCCGGAGGCCGTCGGTTCAACTTCTGCCGCCTCCGGCCGATGCGCCTCGCGGAGCTGCTCGAACAACTCCGCCCACCGTGCGAACGATATCTCGTCGAGTGGTGCGACGTAGGCAAACGCGTCGCCATGGGCGCGGCTGTAGATCTCCAGCTGTGCGCCGTTGGTGTAGATGATCGCGCAGGTGCGCGACTGGTACTGCATACCTTCCACCGGATCGCAGCACTGCCGCTTGTGGAACGCCGCCGGGTCGTTCTGGATGTCGGCCACGGTGAAGCGTTTGCCGGTGGGCCAGTAGAGCGGGTGTTCGCCCGTCAGCGGCAACCACGTCCGTTCCCCGATCCTGCAGGTCCCCGCGGCAATCGACTCGTCGTAACTCTCTGCCGCTTTTCTGTACGGCACGCCACCGGCCATCGCCTGCTTGATGTGTGTGGCCCGGTACTGTGCCCGCGCCCTGTCTTGTTGCTCGCAGAATGCCGGATCGTTCTTGGCGTCGGTGACGCGGTCGACGAACAGGTTCGCGGGCGCGTGCTGGTCGGCGAATTCCAGCAGTGCGCGGGCGCACAGCATGGCCTTGCCGCCGATCACCTGTGAAACGCGCGGCAGCCGGGTAAGCCCGTTGTCGATCACGGCGGCACCTTCGTAGGACAATCTCTCCGGCGATCCCACGCTGGTATCGACCGGGCCGCGGATCAGCGCGTCGCCGCGTGCCGACAGCTTCAGCCAGCCCGCTGCCTTGCCGCTGCCGCGGACCCACGCCATCCGCATTACGGCGTCGAGGCAGGCCTTCGATTGCGAGGGATCGTCGAGGATAACGTAGCAATGCTCGCCGGTTTTCAGCGCCTTGTTGCTGCTCGGGTCGATCACCGACGCCGACGCCGACGGTCGGCTCAAAAGCGCAATCTCCGCGAAGGGCGGATAGAGTTCGCTTAAGATCTCCTGCAGGCCGTCAATTTCGTCGCCGTCCAAAAGCAGCAGGCCGGGACCGCCGGGCCAGCCGAAATGCGCCTTGGAGCGCGAGATGGCGTCGGTCGCGCCTTGAGCGACGCGTTCCTTAGTGACGATCTCCCCCGTCAAGGTCCCCTCGAGCGGAACGCCGAGCCCGATGGCCTCCCTGAACGACAGCCCGTCAAGCATCCGGCCAATCTCGGTCAGCGCCCCGGCCGGGTCGGCCGCGTCGAATTCGACGACGCGATAGCTGCCCTGTGCGAACCGAGTGCCTGAGTCGGTCCTGACGCTGCCGTCGGCAGCCAGCTGGTAACGCTTTGACAGCCTCCTGCCGGGAGCCTCGAAGATCGTGAAACGGATCATCCGGCTGACATCTTCCTGCTGGATGTCGGCGGTTGAAAGTGTGGTCGCCTCATCCATTTGAAATCCCTGCGCGGCTGGCCGCCGCTGTTTGCGCTCCTTTCCTGTTTCTCGTTCGCTGTTTGCCTGTTGCTCGCAGGCAGCCGGTGTCAGGTACTGCCGAGCCGGAAAAACGCATCGGCGCGCCGACGGCGGAGCGGGGAAACGGCTTCCAACGGGCGAACCTCGGTCCGACCTTTTCGTTTTCCTCGGCCGTCAGTTTGGCGGCAACGCCAAGCGTCGAGCGGAGGGCGTCAAAGGCAGCGCCCTCGTGCCGCATCGCAATCGGAGTTGCGGGATCGATGCCCTCGGCGGCCAGCACCCTCGCGCCGTCGAGCAGCGGCTGGCGCGAAATGCAGATCAGCCGACCGTCAAGGCGCGCCTCGAATTGCCCGTGTACGCGCTTGCCGGATTTCGGCGATCGGTAGGGCCGGACGATCAGGGTGATAGGTGACATGGTCGGCTCCTCGGGTGAGGGCCGACGCCACTATGCAAAAGCGTAGATCGGAACTAAATTGGCCTTGTCCAAGCAATTCTCGTCCCGGCCGACGCCTGCATCAAAGGCGTCGGCTTTTCATGTTTCAGTTAAAGCAGACTTCCGGAAATTCTTGAGCGCAGCCGGGTCTGGCGCCATATCGCGAAGGTCAGGCAACGACGCCGCCCAAGCTGCCAAATCCGCTGCGGTGATGAGGGAACGCTTGCCGATTTTGCGGCACCGCAGCCGCCCGGCGCCGATCTCAAGGCGTAGCTTCGTCGTGCCGATGCTCGCAGCCTTCGCGGCTTCCGCAATGGAATAGCAGATGGGCGGTTTTGGCTCGGGATTTACGGGTTGGATGGTCACTGGCTGTATCCTTCTCACTAGAACGCCTGTGTGCATTGGCGTTCGTCAGCGAAGGATACGGAGAAAGACACTGAACAATAGCGACAAGTGCCGCCATGGCGCGACTTGGCGCATTTTGGCGCATCGATCTAATCGGACCGTAGGGCGCGCTGAATTGATCTTACAGCAGGCTGCGTTCTGCCGAGCCGTTCGAACTTTTCCCATATCTTTTGATTGCGTTCTTTTGCCCGACCCTTGTAGCCATCTGGCCAAAGCTGCATGTACACATCTCGTATAAGCTGTTGGTTATTAGACTTGGTTTTCGATGTGGCGGTCGCCGATGTGTTGTCTCTATCAACTTCGTCGGGCTGAGTGATTTCTTTCACGAGATTGTCGAAGTTTTTGCGACCAAAGAAAACCGGCCGCTTACTCTGGATGATCTTATTCGGTCTGGACAGGAGTTCATGTGGTTCGAATAGGTCGCTGGCTATTCCTGTGTGACGATCTAATTTGAAAACCTGTTTGCTATCCGGGTCGCTGATCAATGCAGTGAGCATCCCCTGGCTAATTCGTTCCCGCAGCCACTCATTCGCGCGCCATCGGGCTTCATCGTAGGTGTGCCATGCCTCTCGGTTGGCGCGAACTTTATCGTCCGGCCCATGGAACGGTGGAGATAGGTTCAATCGCTCTTCACGGAGTTGCCAATCAGGGGTGATCGCTTGATACACGATGTCAAGCGCATCGCGGCTGGAAATCGCGTCCACAGGAATTGGATCGTCGGCGTCCTTCATTTGCTCTTCCGCCGGAGCATGCCGCATGATGGCAACGCGGCAGGCTGATGCGGATCAGCTTTTCGGGAGCTACCCTAGCCGCGTCGAGCGGTGATCTTATCCGGTGACGGCGAGCCGCACCACATTGCCGGACTTGCCCTCAACGATCCCAGTGACAAGCGCCGCCCATGCATCCAGTGCCGCGCGCTTCTCTGCGGCGCGCTGATAGTGGTCATAGTGGCGGCCGGTGATGCCGCCGCGCGTGTGGTTGAGAATTGCCGATACTGTCTCTGGCAGCGTGCCCATTTGCGACAACCGCGTAGCGACGGTGCGCCTGAGATCGTGAGGCGATGGTGGATCGGCCTTCCACGTCTTGAGAGCCGCACCCTCGATCTTGGCCGCCATGCGCCGCATCGCTGTTGTCAGCGCGTGGCCGGAGATGGGGCCACCATTCTCAACCGGCGACGGAAACAGATACTCTGCGTCGCCAGCGATCAGTTCGAACGCCGACAACACGACAGCCCGCGCAGGCGCCGACAGTGGCACAAAGTGGGCGCGACCATTCTTGGAGCGGTCCGCAGGGATGAGCCATGACGTCTTGCCCGGCGCCTCGAGGTCGGAGAGTTCCCTGCGGTGTATTCCGGCAACCTCACCGGACCGGCAGCCGGTCAGCAACGCGAGCCGCAGCGCCAGCCCGACACGGCGGGTGATCGGCGGCAGCACTGAGCGGACCCAGAATTGCCGGATTTCCTCATCGGACAGCACGCGGGTGTCCCGCGTTTCCGCACCCCGCTTCCGCAGACGGGAGCACGGGTTGAAATTCACCAGCGCAGCGTCCACCGCGAAACTGAAAATCATGGATACCAACGCCTGCACCCGGTTGGCCTGCACGGGGGTTCCCTTCCTGACGATGGCCTCCACGAGTTCGATCACGTCGGCCCGTTCGATCTGATCGTACCGGCGCTTCCCCCATACCGGCAGGATGTGCATTTCAAGGCAGCGGTCGTCAGCGTGAGCCGAACGCTTGAAGCGCCGGGCGTGCTCTGCCATGTAACGCTCCGCCAACCCCTGAAAGGTTTTGGCACTGGCATCGTGACGGTCCTTGTACTTGCGCTCCACCGGATTGATGCCAGCCGCCACGTCCCTCCGCAGGACATTGCCGCGCTCGCGGGCGGCCGCAAGGCTGATGTCGGGATAGCTGCCAATGGTCGAGCGCGAAGGCTTGCCGGTCTGTGGGTCGCGGAAGCGCAGGCTCCACGATGCGGCACCGGCTGCAGTCAGGCGAAATTCGAGACCGGCGCAGCGATCATCCCTGATTTCGATCCGGCCAGCTGCGGGTGGTTTCAACGCCTTCAAGAGGGTGTCGGTGAGGATCGGCATGGTTTTCCTTCGTGCGCCCCCGGACCGCTGGGGGCGCGGGGTTTGTGCGCCCCCGGCTATCTGGGGGCAAGCTGGGGGCACAGGTTATTCCGGCTGTAGGCAACACGCTGGCGTTCGTCACCATCACATGAAGCCAACGGAAGTGACCATAATGCAGTGATTTGTAAGGGCAATTACTTTTTCAACTACGGACGCCAACGGTCCACTAGCGAACGCTAAAAGATCCGCGTCTAACGACTGTTAATCGAATGGTCGCTGGTTCGAATCCAGCCCGAGGAGCCATCAACGCTTCCCCCCATTGATCTCTCATTGCTTTTTCCTGTTTTTGTCAAACCTTGCGTCCGGTTTGACACTTGGTGTTCGCATCTTGTCCATCGCTGCCACTGCAAGCCGGGCCTGATCGGCGGCCTTGGTATAGCGAACGATCTCGCGCAGGGAGACGTGGCCGGTGATCGACGCGATCTCATGCTCGGTGCACCCGGCCTCCGCCAGACGCCTCGCTGCGGCCTTCCGCAGCCCATGCGCCGAGCAATGGGGCAGTCCGGCATCGTTGCATTGATCTCGGAACCAATTGCCGAAACCGGCAGCGGTAAACGGTCTGCCGAACTGCGTCGTCAGGAACGTCAGATGCTCAGACGGCGTGGCGTCGATGATCGCCTTCAAGTCAGCATGCACCGGGATCGCCAACGCCGCACCGGTCTTGATCTGGCGGACGTGGATCGTGCCATTCCCGTCGACGTGCTGCTTGCCCATCGTCACCACGTCAGACCGACGCTGCCCGGTATAGAGCAGTAGCGCCAGCGCCAGCCGTGGCCGGGAGCCAACGCCATGGTGCGCCTCGAACTTCGCGATCTCGGCATCAGTCCAGCTATGGAAGCCGTCGCTCTTGACACGGATCGCCTTCACGTCGCGGGTCGGATCGTCGGCGCGTAGTCCGGTTTCCACCGCATGGGTCATCATCGCTCGGAGCACCTTCCGCAGGAGGTTGGCGCTCTCGGGTTTTTCCGCCCTCCCCGCCATCAGCTTCACCACATGCTCGCGCCGCAAGGTCCCAGCGCTTTTGCTGCCGATCTCATTGCCGTCCTTGTCCTTGGATCGGCAGAGCCGGTCGATGGCGTTGCGATAGACGCCCTTGGTTGATGGCTTCATGGTAAGGAAGGCCGATGACGCAAAATAGGACGCCGCCAGCGCCGCGAAGCTGCCCTGCTTCGCTCTCGGGGCGGCGATGATGTGCGCCTGACCTGACATCGCGGCCTGATACGCGGCCATGAACTCCGGCGTCCACGGCAGCCCGGGCAGCGTCACCCGCGCGAAGCCGGGACGCCGAAAGTAAAACCGCGGGTTCCCGTGGCGATCAACAAAGCCCTGCGTGTATTTCGGCATTTTCATTTCAAGCCGTCCCACTCGTTATCGTCCAAGCCGTCGCGAGGACCGCGAATAATCACGATCTTCCCGGTGCGAGGATCGATCTCGCATCGGCTCACATCAAAGCCAGCTTTTTCGGCTGCCTTGAGGGCTTTCGTGAGATCGGCTTGCTTGAAAATTTGAGGTCCGCGGGACATCACTGTGCCCCCGCTACATTCGGAAAATGAAGAAAAAACCCGGACTGAGCGCGCACCTGTACCTCCTCAAGCGCGCGGTTGGTCCTGGAGACCGCGCAGGATTGACGAAGGCGCTCCGTGGCGGAGCGAGGCGAGACGTGATGGCTCTAGACCAGAAATTCACCCTTGGGGGCAAACGAGGCTGATTTGTGACCTAAAGGGAGTTTTAGGCAGAAGTTAGCTTCCGAGAGGCCAAAAGTTCGCTTAGAAGTTGCTCATGAATGAATCTGCCTTCCATCCCGAAGACAAGGCCCGGTCTTTGATCGACAGGCGGCTTGTCAATTGCGGGTGGCTGTCCTTCCACGCGAGTTTCAAATGCTCTCGCAATGCGCGAGCAGCTCAGATAATAGTCGCCCGAAGCCAGTATATGGGGAGGCTTCACTGGCCGTTCTCGCTTTTGGGGGCAGAAGATGCTGGAGCGGACCGAAGGCGATGAAGCGGCCATTGGTGCGGTGAAAATCGCCTGTACCGCTGCCGACAACGTCAACGTTGCGTTCTATCAGAACGCAGTTCCAATTATCCGCGAACTGGCAATCGAGAATACACTCGGTCGAGACGTGACGGACGTTTCCGTTCACCTCATGGCGGAGCCGCCGTTCCTGAGCCCCGGCATCTGGCGTATCGAACGGATAGCCGATCAAGCGACCCACCACATCCGGAGCTTAGACCTAAAACTCGATCCCGGTCTCCTTGCCGGAATCAACGCCTCCAGGCGGGGCGAATTGCGGATCCGCGTCGACGCCGCCGGCGAAACGCTCGCCGAACGAACCGCGGACATTAACCTGCTGCCGCCCTCGCACTGGGGCGGTGTCAATTCCGCGCCGGAGCTGCTGGCAGCGTTCGTCAGACCGACCGACCCATGCGTCGACGTTATCCTTCGCGAAGCATCCGGCAAGCTCGCCGCGGCCGGCCGTAGCGACGCCATGGACGGTTACCGCCAGGGGACGAAAAAGCGCGCCTGGGAGATCACCGACGCCATTTGGGCAGCGCTCGTCTCCCATGCGATCGCCTACGTCCTTCCGCCCAAAAGTTTCGAGCGCTCGGGACAGCAGGTCCGCAGTCCGAGCGACATCCTTTCGCGCAAAGTCGGCACCTGCCTCGACCTCACGCTGCTTTACGCGTCCTGCCTCGAGCAGGCTGGCCTCAACCCGGTCCTAGTGCTGTCCGAGGGGCACGCCTTCGTCGGCGTCTGGCTGCTGGACGAGGACTTCTCGAACCTCGTGATCGACGACCCACAGATGTTGCGCAAGCGGGTGCAGCTCGACGAAATGTTGCTGATCGAGACGACGCTGCTCACCGGATCGAGCCCGGGGCGATTCAAGCAAGCGGTGGAGGCCGGCAAGAAGCTGGTCGCCGAAGATGCCACAGCGCCGTTCGAACTCGCCATCGATGTCCGCCGGGCCAGAAGCGCCAAGGTCCGCCCGCTCGACCTGTCGGGCTCCAGTGAACCGACGATCACGCCAATGGCGGCGACGCCCGCTGCCCAAGACGTCGGTGAGGTACCATCATTCGAGGAGGACCTCGACAAGCCCCGCGACCCGACCCCGGACAAGCCCATTGGCCGGCTCGAGGCCTGGAAGCGCAACCTTCTCGACCTCACGCTCAGGAATCGGCTGCTCAATTTTAAGGACACGAAGTCCACCATATCCATTGAGTGTCCGGACGCCTCAAAGCTAGAGGACCAGCTCGCCAACGGGGCTAGGTTCAAGCTGCTGGGTAGGACGGGCGTTCTCGACGGCAGCGACGGCCGAGATACCACACTGCTGGCGGAACGGCGGGATGACGACGCCCGTAACGATTTCCTCCTGGATGCAATGGGACGCGGCGATCTGCACGCCAGCGTGCTTGAGACCGAGCTCGACGGCCGTCTGACCGACCTTTACCGAGCTTCGAAACTCGCGTTCGAAGAAGGCGGCGCCAACGTGCTCTACCTTTGCCTCGGCTTCCTGAAATGGACGCCCCAGGACGGAGCAGGCTCCTATCGAGCGCCGCTTGTACTCGTTCCGGTCCAGCTCGAGCGCAAGAGCGTGCGCTCTGGCTTCAGGCTCACGCTGCACGAGGACGAGACGCGGTTCAATCCGACGCTGCTGCAGATGCTCAAGCAGGACTTCGACCTGGCGATGCCGGAGTTCGAAGGCGAGCTGCCGGAGGACGGCTCGAGCATTGACGTCGCCGAAATCTGGCGGACCGTTCGTCGGCACGTGAAGAACATCAAGGGCTGGGAGGTGACCGAGCAAGTTCTACTGGCGACCCTCTCTTTCACGAAATACCTGATGTGGAAGGATCTCGTCGACCGCACCGACATCCTTAAGCAGAACCCGGTGGTCCGCCATCTGATCGATACGCCGACCCATACCTATAGCGGCTCGGGCAGCGCCTTCATCGCCGCCAATACCGTCGACCAGTTAATCGACCCGGCCGACCTGTTCGCGCCGCTGTCGGCCGATTCATCTCAGATCGCAGCCATTGTCGCCGCCCGGCGCGGCGGGGATTTCGTGCTGTTCGGCCCGCCGGGAACCGGCAAGAGCCAGACCATTGCGAACATGATTACCAACTGCTTGGCCCACCAGAAGACGGTCCTGTTCGTGTCGCAGAAGACCGCCGCCTTGGAGGTTGTCCGGCAGCGCATGAACTCCATTGGGCTGGGCAACTACTGCCTCGAAGTCCATTCCACCAAAGCCCAAAAATCGAGCGTCCTGGAGCAGCTGGCGACCGCATGGCGCGAACGCGACGAGGTGACCGAAGAAGATTGGTCGGCGGCTGCCGGAGACCTGAAGGCGAAGCGCGATCAGCTGAACAGGCTAGTTTCGGCACTCCACCGGCGGCGCGCGAACGGCATGACTGCCTACGAGGCCTTCGGCCGGGTGGTTGCCGATCGAAGTCGCCTCCCCGAGGTCGAATTGAGCTGGCCGGCCGGAACAGTCCATTCACCCGAGGAACTCGCTCGGATGCGGGAGATCTGCGCCGATCTCCGGACCGCGCTTGAAGCGGTCGGCAACCCGGCCACACACCCGCTTCAGGGCATCGAGCACACCAGGTGGAGTCCCGCTTGGATCCAGACCCTGCAACAGCACATCGATCGCCTTCAGACTGCCCTGACCGAAGTAAAGACGGCGGCCGAAGGTCTTACCACATCGGTCGGCCTCGAGCAGGTCGCCAGCGACGACGGAATGAACTGGTGAAGCTGGTGTCCATGATGCTGCACGCCGACGCGGCCGATGGCGTATTGCTCTTGACCAACGACGCCCCCGCGCACGTTCGCGCCCTCACGGACCTAGCTGAGGCGGTGCGTAGATTCTACGCCAAGAAGGCGGAGCTCTCGGCCGAGTACGATCTCAAGGCCACCCATCTCGACCTGGATGACCTGCAGCGCGATTGGGTCGAAGCTTGCGCCTCGAACATTGTCATGCGTGGAAGCCGCAAGAAGAAGGTCCGGCTTATGCTCGAGCGCTACTGTCGTGGCGATGTACCGGATGACATCGGTCGAGACCTCGTCGTGCTGCAGGATCTAGGGATGCTGCTGCGTGAGATCGAGACGATCAGGCCCCGCTTCGCGGGTATTGAGCGCCTCTGGCGATGCACAGCGACCGACGTGGCTCGCTTTGACAGCTTGATACAGTGGGCGGACAACATGCGCAACGCTGTGGACGCCCTCCAGCTCGATGATGTCTCCCCCGAACGCCTGCTCGCCTACGTCGCAGACCTGCTGGATCGCGACGTCGCTAGGTTCAGGCCCGGCGGACAGGCCCGACGTGCGTTCGAAGCCATGACCCGGGCCTTTCCGGCGATGCGGCAAGCCGCCCGGGAGCTTGGCGTCGGCATTGGCCTCGATGAACCGGAGGGCATCGTCAGCGTAGAAACGGGGTGGATAGACGAGTTGCTTCAGCGGACCAGGCGTTGGAAGGCTAACGTTCTCAAAGCCCCACAATGGGCAACCTGGCGGGCGGCCGCACGCGCGGCGCACGAAGTGGGCCTCTCGCCATTGGTCAATGCCGTCGAGGAGGGACGGATTGCGGGACACGAACTGGCAGGTGCCTTCGAATACACCTATGCGCGGTGGACCGCTGAGACCATCGTAAATGAGGACGAGATCCTGAGCGGCTTCCTCGCCCAGAAGCACGAGGCGATGATCGAGGGGTTCGTCGCAGCCGACAAGAAGATCGGCGAGCTTGCGCGACAAATCGTCAAGGCGCGTATCGGTGCCGCGCTGCCGACCCAGACGAACTTCGGCGCGGATCCAGAATGGGGCACTCTCGCGCGCGAGATCAACAAGAAGGCGAAGCACATGCCGCTCCGCCAGCTGTTTGGACGCATTCCAACCGTTCTGACAAAGCTTGCGCCCTGCGCGATGATGAGCCCACTCTCGATTGCGCAGTACCTGCCGGCAGACACCAAGCCGTTCGATATCGTGATCTTCGACGAGGCCTCGCAGATCCCGGTCTGGGATGCGATCGGCGCCATCGCCCGCGGCAGCCAAGTCGTCATCGTGGGCGACCCCGAACAGCTACCGCCGACCAGCGTCGGCCAGCGCGGTATCGATGACGAGGACGACGACGGGTCGACCGTCCAGAGCCAGCAGAGTATCCTCGACGAGTGCCTCGCCTCCAATCTACCGAGTATGCGGCTGAGCTGGCACTATCGCAGCCGCCACGAGAGCCTTATCGCCTTTTCGAACGCGAAATACTACCGCGGCGAACTAATGACTTTCCCCTCACCGGTCACTCGCGACGCCGCGGTGCGCTACATCCAAGTCGCGGACGGCGTCTACGAACGCGGCGGCGCCAAGGTCAACCGCAAGGAGGCCGCCGCCGTCGTCACAGAGATAGTCAGACGCGCGAGAACCTCGTCGGAGTCGATCGGTGTCGTCACTTTCAACGCCGAGCAGCAGCGGCTGATCGAAAACATGCTCGATCAGGAGCGCCGTAGCGATCCATCGCTCGAGCCGCACTTCGACCGCGGCCAGACCAAGGAGCCGATTCTCGTCAAAAACATCGAAAACATTCAGGGCGACGAGCGCGACATCATCATCTTCTCGGTAGCCGTCGGGCCCGACAAGACCGGGCGCGTCACTGCCCAGATCTCGTCGCTCAACAACGAGGGCGGGCATCGGCGGCTAAACGTTGCGGTGACCCGCGCACGGCGCGAACTCCTCGTATTCGCGACGCTACGGCCGGAGCAGATCGACCTCGGGCGTACCAACGCAAAGGGCGTTATCGACTTCAAACACTTCCTTGAGTTCGCCGAGAACGGCGCGCGCGCGATTGCGGAAGCCTTCTCCCCAAGCGGGCGCGGAACTGAGTCACCCTTTGAGGATGCCGTGATGCTGGCCCTGGAGGACAAAGGCTGGGTAGTCCATCCCCAGATTGGGGTGTCATTCTTCCGAATCGACCTCGGGGTGGTGCATCCGGACTTCCCGGGACGCTATCTCGCCGGTGTCGAATGCGACGGGGCCGCCTACCACCGCTCGGCGACGGCACGTGATCGCGACCGACTGCGCGAGATGGTGCTGACGGACCTCGGCTGGCGGATAAGGCGCATCTGGAGCACCGAGTGGTGGATGGATGCGACCACCGCAATGGAAAAGCTCGATGCCCGCCTGACCGCCGACCTCGAAGCCGACAGAGCATCGCGAACGGCGCCTGTTGTAGAACCTGATACCGAGGTCGTCGTGCCGACGGACGATATCGATGGCGGCGACACCGAACTGCCAGCCGCCCCCCCAACCGTCGAACCGACCGCAGCTGACCAGCGGCCGCGGACACCGCCGCAGCCGGCCAACGACCGCGATGAGATCGAAGAACCCCGGAAATACGCCCGGGGGCCGGAAACAGGCGACCCGGGCCGCGAGGCTCTGCTGGCCGCCGCTTACGCTAAGGCTAATCCCGAAGATGCCGCCCGCGCCGACCGCGAAAATTTCTACGAGCCCTCCTACCGCGGACAGCTGCGACGCATGGTCGATCACGTAATTGCGCTGGAGGCCCCGATTTATTTCGACGTGCTGGTGGAGCGCATCGCCCGTGCTCACGGCTTCCAGCGTTCCGGCGAGGTCGTGCAGAAGACCGTCTGGTCAGCGCTGGGACGGGGACGTTTCCCCAGCAGCCGGGACGGCGACCGTTACATTATCTGGCCTCCAGATGCCGAAGTCGTCGCCAAGACGACTTATCGCGGCGCCGGCGGCCGTGACCATGGCGACATCCCGCTGCCAGAGCTCGCCGGCCTTGCCGAAATCCTGCGAGCCGAAGGCTTGGAAGAACAAGAGGAGATCATTCGTGGAATGCAGGACCACTTCGGCTTAGGACGGCTCGCAGGGTCGACACGCCAGCGATTTGAAGCAGCTAGCGCGAGGATTGAGCCGGAAACTCTTGGGATCCGGCGACCACATTCCTGAAACTTGAAAACCCATGATGAAAATTGGGTCAATGCCGAGGGGACCGAAGTGGCTGAGCCGAAGATCGCCTGTCCGAAGTGTAGCTATGAGATACACCTCACTGAGTCGCTTGCGGCGCCGCTACTCGAAGCGGCACGCAAGGATTTTCGCGAGCAGTTGACCGCCAAGAGGCCGAGTTCAGCAAGAAAGCCGATGAACTCCGTCGCCAACAGGAAGAAATGGCGCAGGCGAAGGAGACTATCGAGGAGCAGGTCCAGCAGCGTCTTCAGGATGAACGTAGCCAGATCTCCGCGGCTGAGGCGAAAAAGGCGCAAGCGGCGGTCGCGGCCGATCTACAAGCCTCCCAGGAGCGTCTCGCCGAACTACAGGAAATTCTCAAGCAAAACGATGTCAGGTTGGCAGAGTCTCGATCTGATTGAGCCGGTCGGCAAGGGCGAGTTCGGCGGCGACATTGTTCAAAAAGTCAATGGCCAGATCGGCGCACCTGCGGGCGTCATTCTGTGGGAACTGAAGCAGACAAGAATTGGGCCGACGGCTGGCTCGGCAAGCTTCGCGAGGATCAACAAAACGCCAAGGCCGACATGGCCCTGATCATTTCCCAGACCTTACCCAAGAACGTTGAGAGCTTCGATCTCATCGATCGCGTCTGGGTGGCGCACCCGCGATGCGCAATTCCCGTGTCCATCGCGCCGCGCCATGCGCTAATAGAGTTAGCTACGACCCGCAATGCGCAAGTCGGGCAGCAGAGCAAAATGGAGCAGATTTATAACTATCTGACCGGTCCGCGCTTCCGTCAACGCCTAGAGGGCATCGTCGAGAAGTTCGGTGAGCTGAAGGATGACCTTGAAAAGGAGCGGAAGTTCATGATCCGCAGTTGGGTGACCGCCTTGTGCTAAACCACCCGCTCGCGGCGACCTAGTTCATTTCGCAGGCGTGTGACGGAGCTCTGCCCGAGATTTTGAAAACTCAAAAGCATTGCGTCCGAAGTCTTGCGAACATCCCCGACGGTTTCTAGGCCGGCTGCTTACTCCTTGAGGCAGGGCATCCGCGACGGATTCCTCGCACCCTATAAGGTGGTAAAGGTCCATATCGACCGTTGATGTGGAAGGATACCGCGGCCCGAGAAAGGGGACACTCGACCGCGAGGGCGAGGAGATCGAGGACTAAGGCGGCTGTCCCAACCACCCTTGGCTCACCAACCGGCCCAGCGGCGCCAAGAAGTTTGATTCTTGTCATGCGTTCCTCTTTTTCGTTCTGATGCGCTATTTAGACTCGGGCCAGGGCCCTGAAATTTCCCCGCCGACCCGCGCCTGGCGGCTTTCGCGTGCCTAGTTTCCAATTCCCCGACTCAGCAGAAGGTGGTATCCTCGCCTGGGGTAGGTCAAAGCGAGTATCCGCGATGACCCGCAAAGCGATCACTTTTCAATTCGTCGTTTCGACGGTGTTAGCCGCCATTGCGCTGGGGATCTCGATCGGCGCCATCTATTTGACAGTCAAATACCCAGTCCTCACCGACCGGGCGGAAGCCAATCACGCCGTGGCCGGCGGCCGCGGAAGTGCTGAGTTGCCAAACCCCGACTGGCGGCTTTCGCGCGTTCACATGTTGCTTTCCAGAATGAAGTGATCAGTGCAACTTCGAAAGCTCGATGGTTTGCTTTAACCCTCGGGGCGCAGGGACCAATGACAGAACCCGCCCATTTCGCCTCTCGACCATGGACGCAGGCCGACGATGATAACCTGCGGAGGTTGGCGCTCACGGGACTCAGCTCAACAGCGATCGGCATCCGGATGAACCGGACCGAAACTGCCGTCCGTTTACGTGCCAAACAGCTACAGGTAATCTTGAGAAAAATCAGGCTGAAACAATTGCAGATGGGCTGAAGGCTATGGGGAAATGAAGGCTGCTTTCTCGCGGGTGTTCACTCAGGAGCGGGACTGATGGACAACGTCGTATTGACGGCTTTAGCCCCTATCTGCTGCTCGAGAGCACTCTGGACGAATGCCTACGAGTGTTGATGAAAAAACCAACTGGAACGCTGCACCTGTAGGAGATTCACACCGCACCACAGCTGCCGTCAGTCGAGGGCGTGCTGTCTGGAGAGCGTGTGGCCGAACTCGCACGGCTGCGGGAACTCGCACGGCTGCGGGATTTTCTCTGATCTGCGCGGGGATGACTAAAAGCGCGGGACCGAAGCCCCGCCGCCCTAGCCCATGCTGCCTGGCATGAAGCACCGAATTTCAGTACGCGGAGGATCGGTCCCGCGAACGGCCGTGTAGGGCCAAACCATAGTTCTGCCCGCACGGTTTGGCTCGGTGATTACAGCATCGTCGGGAACGTCGATCCATCGGCCCTCGAGCCGGACGCGGTAGTGGCCATCCTTCGACTCCCAATCAACATCGCTGACAACCAAGCCGTCCGCGAACGAACAACATAGCCCCTTGCCGGATGCGAGCCTGTTGAACCATTCGTTCAATTCTGGATGACTGGGATCGTGGGCGAGCGCGGGCGTGCAAAGCAACAGAAAGATCAGGACAATCGCATCTGCCGCCCTCCCAGAATCAGAGCGTGCAGGGATCGATCGAGAAATGCTCGAACAGAAGCTCGGCTACTGCCATTGATTTAATTTGTCGCAGCGAGACCGAAGTCCTGCCATTACTCTAGGAAGGCCGTTGGTGAGTCCGGGGTTTTCTGGGCATGTGGGCCCGTCAGCAAATCCGATTTGCAAGCTCGTCGGAGTCCCTAGGGGCGTTTGGGGCTGGTCATAAGGCGAACGTCGCCCTCCTTGAGGTCTAGGGCTTTTACTTGGGCCCGTGAGAGTTCTGTTGCGGTTATCACGTCAGCCCCGATTAGCTTCTTGCTGGCGATTGCCCTGGCTTCTTTTAGGTCGGGAACCGCCACAATGCATTCAATTGCCAAGCACTCTTTGCGGCCTCGCTCGAACTTTCCCACGAATTTCCATCCCTTCTCCATCGCGCAAATATGCGCCCCGAACCGTCTCTTTTCCAGCCGGGCAGTCTGGCACAATCAAATTGACCACCCGCCGCGGGCAGTCGGGTGCCGGCCGATCGGCGCCAGCAGGCCTCCTTCATGATAGCTTTGACAACGGGCCACGCGGCGCATGGTCTTCCCCGCCCGTCAGATGATCTTCGATGTTATCGGCGATCTCATCGCAGACCGACGCCAACGCGAGCATCGTGGCCGCGCTCGTGCTGAGAGCTCAAAGCACTTCCCAAAAGAGCGGTTTTTCAATGAGTGAGTGCACGGTGACCTGAGCCCCGCAATTTCCTCCAAGAATGGGTAGAGTCCATCACCTCGGAGGGGGATGACATGAAGCCGAGCCGGTTCACGGAAGAACAGATCATCGGGATTCTGCGGGAGCAGGAAGCGGGGGCGAGGACGGCCGACGTGTGTCGCAAACACGGGGTTAGCAGCGCCACGTTCTACAAATGGAAGGCCAAGTACGGCGGTCTCGAAGTGTCTGATGCCAAACGGCTGAAGGCGCTAGAGGATGAAAATGCGAAGCTCAAGAAGCTGCTGGCGGAAGCGATGCTCGACAACGCCATGCTCAAGGACGTCGCATCAAAAAAATGGTGACGCCCGCCGTCAGGCGTGAGGCCGTCGCTCACCTTCAGGTCGCCTATGAGGTCAGCGAGCGGCGGCCGTGCGCGGCGCTTGGAGCCGATCGTACCTCGGTGCGGTATCCCAACTAGAAAAATCCTACGCTCAAATCTAGGCCATAACTGATTAGGAACAACGACACGGTCAGGCCCACTCCACAAAAAATAAGGATTGGTTTGATTTCTTCGACATCAATCTGAGTTCCCGTCACGCGCGAAAGCGCTCTTGCCAAGGCAGTCATTTGCAGTCTCCCCGTCCCAAAACCTCCGAATAGGGATGTTTCATAGCCGTGGCCGCGTGGCTTAGGTATGAACTAATTCACACAACTTTAGATTTCTTGCCCTTAATTTGTCAGGCGGCTTCGTCCTGTTCCAGATGTCGCTGCGGGAGATGGGGCGCCATTGCGCTGTTTCCGAAAGCTACGTTCGGAAGCTGCACGATGAGTTATCTGCGCACAATGCGCAGATACAAAAACCGACTGAGCGCGTGGTTTCGCGCGGCGGCACCACCTACACTCAGAACACCGCCAACATCGCCAAGCGACCTGCGCCTGTTGTGGTCGAGCCGGCCAAGGGCGGCCGCGGCAAGAAGGGCGGCGTGCGCGAGGCGGCGCGGCAGGCCGGTGTCCCGGAAACCACAGCCCGGAGACGCACCGATAAACCGCGCCATAATACAAAAAATGGCGCAGTTTCCGTCCCGGCCCAATCCGTGCCCGACCAGCAAGGCCCGATCGCCATATCCGATCCGGTAGACCGGTCGGCAAGCGTAATGTCCGAGGTCCGTACATTTGCAGGCGGCAGGGTGCGCGCAGGGCGCGCTATACTAGTATAGTACGCAAGCAGGAACAAAAGATATGGCATACGTTCTCGTGGTGATATGGACGACCGCGCCGTTTAATAATTACGCTGTCCTCTACAACACCGAGGCTGAATGTCTCAAAGCTTCGGCCACGCTGCGGGAAGGCAATACACTCGGCGATGGGACGACCTACCGACTCTACCGACCCATCGTAAATGCCACTTGTGTACCGCTGCGAAGATGATCGACCACCTTGAAGCGCCTGAAGCGCGACCGGCCGGACCTGGCGGCCAAGGTGGTCGCTGGCGCCCGAGCCATCATGGTGCAGCGGCTGCACCAGTCGCTATTGGAAACAAAAGACAATTGACGGCGCGCGCCGTCCGATCAGCGCCAGCCCGAGGCCCTCTCAGGCGGCTTGCTTTCACCCGCTTCGCGATTTTCGCGACCGTGGCCCGGCTGCTGCGATACGAGCATGCGCGGCGGTTCCGCGTTGGAAGCAGCGCGCTGCCTATCGGAAGAAGATCACGGCCAGAAGCAGAGCGGCTATCGCGGCCGACACGCCGAAAACGATCAACGGGTTGTCCTGCAGCCTGCCCATAAAGCGCATTTTGGCACCTTGCCTAGAATTAGTACAGATCAAGCGGCCGAAGCAAGTTTAACGGCGCGGCCGCACGCTTTTCGGCCCCTCCGGACGTCAACTGTTCGATTTACGGTGGCCGGCGGCATTCAGGGGAATTCCAAAGTAGGCCGAGACGGCCGCACCGAATAAAATTCAATTTAATGGGTGTAGGCAAATGCGAACCTACATCAGACGCATGCGCATCGGCGATCAACCGCCACGTTGATCTCGTTTTCGAGGGAGTCTCGGCATGAAAAAGCTTTCCGTTCTTTGCGTCGCCCTTTGCGTTTGTCTTTCGACCACCGCCGCGTTTGCCCGGGGCGGCGGAATGGGATCCCATATGTCTAGCGGCATGTCCGTAACTGGCGGCGCCTTTGGCACCAGCCCTGCTGCGCCCGGCACCAACTCCTTGGGCACGGCGCTTTCGTCATCGGGTCGCGGCCTCCCGATGAAAGGGCCGCTGCTTGGCGCCGATCCCGCCGTCGACCGTGAAGAAGCGAGGGTCAACAAGATGATGTCGTCGATTTGCCGAGGCTGTTGAAGAGGTCGTGTGGGCTGGTCACGCGACGGCAGAGTGGCGCCGCGGCGCCACTTCGGCGGGCCCAACGATGTTGGCGCGTATCGGCGTCATGCGGGCGTTGAACCGGCACGTCGAGCGCGTATTCAACCCACCGCGAAAGAGTACTATTTGGGAGTCAGGAATGACGGTTCACGGTACCCACCGAATTAAAAACCCCGAAGGCATTGAGGACGGTGTTTGGGTCACCGCTGCTGGTATGGGCTTCCAGGTGTCTGAAACGAGATATCTGGCCGAAGGATATGCTCCGCCAATCACGACACTCCCGTGGGGTACGTCGACCCCGGAGGGCGGCAAGAGATCCTAAAGGCGAGAAGAGCCCCGGCGACGCCAGTGCCAGAGAGGCTACGATCTCGAAAACGCGCGGCCAAAGCGAACTCCATTGCTTCGGTCCACGATGTTTCTGGCAACTCCCCTCGACTTTTTCAACTGCGGCTTCACTGAGGAACGTCAAAAATGTCGACCCGAGATGTGGCCGAGGTCAGCAAGCTTCAAGAGATCATCATATTACTGGAGAGCTTGAAGGAGGCTGCGCACCAGCTCCCCGAAGACACCGATCGCCGTAATGCGCTTCGGGAAATTAGAGACTTTCAGCTTCGGGTGGCAGCTTTGGTCCACCGTCGTGTTTTTGCGCACCATTTATCTTGATCAGAACTTGTAAGAGATCACCGGCATCCGCCAGCGACCTGGGAAAGTGTTTATGTCCGATCTCAATCAGCCAAACTCCGGTTCTTGTCGTGAAATTCCAACGCTGATACGGTCGCTGAAAGCTGCTCCATGTGAGCTTTGGGTCATTCGCGTCCAATTCGAGCCAGCAACAAGCACGACCATGTCCGCTGTGCCCCGAAAGCGACCAAATTCTGCAGCGCAGTGAAATGTCGCGATGGGCCAGAACCGGACTCATGCGTTGCAGCAAATTATCGTCTATTCGATCACCTGGTCGGCACGCGCAAGAAGCGTCGGCTGAATTTGCAGACCGAGCGCTTTTGTGGTCTTGAGATTGACATCTTCAGCGATCCGTCTTCCGTTGCGGAAGCCCTTATACGCCATGCGTCCACAGCTCGATCAGCGCCTTAGCCTCGTTGATTTCGGGCATTTCCGCAGTCGGCGAAAAGCCGTCGAGGGCTGACGAGAGAATGGTGCAGGCTTCAGCGGCGCGGCCGGTCGATTGGTAGAGCTTGGCGAGTGAAAGTGCGGCGAGCAACTCGTAGCTACGAGCGCCTTGCTGCTTTGCGACCGCGATGGAGGTTTGGAAGGCCTCTTCGGCCGGAGCGGAGTTCTCGGGTTCTCGCTTCAGCAGGCATTCACCGCGCAGCCGATGGAGGTACGGGTCGGTGAAGTGCTCCTCCGTTTCATCCGCCATTACCAACCCTTGGTCGATCTGCATTAGCGCCTTGTCGTAACCACCGGTCATGGCCTCAAGTTCTGCAAGCATTCCGTAGAAGGATGGAGCGCTGCTCGTGTTGCCTAGACCTACATACGACTCGAGCGCCTGCCTGAGCCCAAGCGCCCCCGACTCTGGATCGACTTGTCGGCCACGAACCCAATTCGCTAACACCTGACCCACGTCAGCGTAAGTCCTCAGATTGTGCTCTTCCGTCAGTGCGAGTAAGGGCTCGACGGCGAGGCGCGTAGACGAGA